>Ga0316188_10000663_pt1 | contig 15282 bp, 15 predicted proteins | sample Phiworburrow1_MG_FD_204933 | JGI IMG/M metagenome (GOLD analysis project Ga0316188, IMG submission 204933) | Coastal sediment microbial communities from Maine, United States - Phippsburg worm burrow 1 | ecosystem: Environmental > Aquatic > Marine > Coastal > Sediment | place: USA: Maine...
ATGGAGCGGGCGCCACGGAATATGTACCTGACTCACTTCGGGCGAGTGCAGGACCTCCCGCGGCTTGCAGCGGATATGCGAGCCGGTGTCGCGAAGTTTGTCGAATGGGGCGAGAGATTTGCCACGAGTGAGCGGCGCCGTGAGCGAATCGAAGCAGCAATGATGTCGTGGTTGGTCGAACGGGCGCGTGCCCATGGAGTCACGTACAGCGACGCCTCTTTGCACGAGATTTTCGGTGGTGACGTAGTACTCAATACGCAGGGAATCGAATTCTGGCTGGACAACGGCCGCTGATCAGGGCCTTCGCGGGTCCTGGGGCGTGCGTAATGTTTGGAATTGGCGCAACCTGTCCTTGTACGAGCGGGATAGCTTGACCGTGTGACCGCGCTTCAGCGTCAGGAAGTACTCGCCATTGATGTGCGCCTGCATGTCCTTGACCTGATGGATATTCACAATGGTCGAGCGGTGAATCCGCAGCAAAATGGACGAATCCAGTTCTTTCTCCAGGGATTTCATCGTCTTGCGCATGATGTGGGTTTCGCCTCCGACGTGCACGCACATGTAGTCGCCAGCGGCGTCAATCCACTCGATATCCGCCTGCCTGATCCAGGTGGTCTTGCCGCCATCGCGAATGGCCAGGCGGGGTCTTTCCTGGTCCTGCCTGCGGTTGCCGCCGCGCGCCGTTGCCTGGCGCGATCCACGCAGCGAAGGCGACGTGATCCGGGCGATCAGGTCGAGCAGGGATTTTCTGTACTCCGTGGCCCGCTTTTGCTTGCGGATCTGATGTACACGGTCCAATGTTTCTTCGAAGCTGTTGTTGCCGATCGGCTTGAGCAGGTAGTCCAGGCCGAGCGTTCTGAAGGCGCGAATGGCCCAGTCGTCGACCGCGGTTACGAAAACGATGATCGGCATGGTGCGCGGCGGCAACGCACGAAGCACGTCAAAACCATCCATGCCCGGCATCTGGACGTCGAGAAAAACGAGGTCGGGCCGGTGATCGCGGATGAAGTCGAGCGCTTCCCGACCGTTGCGGGCGACAGCGAGAATCTCGAAGTCACCCGCCTTTTCAAGGCGGCCTTTCAGACCACGCCGGGCGGCCGCCTCGTCGTCGACGATAATGGTTCTCAGGAGCTTCTCCATAGACTTTCGACAGCATATCATCCCTGTGCCCTCTCGCAATCGATTCCCCGGTATGCAATGGCCTCGGCCAGATGCCCGGATCCGATATGGGGCGAGGCATCGAGGTCGGCTACCGTACGCGCTACCTTGAGGACGCGCTGGCAGGCCCTTGGAGAAAGCCCGGTTCGCCGCGCCGCGGACTCGAGAAACTGCCGCTGGGCCGCATCCAAATGGCAGTGTGCTCTGACACCGGCACCGTTCAGCTGGGCATTGGGCATTCCCGCACGGGCCAGCTGAATCTCACGTGCAGCGACGACTCGCCGCCGGACGGCCGAACTGCTTTCTGGCTGTGGACCACAATCACTGTGCAACAGTCGCCCGGGTCGGGTGACTTCGACATGCAGGTCGATACGGTCCAGTAGCGGACCGGAAATCCTGCCCCGGTAGCGTTGCACCTGGTCCGCGGTGCACCGGCAGCGGCCGCTCTTGTCGCCGGCATAGCCGCAAGGGCAGGGGTTCATGGCCGCCACCAGTTGGAAGCGGGCAGGAAACTCGGCGTGGCCGGAAGCGCGGGCGATCACGATGCGGCCGGACTCCAGCGGTTCGCGCAGCACTTCGAGCACGTTGCGGCTGAACTCCGGCAGCTCGTCCAGGAACAGCACGCCGTGGTGCGCCAGCGAAATCTCGCCGGGCCTGGGCTTGGTGCCGCCGCCGACCAGTGCCGCGCTGCTTGCCGTGTGATGGGGCGCTCGAAAACTGCGTACGCGCCAGCGGCTGATATCCAGGCCAAGCTGGCTGACCGATGCGACCACCGCCGTATCCAGCGCTTCCCGTTCCGTGAGCGGCGGCAGTATACCCGGGAGCCGGGAAGCCAACATGGTTTTGCCGGTACCAGGCGGCCCACTGAACAGGATGTTATGCCCGCCGGCCGCGGCGACCTCCAAGGCGCGGCGGGCGATATGCTGTCCGTACACATCGGTGAGGTCCTTCTCATCTGGCGAGGCATGGCCCTGACCGCATTCGTCATCGGCGTCGTGTCCGGGCGGCCGGAGAGCGATCGGCAAGGGCTCGCGGCCCTGCAGCCAGCCAACCACGGTCAGCAGGCTCGCAGCGCCGTAGTGCCGGCCGCCTCGGACGAGCGCGGCTTCGGCGGCATTGCCGCTGGGTACGACGAATTTTCGGCCGGCCTCGCGTGCTTCGATTGCCGCCGGCAGCACGCCCTTGACCGGATTCAATTCTCCGCCCAGCGAAAGTTCACCAATGAATTCGTAGCCGCCCAGTTGGCGGTCTTCGAGTTGGGCCGAAGCGGCCAGAATGCCCAGGGCGATGGGCAGGTCGAACCGGCTTCCTTCCTTCGGCAGATCGGCAGGCGCCAGCGAAATCGTGATGTGGCCGGGAGGAAAAGCGTAACCACAGTTCAGCAACGCCGCCTTGACACGATCCTTGGCTTCACGGACCGCGGTTTCCGGCAGGCCCACCATCGACATGCGGGCCAACCCACCACCCGCGTGCACCTCGACGGTCACCAGCGGCGCGGTGACGCCTACCCCCGCTCGGCTGTACACCCGGGCCAGACTCATCAGCCGATCCTGCCTCGAAAGGCGCCAGGTCACTGCGGAAAATTGACCCGGTATGGTGTAGGAAACGGAAGCGCTACTTATCCGGATTGCATTTGTTCAAGCTGTTCTTCCAGCGCCTGCAGTTTTGCCCGGGTTTCCTCGAGCATTTTGCAGCGGGCATCGAACTCCTCGCGACTGACCAGGTTCATGCGCTCGAATGCGCCGGTCAGCACGGAGCGGAAACGGCGCTCCAATTCTTCCTTGGTCTGATTTACGCCGGGTGGCAGCGATTCACCCAGTTTGCGTGTCAATTCGTCGATCATTCTTAAATCCAGCATGTTTAATTCCCGTCGGCGGGTGGAATGGCTTGCGGGACGATTATGCTCGGATTAAAGTCATTCGATCCACCTCAGAAAGGAACGCAGCGATGAAAATGATCACGGCGATCATCAAGCCATTCAAGCTGGACGATGTGCGGGACGCGATCGCCGAGGCCGGAATTCAGGGCATGACCGTAACGGAAGTTCGCGGTTTCGGTCGTCAGAAAGGACACACGGAACTCTACCGGGGCGCCGAGTACGTCGTCGATTTCTTGCCCAAGCTGAAACTCGAGGTTGCCGTGCCCGATGACCGGGTCGACGCGGTGGTCGAAGCCATTGCGGATTCCGCCGCGTCAGGCCGCATCGGCGACGGCAAAATCTTCGTTCACACGCTGGATCAGGCCATCCGCATCCGCACGGGCGAGGAAGGCGACAAGGCGCTTTGACCGTTTCTTGCGGTGAACCGTTGCCGGAAATAGAAACTAAATGCAGTTCCAGCGCGTCTACTAATAGACATCGCAGGAGAGATCGGCGAGGCAAGACCCTCATATCATGAGCGAACGGCAGTCCTTCATCGCGGCCACGCTGGCCGAACTGAACCGGCGCAAGGTCCTGCGCACGGTGGGCGCCTATGCAGTTGGCGTCTTCGTGCTGCTGCAGTTGATGGACGCTGCTGTCGAGCCGTTGCGACTGCCGGAGTGGCTGCCCACGCTGGTGGTGGTCATTGTCATTCTCGGGTTCCCGCTTGTGTTCCTGCTGGCCTGGCATCTGGAACTGCGGTCCGACGGCATTCACCGCACCACCGGCGGCGGGCTGCTGAGCCGGCCACAAAGCGCCGTGTTGTTCAGCTTCATGCTGATGTTAACCGTGGGGCTGGGAGTTGCTTTTTACCAGTATTACGCAGGGCTTTTTGAATCGCAGGACGCCGAGCAGAGCGCAACTGCCCGCGATTTTTCGGCACCGCAGAACTCGATCGCGGTGCTGCCGTTCACTGATCTTTCCCGTGACGGAGATCAGGGTCACATCGCGGATGGGGTCTCGGAGGAGATTCTGAACCTGCTGGCACAGGTGGATGGGCTGCGAGTGGCTGCCCGGACTTCCTCGTTTGCGTTCCGTGAAAGCCTTGACGACATCCGCAAGATCGGGCGGTTGCTGAACGTGCGCACCATCCTGGAAGGAAGCATTCGAACCTCCGGTGACCGGATACGCCTGACGGCACAGCTCATCAACGTGGAAGACGGATATCACATCTGGTCCAAGGACTATGACCGCGAAATGACCGATGTTTTCCAGATTCAGGACGAGGTCGCCAGCAACATTGCATCAGCCCTGGTGGAGTCGTTCGACGGGTTGGAGGTCAAGCCGGCGTCACGCACGGATAGCCTGGCTGCCACGCAGGCCTATCGCACCGGGCGGCTCCACTGGTGGCGCCGAACGCCTTCCGAGCTGCAAAAAGCAATCGGCATGTTTGCGACGGCGCTCGAGCACGATGCCCAGTTCGCTCCCGCCTATGCCGCGATGGCAGATAGTTGGCTGCTGTTGTCACTTTACGGCAATGTTACGACCCTGAAGGCGACTGAGAAAGCCCAGGATATGATCGACAAGGCGCTCGCCATCGATCCCGAGTCGGCCGAAGCCTTCGCCGCCCTGGGCCTGGCCCGCTGGCAGATCGGACAGATGGATGCAGCGGAATCGGCATTGCGGCATGCGGTCGACCTCAACGAGGATTACATTCCCGCCCAGCTGTGGTTGGCGGGCGTGCTCGGTGAACTTGGGCGTTATCCGGAGGAGAATCGCGTGCTCGAACTGGCGATGACGAAGGATCCGCTCAACGAATTGCTGATCGTGAATCACGCAGCCAACCTGTCCATTCGCGGTGATTGGGCGGCGGGCCGGGCGCTGATGCAGGATGTCCTCGAACTGCATCCGGATTCGACCATGCTGTTGCGTTCGCTCGCGAAAATGGAGTTGATGAACGGCAATCTGGTGGAGGGCTGGAAGCTGGCGAACAGGGCCTACCAACTGCAGCCCAACAACCCGGAGGACATATCCGCACTCGCGCAAACCTGGGTCATGCTGGGGGATGCCGAGCAGGCTGGCCGGCTGGTGATGAAGGGGCTGGAGACTTCAGGGCAGAACGCCACGTTGTTGACGACCCACTGGATGGCCCTGATGGTCGGGCGTCGCTTCGAAGAAGCCGAGGCTCTTGTGCGGGAATTGAAGCAACAGTTTGGCGAAGGCCTGCCGGAATCCCTGGAGCGTAATTTCAACTTTCGGTTGGGCATGATCGCCATGATTCGGGCCGATTATCCCGAGGCTCGCCGGCTCCTGATGGCCACGATCAGGGAGGAGGAGCAAGCGGTCTACAGCGACGACGAGGTCATGGCCGTGACTCTGGCTGCGCTGGCTTCGCGGGAGCTTGGCGAATCCGAAGAGGCGCAGGCATTGCTGGAGTCCGCTGAACGGCGAATCCGGCGTGGTCGACTCAACGGCGTCGACGAACCCGGCATCTACTACAACGAGGCGATCCTGTTGACCATGCACAGCGAGCCGGCCAGGGCGTTGGAGAAGCTGCGCGAGGCCTACGCGAAAGGGTTTCGCCAACAGTGGGTCATGGAAATCGACGGGCGGCTGGATCCGCTGCGCCAGCAGCCGGAGTTCATCACTCTGATGAACCGTATCCGTGACGACGTGAGTCAGGCGCGGATGGAAATCCAAACACTGGCCCTGGCCAACCTGTAGTCAAACCCCCGCGAAACGAGTAGCGTCTCCGATCCAGCGCCTGATCAGCTTTTCGGCCTGGTCAGGGCTTCCGCTGAGCAAACGGTCGGCGACCGGCGGTATCCGTTCGAGCAGTGCCTGGTCGCGTGCCAGGTCCGCCACCCGAAACTGAAGCATGCCCGTCTGACGGGTGCCCAGGACCTCTCCCGGGCCACGCAGTTCGAGGTCTTTTTCGGCGATGCGAAAGCCGTCGGAAGTTTCCCGCAGGATATTGAGGCGCTCCCTGGCCAGGTCGCCGATGGGCGCGCCGTAGAGCAGAACACAGGAAGCCTGCTTGCTGCCTCGGCCGACCCGCCCCCTGAGTTGATGAAGCTGAGCCAGGCCCAGGCGCTCGGCGTTCTCGATGATCATCAGCGATGCATTGGGCACATCCATGCCGACTTCGATGACTGTGGTTGCGACCAGAAGCTGAATCGTCCCGTTTTTGAACCGGTCCATGACGCTCTGCTTATCGCCCGGCTTCATGCGCCCATGCACCAGCCCCACGGACACGCCGGTCAAGCCGGCCATCAATTCCTTGGCGACCTCTTCGGCGGCCTGCGCCTGCACCGCATCGGATTCCTCGATCAGTGTGCAGACCCAGTAGGCCTGGCGGCCCTCGGCGCAGGCGCCAGCAACGCGCGTAACCACCTCGGCCCGCCGTTCGTTTGAAATGGCCACGGTCGTGACCGGCTTGCGGCCTGGCGGCAATTCATCGATGACGGAGGTCTCCAATCCGGCATAAGCCGTCATGGCCAGCGTTCGCGGGATCGGCGTGGCGGTCATGATCAGCTGGTGGGCGTGCAACGATTCCGCGCCGGCCTTGTCCAGCAGAGCCAACCGCTGATGCACGCCGAAACGATGCTGCTCATCCACCACCGCCAGGCCCAGGCGGCCGAAATGCACGCCTTCCTGCATCAGCGCATGGGTGCCGATGACCAAAGGCGCCCCTTGCCCGATGGCGTCGAGCGCAACCTGCCGAGCGCGCCCGGTAACCTTGCTGCTCAACCAGACAGGCTCAATGCCCAGCGGCTGCAGCCAATCCTTGAAACTGCGCAGGTGCTGCTCCGCCAACAATTCGGTTGGCGCCATGATGGCCGCCTGGTATCCGTTGCCGATGGCGCGCAGGGCGGCCATCGCAGCGACCACGGTCTTGCCCGAGCCCACGTCGCCCTGGACCAGGCGCTGCATCGGGTGGGGCTTGGCAAGATCTGCCTGGATTTCCTGAATCACGCGTCCTTGCGCCGCCGTCAGCTGAAACGGGAGTTGCTGCAGAAACTCGGGCTCGAGTGTCGGCGCATGGGCCATGACCGGTGCAGGGAGTTCACGTTGGCGACGGTGCAACTGCTGCATGCTGAGGTTGTGGGCGAGCAACTCCTCCAGTGCCAGTCGTTGCTGGGCAGGGTGCCGGCGTTCGACCAATGCGACTACATCAGCGCCGGCCGGTGGCCGATGGATGTAGGTCAATGCAGCTGCCAGTGACAGCATGCGCAAGTCACCTCGCAAATCGTCGGGCAACAACTCCTCGAGCTGCAATTCGCCGTTCTGCATCCGTTGCAGCGCCTGGTCGGTCAGCGATATCCAGCTGGCCTGACCGAGGCCCTCGGTTGACGGGTAGACCGGCGTCAGGCGGTCGGAGACTGCTTCGTCTTCATGGCGCAGGATCCGCTTGTAGCTGGGATGGACCATTTCAAGGCCCTGGAATCCGGCGCGGGCCTCGCCGAAGCAGCGAACCCGCGTGCCCCTCGAAAACTGCCTCTTCTGCTCGGCGCGGAAATGAAAAAAGCGCAAAGTAATCCTGCCGGTGCCGTCGGCTATCACTGCGACCAGCATGGCGCGCCTGCCGCGCACGATGGCGGCATGTTCGATCTCGCCCTCAACCTGAACCCGGGCTCCGGGATAGAGGCCACCGATCGGATGGATCCGGGTTCGATCCTCGTAGCGAAAGGGCAGGTGAAACAGCAGGTCCTGCACCGAGCGGATGCCCAGCTGGTCGAGAGTGGATTCGAGGCGGGGGCCTACGCCCCTTAGCTCGCGCAGTTCAGAGACCAAGAACAGCTTCCATCTCCACTTCGGCGCCCAGCGGCAAGGCGGACACTTCGACGGTCGCCCGCGCCGGGTACGGCGCGGAAAAGGTCTCAGCCATGATCTCGTTCACCGTGGCGAAATTCCCCAGGTCGGTGAGAAAAATGTTCAGCTTGAGGACTCCTTCCAGGCTGCCCCCAGCAGCTTCGCAGACGGCCTGCAGATTGCGAAAAACCTGGCGGGTCTGTGCATCGATGCCGCCGCCCACCAATTGGCCGGTGACAGGGTCGAGTGCCACCTGGCCGGACAGGAAAACCAGGTCGCCGTGCCGGACTGCCTGGGAATAGGGGCCTAACGCGGCGGGGGCATTCGAGGTTTGGATGATCTGACGGCTCATGGTGCTCTCCTGGTTGCGGAATCAGCCGATCCGGTTGACGCGAACCACGTTGCTGTTTCGCCGCAAGCGGCGCAACACGCGTGCCATGTGGTCGCGGTCGCGGACGCTGACGGTGAAGAGCAAGGTCGCCGTTTCCGGGTTGGCCTCGGGTTGTGCCACCCGCTCAATGTTGCTGTTGGCTTCGCCAATGCTGGTGGAAATGCTGGCCAGGACGCCCGGCGTGTTGCGCGCTATGATCCGGACGGCGACCGGGAACATGCCCTTGGTTATCGGGGCCCAGCTGACGTCGACGCAACGGTCGGGGTGTTTGCGGAATTCGCGGACATTGCTGCATTGCACGCGGTGCACGACCAGGCCCTTGTCGGTGGACACATAGGCCATGATCTTGTCGCCCGGCACCGGCAGACAGCAGGCGGCAAAGCTCAACGCGCTGCCTTCGGATCCGGCAATCGTTATGGCCTCGCTGCCACCCGCGGCAACAGCTTGCGGGCTTTTTTCCGGTGCCAGTTTGGCTGCGACCAGGCTGGCCAGGGTATTGCCCAGGGCGAGGTCATTGAACAGCTCGTCCTGACGCTTGAAATGGTTCTCCTTGAGGTACTGCCGCCACGTTTCGTCCGGCACCTCATCGATCGAGCTGCCGCGGGTATTGAGCGCTTTTTCCAGCAACTGCATTCCCAGGGTAACGGTGTCTTCCTGGCGCAGGCTCTTAAGATAGTGCCGGATCGCCGTCCTGGCGCGCGCGGTGGCGGCAAACTCCAGCCACTGCGGCTGCGGCTGGACGGCCGGATCGGTCAGGATCTTGACGGTCTGTCCATTTGCCAGGCGCGTGGACAATGGCACTTCCAGGTTGTCGACCAGCGCTGTCGCCGTGTGGTTGCCGACGTCCGTGTGAATCGCGTAGCCGAAGTCCAGGGCCGTTGCATTCTGCCGGAGGTCGATGATCTTGCCCTTGGGGGTAAAGACGAAGATCTCGTCCGGGAACAGGTCGGACTTCGCGTGGTCCAGGAACTCCAGTGAGTCGGCTGTATGGCGCTGCACGTCGACCAGCCGCATCAACCACTCCCTGGCTCGCACCTCGGCACTGCCGGCGGTCGGCTGACCGGAGGCGTCTTCGCCCTTGTTCTGCCAGTGAGCAGCGGCGCCCTTGCTGGCCATAAGGTCCATGTCTTCGGTGCGGATCTGGATCTCGATGGGCATTCCGTAGGGGCTGTTGAGGATGGTGTGAAGCGACTGGTAGCCATTGGCCTTGGGCAGCGCGATGTAGTCCTTGAAGCGCCCGGGTTTCGGAGGGTACAGGGTGTGCACCGCGCCCAACGCCAGGTAACAGTGTGCCTCAGTGTCCGTGATGATGCGGAAAGCGAAGAAATCGGTAACGTCCCGGAACGACATGTCCCGGGCCAACATCTTCTGGTAGATGCTGTACGGTGATTTCTGGCGCCCCTTGATGCGGCAGGGGACGCCGGCGTCGCTCATCCGGGCGCGCAGCACCTCGAGGATGTTGCCGACGATTTCTTTTCGGTCACCCATCACGGTCTTGAGATGTTCGGCAATCGTGCTGTGACGCCACGGGTAGAGGTTGGCGAACCCCATGTCCTCCAGCTCGTGCTTCATGCTGTTCATGCCGAGCCGGTCGGCGATGGGCGCGTAAATGTCCAGGGTCTCCCGGGCAATCCGCCTGCGGGAGCTATTCGACATGCTGCTCAGAGTCCGCATGTTGTGGAGCCGGTCGGCCAGCTTGATGAAAATGACGCGGAGGTCGAGTGACATCGCGAGCATCAGCTTGCGAAAGCTCTCGGCGTCCGCCTGCACCCGCGTGCGGAACTTCATCTTGTCCAGCTTGGTGACGCCTTCCACGAGGTCGGCGATTTCGCTGCCGAATTGGCTTCGAATTTCGTCCCAGGTGAGTGGTGTGTCCTCGATGGTATCGTGCAGGATCGCCGCAGCCAGGCTTTCATGATCCATGCGCATGTTGGCGAGAATTTGCGCGACGGCAACCGGGTGGAGGATGTAGGGTTCGCCGGTTTTGCGGGTTTGGCCTCGGTGAGCAGCTTCGCCCATGTCATAGGCTTTGAGGACCAGGGCAACTTTTTCGGGGCCGAGATAGCTGTTGAGCAGATCCCTGAGCTTCAGGACGGCGTCCGGATATCCTGTGGCAGCTTGCATCGGCGTAGTGCGCAGCCTGTCGATCTCGGGGGTCCGCAATCAGGGAGCGAAGTCGTCTTCCTCGAGCGGTGACTCGAACACTTCGGCGGCTTCGATTTCGGCCTGGATCACGTCTACTTTCTCAGGGTCCACCAACCCACTGGCGATCTCACGCAGAGCGATCACGGTCGGTTTGTCGTTTGCTTCCTCGACCATCGGTTCGGCGCCGTTGGCTATCTGGCGGGCGCGCTTGGTAGCGGTCAGCACCATCTCGAAGCGGTTATCGATCCGTTTGAGGCAGTCTTCAACTGTAATTCTGGCCATGTTTGTCTTTCCAGGAAATCAAAATCAATTTGCGGTTCCGGGCCTTACTGGACCCGGGCTGAACGTACCATTCTATCCAGTTTCAAGCAGTTCCGCCAGAATTTCACGGGTTTTCGCGTTTTCTTCATCCCGGATGGGGCGGCCTTCCCGAATGATGGCGTGGAGGTCGCTCAGAGCCGCTTCGAATTCGTCGTTGATGATAAGAAAATCGAACTCCACGGCATGTGAAATCTCGGCTCGTGCCGCCTCCATGCGTCGGTCTATAACCGCCTCGCTGTCCTGCCCGCGCCCGATCAGGCGCTTGCGCAAGACGTCCAGGGACGGCGGCAGGATAAAGATCGTACGGGCTGCGGAAAAGGTGTCCCGGATCTGTCTCGCACCCTGCCAGTCGATATCGAGCAGGACGTCGTAACCGTCGGCAAGTTGCCGTTCGACTGCTTCACGGCCGGTTCCGTACCGGTGGTCGAACACACGCGCATGTTCGAGGAACGCGCCTTGACTGGCCAGTTCCTCGAATGCTGCATCATCGACGAAGTAGTAATGAACGCCGTCCATTTCTCCCGGCCGCGGTGAGCGCGTGGTGTGCGACACCGACAGGGCGACGTGCTTGTCGCGTTCCAGAAGCGCGTTGACCAGGCTGGTCTTGCCGCCGCCCGAGGGCGCGGATATGACATAGAGCAAGGGTCCGTTCAACTCAAAGCGCTCATTCGATGTTCTGCACCTGTTCACGCATCTGCTCGATCGCGACTTTCAGTTCGACCGCTGCCTGCGTGGTACGGTTGTCAACCGACTTCGAACTCAGAGTGTTGGATTCCCGGTTGAATTCCTGCATCAGGAAGTCCAGCCGTCGCCCCACCGGGTCGTCCCGCTCGAGCACGAGTCGCGCTTCCTTGACATGTGCATTCATCCGGTCGAGCTCCTCGTCGACGTCGATTTTCTGGGCCAGAAATGCGACCTCCTGTTCGAGACGACCGGGATCGAGCGGTTGCTGCAGGTCGGCAATGCGCGCCAGCATCTTTTCTCGCAGGCCATCGCGAATGTCAGGCAACCACTCGCGAACCCGGGCGACCCAGGATTCGATGGTGTCAAGCCGCTCACGGATCGCGGCGGCCATCTCTTCGCCTTCCCGGCCGCGGGCCGATTGCAGGCTGGTGGCCGCATCACCGAGCAGCTCCATGGCGGCAGCCTGCAGCGGTTGAGGATCTGGCGCCCGCTCTTCGATCACGCCGGGCCAGCGCAGCAGAGCCATGGGATCTGCAGCCTCCTCGCTTCCGCTGGTTCTCCCGACTTCCGCGTGCAGCTCGAGCAGAGTTTTCAGCAGGTCATGGTTCAAGGCCAGGCTGGACCGCGTCGCCCCCGGCGCGGCCGAGAATCGCAATGCAGCATCAACCTTGCCGCGGCTGAGGTACTCGCCCAGGGTCCGCCTGATATCGGGTTCCAGGACCCGGAACTCCTCTGGAAGTCGCAGGCCAATTTCCAGGTAGCGGTGGTTGACAGAGCGCAGCTCCCAGGCCAGACGGCCAAACTCATATTGCCGTTCGACGCTGGCGAATCCGGTCATGCTGCGGATCATGTCAAGGGTCCTTCTGTGCGTGGCTGAGTCACGGTGATTGTTGCCCGGCGGCTTGGTTGGCACAATGGTACCGGCAAATGGCATTCACGTCAGCGGCCGCGAGGCCAACTCAAGAGTCGTCAGACAGGAAGGGAATATGAGACCCAGTGGCAGAGCACCGGAGCAGATGCGGCCGGTAGCAATTAAGCGCAACTTCACCCGCCACGCGGAGGGTTCGGTACTTATCTGCTCCGGCGACACGCAGGTGCTGTGCACCGCGTCCGTCGAGGATCGGGTGCCGCATTTCCTCCGTGGCAAGGGCGAGGGTTGGGTAACGGCGGAATACGGCATGTTGCCCCGCTCCACGGGCAGCCGCATGGCGCGGGAGGCCGCACGGGGCAAGCAGGGCGGTCGAACATTGGAGATCCAGCGTCTCATTGGGCGATCGCTGCGGGCAGTCGTCGACCGGGCGGCGCTGGGCGAACGCACCATCACGCTCGACTGCGACGTGATCCAGGCAGACGGCGGTACGCGTACCGCCGCCATCACGGGGGCTTACGTGGCCCTGGTGGACGCCTGCCGGTGGCTCGAGGGCCGCGGCGTCACGAGCAAAGATCCGATTCACGGGCAGGTGGCGGCGATTTCCGTGGGGATCTTCGGCAACACGCCGGTACTCGATCTCGATTACCGGGAGGACTCGGTGGCCGAAACCGATCTGAATGTCGTAATGAATGACGGTGGCGCGTTCATCGAGCTGCAGGGCACCGCGGAAGGTCATGCCTTTCACCGCGACGAGCTGGAGCGCATGCTGGACCTGGCGGAGCGCGGCGTGCGCGAATTGATGGTACTGCAGGTCGAGGCCTTGCATGGCTGACGCTCCAACGGCTCGGCGCACGCTGGTTCTTGCCAGCGGTAACGCCGGGAAATTGAGTGAGTTGTCGGCCATGCTGGAACCGCTGGGATGGAGGGTCAGGCCTCAGGGCGAATGGCGCATCGACGAAGCCGTGGAAGACGGCCTGAGCTTCATCGAAAATGCCGTGATCAAGGCGCGGCACGCCGTGCGGTGCACCGGTCTGCCTGCCCTGGGTGACGATTCGGGCCTGGTGGTCGACGCCCTTGGCGGCGAGCCCGGCATCTACTCGTCACGCTATGCGGGTGAAGCGGCAGATGACGAGGCCAATAACGCCAAATTGTTGCAGGCTCTGGCCGGTGTCCAGCGAGAGGCGCGCGGTGCCCATTTCTATTGTGCGATGGCGCTGATGCGGCACGCCAATGACCCGGCGCCGCTGCTTGCGACCGGCAGGTGGCGCGGCCGCATTCTCGACGCGCCGTCAGGCAGTGGTGGCTTTGGCTATGACCCGCTGTTCTGGGTGCCGGAGCAGCGGTGTTCTTCAGCGCAGCTTCCCGCCGCGCTCAAGAATCGGCTGAGCCATCGCGGTCAGGCTTTGGCAGCGATGCTGAGGCACATCGAGAACGCGTTCGAAACCGGCGGTTGATCCGGGGCATGCTGGAAACCCCTCCGCTCTCGCTTTATGTCCACTTGCCCTGGTGTGTCCGCAAGTGCCCATACTGTGATTTCAATTCCCATGCAGTCCGGGCGGATTTCGCGGGCGACGAGTACATCGAGGCTCTATTGCGCGACCTGGAATTAGACCTGCCGCTGGTTTGGGGACGTACGGTGCAAAGTGTGTTTTTCGGGGGCGGCACGCCGAGCCTCTTTTCCGCCACGCAGTTTGAGCGGCTATTGAGTGGTTGCCGCGCGCTGCTCCCCTTCAGCCCAGGCCTCGAAATTACCCTCGAGGCCAACCCCGGCACAGTGGAGTACGACAGCTTCACCGCTTACCGGGACGCCGGTATCAACCGGGTTTCGCTCGGCGTTCAGAGTTTCAACGACGCCGCGTTGGCCGGAATAGGCCGGATTCACGGTCGTGAAGAGGTGCTGCGTGCAGTCGACTCTCTCCACGCCGCGGGTATCGACAATTTCAACATCGACCTGATGTTCGCGTTGCCGGGCCAGGACCTGGCGGCGGCCGAGCAGGACGTTCGGACGGCTATCGCCTGCGCGCCGTCACACCTGTCGCATTACCAGTTGACGATCGAGCCCAACACGGCGTTCCATGCCGACCCGCCGACGCTGCCGGCCGACGACCTGGCTTGGGACATGCAGGCGGGGTGCGGAGCTTTGTTGACGCAGTCGGGTTTCGAGCAGTATGAAGTGTCAGCCTGGGCGCAGCCGGGGCGCGAATGCGCGCACAATCTGAATTATTGGCGTTACGGTGACTACCTGGGGATCGGTGCCGGTGCCCACGGCAAGCTTACCCTTGCCGCGGAGCAGGTTGTTCGTCGGCGTGTTCGAGTCCGGCATCCCGTATCGTGGATGCGGGCCGTGGCGTGCCGTCAGAGCGTGGCGGAGGACCGGTCTGTGCCGGCTGAGGAACGGATATTCGAGTTCTTCCTCAACCAGTTGCGTTTGCGCAACGGTGTGCACAAAGCGCTGTTCGAGGCGCGCACCGGTCTCGCGTGGTCGCTTGTGGGCGATCGCGCCGCCGGATTGGTGGCCAGGGGTCTGGCGAAAGACGAAGGCGAATGGCTCAGGCCCACGGAGCTGGGATGGCGATTCAGCAACGAAAGCCAGGCGCTGTTTCTACCCTGAAAGACCTTGCATTGAGGCGGTCACGGCATTAAACTGGGCGGTCTTTCGCGACAATGCGAATATATCTTACTATCCAACTGAATCCTTGGGGAAAATCATGAAAGCCGGTATTCACCCCGAATACAGAGAAGTGGTGTTTCAGGACATGTCTTCGGACTTCGCGATCCTGACCCGTTCGACCATCGAGAGCAAAGAAACCATCAAGTGGGAAGACGGTAACGAATACCCACTGGTCAAGGTTGAAGTGTCGAGCGCTTCGCACCCATTCTATACAGGCAAGCACAAGGTGCTTGACTCCGGTGGCCGTGTGGATCGCTTCAAGAAGCGGTACAGCAAGTGACGGCTCACGCGGGCAAGTAACAGCTCAGGCGGGTTCCGTCCCGTCCCAAGAAACCCGCTTCGGCCTGGCCGGCGCGGGTTTTTTTGTGCCT
>Ga0316188_10000665_pt1 | contig 15266 bp, 9 predicted proteins | sample Phiworburrow1_MG_FD_204933 | JGI IMG/M metagenome (GOLD analysis project Ga0316188, IMG submission 204933) | Coastal sediment microbial communities from Maine, United States - Phippsburg worm burrow 1 | ecosystem: Environmental > Aquatic > Marine > Coastal > Sediment | place: USA: Maine...
GGCGGCACCTGGTCGGGCAGCAGGCCAACGGCTTGGCCGCGCTTCAGCGCACGCAGCATCTGGCGGATGCCGCCCAGCGTGGCCGGCACGGCCACGAGCGCGGGCCGGGCGCGGGCGCGCTCCTCCAACTCGCGCAGCAGTCTGTGGCGCGCCGGGCGGTACATCACCGTGATCGGCTGGCGATGCCCATAGCGCTGGGCATAGGCCTGCGCGGTCATCTCGAAGCTGCCCAGGTGCGGTGTCAGGAACAGCAAGCCGCGGCCTTCGTCCAGGCAGCGGTCGATGATCTCGTCGCCCTCCCAGTGCACCGGGTCGGCGATCGGCTGGTCGGCCGGGCGCAGCCACAGCCGCAGGCTTTCCAACCCCATCTTGCCCGCTTCGGCCACCGACTGACGACGCTGCGGCACGCCGACACCGGCCCGCGCGGCATTGTCGCGCAAGCGCCGCCTATAGCTGGGCGACAGCCCATAGGCGACCCAACCCAGAAAGGCGCCCAGACCGTGCAAGAAGACCAGCGAACGTCGGGACAGCCAGCGCAGGACAAACAGCATGCTTCGTATAATGCGGCCGGCGCCGAGTTATGAACTACTTGCGGGGCGCTGCAGATCGACCGACGCGTCGGCGGTTTGCCGGGCAAAGCCGAAGCGGCCTTGCTCCAGAAATTTCCGCTAAAGCGTTCGCCGCTCCTCCACAGGCAACCGGTCGGCAACGCAAATTGCAACCGTCATCTGGGAGTTTAAGAGTGTCGAACGATTTCCTTTTCACCTCCGAATCCGTCTCCGAAGGCCACCCGGACAAGGTGTCCGACCAGATCAGCGACGCGATTCTCGACGCGATCTTCAGGCAGGACCCGAAGAGCCGCGTCGCCGCCGAGACGCTGTGCAACACCGGTCTTGTGGTGCTGGCCGGCGAGATCACCACCAACGCGGTGGTCGACTACATCCAGGTGGCCCGTGACACGCTCAAGCGCATCGGCTACGACAACACCGAGTACGGCATCGACTACAAGGGCTGCGCGGTGCTGGTCGCCTACGACAAGCAGAGCAACGACATCGCACAGGGCGTCGACCACGCCAGCGACGACCACCTGAACACCGGCGCCGGCGACCAGGGTCTGATGTTCGGCTACGCCTGCGACGAGACGCCCGAGCTGATGCCCGCGCCGATCCACTACGCGCACCGACTGGTCGAGCGGCAGGCGCAACTGCGCAAGGATGGCCGGCTGCCCTTCCTGCGGCCCGACGCGAAGAGCCAGGTGACGATGCGCTACGTCGACGGCAAGCCGCACAGCATCGACACCGTCGTGCTGAGCAGTCAGCACAGCCCTGACCAGAGCGAGACGCCGAAGAAGATGAAGGCCAGCTTCGTCGACGCGGTGATCGAGGAGATCATCAAACCGGTGCTGCCAAAGGAGTGGCTGAAGGACACCAAGTACCTCGTCAACCCGACCGGCCGCTTCGTGGTCGGCGGCCCGCAGGGCGACTGCGGCCTGACCGGGCGCAAAATCATCGTCGACACCTACGGCGGCGCCTGCCCGCACGGCGGCGGCGCCTTCAGCGGCAAGGACCCGAGCAAGGTCGACCGCAGTGCCGCGTACGCCGCGCGCTACGTGGCCAAGAACATCGTCGCCGCCGGACTGGCGCGGCAGTGCCAGATCCAGGTGGCCTACGCGATCGGCGTGGCCAAGCCGATGAACATCACCGTCTACACCGAGGGCACGGGCGTGATCAGCGACGAAAAGCTGAGCAAGCTGGTGGCGGAGTACTTCGACCTGCGGCCCAAGGGCATCATCCAGATGCTCGACCTGCTGCGTCCGATCTACGAGAAGTCGGCCGCCTACGGCCATTTCGGGCGCGAGGAACCCGAGTTCTCATGGGAAAGAACGGACAAGGCGGCCGCGCTGCGCGCGGCTGCGGGCCTGTAATGCCCCGAGCGAAGCGAGCTTGTCCGTTCTTCGGCGGAGCCGAAGGCACGGACAAGGCGCAGTTGCTGCCGTCAGCGACCTGGCTGAAGGCCCTATAGTCGCGCCAGCGAGGTCGAGCCGCAAAGCGCCGATCCGTAGCTACAGCGCACCCGCGCTGCGGGCCTGCGCGACACGCAGCGCGGCGCGTCAACGACCGAGCACGCCGCGCAGGATGTCCAGCGCGCCAGGCGGCTTGTCCTTGCTGGCCTCGCGCTCGGGCGAGACGGGCGCAGACTGATCGGAGGCGGGCTTGCCCGTACCGTCGAGCTCGGACATGCCGAGCATCGTCGTGGCAACCGACTTGACACGAAGCTTGACGGCCCACAACGGTTCCCAGGCCGCCTTCGGGTCGGCCGGCCGCGGCGGCTGGGTCAGGTTCAACTCGTGGCCGTAGCCGATCAGGCGCAACAATGCCCCCTCGCCGCTGAACACACCCTTGGGCACGGTGCAGCGTGTGATCGATGGTGGCAGTAGCACCTGCTCGTTGATCCATCGGTCGACCGCGGCGTTGGTCTGGTAGTCGACCAGCCCCGTGCCGGTGTCAGGCAGTTCGCTCGAGGTCCACAGCACCACCTCTTCTTTGGCACCGGCTGCCATGCCGGTGGCAAAGTAGGCCCGCGCGGTTGGCGCGGCAGCCCAGCTCAGCTCGACGGCGCCGCCAGCGTCGCGCGCCTTCAGCTCGAGCGGCGGCATGAGGTCCTGTGTGGAAGGGATCTGGAAGCGAAAACCCGTCGGTACGCCATTGCCACTGAAGGCATGTTCGCCCACCAGCGAAGCGGTATTCGGCAGCATGCGTGCGTCGCCCGGGCTCGGCCAGACCGGGCGCCCGACGGAGCTGTGCGCGCCGCGCTGGGTGGCGCGGCGGCTGACAAAGAATTTGGCGATGTCGTCGGCACTGGCGCTGGCCATGTCAAGCACCTTGGGCTGGCCCGCACGCACCGTGCCGCCACAGCCCCAGTACAGCAGCAGCTTGCCGCGCGGCCGCTCGAAATCATGCTCGACCACCCCGTCGTCGTTTTCGGGCGGACGCCCTTGCTTTGGCGACTGCAGCTTCAGCGCGCTGGGCATGAAACCGACGGGGACCGCCTGCTCGGCTTCGGCCAGTGAAGGGTTGTTGCGGCTGAGCAGCGTCACATCGACCCAGCGCCCGGCGCTGCCGGCGCGCGTATTGCCGAAATCGTTCTTGGCGCCGCCGCTGCCAAACAGGCCGCCCAAGGCGGCCATCGGGTTGGCTGCCGTGCCACCCATAGGCATGCCCATGCCGCTGAAGGTGGCCACGTCGATCCAGGCCTGCGCCTGCGGTGGCTTGATGTTCGATTGGGCCTGCGTAAAGGCCGGGGCCGCCAGCAGCATGGCGGCGCTGCCGGCCACGGCCAGTGCGGTCGGCCGCGGGAGTCGAAGGGTCGGGTTCGGGTTCATCGCTTGTCCTTTGCATCGAGCATGGGGGCGTTGGCGCGCCCTTGACGAATTTGTACCAAGCGCAGCGTTATTCGGGCGTTAGAGCTACCGGCTGGCAGCGCACTGCAGTGCCGGAGACGCCCCATGGCGATGCACCTTGCCCGCTCAGGCCGTGCGCGGCCTGACCTTCGCCGCCACGCGCTTGGCCTGCACGCGCGCGCGCTCGACGTCGGCATCGTGCACCAGTGCCACGCCCATGCGGCGCTTCACGAAGCTCTCTGGCTTGCCGAACAGGCGCACTTCGCTGTTCGGCACGCGCAGGGCTTCGTCCACGCCGTCGAACACGATGGCTCTGGCGTCGAAGCCGCCGTAGATGACGGCGCTGGCGCCGGGGCTCTTCAGTGCGGTGTCCACCGGCAGGCCGAGGATGGCGCGGGCGTGCAGTTCGAACTCGTTCTGCCACTGCGTGACCATGGTCACCATGCCGGTGTCGTGCGGACGCGGGCTGACTTCGCTGAACCAGACCTGCTCGCCCTTGACGAAAAGCTCCACGCCGAAGATGCCCAGCCCGCCCAGGTTGTCGGTGACCGCCTTGGCGATGTCGCGCGAGCGCTGCAGCGCGGCCGGGTGCATGGGGTGCGGCTGCCAGCTCTCGACATAGTCGCCGCTGACCTGCACATGGCCGACGGGTTCGCAGAAGTGGGTCTGCACCGCGCCATCCTCGCCCAGCGCACGAACGGTGAGCTGCGTGATCTCGTAGTCGAACTCGATCAGGCCTTCGACGATCACCCGGCCGGCTCCGACGCGGCCGCCGGCCATCGCGTCATCCCAGGCACGCGCCACGTCGGCGGGGCCGTCAATGCGGCTCTGGCCCTTGCCGCTGCTGCTCATCACCGGCTTGACGATGCACGGGTAGCCGATGCCCGCTTCGGCCGCGCCGTCGATCGCCTCCTGCAACTCGGCCAGCGTGTCGCAGAAGCGGTATGGGCTGGTGCGCAGCCCCAGTTCTTCGGCCGCCAGCCGGCGGATACCCTCACGGTCCATGGTCAGGCGCGCGGCGCGCGCGGTGGGGATGCAGCGCACGCGGCCCTGCGCCTCCATCGCCTCGAGCACCGGCGTGGCAATGGCCTCGATCTCGGGCACCACCAAATCCGGGCGCTCGGCCTCGATCAACGCACGCAAGGCCCCCGGGTCGCTCATGGCAATGGTGCGCGCGTGGTGCGCCACCTGATGGCCCGGCGCGTTGTCGTAACGGTCCACCGCGATGGTCTCGACCCCCAGGCGCTGCAGCGCAATCAGCACCTCCTTGCCGAGTTCGCCGCTGCCGAGCAACATGACGCGAGTGGCATGGGGGGACAGCGGGGTTCCGATGGGCTTCATGTCGAAGACGCTCCTGTGCAGCGGGATGCTTCATTGTCGCGTCCCCCGCTGCGCGCCGACGGACCGTGCGGGGAGCCGTCAAGCCAGGCCATTAGCCAGCGCCAGCAGTTCCACGTGCAGCGGCTGGCGCCTCAGGAAGGCATCGCGGAAGTGGGCCGGGACATGCGCCTGTGCAACGTCGTGCAACCAGTCGCACCCTTGCGCGACGACCCTTGCCGCCCCACCGGCGTCGCCGGTTGCCGCCAGCGCGCGGCCGGCATGCAGCCACAGTTCTGCCGGCAGCAGCACAGTGGTCTGGCGCTGCGCCGCCAGCGCCAGCGCATCGTGTGCCGCCTGCGCCGCACGAGCTGCGTCGCTGTGCAGGGCCGCTGCGGCCAGGCGGATGTCGGCAGCAAGCGCCGTGCCGAGGTGGCCGATCGCTTCGGCCTCGCGCCGCACGCTCAGCAGCGCCGCACAGGCCGCAGCTGCGTCCTGCGTGGCCGCCAGATCGACCAACAAGGGCAGCCGCAGATCGGGCCGCTGCCCGGGTGCGAACGCCGCGAGGGCTTCGACCATCGCCCGATGCGCGGTCGATCGAGCCTCGGCCGTGCCGGCAGCCGCTGCGCCGGCCCAGCGCAACCGGGCATGCAGCACGCGCAGCCCCAGCGTCGCGGAGTCGTCCAGGTTCAATTCGTCCAGCGTCTGGCGCAGCCGTGCCCATTGCCCGAGATGCCACCAGCAAGTCGCCTGCCGCAGGCTGGCATACGGCAGGTAGCCCTCCTGGTACTCGCGCATCGCCACGCGCCCCTTATCGGCCTGATCGAGCGCTTGCCCGTAGCGCCCCAGGTGGCACAGGCACAGTGCGCGGACCAGGTACAGCAGGCCACTGTTCGAGCCGTAGGCGTCATAGCGCTGCATGATCTGTTGCCCGCGCTGAAGCAGTGCCTCGGCGGCAACCAGGTCACCAGCGTCGACGCGGTTGCAGGCCTCGTTGCCGCAGGACACCGCCGCATTGCTCAGATTGCCGCTGAGGTGGGCGTATTCGAAGGCAAGATGGTGGTGCGGCAGGCCTTCGTCGAGCCGCCCGGCATTGTCGTAGGCCACGCCCAGGTTGCCGTGCAGCTCGCTGCGCAGTTCATCGTCGCCATTCGCCGTGATCCAGGCGGTGCAGGCCTGCAGGTGAGGCAATGCCTGCGCCATGCGCTCGGCCAGGATCAGGCTGCTACCAAGTTCCATGTGGGCACGCATCAGCAGCGTCTCCTCACCCAGCCGTACGGCCTTCGCCAGCGATGCCTCATTCTGCCGCACCGCCGTGTCGACAGCGCCGTGCTGCTTGAGCACGACCGCGCGTTGCAGGCGCGCCTCCAGCTGTTGCGCTGGCGTGACGGCCAGTTGGTCCAGCCGGTCGCAATAGGCCAGCACCGTGTCGGTGGCCGAGTCGACGTTGGTGTATTCCTCCACCGCGCGCATCAGCGTTGCGAAGGCTGCCTGGGCATCCCCGCCGGTCGACTCGATGTGGCTCTTGCGCTCGAGGAAGCCGATGAACTCCTTGGAGCGCAGCGCGCGCCGTGCCGCCAGCGCGGCCGCTTCCAGCCACGGCAGTGCCCTCGGGCCCTGGCCCGCGGCCTCCCAGTGCGCGGCGATGCGGGCCGGCTCACCCTGGTGGCTCTCCAGCCAAGCGGCCACCTGGGCATGCGTGTGCCGCGCGATGGCCGCGGGCACACTGGCGTGCACCGCATCGTGCACCAGGTCGTGGGCGAACTGCATGCCACGCATCACCTGCGCCGTCTCCAGTTCGTTCAACGCATCGGCGAACTGCATCGCACCCAGGCCCAGCACCTGCTCGGCCAGCCCGATGCCGAAGTCAACCCCGGCCACGCTGGCCACCCGCGCCAGGGCCAGTGCGCCGGGCGATAACTGGCTGACGCGGCGCTCGATCAGCCTGCCCACGGACAATGGCCGCGGCAGCTGCCGAGGGTCGGCCAGGCGCGCCAGCGCACGGTCGACCCAGGCCTGCTTGAGCGTTTCCAGCACGAACAGAGGGTTGCCGCCGGTGCGTTGGCGCAGCGCTGGCGCAAGGGCTGCGCCATCGACGCCGGGCAAGCCGAGCGAAACGACAAGTTCCGCCAGCGCCGCTTCATCCAGTGGCGCCAGCGCCAACGGCCACAGACGCGCCTGCTCCGCCAGGCTGTCCAGCAAGACGCGGGCCGCGGAGCCGCCCTCGGCTGGCCGACTCGCCAGCACCCAGGCCAGCCGCCTGCCTCCCGCCGGGCAGCCATCGCCGTCGTCGATCAGCGCGCCGATCATCTCCAGGCTGGCGTCGTCGGCGAAGTGAAGGTCGTCGACGACCAGCCCGTCGATGCCCGGTTGGCACGCCAGCAAGTCGCGCAGCGCGCGTTGCAGCGCCAGGCGCTGGCCTTCGCCACTTGGGCGATGGCCCCCTGGATCGAATTCGGGCAGCACGCGCGCGATCTCGCCGCGCAGCCCGGCCGCACCCAACCATTCCTGGGTGGCCGCCGCACCGGCGTGCCCGAACACCGCTCGCAGCAGGCGCGCCAGCGTGGCGAATGGCACCCCGGCATCACCGGGCCGCCCCGTGGCGTAGATCACACCGGGTTGCGCCGCGAGCAGCGTCTGCAACAGCCGCGTCTTGCCCAGCCCGGCTTCGCCATCCAGCGCGACCACCTGCCCCGCCCGCAGCCCCTGCAACAGGGCCGTCAATTCGCGATCGCGCCCGATCATGCGTGGCGGCCGCAGCACGCTGGCCGGCAACGGGCCTGCCGCGTCGGCTGGCGACGCCAACGGCGCTGCGGACTCGATCGTGGCCAGCAGGGCGAGTGTCTCGGCCGAGGGTCGTGCGCCGACCTCGTCCTTCAGCATCTGTTCGCACCGGTCGAAGGCGAGCATCGCAGCCGCCCTGTCACCCGCCAGGTAGTGCGCGCGCATCAGCCCGCGGTGCGCCGGCTCGGACAGAGGGTCAAAGGCAAGCAGTTCACGCGCCCAGGCCAGTGCTTGAGCCCAGTCGCCAGCCCTTTCGGCCCCGGCGAGGCTCTCGGAAAGGGACTGTTGCCGGCGCAGGCCGCGCTTGCGGCGCTGCGCCGCGAGCCATTGGGCGAATTCGCCGTTGGCAACGGCTTCGCCCACGGCGTCGGACAGCACTGCATCGGCCTCTTCAAGGTCGTGCGTCACGCCGTCTGCAAGTGACATCAGGGCCTGACCGGCAACCAACTCGACCCCGGTGTGACGGCGCATTTGGAACAGACGCTGGCGCAGTGCATTGCGCGCGCTCTCGCCATCGCTTTCGGGCCACAGCAACGACGCCAGCCTCGCCCGCGTGGTCGGCCCCTCGATCGCCAGCCAGGCCAGCAGCGCGGCATCGCGCAAGGCCAAACCAAGGACCTTGCCACTGGGCAACTGGACTGTTGGCGACCGGCTCAGACTGAGTTGCACGATGGACGCGTTGGGCAGGGCAGGCGCACGGATGCTAGCTGCCTGCAACCCCGTTGGGGGTTCCGACGATCGGCCAGGTAGGGTGGCCTTGTCCACCGTCAAGGCCGACAGCAGGCCGTGCCGTGCCAGGTGCACGCGTATCACCCGGTGCGTCGGTGAAGCGTGCGCGGCGCGCGAGTGGCCGTCCGCACCGGCCCGCTCGAGCGCAAGGCGCGCCGGCCGCGGCAGCCGCCTCGATGGCGCGTGTCGGGGTCGGCTGGTTGCGCCTGCCGACGTCGGAGCTGAGGTGTGCGCAAGGCAAACGGGCCGCTTGCGGCCCTGGCGACAGTCGTCATCATCGACCCCATTGGACATCGAAGAAAGGCGAGCGGTGGGCCATCGCCCACCGCTGCCGAGCGCCGGCTGCGCCGGTGCTACCTGTTACTCATTGACCGACCACGACGCGCAGGTTGTCGACGCCCCAGGACTCGTTGTCCAGCGACTCGCCCGAGCCTTCCATGCGGAAGACGATCGTCACCGAACTGGCCGTGTGCGCAATGCGCTGAAAGCGCGGCTCGATGGCCATGTTGTAGGCACTCTCGGGGTATGCCGCCCAGAAGCCGAGTTCGACGCGCCGGGCCAGTTCCCCACCGGGCGGCGGCACGTAGGACTGGATCTGCGTGGCCAGAGAGTTGGCGAAGGACTCGTTGAAGACCGTCGCGCCATCGACCTTGACTTCGAGGTAGTCGCCGGCCGGGAACACGCCAGATCCGTCCAGCGAGTCGATCGCGGCGAACAGAAACTCCAGGCTGAGCCAGGTGTGCGCCGGCAGGCCGGTCAAGGTCACGGTCACCGAGTTGGCCGTGGCGCTGCGCAGCATCTTGCCGCCGAAGGTGTTACCCGGCGTGCCCAGGCCTGCAAAACCCTGCACGTCCACCAGCGAGGCCGATCCGGGATCGACCTGTGCGGGCAGGGTGGATTCGAAGTCCAGCGCCAGCACGGTCGTTTGGGCGGGCGGGGGGGCCGTGACGGCCAGCGTGGCCGAGCCACTGGTGGTGCTGCCGGCAGCGTTGGTGGCCACCGCGCGGAAGAGCTTGCCGTCATCGGCGACGCTGGTGGCGGAGGTGGTGTAGCTGCCGCCCATGGCGCCAGCGATGTCGCTGAAGGTGGCCCCGCCGTCGCCGGAGACCTGCCATTGCAGCGTCGGGGCAGGATCGCCCGTGGCGACCACGCTGAAGCTGGCGGTGTCGGGCGCAACGACGGCTTGGCTGGTCGGCGACGTCGTGAATGCCGGCGCCACCATGACCGGCTGCGCCACCACGGGGGGCGCTGCGACGCTGGTGTCATCGTCCCCGCATCCGCCGAGCCAGGCAAGGGCGAGCACGGCGATCAACTGCGCGCCCAGGCTGCGCAGGCGCACGCGGCCGTCCAGCTTTTGGAAATGCTTTGCTTGCATGAAGACCTCGAAGTTGTCGCCGAACAGCCGGCACGTCAGTTGTAGGCACGGCGGCGTTATGAAGGCGTTATGGACCCGGCGCGGGCATCATTAGTCCATGCCGATCACGCTCGACGATCTGCGCCGCCACGCGGTGGCGCGCACGCTGTTCGCGCCGACCACGCTGCCCAGGGCGATCACGCGACTGGGATTCGTGCAGGCCGACCCGATCCGCGCGCCTGCACGCGCGCAGGATCTGACGTTGCGCCATCGCGTCGCCGACTACCGCGCCGGCGATCTGGAACGCCGCTACCCCCGGCTGGCGATCGAGGAGGACTTCTTCGTCAATTACGGCTTCCTGCCGCGCGGGACGCAGGCGCTGCTGCACCCTCGCGCGCCGCTCCCGAGCTGGACGCCGGCACGGCGCTCGCGTGCACAGGCCGTGCTGGTCTTCGTGCGCGAGCGCGGCGTGGTGCACCCGCGCGAAGTCGATGCGAAGTTCCAGCATGGCAAGGCGCCCAACTGGTTCGGCGGCGCTTCGAACGCCAGCACGCAGCTGCTCGATGCGATGAACTTCCACGGGCTACTGCGGGTGGCGCGACGCGAGGGCGGCACGCGCTGCTATGCCGTACGCGAGCCGCAAAGCGCTGCCGCCGACTCGGACGCGATGCTGGACGCGATGCTCGACGTGATCGTCGCCAAGTACGCCCCACTGCCGGCACCGTCGCTGGGCCTGCTGGCCAGCTACCTGGTTGCCGCCGCGCCGCAGTGGCGCGATCGCCGGGCCGCCACGCTGGCCCGCGCCCGTGCACGGCTACCGCGCGCACGCGTGGAGGGCATCGACTGGTACTGGCCTGCGGGCGAGAACCCGGCGTCGCGACGCCACGCACCGGACGACACGCTGCGGCTGCTGGCGCCCTTCGACCCGATCGTCTGGGACCGGCGGCGCTTCGAACTGCCGTGGGGCTGGGCCTACCGCTTCGAGGCCTACACCCCGGCGTCGCGCCGCGTGCACGGCTACTACGCCATGCCCCTGCTGTGGCACGGCCAGGTCATCGGCTGGGGCAACCTGGGCGTGCGCGACGGCGCGCTGCAGGCACAGATCGGCCATGTCGCCGGCCGCGCGCCGCGCGAGCCTGGCTACAGGCGGGCGCTGAACGACGAGCTGGCGCGAATCGATGCCTTTCTCAGACCCTGCTGAAGGCCTACAAGGGCTTTTGCCGCCACGCCAGCCACGCACCCAGCGTCAGCGCCGCCGCCGAACCGGCAAAGCCGGCGCGCAACCCGCCGGGGCCGTCGGCGACCCACCCGACCAGCGTCGGACCGACGATCTGGCCCACGGCAAAGACGATGGTGAAGGCGGCGATGCCGGCTGGCCAGGCGGTGGCATCGAGGTTGTGACGCACCAGCGCCGTGGTCGAGGCCACCACCGACAGGAAGACGCTGCCGAACAGCAGGCCCGAGGCAAACGCGGTTGGCACGCTGGCACTGAGCACCGGCAGCAGCGTGGCCAGCGCCAGCAGACCGTTCAGCAGGGCCATCGGCACGCCGCCGCGATGGCGCTGCAGCAGGTCGGCCCACAGCCACGACGAGGCCACCACGCCGGCACCGAGCAGCGCGTAGAAGGCGGCGATGCCGCCGCTGCCCACGCCCTGCTCGCGCAGCAGCGTGACGTTGAAGGTCATGTAGCCGATGTAGCCCAGCCCGAACATCAGGTAGCCAGCCAGCGCAAAGCCCAGCGAGCGCAAGCGCACGCCGGCGCCGCCGGCCGCGGCGTGGGCGACGGGCGCGAGCCGTCGTGTGCCGGCGGCCATCAGCAGCGTGGCGAGCAATGCCGCCGCCGCCAGCGCCAGCCAGGCCCACGGCCAGCCCGGCGCGCGCGCATATTCAACCAACGGCGTCACCAGCGCCGTGGCCACGATAATGCCCACGCCGGTGCCGCCGTAGTACAGGCCGAGTACGAGCGCGGCGCTGGGTCTTGCCGACTGCGGCAATTCATCGGCCGGTGCCGAACCCAGCCGCGCGGCCAGCAGGCCACCGCAGACGAAACTCAGCGCACTGGCCAGGCCCGAGAGTCCGCGCAGCGCGAATAGCGGCGCGTCGGTGCGGACCAGGCCGTGGCCTGCCAGCAGGGCCGCAGTGGCCGCGCTGCCGACGAGCAGCAGTGCGCGCGGCGACGCCCGGCGCAGCAGGCGCGGCACGAGCAGCGCACCGGCCAAGTAGCCTGCGGCGTTGACGGTGTTCATCGCGCCGGCGGTGAGGTAGCTCCAGCCCAGGTCGGCGCGCATCGGCGGCAGCAGCAAGGCATAGGCGAAGCGCGACAGCCCCAGCGAGACGGCGGCGCCGAGCGCGAGCGCCGCCGCCTGCCACAGCAACGGGTGCAGCCTGAAGCTCACGCCAGCGCCTGCGCGGCGAGCACGCGATCGGCCACCTCGGCGAAGCCGCGGCCGCGCGGCGACGGTGTGACGTATGCCGGGAGCACCTTCATTTGTGTCACGAAACGCTCGATATTGGCCACTGCAACCGACAACGGCAACAGCGCGAACATTGCCTCGTCGTTGCTGGAGTCGCCGACATACAGCCATTGCGCGGGATCGAAGGGCCATCCCAGCGCATGTTCCACGGCCCAGCGCGCCCCGCTGGCCTTGTCGTGCCTGCCGATCCAGCCGTTGACGTGGATCGAGCTGACGCTGGCACGCAGGCCGTGACGTCGCATGACGCCGAGCACGGATTCGATCTGCCCCGCATCGAGGTGTGCGAACTCGCTGTGATCGATGGCGATGTCGGTCAGCCGCCCGGCGCTGTCTCGGGCTAGGCTGGTACCGGGCACTTCGGCGATGACCGTCGCAGCGCACTGCTGCAGCCGCTGCATGTTTGCGGCGCGTTTGGCGTCGTCCTGCGTGAACTCGCGGCGCAGCGTGGCGCCGTCACGGCGCAGCATGACCGCACCATTCTCGGCCACGATCGCTGCCACCGGCCACGCCAATGCAAACGCTTCGCTCCAGCCCGCCGGTCGGCCGGTGATCGCGATCACTGGCAGCCCGGCCCGGTGCAGGCGCTGCAGCGCCTCCAGCGCTGCCGGCTCGATCGCGCCCTGGTGGGTCAGCGTATCGTCGATGTCCGTGAGCACGCCCCGCAGGCCACGCAGGGCCGACGCGTCCAGCTGATTCAGAGGGCGCATTCGTGCGGTCGGCATGTGACGAGTCTCGCATGCCGGTGTGCGCCACGCCGGCCGAGGTTGACGTCGCTCAACACCCCCGCCGGCGACGTTTTGATAATCGACGTTTCGCCCGGTTTTCATTGTGAGGAGACACACGCATGGCCAAAGACAGCAGCACACCCGCACGCAGCACTGCTGCCGCCGCCAAGACAGCTAAGTCCGGCGCGGCGAAGAAGCGCCGCTCGGCGTCGGCCAAGGGGGTGCGGCCAGTGCGCGAGGGCGACACACCGCCGCAACTGGGGCCGCGCGCGATCGAGAAACACGTCGTGCGCCAGAAGACGCTGGGCAAGCAGGACGCGCAGGGCGCGGCCGTCCGCGACATTGTGCGCCGCGCGGCCAATGCGGTGCCCAGCGAGACCATCGATTCGCTAAAGGCGATCCTGGCCGGCGCCGCGCCCGATGACGTCGCCGCGCTTCGCCACGCGCTGTTCGAGGCCGAAGGGCGACCGGGCGCGAAGCGCGAGGACCCGGACATGGTGCTGTCGCGCAACTGGCGTGACGGCGGCTATCCCTACAAGAATCTGATGTCGCGCAAGAACTACGAGGCACAGAAGTACAAGCTGCAGGTCGAATTGCTGAAGCTGCAAGCCTGGGTCAAGGACACCGGCCAACGCGTGTTGATCCTCTTCGAAGGCCGCGACGCCGCCGGCAAGGGCGGCACGATCAAGCGCTTCATGGAGCACCTGAACCCGCGCGGCGCACGTGTCGTCGCATTGGAAAAGCCCAGCGAGGTGGAGCGCGGCCAGTGGTACTTCCAGCGTTATGCCCAGCACCTGCCGACGCGTGGCGAGATCGTCATGTTCGACCGCAGCTGGTACAACCGCGCCGGCGTAGAGCGCGTGATGGGCTTTTGCACCAACGAGGAATACATCGAGTTCATGCGCCAGGCACCGGAGTTCGAGCGCCACTTGGTGCACAGCGGCGTGCATGTCTTCAAGTTCTGGTTCTCGGTCAGCCGCGAGGAGCAGCGCCGCCGCTTCAAGGAGCGCAAGAGCCACCCGCTGAAGCAGTGGAAGCTCAGCCCGATCGACCTGGCCTCGCTGGACAAGTGGGACGACTACACCCGTGCCAAGGAAGGGGTCTTCTTCCACACCGACACTGCCGATGCACCGTGGACGGTGATCAAGTCGGATTGCAAGAAGCGCGCGCGGCTCAGCGCGATGCGCTACGTGCTGCACCATCTACCCTACTCGAACAAGGACCTGGAAACCATCGGCCCGCTGGACACGCTGATCGTTGGCCGGGCGAACCTGGTGCACGAGAAGGGGGAAGACATCACGTACGCGCACAACGCCTGAAGCAGCGCGCGGCCGGCTTGTCTATAATCATCGAATCCGAGGAGCGCTGCGAGACGGCATATTTCGTTCCAGGCTCGGACAGGTTTCAACTGCGCTCACCCCCCCGATTCGGTGCGGTGAGCGGCAGGCCCAAGGTCACGCGTCAGGCCCGTTGAGGGAGGGTTCAACCCCCCCGATGGAGAAATGCCTTGAACGCCGTGCTCAAACCCAAGAACTTCACTGATTTCCATGTCGCCGACATGGGCCTTGCCGCCTGGGGCCGCAAGGAGATCCGCATCGCCGAAACCGAGATGCCGGGCCTGATGGCCATCCGCGAGGAGTTCGCGAAGACGCAGCCGCTCAAGGGTGCGCGCATCACCGGCAGCCTGCACATGACGATCCAGACCGCCGTGCTGGTGGAAACGCTGCAGGCGCTGGGCGCGCGGGTGCGCTGGGCGTCTTGCAACATCTTCTCGACGCAGGACCACGCCGCCGCCGCACTTGTGGCCGAAGGTACACCGGTGTTCGCCTACAAGGGCGAGACGCTGGCCGACTACTGGGACTACACCCACCGCATCTTCGAGTTCGGCCCGCAGGGCAACGATGGCGAAGGCCCGAACATGATCCTGGACGACGGCGGCGATGCCACGCTGTTGATGCACCTGGGCAAGCGCGCTGAGAAGGACGCCTCGCTGCTGGCCAAGCCGACCAGCGAGGAAGAGACCTGCCTGTTTGCCGCAATCAAGGCCAAGCTGACCATCGACCCGAGCTGGTACTCGCGCAAGAGCGCACAGATCATCGGCGTGACCGAAGAGACCACCACTGGCGTGCATCGCCTGAACGAGATGAGCGTCAAGGGAACGCTGATGTTCCGCGCCATCAACGTCAACGACAGCGTCACGAAGAGCAAGTTCGACAACCTGTACGGCTGCCGTGAGAGCCTGGTCGATGCCATCAAGCGCGCCACCGACGTGATGGTCGCCGGCAAGGTGGCGGTGGTCGCCGGCTACGGCGACGTGGGCAAGGGCTCGGCCCAGGCGCTGCGCGCGCTGTCGGCCCAGGTGTGGGTGACGGAGATCGACCCCATCAACGCGCTGCAGGCGGCGATGGAAGGCTACAAGGTCGTGACCATGGAGTACGCGGCCGACAAGGCCGACATCTTCGTCTCGGCCACTGGCAACAAGG
>Ga0316188_10000666_pt1 | contig 15257 bp, 13 predicted proteins | sample Phiworburrow1_MG_FD_204933 | JGI IMG/M metagenome (GOLD analysis project Ga0316188, IMG submission 204933) | Coastal sediment microbial communities from Maine, United States - Phippsburg worm burrow 1 | ecosystem: Environmental > Aquatic > Marine > Coastal > Sediment | place: USA: Maine...
CAGAGATACCGATGCCCGAGGGTCCCGAAATAAGGCTTGCTGCCGATGCGGTCGCCAACGCGCTGGTGGCGCGCCCGGTGACCTCGGTCGAGTTCGCGTTTGCGCGACTGCGCCGCTTCTCGCGCGAACTGTGCGGCCAGCGGGTAACGGAGGTCGCGACCCGCGGCAAGGCAATCCTGACTCATTTCGATAACGGTCTCGTTATCTACAGCCACAACCAGCTTTACGGACGCTGGTTTATCGAACCGGCCGGGTGCCTGCCGGAAACGACGCGCCAGCTGCGCCTCGCAATTCATAACGACGAGTACAGCGCCCTGCTTTACAGTGCCTCGGAAATCGACGTGTTGCGGGCGAGCGAACTGCACCGGCATCCGTTTCTTGCGCGGCTCGGCCCGGACCTGCTCAGCGATCGCCCCGATGTCGAAACGATATACCGGCGCATGATTTCACCACGCTTTCGCCAACGCCGTTTCGCCGGACTGTTACTGGATCAGGGCTTTGTTGCAGGGCTCGGTAACTACCTGCGCGCCGAAATACTGACCCGCGCCGGCCTGCATCCGGCGTTGCGGCCAGGCCAGTGCAACGCGGCGCAACTGCGCAACCTGAGCCGCCAGATCATCCATCTGACCCGTCGTTCGTACCAGACCCGGGGCATTATCAACCCGCCAAAACTGGTGGCAGAGCTCAAGCGGCAGGGATTGCGCAAACGCGAACAGCATCGCTTCAACAGTTACGACCGTGCCGGTGAGGCCTGCCATTTCTGCGGCAACACGATCCAGGTCGAGAACATGGGCGGGCGCAAGATGTACTACTGCAGCGGCTGCCAGCCTGCCCCGCCTGCGCCTGGCTGAAGCCGTCAGGCCTCGAAGCGGTAATGCTCGGGAATGACGACGATACCGCCTTCGCTGATGCTGAAACGCTCACGGTCGCGCAGCGGGTCGAAACCAATGACTTCACCATCCGGGATGCTGACGTGCTTGTCGACGATGCAGTTGTTCAAACGCACGCGCTTGCCAACCCGAACATCGCTGAAGATCACCGAGTTTGACACCATGGCGCGGTCGTCGATATAGACATTCTGGAACAGTATCGAGTGATCGACGTTACCGCCTGAAATCACCGTGCCAGCCGCCAGCATCGAGTTGATAAAGACGCCCTCGATATCCGAATCTCCGGGAACCGCGCGCGCTGGCGGCGCCTGTCGCTGGTAGGAACGGATCGGCCAGTCACTCTGGTACAGGTCCATCGGCGGCACCGGTTTCAACAGGTCCATGTTCGCCCGGTAGAAGGAATCGATGGTGCCGACATCGCGCCAGTAATTGTCCGGCGACACGCGGCCCTCCACCTCGCCGAAGTGGTGCGCGCAGAGGCGATGGCTGTGCAGCATTTTCGGCAGTATGTCCTTGCCGAAGTCGTGGCTCGAATCCGCGTCCTCGCTGTCCTGCTGCAGCACCTCGATCAACAGTTGCGTCGAAAAAATATAGATGCCGATCGAGGCGAGGGCGTGTTCCGGATCACCCTCGCAGGGTTCGACAATCTCCGGTTTTTCCGTGAAGGCGGTAATCCTGCGATGCTCGTCGGTGCTGACGATACCGAACTGACTGGCATCGGCGACGGGCACTTTCATGCAGGCAACTGTCGCGTCCGCTTCCAGCCTCTGGTGGGTCTTCAGCATCGACGCGTAATCCATTCGGTAAATGTGGTCGCCGGATAGAATGATGGTCCACTTCGCGTTGCTGCGCTGGATCAGGTACTCGTTCTGGTGAATGGCGTCGGCCGTGCCCTGGTACCACTTTTCACCATTACGCATCTGCGCGGGCACCGGGGTGATGTACTCGCCAAGCTCGGGATTGAAAACCGACCAGCCATCGCGCAGGTGCTTGTGCAGCGAGTGCGACTTGTACTGGGTCAGCACGAGGATTCGGCGCAGTCCCGAATGCAGGCAGTTACTCAGCGTAAAATCGATGATCCGGTACTGGCCGCCGAACGGCACCGACGGCTTGGCGCGATATTGAGTGAGTGGCTGCAAGCGCCCACCGGCACCTCCCGCCAGGATGATTGCGAGTACGTCTTTATCCATTTTTTGTGGCGCCGGTTATCCCGTTCAGTAGAGTTGGCGCCAATGTATCATCGTGGAGCAAAGATCAATATTTTCGCCGTATTTTAGCGAGGGATTGCGCTTTTTTAGTGCAGGACCCGGACCGAAACCTCGCTAAACCCGCCTGAAGTGCAGATCCTGCACCGGATTCGCAATCGCTGCAGAATGACAACCGCAGCCTCGTGAACATCCGTTTTGCTGATGTATAATCGAGTTCACCTGCAGCGGAGGCGAGCCAGAGGAGATCGAATATGCAGCCTGGAAAATCATGCGCAGCGCAGTCCTGAGCCTGGCCATGGCGCTACTGCTGTGCGCCCACCCGGCGGCCAATGCCAGGGATGCCTACGCGTCCTGGGACAATCGCTGCGAGGAATGTCACGGCGATGCCGACGAATTTTCGCGCAAGTACCTGTGGGACGTCGACGCGCAACTGCAGGGTCGCCACCACGTCGACAACCTGCATCTGTTCCTGCAAAACCACTACATCCCGGCGCATGAAATCGAAAAGATGACCGCGATGCTGCAGGCGCAGGCGAACAAGATGGCGCGATTCGACGCGGAATGCGGCAGTTGTCACGGTAGCGCGCCCGATTTCGTGCGCGCCTCCATTTCCACCTGGGGAGACGGCCTGACCGGCGTCGAAAGCGGTATTCCGATCGCCGAGTTCCTGCCCGCTCACCAGCAACTCGGCGAGGACGACGCCGAGTTTTTCAGCCGCCTGATCGCGCGCGTCATCAGTCAGATCGGGCGCGACTAGGCACTGCCGGCAGCAGGGGTTACCGCTGCGAACATACTCGATCTGAGTTGCAGCCGGCGTTGCGCCCCGGTTTACAGGTAAACGGCCGCGTCGCCGGGTCGCCAGAACGGGTGCTTTTGCATTACCCGTTGAAACAGATCGTCGGCAAGCATCGTCTGCAGCCATTGCCTCAGCGCGGCGTACTCGCAGTGCTCGAACCAGCCCGCATCGACGCCGGCGAACTGTCGAATGAAGGGAAAAATCGCGACATCGGCAAGGCGCCGGCAGTGACCACTCAAAAACGGCTGGCCCGCGAGCAGGCAATCCAGTTCAGCCACAAAAACCTGCGCGCGCTGGCGGTGCTCCAGCTGACTCAGCTCGGGGTGGCGGTCGGCATACTTGTAGCGATCCAGCAACGGTTTGAAATCTCGATCGCTGCGGCGAATGAGCTGTCGCGTCGCGGCATCGATATCCAGCCAGTGTTGCGGATCGGACTGCGACAGGCTCCAGTGCATGACGTCGAGACTCTCGTCTATTACCTGCCCATCGGCCAGCACCAGCACCGGCACCGTCGCCTTGGGCGATTTTTGCAGCATGGCCGCGGGCATATCGCTCAGCTTCACTTCGCGCAATTCGACGTGGATATCGCTACAGGCCAGCGCCATGCGCGCCCGTATCGCAAACGGACAACGGCGAAACGAATACAGAACGGGTATCGACATTACAGCACTGGCGAGAACAGCCGGGCGATGCGGGTGGCCAGCTTAAACCAACGTGAGCGTTGCGTGATTTCGAGCAGGGTCATTTCGCGACAGGATTCGAAATCCCGCAACAGCATGCGCTCGACGTCGTCGACCATCTGCCGATCGACAAACAGCAGCGTGATCTCGAAATTGAGCCGAAACGACCGGTTATCGAGATTGGCGGTACCGACCCCGGCAATCTGCTGGTCGACCAGCACGACCTTGTTGTGCAGGAAGCCGCGCTGGTAGCTGAAAAACTTGATGCCACAGGGCAGGGTTTCCTCCAGGTAGCTGAATTTCGCCAGGTAAATCAGCAGGTGATCCGCTTTTTCCGGCAGCATGATACGCACGTCGACGCCACGCAGGGCTGCGATCTTCAGGGCGCTGACGACCGGATCGTCGGGCACGAAGTACGGCGTCACGATCCAGATACGCTGGCGCGCGGAGTGGATCAACTCGGTAAACAGCAGGCCACAGGTATCGAGCTCGTCGGCGGGACCGCTGGGCAGCACCAGTATTCTCTGGTTCGCATCCTCGGCAAATACGGGGGCTGTCCGCAACGGCGGAATCTGTTGGGTCATCCAGTACCAGTCCTCGATAAAGGCCAGCTGCACGCCAAGCACGGCGGGGCCTTCGATGCGCACGTGCGTGTCGCGCCAGGGACGTAAATCCGGGTCGTCACTCAGACCCAGGTATTCGTCACCGACATTATGCCCGCCGACAAAGGCGCAGAGCCCGTCGACCACGACGATCTTGCGATGATTGCGGAAATTCACGCGAAACGGATGCCCACCAAACCTGCCGCCACCGCTAAATGCCGTGGTCTCTATTCCGGCCTGCTGTAACTTGAGCAGGTAGGCCCCGGGCAGCGCGTTGCTGCCGAGCGCGTCGTACAGGAAATAGACGCGCACATCCTGTTGCGCCTTGCGAATCAGCTTGTGCTGTAATTTTCGACCGAGCGCATCGTCGTTGACGATGTAGAACTGCACCAGCACATATTCAGTCGCGTTATCGATGGCGTCGAAGATCGCCCTGAAAGTGGCGTCACCGTCGATCAGCAGCCGGCTACCATTGCCCGCGAAGAAGGGCATGCTGGCGAGCCGTGACAGCACCCGGTGATCGGCTTCGCCCGGGCTAAACTCGGCCAGTGCCGAAACGGGCAAGCTGGTGCTGAGTTCGCGCGCCATTCGATGCAGGGGCTCGGTGCCACTGCGCCGGGCATTGACGTAACCGGAAAATTTGCGCCCGCCAAACATCAGGTACAGGGGCAACCCGATCAGCGGAAATATGATCAGCAGCAGGGTCCAGGCAATCGCGCTCTGCGATGATCGGTTCCCCAGCAGGGCCTCGATAGCGGCGATGATCGCGATCAGTTCCAGCAGCACATACAGCGCAGCCAGTATCAGGGGCAGGTAATCAGGGATAATATTCACCGCGCCTATTCTGACGCCCGCGGCGGGTGACTACAAATCGAATAAGCAGGCATCGACACGGCGGGCGCGGAAGCGGCTGGCGCGCTTGCCCGGGTCGCAAACGATTTCAGTCGTTCGCACGTCCGAAAAAGCCGATGCTTTCTTCACGGGAAAACCGCACGTTGGCGCGCTCATAGTAGGAAAATACCGCAATGATGCGCTCGCCCTCGCCACGCACCGGCGAAACTCGATGGAGCGTATTTTTACCGCGAAAAACGTTCAGCGTACCGGCGCTCAATTGCAGCCGGTTGACATCGCCCTGGTCGCCGCCGAGAAACTCACCGATGCCGGCGTAATTCGGGTCCTGGTCATCGCGCAAACCGGTCCTGTATTCAAACTCGCCACCCTGCTCGGCGGCCTGCAGCAGCAGCGTCGTGGTGAATTCAGAGCGATCGAAATGCCAGTTCAGCGCCTCGCCATTGCGGTAGGCCATGACATTCAGGCAGGCCAGCGGGTCGGCCATCGGATACAGGCGCGGGACTTCCATGACCGCGGCAAGAAATTCGGCAAACGCTGGCCACTGGTAGAGTTGCATCAGGGCGTTGCCGGCAAACTGGTCCGCGCACAGGGTGTGGTTGGTAGTTTCCAGCTGGCGTAATGCCGGGTGCTCGTCGGGCAAGCCATCGACTTCTGGCAGAAAATAAATGTTATGCCGGCGCCGATGCGTAAACGATTCGCTGGCCATCAACGGCGCGAGTTCACGCAATAGCGTCGCCACGACGTCGGCGCGCAGCAGGCCTTGCAGGTTGAACAGGCCATCGCGTTCGAGCTCGTCGCGGCAACGGTTAACCAGCGCGATACCCGCGGCGCTGTCGAGACGGTCGAGTGGGTAGCGCTCAAGATCGATGAGATGATGCATTTCCGTCGCCTGATTGAATGGCCAACATTATGATTCAACTTTACCCATTCAGAAAGTCAGATAGCGGCATCCTGATTCAGATTTAGCCGGTCTGAATTCAACCTGTCGTCCGCATCGAATGCTCCCGCCTGTGGCGCAAACGGCGACTCGCCCCGGTCCCATTACCAGAAACCAAGTCCTATGACTATCACGAGGATGAATTTACCCATGCGCGCTGCCTTCGTCTGATGTTTGCCAATAGCTGCAGGTGGTTGATCCACACGCCCTGCCGACCATTCGATATATCCAGTATAGTCACCCATCGGGATTTATGATTTTGCAGCCGATGGCTGCATTTTCGCAGATTCAAGCCGCCCGGGAGTCGGACAGGTAATCCGATGCCCGCGCTGCAGCGTAAGAGATAACTTAAACCGCTACCATGGACCCGTACCGATATGAATTCCTTCGACTACCGAATCGCCTCGCGGCGCCTGCCGACGAATCCCCTGTCCAGGCTGTTTGCCGCTGGCGCCTGGATGCTGTCCGTGCTGGCCATGATGGTCGCGGCACAGCAGGCCGCCTACGCGGCTGACGACTATCGCTCGCGCTTCAAGCCAGTGCCGACGCAGTACATCGCCGTGTTGGCGGACCCGGACGCGAGTTCCGGCGACAATGCGCAGACCTGGGGGCTGTGGCCGCTCGACCCGGGCCCGCGTGGCGTGCGCCTGGACAACTATGCAGATCTGCTCAAGGCTGGCGGCGTCGCGCCGGCGAACTGGCAGTTCGACAGCAGCCAGTGGTGGCTCGAAGAAAACGGCCTGATCATGGAGGCGCCGGAGTTCCCGCTACCGCCGGGTGAGTACCTGGTTACCGGCGGGCGCAAGGTCCTGACAGCGCTCACCATCCACCCCGCCGACGAGAACGGTAACAGCCGCTGGGAACTGGATCACGGCGCCAGTATTTACGACGTGACCCATCTCGGCTGCCGATCCGCGGTGTACACCCCGGCGGCGGGCGAAAATTCCTGCACGCCTGAAAATGCGCCGCGCAACGCCTTCCGCGTTGCCCCGGGCGACCCGATGCCGCCGGTCCCCGGCTGTCACAAGCAGGACTACGCGGTGCTGATCGTGGTCGGGATGCCGATCGAAAATTAAATGCCGGGGGGTTCGTCAGGTGAGGCGAACCGACTTATAATAGGCCGACTCATTTCTGGGGAGTCGGCATGAAAATCATCGTTCTCGGCAGCGGCGTGGTCGGCGTGACCAGCGCCTATTACCTGGCACGGCAGGGTCACGAAGTAACCGTGATCGACCGCCAGGCGCAACCCGCTCTGGAAACCAGTTTCGCCAACGCCGGACAGATTTCGCCGGGTTACTCGTCCCCCTGGGCGGCGCCGGGCATTCCCGCCAAGGCGGTCAAATGGCTGCTGCAACAGCACTCGCCGTTGAAGATCCAGCCACTGATGGACCCGGAAATGTGGCTGTGGATGCTGCAGATGCTGCGCAACTGCACCGCCGGGCGTTACTCGATCAACAAGGAGCGCATGATGCGCCTGGCCGAGTACAGTCGCGACTGTTTCATCGAGCTGCGTGGCGAACTCGACATCGAGTATGACAATCGCAGCCTCGGCACCCTGCAAATCTTCCGCACGCAAAAGCAGGTAGACGACACCGGCAAGGACATCGAGGTGCTGGAGCGCTGTAACGTGCCCTATGAGCAACTCGATACCGACGGCTGCATTGCCGTCGAGCCAGCGCTCGCGCGCGTGCGTGAAAAGATCGCCGGCGGCCTGCGCCTGCCGGGCGATGAAACCGGCGACTGCTTCGAGTTCACGCAGAAACTCGCCGACATCTCCCGGGAAATGGGCATCAAGTACAAGATGAAAACACACATTCTCGACATACTCGGGGATGGCGAACGCATCACCGGCATCAAGACCAGTGGCGGCCTGAAAACCGCCGACGCATACGTGGTCGCGCTCGGCAGCTACAGCACGCCGTTGTTGAACCGCGTCGGACTGCGCCTGCCGATCTTTCCGGTAAAGGGCTACTCACTAACCGTGCCGATCACCAACCCCGAGGCGGCGCCGGTATCGACGGTGATGGACGAAACTTACAAGGTGGCGATGACACGCTTCGACGATCGCATCCGCGTCGCCGGCACGGCTGAACTGGCGGCCTTCAGCGACGAACTGCTGGACAAGCGCCGCGCCACGATCTCCATGGTGGTGCGCGACATTTTCCCGGACGGCGGCGACATCGACCAGGCCGATTTCTGGACCGGGCTGCGACCCATGACCCCGGACGGGCCGCCCGTGGTCGGCGCCACCCGCTACCCCAACCTGTTTACCAACAGCGGCCACGGCACGCTCGGCTGGACCATGTCCTGTGGTTCCAGCAAACTGCTCGCCGATATCATTTCCGGCCGGCCGACTGAAATCGACAACGCCGGGCTCGATATGAGCCGCTACGCCGACTGAGAGCGCTAACGCGCCAGCGAGAGTCGCTCAGGCGTTCCAGTCCTTGAAGATGGGGCCCTTGTACTCACCGTTGATGATGCGCCTGCGAGCGTCCTGCCACATCCGGTTCCAGCTCACCGGGTCGGTTAGCTCGGACTCGGGATTGGCTCGGCTGCGCGCGACGAACCCGGGAAATGCCGGGCGCCCGCTGGCCTGCCCAATCGGGTGATAGCGCAGGTCCAGACTCCAGCGCAGGCGATTCGAGCGGTTCGGTTTCGAACAGTGAATGTTCTGCTTGTGGAAGATGATAATGCCGCCGCGCTTGACCGGCAGCGCGTTGCCTTTGCGACCGCGAATGATTTCGGCCGGCACGGTCGGTTCGCGCGGAATCTCGCCGGGCACGTGCCGATGCGAGCCTTCGAGATGGCTACCCGGAATGGAAACGAGGCAACCGTTTTCCTCGTCGGCGTCGGTCACCGCGATCCACACGGTCACCTGATCGGTGTCCGCGGCTTCATCCAGTACCGCGACGGTGTCCTGGTGCCAGGTGGTGTTGCCAACGCCGGAGTGAGCAACGTTTTCCGCCACCAATTGCGTCAGCGGCGGCTTGATGCGCATCTGCTGCACCGGGCTCGAGGCGATCTCCGGGCCGATCACCGATTCGACGACGTCGAGCACCTTGCGATTACGTAACAGCTCGAATACAGCCGGACCCGTGTGCGCGCGGTAGCGCTCCGGATCGATGTTGCCGTTATCGAGCGGCAACGAAATATTCATGTGATCGATGCATTCCGGGTACTGCGAAACCACTCGCGCGAAACGCTCGGCAAAATCCAGCCCGGCAAAAGTCGAGTCGATTTCACCCTGCTGGTACAACTGCCCGGCCATCGCGTCCAGCAACGCGGCATACTCCCGTTGCAGCGGTTCGAGATCGCTGTCGTCGAGTACCTGCTCGACCACCAGGTAACCGTCGCGTGCAAATGCTGCCAGTTGCGCATCGTTCAACATGTCAATTCCCCCTTGCCATCAACTTTGATCACGGCCCCTGACGACAACCTCGGCGCCAGCCTGCTCGGGCTCGCTGTCGGTCAGGATTTCCGGAAAGCCCGGCGCCCTCAAATCCACGCCGCAGTCGTCCTCGAGGCGTTTCACCACCATCGATGACCAAACTCGCGGGCCGTAACGCTTGAGGCCGTCTTTCATGATTTCGACGCAAAGCGGTGACAGTTCCAGCGGTACGTCGTGGTCTTTACCCAGCTGGTCGAACAGGCTCAGATCCTTGACCTCGAGATCCATCGTAAAATTGATGTTGTAACTGCCGTTCAGGATCAGCTGGCCCTCGGTTTCGTGCACGAACGAGTTACCCGAGGAAATGCGTATCGCCTCGTAAGCGACGCCAAGGTCGACGCCGGCCTGCTTTGCCACCATGAACGCCTCACCGGTTGAAATCAGCTGCACGCCGGCGAGGTAATTGGTTGCGACCTTCATGATCGAAGCCGTGCCCAGCTCACCGGTATGCAGGATATTTCTGCCCATCGCGGCGAGCAAGGGCAGCACCTTCTCGAAGGCGGCACGCTTGCCGCCGACGAAGATCGCGATGTTTCCGGTGGTCGCGCGATGGCAACCGCCGGAAACGGGACTGTCGAGCGCGTCAGCGCCCTGCGCTTCGACCAGCCGGCCAAGGCGCTTGATTTCCCCGGCATCGGTGGAACTCATTTCGAGCCACACCTTGCCGGCACCGAGGCCGGCGATGACACCGTCGTCGGCCTCCAGCACCTCGGCGGATATCCGCGGCGATGGCAGGCAGGTAATGATCACGTCGTTATCTTTAGCCAGGGATCGGGCATTTTGCGCAACCCGCGCACCGGCATCCTGCAGCGGTTGCGTGGCTGCCGGATCGGCATCCAGCACGGTCAGGTCAAAGCCCTTGCGCAACAGGCTGCCAGCGAGTTTGGCGCCGACATTGCCGAGGCCGATAAATCCAACTTTCATCGATCGTATACCAGGTCCTGTTGCCGAGAACGCCTATGCTACTCCTGAACCCATCTTCAAATAAAACGAAATCTTATGCCTGTGAGGGTAAATATATCCCGAGGCTCATCCATCGCCCGGGAATCGATCCAGTACCAGGCAACCGCGCTCAAGGCTTCGCAATTTTTACATGGCTACCGCGGATTCGCGCACGGCCTGCAAGGCCTGGCTGTCGAGATGGCCGTCGGCAATCATGTCGTTCGCACTCTGAAAGCGGCTCAGGGCCCTCCGTGTAGCAGGACCGAATATGCCGTCCACCTTGCCAACGTCATAACCCAGCAGGGCGAGATCTCCCTGCAAACGCTGTACCTTGGCGCGCGTCACCGGTTCGCTATCGGTGTCGGCCGGACGCGTTAGCTCGCCACCGCCGGCAATCCGGTCAGCCAGCCGCCCGACCGATATGGCGTAGTACTCGGAGCGATTCCAGCGCAGAATGACGTTGAAATTTTCGTAGGTTAGAAAGGCCGGGCCACGGTGGCCCGAGGGCACCAATACAGCAGCCGGGATATCGAGCATCGGCAGGGCACCGCCGTAGGCATCGCGAACGCCGAGGCGTACCCACTCTGCCAGCGGGCGCACGCCCTCCCTGCCGCTCTGGCTATAGTCAAATCCCTGCGGCAGCCTGACTTCGCGGCCCCAGCGCAGTTCCGCCTGCCAACCGATGCCACGCAGGAAATTTGCTGCCGAGGCCATTGAATCCGGAATGCTGGTCCACAGGTCGCGGCGGCCGTCATTGTCGCCGTCGACGGCATACTGCAGAAACACCGACGGCAGGAACTGCATGTTGCCGATTGCTCCCGCCCAGGAGCCGCGCATGTCCTCACCCTCGATATCTCCCGATGCAATGATCCTGAGCGCGGCGACGAATTCATCCGTGAAGAAGCCGGATCGTCGCTCATCGCATGCCAGGGTCGCGAGCGCGTCCGTGGTGCGAATCTTGCCGAAGTAGGCGCCGTAATTGGTTTCAAGCCCCCAGAATGCCAGCAGGTAATGCGCCGGAACGCCATACTCGCGCTGCAGGCGAGACAGCAGGCTGCGATGCTGGGCATACAGGGCACGGCCTTGCGCCACGCGTTGCTCGCTGACGCGGGGAATATAGTAGTCGGCAAACGTCCTCGTGAACTCGGGCTGGCTGCGATCGAGTTCGACCACGCGTTTCAGGCGCGTCGTACCGGCCAGTACGGATTCAACCACCGCTGCATCGACACCGTCCTGGCGGGCGCGTTCACCCAGTGCAACGAGGCAGGATTTGAATTCGGCACCTGCTTCCTGTGCCAGCACCGGCGCTGCCAGTGCTGACAAAATTACCGCGAGAACAGCGAAGGTGCATTTGCTGCGCCCACTGGCAAGCGTGCACGGCCCAGGCCGCTGCAGGCCAGGCAGGTTTCCGGGTAAGGCTCGTCGCGCAACTTGCCGAACAAAATCGTGAATCGTCATGTACTCCAACCAGCGACGTCTACCGTCAAATTTCTCAAAACCACCTACCCACATCGCCAGGCTCTCTGCGCGCTGAATCGCCTTGCTACCCGGGGCCACAATACTAATTTCTCATTCGATATCAGTAAATCTATATTGTGCGTTCCAGGCAAATCAGCGATGAAAAACCTTCACCGGACGGACTTGCCTGAACCAGGTAACCCGATGTAAAGGCTCCGGGCTCGCAGCCGAGGTTCCCGGCACAGGCGACCCGGTCCGCTTTCGGGCAAGGCTTACGGTCGCGCATTGCCTTTATCTGCAAAGCCACCTGCGATATTCACGAATTCTGCCTGATCCAAACCGAATCAGCATGCGTAGTATTGATGCGGGGCGTTGTTACTGTCGCCTTCGGGCCTGTTCTCTGCCAGCCCTAGCCCAGGTTGGTAGTCCCTCCATAAAGATCAGTCCAGATACGAAAGCGAAAACGCCCCGCACCCTTTTCGCGACTGGCCCGACTCGACCAGCATGGACATTTCCCCGGTTGGTCGGGCCAATACCTGGAACTCTCAAGCCCAGGAATCAAACCGGCTCTTTGCGCAGGGCTTTATCTGCATTCGGCTGGCGGTTAGGATAACGCCATGCCAATACCTGAATCCCGACCGCTCGACTTCGCCGAAATTCCGATCATCGATATCAGTCGGCTACGCGACCGCAGCAAATCGGCAGCAATTGTGGCCAGCATCGACCGCGCCTGCCGCGACGTCGGCTTTTTTTATATTGTCGGCCACGGTTTCGACCGCTATCTTGGCGCACGTTTGCAGGTCGCAGCGAGCGAATTTTTCAAGTTACCCGAAACGGTCAAAAAACAACTTGGTCTCGACCCATCCATGCGCGGCTACCTGCCGCTTTATTACCGCAGCCAGATCAGCGATTCCTTTGCCGGCACCAGTCACCAGGAAGGCTTCTGGATCGGCGCGGATTACGGCGACGACAGTCACCACCCGCTGGAACAGGCCAACCGCTGGCCCGAACATCCCGGCAGCCTGCGCAGCTGCATGCTGGACTATCTCGACGCCATCGAAACGCTTGCCGCCACGCTCGGACAGAGCTTTGCCCGGGCGCTTGGCCAGGCAGATGATTTTTACGCAACGCATTTCGCCAGGCCCACATCGCGTCTCAAGCTGAACCACTATCCGCCACAGCACAACCCGCAAAGCGTCGACAATATCGGCGTCGTGCCGCACACGGATTCCGGCGCCTTCACCATTCTCTGGCAGGATGCGAACGGCGGCCTGGAAGTGCGCTCGAAAAACGGCGAGTGGGTTGGAGCGCCACCGCTCGAGGACAGCTTCGTCGTCAATATCGGCGATATACTGCAATACTGGAGCAACGGCCGCTACGCGTCGACGCAACACCGCGTCATCAACCGCAACGGTGCCGATCGCTATTCGATTCCCTACTTCGTCAACCCGAGTGCCGACGTTCTCATCCGCGCACTCGACGGTAGCGGCAGTTTCGCCCCTTTCAACTACGGCGACTACCAGGGCAGCAGGTGGCGCAGTTTCTTCCCGGTCGACCCCGTCGGGCCCACCTGAGCGGTATGCGCGGAAAAGGCGAGGCGACAACCAACTGGCGTCCGCGATTTGTAGTGACAGGCGCGCCATTTCTGGCACAATCGCGCTCCATGACAGCAAATGAAAACAAGTTACTGCCCGACCTCGGCTTCCTGCGCCTCGCCCTGCTCGCGTTTGCGCTGCTCAATATCCTGCTGCCGTTGATCGAAACCCTGGTTCCGCTGGCGGCGAGCGGCGCCGAACACAATCTGTGGTCGGTTGCGACGACCGTTATCGCACCGGTCATGGCACCCCTGCTGATGACCGTCATCCTGTTCGACTACATCATGTCGCGCGTTCAATCCGCCGATGCCGAGGGAGCAGAGCGCGCGCATTACGCCGCGATCGGTCGTATCGAGCTTGCCGTGATCGCTTTGAACCTGTTATTCTGGATTCCCTATTTCACGCTCAAATTCATCTGAAGTGAACGCCGCAATCCGCAGATAGATCCTGCCGAATATCGTCCCGCGAATACCGGCCCGGATAAAGCACAGCGGGGCAAATCGAATACTGAATTCATCGAAGATCAGGGCTATCATCGCTTACCAGGCGGATATCCAAACACAACCCCGATACCTGCTCGTTATAGGAAAATACAAATGAAGACAACAGCAACTGCAGTCGTAGCATCCATCCTCGCCGTGAGCGCTGGCTCGATGCCGCTATCGAGCCATGCCCACGGCAACGAGCACCAGGCAGCGGCCGTGTTCGACCCGGTCGCAACCGAGTTCGGCAGATACGAACCCGGGCAAAAGGTCACCCGGACGATCGAAGTCGAGATGAGCGATCAAATGCGCTTTACTCCGAACGCGATCCGGGTAAAGCAGGGCGACGTCATAAAATTCGTGCACAGCAATGTGGGCCAGGTCATGCATGAATTCGTGCTGGGAACGCCCGAATCGCTGGCGCATCACGCCGAGATGATGAAAAAGTTCCCCGGAATGCAGCACGAGGAACCCTACATGGCGCATGTCGCCCCAGGCACAACGGGCGTGATCGTGTGGCAGTTCAGCGAGCGCGGTGAATTTGCCTTTGGCTGCCTGCTACCGGGCCACTTCGACGCCGGTATGAAAGGCACCGTCATCGTTGAGTCCTGACTCGCTACAGCCACAATAAACAAAAGGAGGCTGGGGATTAAATCTTAATCTCCCGTCCCCTTTTACTATTCAACCTTCCTGCTGCCGAGCCAACCCACCCAAGAAGGCCAGGCCGCTAGCGAACGACCAGGGTTTGCGGTGATTGCGAGGTCAGGATTTCAGCGCCGTTGTCGGTCAGCATCACGGTATTGGAAATAAAGTAATCGACCACGTCGGTATTGGTGAACCAGGAGTGCGCGTGGAAAGTCATGCCCACTTTCAACTCCCGCGTGCTGCCGGGCTGCAGGCTGGTGACCATGCTGCCGCCGGTCCAGCTCGGTGGGAAGCCGATGCTGACCAGGTAGCCGCAATGATGCCGGTGGTAGTCTGTTAATCCCGCCGAATCGGCGACATCCTTCCAGGCCTGGTAAACCGAACCGGTGGTGTTACCCGGGATCAGCGCCCTGCAAATGGCATCCATGCCTTCGATGGCCAGTTGCGCGGAGTCCTCCGCACCGTCCGGTGCGCTGCCGACGTAAACCAGGCGGCCCATCGGCGCCTGGTACTTGCGATAGGCGCCGCCGATTTCGAGAAACACCGCATCGCCATTGTGAAAGCGATCACCGCGCCAGGTGGTGTGTTCTTCACCGAGTCGAGTGGTCGGGCGAATGAACGGACCGAATCCCGGGTATTCGCTGCCCGCCAGGATCATCGCGCGATGACACTCGGCGGCGACTTCGTAGTCGCTGGCGCCGTCGCAAATCGCCTCGATCGAG
>Ga0316188_10000667_pt1 | contig 15248 bp, 11 predicted proteins | sample Phiworburrow1_MG_FD_204933 | JGI IMG/M metagenome (GOLD analysis project Ga0316188, IMG submission 204933) | Coastal sediment microbial communities from Maine, United States - Phippsburg worm burrow 1 | ecosystem: Environmental > Aquatic > Marine > Coastal > Sediment | place: USA: Maine...
GTAATTTCAATTTTACCCTTAACCTGAATGTTCTTTTTAGCTATTTTCCTAAACTTTCCTTTTTCCGGTTCTTCAATTAAGCCCTGTTCCTTTAATTCTAATAAAATTGCTGAAACCAGCATTCTTTCATGTGGTTTTTTTAAAAACAGTTTTGCAGAAATTTGCTTATAATTGAGTTTTTGGTGGACATTATTCTGAAAAATTGCTCGGATGGATCCCAGCAATTTTTTCTTAAGTCTTTCTTGACTTTTCTTTTCGGCCATGTATTAAATTCGTTTTTGTAAAGATACAAAAAAGCAGCCCCGAAAGGCTGCTTTTTATAGCAAGCGGATTTTGTGCTAACCTAAATCAAATTGCTTACTACTATCTTTAAAACGATCTATATAGAATACAATTTCTTATCTTTTGGTTATTAATACGCTTCAGAATTTAAAAAGGTTGCTAATTCGCTTTTTAAATAATTATTTTTGTTTAAAATTTAGAATATGTTAAAAGAAAAAATGCACACTGCGCTCAATCAACAAATCAAAATAGAAGCCGAGTCTTCTCAAATTTATTTAGGAATGGCTTCGTGGGCTGAAACAAAAGGATTAAATGGGATTGCTGACTTTTTATATGGTCATGCTGATGAAGAAAGGATGCATATGCTTAAACTTGTAAGGTATATCAATGAACGAGGTGGTCATGCATTTATTCCCTTATTAGAAGGTCCAAAAAATGAATACGCTTCTGTTAATGAGGTTTTTGAATCTTTTTTAAAACATGAAATTGAAGTTTCTTCTCAAATTGATGAATTAGTTGGCTTGGCGTTGTCAGAAAGGGATTATTCGACTCATAATTTTTTGCAGTGGTATGTGGCTGAACAAATTGAAGAAGAGTCTTTAGCTAGAACAATTCTTGATAAGTTAGCGCTTATCGGTGAAGACAAGGGTGGCTTTTATATGTTTGATAGAGACTTAGTAAACATTAAACCAAGTCTTTCAAACCAAAACACAAGTATTTAACTGACAAATAAATATTAAAAAAACGTCGTTAATAAGTATCCGTATTTCTTTGGGCAAGGTATTTGCTAAAGTCTAACTTTACCTAATCTAGAGTTGTGAAATAACAGAATGTATAAAAAGTACTTTAATATAAAGTTTTTTCTAAGTCTATCGTTGATATGGACTATCTTTTCATTTCAGGATTCTCCTCAGATGAAAGATACAGATACTTCTGCTATTGTTAAAGCTGCTTATATCTATAATTTTGCTAAGTTAATTGATTGGCCAAGTGCTAATAAAGAGGGTAATTTCATTATTGGGGTTTATGGTAAAACAAATGTATACCAGGAACTTATTAAAAAATACTCTACTAAAAGAATTGGGACACAGGACATTGAAATAAAGAAATTATCTGCGAGTCCTGAAGTTGGAAGTGTCCATGTGTTATTTGTGGCTCAAAACAGCACTGCTGATTTAAAGGCCATTTTAAACAATATCCAATATGAACCTGTTTTGGTTATTACAGAAGAAGCGGGTACATTATCAAAAGGAAGTATTATTAATTTTTTAGTTATAGACAATAGTTTAAAATTTGAATTGAATGTAAGTGAAGCAAAGAATAGGCAACTGATTGTTGGATCTCGACTTAAAGATTTAGCTTTCAAAATTGAATAAGTAAATGATAAAAAAGGGATACATATTAGCTGGGGCGCTTTTACTAATTGCAAATTTTGTTTTTGCTCAGTCCCCTTCTACTGTGAAAGCATATGAGCTTTACACACAGGGAGAATATGCCCTTGCAAGTAAAACAATTGATCTTGCTATAGAAGAAAAAGACGGGATTGATGACCCATTGGTTTGGCAATTACGCGCGATCATATATTATGATCTGTTTGCAAAAATTGAAGCAAAAAACACTCTTTCAGAATCCAGGGTAATATCATTACAGTCAACGCTGAAATCGATGGAGCTCGACGTAGATGAGAAGTATTACACTCAAAATATTTTAATACTGGATAAATTATCTATTTCTTATTATAATGATGCAGTCGTTTCAATTAACAATGTTGATCAATCTAATTATGATTTTGCAGAGAATTCATTTAAAGAATACCTGCGAATTCAGAGAATAGCACATCCAAATGAAGATCTGAGTGCTAAGGAAATTGATTTTTACAGAGCTCAAGCAACCGCTTTTGGAAAGCTTTATCAGGCAGATCCTGTTGCCAATGCCTCCTATTTTAATCTTACTTTAAATTCATTGCAAAAAGTGCTTGTAATAGATAGTTTAAACTATGGGGCTAATTATAATTTATCTATTTACTATTACAATGAGGGAGTTTATAACATTGAAACAATAAACTCCGGAATACCCATTCAGGATATTATTATTATTGAAAAAAAGGGTATTGATTTATTTAAAAAAGCCTTGCCCTACATGTTAAGGGCGCATGCAATAAGACCTAGAGAAGAGACCTTTAAAGGACTAAGGAATATATACAGAAGCCTTAATGATGTTGCGAAATACGATTACTACAGCGATGAACTCGAAAAATTTTTAGAAAATAAACCTGATTAATAATAATTGTTGCATATGGCGTTTCGATTTACCATAGGAAGGAGAATATCTTTCAGTTTTGCAACATTGATTATCATTTCGCTTGGACTAATTTACTACACCTACGACACTGTTTCTACAACGATTAAACTGAATAGTAAAATCGTCAATATCTACGCACCATCCGTAAAACAGCTTGATAAATTAAACCAGTTATTAACGCAATCACAATCCTATATCTCTCTATGGGCTCAGGTTCAAAGTAAGGATAACCAACAGAAGAGAAAGCTTATTTCACTCATCAATGATGAGTATCCGGAGGTTATGGATAATATAAATAAGCTAGGTTCTGACTGGGAAAAAGAAGATTATGAGCTCTTAAGAAAAATATATCGTGACATCGATTTTCTGTTTCAAGATTACGGAGAGATCATGTCTAATCTTAATTCCTTTAGTAGTTATAATGACCCCCTTCTTTATTTTACTGCAATTGAGATGGTTGAAGATGACGGGGAAATTGATTTCATGATCAAATCAATTAAAATTGATCTGACAAATCTAGAAAACAGATATTATAAAAAATCTGAAAAAATAGAAAAAGAGCTTAGCCATGAATTTCAAAAAATAAAGTGGTTTATTATTTCTGCCGGACTCCTGATGCTTATTGGGGGATTCTTTATCGCTTATTTTACAACCCGTTCAATTGTTCAACCTGTTCATTCATTACGAAAGGTGCTGTTAGGATTAGGAAAAGGGCGCTTTCCTTCAGAGTATATTAAAGTTACTAATGATGAAATTGGAGATATGTCAAAAGCCCTAAATGCTTTGGTAAAAGGGATGAGGCATACAAAAGATTTCTCTCGTGAAGTAGCATCAGGTAATTTCGAATATGAATATACTCCATTAAGTTCTGAAGATGATTTAGGTCGTGCCTTGCTTCTGATGCGGGATGAATTAAAAGAAAGAGAGCGGATTCTTGAAAAGAAAGTGGAGGAAAGAACCAGTGAAATAGCAAAACAAAAAGATAAAATTCAAGAATTATATAAAGATGTTACCGATTCGATAAAATATGCAAAAAGGCTTCAAAACAGTATTCTTCCTCCTGAATCCTATGTGAAGCAAATATTAAAAGCATCCTTTGTTTTATATCTTCCAAAAGATATTGTTTCCGGTGATTTTTATTGGATGAGTGTTTTGAATAAAAATGAATTGCTCTTTGGTGCTATTGATTGTACCGGCCATGGAGTACCCGGAGCGTTTATGAGTCTGGTTGCTTATAATGGGCTTAATCAGGCGGTTCAGGAGCATAATAAGGTGCATCCTAATGAAGTGTTAAAAGATCTTAACCAAATCGCTGGAGAGTCCTTAAATAAAGAACACAGTAAAGACTTCGTTAGGGACGGAATGGACCTTTCTATTTGTAAGCTTAATCAAAAAACTCTGGAATTAGAATATTCCGGCGCTAAGAACCCTATTTATATCATCCGAGAAAAGAAATTAATGATATATCAAGCCGATAAAATTTCTATTGGAGAAGATAATCTCGATCATGAGTTTACATTGAATAAAATCCAATTGCAGAAGGGGGATATGATCTATTTGTTTACCGATGGATATGCCGATCAATTCGGAGGAGAACACGGTAAAAAATTCAAATTTGTAAAGTTTAGAAACCTATTATTGTCGATAGCTGATAAAGAGGTTGAAGAACAACATGAAATGCTCTATGACACGATCGTTAAGTGGCAAGGTGGGCACGAACAGGTCGATGATATAATGGTGTTCGGTGTACGCGTCTAAAGTCCCTTAATCGGTGTCTTTTTCCTCTTTCGAAGCGTTTAATTCGTATCTATGAAGTAAATTATAAATATGAGACGCTGAGCAATTGTATTTTTCTGCCAGTCTTTTCAAAGTATATCCCTTTGTGTGGTATAAATGATAGATCCTTTTCATTTGACCGAATGAAATGTCAACCTTCCTTCCGGGAGGTTTTAACCCACCCATCGGTCCGTATTTTTTAATTCTCTTGTTCCACAGATCTTTATTGGACCTGCGTCCGGTCGTGAACTGTTCTTTCATAAAATTAGAGAAGGTTCTCCACTCCAGGTTGCTCACTACATTATTACCTTTATTCCCGTCAATGTGAACCACAATAAGCTTGTCTTTAGATTTGGGTTTTTCAATAAAACACTCGGCAATAGCTTGGTGAATATAAACCGTCTTTTTGGCTTTGTCGTCTCTCACAAGAGTATAAGCCATATAGCCATTAATATTTCGTGGATTTAATATGAGCTCTTTTATTATCTCACCTTGTTTACTTACAATTTTTCTAACTCTTTTTACTCTCCCGTCTTTTGAAACAAAATACCTAGAGTAACCAGGAAGGGATTTCCATTCTTCAGTACTTTTCATATCCTATGTTTTTTAATAACACAAAATAACTATCCTAATAATTAAGTCATTATTTGTTCAAAACAAAAATACGTTATTATTGAAATCTGTGGAAGGTAATTACATCTACGGTTAAAAAAATGGTTAAAAAGCGTTGGAATTGAGATTAATAGGTTATCGTTAAATTAAACCCATTTCATTTTCTTAGAAAAGGCTTCTTTATAAGACCCGCCGATAGGGATTTCTTTATTAAATCCTTCCAGGACAATATTTGAGTGCTCTATCGATTTTATTTTATTAATATTTATAATAAAAGACCTGTGTATTCGATGAAAATTATCAAAATCAAATTTCTTTTCGATCTCTTTCATCGTTGAGTGAACCGTAAATTTTCCCTCATTAGTGTGGATGATGACATAATCTTTTAATGCCTCGATTAAAACAATATCCTTAATGTTAATCTTTACAAATCTGGATTTTGATTTAATAAATACAAAATCATTCTCTTCCTTACTCTCTACAATTTGAAATAATAAATCTCTTTCTCTTATGATCTCAGCTTCCTTTGAATGTTTATAAACAGCCACTTCAATGGCTGTTTTTAAGTCAATTTCTTTAAAGGGCTTGAGTATATATCCGTATGGCTCAACCATTTTTGCTTTAGATAAAGTAGCATCTTCAGCGTAGGCCGTAAGAAAAATAATAGGTACGCTCAGTTTTTCTTTGATTTTTTCCGCTGCTTCGATGCCGTTCATCTCTCCTTTTAACATAATATCCATGAGAATAAGGTCGGGTTTTTCAGTTATGGCGACTTCGATCGCTTTTTCACCACTTGCAGCAGAACCAACAATATTATAACCCAGTCTTTTAAGGCTGTTTTGTATGTCCTTTGAGACTATAATCTCATCTTCAACAACCAAAATGTTAATCTTTGCCATGTTTAAATCGGATTTTGTCCAAATGTAATCAAATATTTTGTACCATTTTCTCTCTCAACGACCATGTTTGCGTCTAATTGATCGACAAGAGCGTGAACTAATTGAAAGCCTAAAGTATCTGATAATTCAAGATCAACACTGCTTGGTAATCCAATTCCATTATCTCTGACCACTAAATTTATTTTATTGCCATATTGTTTCACCTGTATAAGAATAGTCCCTTGGTCTCGGTCTTTAAATGCATATTTTAAAGCATTTGATACTAATTCGTTTATTATTAGGCCGCAGGGAATTGCCTGATCAATATTTAAAAACACTTCGTCAATTTCTGTTTCAAGATCTATTTTCTCACCCTTCATTCGATAAGAATAAAGCAAGTTCTGAGTTAAGGTTTTTATATACTCGCTAATTTTTATAGATGTAAAATCCTTGTTTTGATAAAGACTCTCATGAATAAAGGACATTGATTTTATTCTGTTTTGACTTTCTTGAAGAATGTTCAGTGTTTTTTTATCCTTAACATAACTTGTTTGGAGACTTAATATGCTTGAGATAACCTGCAAATTATTTTTAACCCTGTGATGAACTTCTTTTAATAAGACCTCCTTATCTTTAAGAGAGCTTAAGAGTTTGTCCTCAGTTTCCTTACGTTGTGAAATTTCAAAAGCAATACACGATATTTCGTTGATCTTTTTATATTCCATATACACTGGATTCAAATACACTTCGTACCAGTTTTCTCCCCCTCGCGAATTTGATAGTTTAATTTCAAGATGTTGAGTTTTACCACTAAAAGTAGCGTTTACAACACTTTCAATTTTAACTGTGTTTTCTGTAAACTCCTTTAGGTTCAGGATTTCAACATTACTCCCTATTTCAATTGTAACTCCATAATTCAACAAAAGCAATTTAGCTAGATTCCTATTGAAAGAACTTACTTCGAAATCTTTGTTGAGTGTAAAGATGACCATATTCGCGGCGCTCTCGAATATGGAGTTTATTTTTGCTGATTGTTCTAAAAAATTCTCTTCTGCAAGCTTTTTATCCGTTATATCATGGGCGATTCCAGCAATTTCATTTATTTCTCCCGATGAACTTACTATCGGATTCAAAAACACTTCCCTATAAATTTTATTACCGGTTAAATCTTTGGTTTTAGTTTCAAAATGGATCATTCTTCCTTCAAATGATTCTTTATACTTCTGGTTCCAAAATAGGTCTTTGTTATTATCCGAAAAATTCTTCTTCTCAGACGATTGATCCGTATTCAATTCAGGATAAGTACCATTTGTTTTATATATCGCCTCAGCGAAGTTTTTATTAAAAGAGGTTAAAGACAAGCGTTTATCAATTGTCCAAAAAATATGTGAGCTGCTATTAAAAATGGAGTTAAGTTTTGCTGCTTGATTTTGTATTTTATCTCTCGCTTTTCTCACGTCAGTAATATTCCTAAATATACTTCTACAAGAGATTGCTTTCCCTTTTTCGTAATTAAGCGAAGAATTCCCTTCCAAGATAAATTCTTCCCCGTCTTTTGCCTTATAAATTATAACTTTTAGAGGATTATCGCTATTATAAAACAAAGATTCTAAATAGGAATCAATGGTTATATAATTACTTTCAATACTAATTATATCCTTAATATTTAAGGATTTAGCTTCATGTTCAGAATAACCAAGGGTTTGTAACCATGCCTTGTTAACATATAATAGCCTTCCTTTTCTGTCAATACTTTGTATAAGATCGGTGGAGTTTTCGAAAAGATCCCGGTACTTTTTCTCACTTTCTTTTATTCTGTTTTCTGCTTTTCTAATTTGAGTTACGTCTCTACCAACCATCATATATCCACTCTTTTTCAACTCATCATCCCAAATTATTGATGCCGAAAAAAGGGCCGTGAATTTTTTCCCATTCGATTTTAGAAAACTTAGTTCGTTATGATAAGTGTTTTTATCATTCAATTCCCTCCATAGTTTCTCATAGGATTTGGCTGAGTTAATAAATTCAAAATCTCTTTTCTTAAGGGCGTCCTTAAATTCATATCCAAAAAGCTCTTGAGCTGCAAGATTGAACTCTTGAACTTTTCCTTTTGTGTCAAAAGCAATAATAAAATCAAGAGAACTATCGATGATGTTCCTTGAGTATGATTCAGCCTCTAATAATTTTCGTTGTGTTTTTTTATGTTCCTTTATTTCACTTTTTAATACCGCATTTAGTTCTTCAGCAATTTCAGCTCTCGCGCGCTCATGGTAAAATGATTTCTCACTGCTTATATCATAGATAAAGTGATTGACAGCCTCAATACCATTATAAATTGTCATTCTACTCTCCAGGTTGAAAGTATTATATCCGTCGGTATCGTTACCTATTAAAAACTCAGCTTTTTTAGGCTTTTTCCCTTTCAATAATTCTTTAAACTGTTTATTAAATAACTCAAAATCATTCAATTCAAGTACCTCTGATAGGTCCTTATTTAATACCTCTTTCTCCTTATGATATTTAAATATTTTTAAAGCCGCACTATTAATAAATTCTACCTTTTTCAGCGATCGAATGATGATTCCTACAGGGATATGTTCAACGAGTAGGCGGTAATTTTCACGACTCTCGGAAAGTCTAATTTCTGTTTGTTTTTTTAAGGTAATATTTCTGATACTCCCAATCATACGAATGGGCTCATGTTTTATATTAGTGTGAACTTTTCCTTTTAATTCCATCCATATTACAGCTCCTTTTTCGCTTTTGGTAAAAAACTCTACATCTAATTCTTTTTTAAGGAAAAGAGATTCATTTACAGCTTTTTTAACGCTATTAATACAATCCGAATGAATAAAAGAAAGAAGTTGTTCAAAAGACTGGTCTTGTTTAAGTTTTTCGTTTTTAAATAGTGTATCTGAGTTTTCACTCCAAAATACTTTTTCATTTATAATATCCCAATCCCATAATACCGTATTTGTTGCTTCAAGCGCAAGATTTAAGCGCTCTTCATGTAACATAATGTTCTTTAGGTAATTAAGCCTTTCCTTTTCTTGGTTTTTCCAAATATATATTCGTTCGTCTATTTTCTGAATACCAAGATCATTTGGATTTATGGTTCCGTCGGTGTTTTTGATCCACCAAACAAATTCATCTTCCTCTTTATTTTTTAAATTTTCAATTAATTCATTAAATATCTTCTTGCTATTAAAAAAATGATCTCCATAATCCGTAAATTTTTTACCTATAAAATCTTTACAGTTCTTTCCAGGAATTTCATTTTTATCTCTCACATCGATGATTATTCCTTTAAGATCTAAACTTATTAAACCTTCTCTTTCTACTTCAGATAATGCATCAGAATTGATGATTATTTTAAGGAAAAACTCATTAATATTAGGGGATAGAAAAAAATAAAGCGAGATAAAATATCCTTCAATTTCTTTATCTAATACACAATATCCTTCATTGCTTAAAATCGTTAAGATCTGCTTTTTTTCTTTTAATATTTCAGAAAAAATTCTTCCATAAAAAACCCTGTACTCATCCTTTTTATTTAGTTCAGCGATAGGATGAAGGTCTCTATTTAATCGAATAATGTTCTTTTTATCTTTTTCTACTCGTATTTCACTTTGCATAGTTAATAATCATATTCATCATCCTGAATACCCGTATCTGAAGTTTCGGGTTTAATTTTTACACCATCGATCTTAATTTCAACTCCTCTTTTATATTTGATTGTGATCGTTAGTATCCCATCTTCATTAAAGGTTTTCCAGTTTCCTTCCTTATTTCCAAATTTATATTTTCCAATTTGTTTTATCGCGCCGTTTCTATGATAAAATTTATGTTTTCCCTGTGCTCTGCCATCAACAAAATTTCCTTTAAAATTTAGTTTATTATTATCATATCTAATAATCCACTGACCATATTTTTCCCCTTCTCTATAACTTCCTATTTCTTCTGTATCTCCCACTTTATAATACCATTCACCTTCTTTATAGCCATCAATATATTCTCCTTCTGTTATTACTACTCCAGTTTCATCGTATTCAATTGAATGTCCGTCTTCCTTCCCTCTTAAATAAGATTCTTCTCTATGTAGTTCTCCGTTCTCATAATACCAGTACCATGTTCCAGTAGCCTTTCCTTCTTTAAATTTTCCAATTTGTTTTTTCTTTCCGTTTGGATAGTAATAAGTCCATTTTCCTTCTCTTTTACTGTCAATAAATTCCCCTTCATATTTTAGAGAATCAGGAACAAAATAGAACTTCCAAAATCCTTGTTTAAAACCTTTCTCATCAATGATCCCTTCTCCAATAATTTTTCCCTGGCTATAGATATATCCATTAATAATATTTCCTTCCCTATCATAAACACGGTGCGTTCCTTCTTTTTTTCCTTCCTTATAAGTCCCTATTGTTTTAATATTTCCATCTTCATAATAAGTGCTTCTAATATCGAGAATTACAGATTCTTCAGCATCCAGATCAGCAATATCATCTTCAAATTTATTTATCTCGATTAAACTGCCATTTCTATCGTATTCTTTAAATACACCATTCTTTTTTCCATCCTTATAAAAACCATCTGTTTTCAAGGTACCATCTTGATAAAATACTTTCCACTTGCCTTGTTTTCTGTTCGCATTATCGAAGCGATTTATTTTTTCAACCGATCTTATAAATCCTTTTTTATAATTCCAAATGGTAATTATTCTACCATCATCAGCGGCATATTCATAAGCCAAACCTTCTTCCAAACCATCAATAAATGTAATTTCAGTGCGAATGGATCCGTTTTTATAATATGTGGTTTCAGTGCTGTCTTTTACATCATTAATAAAAAAACTCTTTGTATATAGTAATCCTTCATCATCATATTCTGTAGAAAAGCCATTTTTTTTACCTTCTTTATAAGTTATTTCGTCTTTAATAATCCCATCCTCAGTATAAAATTTCCAAACACCATCTAATAAAAAATTTTCTCTATTTCCTTCTGATTTTAACTTTCCATTTTCATAATAGGTCTTCCAATACAAATCAGGTTTTCCATCTTTTAAATTTCCCTCGCTCGATAACTTTCCATTGGCAAAGTAAAACTTATTATATCCATTTGGATTTGTTTCACCTTGTGAAAATAAATTGGAAGAATAGATTAATAAAAGAGATAACAAAAAAGTTATACGATATATATATATCATTTCTTTATAAATTATAGTATATATAATAGGTACTGTTAATAGGTTAGCAAATACTTTTAAATAATGTTTGAAATTACGTTTTTAAAAGGTTTTCAACATTATTATCATTCATTATTATCGTTATATACTTGTAAATCAATATTTAATTAAATACAAATTATTCCGTTAACATTTATTTTGTTCATTATATTATTAATTATGTGTAATCATTTGTGTTCATTACTGTGTTTACTTAATTTCATAAAAAGATTGATTCATTACTTGTGTAGTCCAATTTAATAAGCAATACAATTTTTTATTTAACATACACAAGAATAATTTATCATATTTAATCAACATCAATAAGTAGATAAAAACCCTGAATTGTGAATAAGTTGTTAATCTAGATCGTTTGAATATCAGATAGTTATAAATATAATGTTAATAATAATTTTACTTTAATAAAGTTAAAAATAATGAAAAAAATAGCCATTGGAGGAGATCACGCAGGATTTAATTTAAAAGGAGTTTTAAGTGATTATTTAGAAAAAAAAGGTTTTGAAATCAAAGATTTTGGAACTTATTCTGACGCAAGTACAGACTATCCTGATTATGTTCATCCATTGGCTAATGCAATAGAAAATGGAGAATTTGAATTTGGAATAATTATATGTGGATCTGCAAATGGCGTAAGTATGAGTGCTAACAAGCACCAGGGAATTAGGGCGGCAATAAGTTGGATACCAGAGATAGCTAAATTAGCCAGAGAACACAATAATGCAAATGTACTGGCTATACCGGCCAGATATGTTACTGAAAACGAAGCGAAATTAATAACAGATGCCTTTTTTGACGCAAAGTTTGAGGGTGGAAGACACCAAAGAAGAGTTGATAAAATCGCAATTAAATAGTTGATAAATGCTACAGAAATATATTATTTCCTCATTTATACTAGTATTAAATAGTTTTTTACTTGTGGCCAGTACAGATAGTTTATCTATTCACTATAGTTCACAGATAGACAGTATTCACATTAAACATTTTCTTAAAGTCCTTTCAAGTGATTCTTTATTAGGTCGTGAGACCGGTCGGGAAGGTCAGGTGAAAGCCGAAAGATTTATTGTTTCCGAGTTTAAAAAGAATAAAATAGCAGAAGGAAATAATGGTAGTTATTTACAAGAATTTAAGTTAATATCCACTTCGTTAAATGCCTGTTCCTTTTCATATAACGAAATGGTTATTGACTCTCAGGATCAATTATTAAACTATAATTTACAAAACGACACGGATATTTATGCTTCAGGGATTGTGTTTGCAGGGTATGGCTTATCAACAAAGGAATATGATGATTATGCAGATCTTGATGTAAGAGATAAAGTTGTTTTTATTCTGAGCGGCAACCCTTCAGTTAATGATGAGTTACTTTTATCTTCAGAGGAAAATGAGCGATGGAATAGAGAATATAAAATAGATTTTGCCAGAAAAAGTGGTGCTAAAGCTTTGGTTATGGTGAATGATAATTTTGATAACTATCATAAAAGACTGATTAACTATTTTAAACACGGTAGTTTAAACATCTATGAAAATAAAAACACCGAAATGCCCATGCTTATTATTAACAAAGGTTCTTTTTATAAATTGTTCTCTTTAAGTGAAGCAGATATTAGTGCCCTTTCTCAGATAAAAAAAGATGGAGAAAAATTCCAAGCGATCGAAAAAAAAGGAAATGTAAAGATCGGGGTTAAAACAAATAGTACAATTAGCGTTTCTTCTAATATAGTTGCAAAGATCGAATGCGGAGACTCCTTTGCTCCTTGGATTGTTATTTCGGCTCATTATGACCATTCGGGTTTTGATAGTTTAAATGTTTTTAATGGTGCAGATGACAACGCGAGCGGAACGAGTGCTGTAATGGAAATGGCACGTGTTTTATCTGAAGCAAAATTAAATGGAGTTGAATTTAAAAAGAACTTCCTTTTTTTATTGGTTTCAGGGGAAGAGAAGGGTTTGTTGGGGTCTAAATATTATGTTGCTAATCCGGTAGTTGATTTATCAAGGACAATGGTCGATTTAAATGCTGATATGATTGGAAGGATGGATGATAAACACGAAAATTCAAATTATGTGTATGTGATTGGTGCGGATAAAATAAGCAAGGAATTACACGAGATTAATGAGGAAATGAATTCAAAATATACTCACCTTGAACTAGATTATACTTTTAATAAAGACTCGGATCCAAATAAATTCTACTACCGTTCCGATCATTATAATTTTGCTTTAAATGGAATTCCTATTATTTTTTATTTTAATGGAACACATAGTGATTATCATAAAGTGACAGATACTGAGGATAAAATTTTATATGAAGCACTTACAAAAAGAACAGAGTTGATTTTTCATACCGCCTGGTATTTAGCGATGATGGAAGGAGTGCTTAGTTATTAAGCCCTTCCAATAAAGAGTTAATAAAAACCTCGTTTTTCTCTGTATACTCAATAAAATAATCACCTGTTCCGGGGCCATAGAATCCTGTATATATTTTGCGTACATTATTCGAGGGATCTAAATAAATGGCCGTAGGAAATGACATTATTTTATTTAGCATTGGGAATACTTTTTCAGCATTTTCCCCTCCGTTTTTTCCACCATATAAAATAGTGTATTCGATATTATTATTAAGTTTATAACGCTTTAGTTTTTCTAAAACCGCAATAGTATCGTTTCCATTTTCAAAAGCTACGGCAATTATTTCCAGACCTTTGTCTTTATACAAGCTATATAACTTATTGAAGTACTTGGTTTCATCAAGACAATTTGAGCACCACGTTCCCATGATCTGAATGATTTTAACCTTATTTTGAAAGCGCTTGTCAGAAAGAGAGGTGGGTTTATTATTAAGGTCTATCAGGTTGAAGTCGAAGTGATCATAACCTTCTTTGATAAAAGTAAGGTCTTCGGGGTCTCTTAATGTTACATTTGGGTCGCTGTGAGCATCCCAGGTGTAATTTCCTCCTTTACCTGATATAAACTTACCATTGAGAAGACTATCCCCCTTTATGTCTGCAGTAAATAGATATAAACGGGAACCATCGAAAGTACTTAAGAAAAGTTGCTGTTTATTTATGACCCCTTCTAAATAACGATAATCTCCTGTTTCTGTAGCGATACTTGCGGTTATAATATTTCCGTTTTGTTTAAAAATCCCTATACCCGGGCTAATATCTTCACCATCGATAAGTTGTACGGCATATTTATGTGAGAGATTTATTTGCGTGCTATCTCTTGTTTCAAAGACATTTTCATTATTCCTTTCAGCGATGAAGGGGATGGAATAGTCCTCAACATAATCTTTAATAAATACCCCCCTAAAACTTGAATTTGATTGAATTATTCCCTCAAGATGAGAATCATAATTTGGTATAGGGACGTAAAAAGAATCTCCCCTGATGTTCATTTCAAAGGAGATGATCTCTTCACCATTGATAATTTTAAGTGTAGAATCTTCTATTAATGCACGTATAGGAACCTCATATTTTTGAGTTATAAATGACAGTTTCCATTTACCTTCTTCTAAAATGGGTGTATCCGCCGGTTTTTTTTCTGAAGCATTTTGCATACAAGAGGATAAGAAAAGTAAAGTGAACACAAAAGAACCTATTGCTCTCATAATCTATATAGGAGGGTTATAATATTTCGATTAAAATGAACTGATTAGATGCTGATGTCAAATTTAATACCCTGAGCTAAAGGAAGTTCAGTCGAATAATTAATGGTATTCGTTTGTCTTCTCATATAAACTTTCCAGGCATCTGATCCCGACTCTCTTCCGCCACCCGTTTCTTTTTCTCCTCCAAATGCGCCACCAATTTCTGCACCGGAAGTACCGATGTTTACGTTGGCAATACCGCAATCTGATCCATTAGGAGATAAAAAGGTCTCCATTTCTCTCATTTCATTAGTAAATATAGCAGAAGACAACCCCTGTACAACTCCATTTTGCATTTCAATAGCTTCATTAAGATCTGAATATTTGATCAGATATAAAATGGGAGCAAAGGTTTCGTCTTGTACGATTTGATAATGATTTTCCGCTTCAATAATAGTTGGGAGAACATAACACTCGGATTCAAATCCCGGACCTTTTACTATTCCATTTCCAATCAGAACCTTTCCACCTTCTTTGACGGCTTTATTTATTGCGTTTTGATATAGACTAA
>Ga0316188_10000668_pt1 | contig 15240 bp, 15 predicted proteins | sample Phiworburrow1_MG_FD_204933 | JGI IMG/M metagenome (GOLD analysis project Ga0316188, IMG submission 204933) | Coastal sediment microbial communities from Maine, United States - Phippsburg worm burrow 1 | ecosystem: Environmental > Aquatic > Marine > Coastal > Sediment | place: USA: Maine...
CATTCGGCGCTCACTCCCGAGCCGCCGTGAGTCCGAACAGGCCCTCGGCGTTGCGGTGAAACACCCGCGCCAGGACGTCCTCCTCGTATCCGAGCGCCCTCCAGTCGTCGACGAGCCGCTCGTAGCGGAACAGCGGATAGTCGGCGCCGAACATCACCCGGGCCTTCAGGCGGCCGCGGATCTCGCGCTTCAGCGCGTCGGTCAGGTACTTCGGCGACCAGCCGTGCAACTCGCTCCAGACGTTGGGCTTGTGCAGCAGGATCGAGATCATCTCATCCTGCCACGGCCAGGCCGGACGCCCGGCAATGATCGTCAGGTCGGGCTGCTCGGCCGCCAGGTAGTCGACATAGCGGGGATGACAGAGATCGAGCTTCAGCCCTCCCCCGCCCGGCAGTCCCGCGCCCGACCCGGTGTGGCCGACCAGCACCAGTGCCGGCCGCCTGTAGCGCTTGAGCACCTCGTAGAACGGACCGTAGATCGGGTCGTCGGCGGTGTATCCCATTCCGGACGCCGACACGCAGTACCCGATGAATCCCTCCGAGGCCCGGATGCAGCGCTCGAGTTCGGCTGCGCCCGCGGCGCCGAGCCGCGGATCGATCTGCAGCCAGTGGCCGAGGATGGCGTCCGGGTACTTCGCCTGCGTGTCGAGCGCGTAGTCGTGCAGCGGCACCAGCTCGTCCAGCGGAAGCTTCTTCGTGAAACCGAAGTCGAGGATCGCGCGGACCGTGTTGGCACGCAGGTACTGCGCCATCTCGTCTTCGCTGTCGTACTTCGGCTCGGAACGCCAGGTCGTGCTCTGCCGGGCGAGTTCCGCCTCCGTCCTCAGCACATAGCCTCTCTTCGTGCCCCAGTGCGAGTGCACGTCGACGATGCGCACGGCTACTCCGCCTTGATGTTCGCCGCCTTGATGATGCGACCCCAGCGGTCGACCTCACTGGCGAGGAAGTCCTCGGCGCCCTTCACGGAACCGCCGACGAGGGCGACGCCCTGCTTCGACAGCCGTTCCGCGAGCTCCGGATCGGCGAGGGCCTTGTTGACGGCCGCGTTGACCTTCTGCACGACCTCCGGCGGCATCGCCTTCGGGGCGAAGATCATGTACCAGGCGCTGATCTCGAAGCCGGGCACGCCGGCCTCGATCATGGTCGGCAGGTCCGGCGCGAGCGGCGAGCGCTTCGCGCCGGTCGTGGCCAGGCCCTTGAGCCGGCCGGCCTTCACGTGCGGCAGCGATGTGGTGATGGTGTCGAACATGATCGACACATGGCCGCCGAGCAGGTCGTTCAGCGCGGGCGCGTTGCCCTTGTACGGAACGTGCGTCAGGTCGACGCCCGTCAGGTGCTTGTACATTTCGCCCGACAGGTGGGCGCCGGCCCCGGCGCCGCCGGACGCGTACTGGTACTTGCCCGGGTTGGCCTTGAGCAGCGCGGTCAGCTCCTGCACGCTGTTCGCCGGGAAATTCGGCTGCGTCACCAGGATCAGCGGGATGTAGCCGACGTGGATGACCGGTTTCAGGTCGCGCTCCAGGTCGTACGGGAGCTTGCTGACCAGGAACTTGTTGGTCGCGAGCACCGAGTAGCCCATCAGCAGCGTGTGGCCGTCGGTTGACTTCGCGACAAAGTCGGTGCCGATCGCTGCGCTGGCGCCGGGCTTGTTCTCCACCACGACCGCGGTGTTCCAGGCCTCCTGCAACTTCTGCGCGATCGCGCGCGACAGGAAGTCGACGCCCCCGCCCGCCGGCACCGGCGCGATGATCTTGACCGGTTGCGTAGGCCAGCTCTGCGCACCCGCCACGCCGGCCAGGGTCAGCAGCAGGGTCGTGGCGACCCGGCGAGCGAGGCGCGGAAGGAACGAAGCGTAAGTCGTCACGGCTGTTCTCCCCTTGCGGATCCTGGCCCGCTGACCGCTACAGGTCCGGTATCCGGTTTGTAGCAGTGACAGCGAGTCTGGGAGTGCCGGTTCACCGAGTCAAACGACGGATATCCCATAGTCCATATAACGGAACACCCTGTCGAACGCGCGCCCAAATCGTGCTCGCGGCAGTGATGGGCCAGGCTGCGGGTCCGGGCCTACAACGCGCTCCAGATCACGGCCGCCACGATGCTCCAGGCACCGTTGGCTTCGTCGACCTTCTCGTTGACGAGTTCCGGCACCGTCGACTGCAGGACCGTTGCGGTTTCGTCGAACCGGAAGCTCGCGAGCGGCGCCTTCTCGGTCGCGCCCGTACCGTCGATGCGCCGGCACTCGACCCCGGCGACCAGCGGGTCGGCGGCGCCGGGCAGAACCAGAAGGAATTCGACGCGCGATCCGCCGTGCACGATCACGATACGGTCCGCCGCCGGGTCCTGGGCAACGCGCAGACCGCGCAGCAGGGGGCGTCCCTCGCCGGCCTGCTCGGCCAGTCGCGCGAACGAACGGAACGCGCTGCGCAGCACCGACGTGCGGCTGTCCCCCGCGTCGGCCTTCTTCTTCACTGCTCTTTTCATGCGCTCCTGTCTGCGTGCCCCATGAGCGGGCCTACTTGCCGGGCTTCTTCCGCTCCAATTGCTCTCTCAGGCCGGCGAACGGGGAAAAGGTCGAGGCCGGACCCGAGCTGCCGGCGAAACCGGCACCGCCGGCCGCTTCCAGCTGCCGCTGGTGCTCGTTGTCGTGGCAGTACAGGCACAGAAGTTCCCAGTTGCTGCCATCCGACGGATTGTTGTCGTGATTGTGGTCCCTGTGATGGACCGTCAGCTCGCGCAGGTTCGCTCGCGTGAACTCGCGCGCGCACCGCCCGCAGATCCACGGGTAGATCTTCAGTGCCTGCTCGCGATAGCCCAGCGCGCGCTGGTCGGCAGCGCGACGGGCCTCGGCAATGACCCGGTCCAGGCGACCGGGGTCGCGCGCGCTCATGTCGGTTCGATCCCCGGCCGCGCGAGAGAGGCGCCCCGGACCCTGCGTTCGCGCGTCCGCACGCTATTTCGTCGGCGCGGGCGGCTTGGGCTGCGGCGAACCAAACGGCGCGGCGGGCACGCCCGGTTTCTTGGACTGCTTGGGCTTCTTCTTTTCCTTGTTGCTTCGAAGCTGACCTTTGGCCATGGAAGTCGTCTCGACGAGGTGTTGATGATCCCGCGCACACTATCCAGCGTTGCGGGCCGAAACGCAAACGCCGGTGTGACCCAGGCCCTAGGCGCTGCGCGCCAGCACCCCGGCCACCCGCCGCAGCAGTCCCTTGGGCGTGGCGCGCGAGGCGAGGGTGACCGCCTGGTTCACGGCACCGGGGACCTTGATCACCACACCCTGCATGCAGGCACGGTAGCCTTCGTCGGCAACCGCGTCCGCGTCGCCGACCAGGAAGCCGGGCAGTTTCGCGAGGCGGGCGTTCGCGCTCGTCGCGGCGGTGAGCATGTGTGTCGCCGTGATGCCGGGACACAACGCTGTCACCGTCACCCCCACGTCCCTTAACTCCTCCGACAGGGATTCGGACAGTGACAGCACGAAGGCCTTGGTGGCCGCGTACGTCGCAAGCATGGGAAGCGGCTGGAACGCGGCAATCGATGCGACGTTCAACACGCGCCCGTGACCGCGCTCGCACATCGGAGGCAGGAAGTGGGCGAGCATCTCGGTCACTGCGGCGACGTTCAGGTCGATCAGTTCCCGGTGCCGCTGCGACGGGATCGCCGTGAAACCGCCCTGCTGCAGGACACCGGCGTTGTTGACCAGCACGTCGACCCGGATGCGCCTGCGCTTCAACGCGATGGCCAGCGCCCGTGCCGCGCCCCGCCGGGCGAGGTCGGCCGGCTGCACCCACGCTTTCACGCCGTGCTCCGCCGCCAGGACCTGCGCGAGCCGCTCGAGCTTGGCGACGCTGCGCGCCACCAGGACCAGCGAGTGGCCGTCCCGCGCAAACCGTTTCGCCAGCGCCTCCCCGATGCCGGACGAGGCCCCGGTGATCAGTACGGTCTCCGGGCGCCGCGCTTTCGATGCCGCCATGGGGCCCCCTCTTGCGTTTGCCTCATGCATGCGCTACGGTACTGTCATTAATTACAGTACATCTCATGCCCGACGGCACCCTCTTCTACCAAACCTTCGAAGCGCTCGACCTCGTCGACCCGAGCGAAGCGCGCTTCCTGTCGTCCGCGGTTCGCGATGCAGTCAGGGCGGCGCAGCGCCAGGGACATTACGACGCGCGCTTCCACCAATATCGGGTCCGTGCTTGGCGCGAGCCCCTGGGTTCGCGTCTTGTGACCGTGTCCTGGCGCATCACCCACGCCGACCAGCCGGTCGCCGGCGACACCCACATCCTGCAGGCCCTCTGAGACGACCGCCTGGCGCGCCCCCCTGAACCGGGGTCAGCCGAGCAACCAGGCGGCGAACCGTTGCCACGCCGCAGTCTGCGCCAGAGCGATGCGCAGCGGTACCGATGCGATCAGGAAGGCCGCCCCCCAGCCGAAGGCGGGATGCAGCCGGCGATTCCTGACCGTGTCGATCACGACGACCGCCAGCACGCACGCGATCATCACGCCGAAGAAGGCCGGCAGGCCTCCCTGCTTGATGAAGTCCAGGGGAAGGCGAGCCGCGCCGGGCGTGACGATGCCCAGGGTGGCGAGCAGCATCAGCCGCTTGTGGGTGGCCGTGCGGCGACGCTTGAGCAGCGCGGCCGCCACCAGCGTGCCGAACACGGCGACATCGATGATGGGAATCGCCATGAACATCAGCGGCGTGATCTGCGGCGCGGGAGTGAAGCCTCGTCGCCCGGCGTCGATCGCCGCCGCCACGCCCATGACGACGATGAGCACTGCAACGCAGCCACCAAGCAGCCCCAGACGCCGGTGCAGGCCGGTCCTGCCGTTCGCCACGAGCGCGATCTGCGCGATGAAGAGCACGATCCACAGCGTCATGACCACGCCGTGCGTCATCAGCAGGCTGGACAACGGCGGTGTGCCGAACAACCCCTTCAGATAGAAGGTGCGGGCGAAGCCGGCAAAGATGACGAGCGCAGCGAGCAACGCACCGGCGATGAACAGCGGCCGTTCGGAGCGGGCTGGGCGGATCGGAGCACTGAAAGACAAGGCGGGCCTCCATGGAGCGGGGTGAAGCAGCGCAGCGACAGCCCACCGGCGGCTTGGGCGCGATCCTTGCACCGATTCAGCCGGGCGTCCAGAACCATGCGGCCGGATCGAGCCCCTTTGGTCGGGACCCGACGGAAGGAGCCGCAGGTGCAACGGCAGTGGATTTGACGCCACCGGGACGGCTGATCCGATCGGTCGGCTAATCTGTCACTTTGCCCGTTGCCCAGGCGTTTCAATGCCCCTGAAGAGCAAGAACGCAGTCCGCCGCATCGCGATCGCGCTCGCCGCCATCGCCGCCGTCGGCCTCGCCATCTGGTGGTTCACGCGGCCGAAGCCGATTCCCGTGATGGTGACCGAGGTCCAGCGCGGCATCGTTGAATCGAGCGTGGCCAACACCCGCGCCGGTACCGTCGAGAGTTGCCTGCGGACCAAGCTGTCGACCATCATCGGCGGCCGCATCGAAGTGCTTGCGGTCAAGGAAGGCGACCGCGTCAAGAAGGGCCAGTTGCTGATGCGACTGTGGAACGACGACATCCAGGCGCAGGAGCGCCTGGCTCGTGCCGCCCTCGAGACGTCGCGCAAGCGCGTGGTGGAGGCCTGCACGCTTGCCGACAGTGCCGAACGCGAGGTCAAGCGCCAGATGGAACTGCACAGGCAGGGCTTCATATCCGCCAACGCCATCGACTCCGCGCGCGCCGCGGCGGACGCACGCGTCGCTTCGTGCGCGACGGCCAAGGCGGACATCGCGCAGGCCGAGGCCAACGTCAACGTGGCCCACGTGCAGCAGGCTCGCACCGTGCTCATCGCCCCCTTCGACGGCACGATCGCCAAGATCGTCGGCGAGGTCGGCGAGTACTCGACGCCCTCCCCGCCCGGCGTGCCGACGCCACCTGCGATCGACCTGATCGACGAGAGCTGCCTGTACGTGGAGGCGCCGATGGACGAAGTCGATGCGCCGAAGATCAAGGAGGGGCAGCCGGTGCGCATTTCCCTGGATGCCCTGCCCGGCCGGACCTTTTCCGGCAAGGTCCGGCGCGTGGCGCCGTACGTGACGGCCGTCGAGAAGCAGGCGCGTACCGTCGACATCGAGGCGGTCATCGACCAGCCCGAGAAGACCGGCCACCTGCTGGTCGGCTACAGCGCAGACGTCGAGGTGATCCTCGGCGCGCACACCGACGTGCTGCGCGTGCCGACCGCCGCACTGCTGGAGGGCGGGAGGGTGCTGGTCGTGGGCACGGACGACATCCTGGTGGAGCGCAAGCTGAAGACCGGCCTCGCCAACTGGGAATACACCGAGGTCGTCGAGGGGCTGGCCGCGGGGGACCGCATCGTCACGTCGCTCGATCGCGCCGGGGTCAAGGCAGGAGCCAGGATCACGATCGAGAGCAAGGCGACGAAGTAGCCGCGACCGGCTGAACGCCCATGAGCACCGGACCGACCGCGCTGATCGAACTCGCCGGCATCGAGCGCGTCTTCCACCTGGGGGACAGCGAAGTCCACGCTCTGCACGAACTCGAACTGCGGATCGATGCCGGCGAGTACGTCGCGGTGATGGGGCCCTCCGGCTCCGGCAAGTCGACGCTGCTCAACCTGATCGGGCTGCTCGACCGGCCGAGCGCCGGCACGTACCACCTCGAGGGCCGCGACGTCACCACGCTGTCGGCAGTGGAGCAGGCGCACGTGCGCAGTACCCGCATCGGCTTCGTGTTCCAGAGCTTCCACCTGGTCCCTCGCCTTACCGCGCAGGAGAACATCGCCCTGCCGATGATGCTGGCCGGCGTTTCCATGGCCGAACGCGGCAAGCGCGTGGCGCAGGCGCTGTCGGACTACGGCCTGGCGGACCGCGCGGACCACCGCCCCGACCAGCTCTCCGGCGGTCAGCGGCAACGCGTGGCAATCGCACGCGCGACCATCATGCAGCCGGCGCTGATCCTCGCCGACGAGCCGACCGGCAACCTCGACCGCCACACGGGCGACGAGGTCGTGCGCCTGCTCGAGGAACTGAACGCGCGCGGCGTCACGCTGATCGTCGTCACGCACGACGCCGCGCTCGGCAGGCGCGCGCGGCGCCGCCTCGACATGGAAGACGGCATGATCGTCGGGGACACGCGGACCTCCGGGGCCACCTGATGCGGCCCCTCGACACCACGCGCTTCGCGCTGGGCGCCGCCACCGGCAATCGCCTCCGCACGGTCCTTCTGATGCTGGCGATGTCGATCGGTGTCGCCGCCGTCGTGATCCTCACGGCGCTCGGGGACGGCGCGCGGCGCTACGTGGTCCGCGAGTTTTCCGCGCTGGGAACCAACCTCGTGATCGTGCTGCCGGGTCGCACCCAGACCGGCGGCTTCTCGCCCATGAACGCGATCACCGGCACTCCGCGCGACCTGACGGTGGAAGACGCGCTCGCGGTCCGCCGCGCCTCGGCCGTGCGCCGCGTCGCGCCGCTCGTGGTCGGGACCTCGGAGATCAGCAGCAGCGGCCGCCTGCGCGAGAACCTCGTGGTCGGCACGACGGCCGACTACCTCGCGGTGCGCGGATTCAAGATGGGGCAGGGACAGTTCCTGCCGGATGAGGACTGGACGCGCGGCTCTGCCGTGATCGTCCTCGGCGCCACGGTGCGGGCGGAACTGTTCGGCAGCGCCTCGGCGCTCGGGCAGTTCGTCCGGATCGGCGACCGCCGTTTCCGCGTGATCGGCGTGCTGAGCTCGAGCGGCACCGGGCTGGGCATGAACACCGACGAGCTCGCGTTCGTCCCGGTCGCCACGGCACTGCAGATGTACAACACGAACTCGCTGTTCCGCATCCTCGTCGAAGCGCGCAACCGCGATGCGATCCCGCTCGCGAAGGACCAGGTCCGCCAGCTGATCAAGGCGCGCCACGGCGGCGAGGAAGACGTCACGACCCTCACGCAGGACGCGGTGCTGGCGACGTTCGACCGCCTGCTGGGCACCCTGACCCTGGGGGTCGCAGGCATCGCCGCCATCAGCCTCGCGGTCGCCGGCATCCTCGTGATGAACGTGATGCTCGTGTCCGTGTCGCAGCGCACGTCCGAAATCGGCCTGCTCAAGGCGCTCGGGGCAACCGAGGCGACGGTGCGCAACGCCTTCCTCACGGAAGCGGCGATGCTGTCCGCCGCCGGCGCGCTGGTCGGCTACGCGCTCGGACTGGCCGGCGCGTGGGTCATCCGCGCCCTCTATCCCACCCTGCCTGCGTATCCGCCCGAGTGGGCCGTGATCGCGGCACTCGGCACCGCGCTCGTCACCGGGCTGCTGTTCGGCGCGCTGCCGGCGAAGCGCGCCGCCAAGCTGGACCCGGTGCTGGCGCTGGCCAAGCGATGATCCTGCGCGACGGCGCCTTCCTCGCGCTGCGCGCGATCACCGCGCACCGCATGCGCAGCGGCCTGACGCTGCTCGGCATTGCCGTCGGCATCGCCGCGGTGATCCTGCTGACGTCGATCGGCGAAGGCATCCACCGCTACGTGCTCGCCGAGTTCTCGCAGTTCGGCACGAACATCATCGGCGTCGCGCCGGGACGCGTGAAGACCGGCGGCGCCGCGCCGTCAGGACTGCCGACCGCCGTGCGCCCGCTGACGTTCGACGACGCGCGCGCGCTGCGCAGGCTGCCCGGCGTGGTTGCGATCGGGCCGATCGTCTACGGCAACGCGGAGATCGAGGGCAACGGCCGCACGCGACGCACCACGGTCTACGGCGTCAACGAAGACGCGCTGCAAGTCTTCAACATGACGGTCGCGAGCGGCCAGTACCTGCCCCCCGACGAGTGGGAGAACGCGCGCGCGTTCGTCGTGCTCGGCAACACGCTGAAGCGCGAGCTGTTCGGCGCCGACAACGCGCTCGGCGCGCGCCTGCGCGCCGGTTCGCTGCAGTTCCGCGTCGTGGGCGTGCTGGCGCCCAAGGGCCAGTTCCTGGGGATCGACCTCGACGACACCGCCTTCATCCCGACGTCGCGGGCGATGGAACTGTTCAACAAGGAAGGTCTGGCGGAGATCCACGTGTCCTACGCGGAAGGCGCTTCGTCGAGCGCCGTGGCCAAGACCGTCCGCGCCACGCTGACGGCGCGGCACGGGCGCGAGGACTTCACGATCACGACGCAGGAAGACATGCTGCGCACCCTCGGCAACATCCTCGACATCCTGACGATGGCGGTCGGCGCACTGGGCAGCATCTCGCTGCTCGTCGGCGGCGTGGGCATCGTGACGATCATGACGATCGCGGTCGCCGAGCGCACCAGCGAGGTGGGCCTGATGCTGGCGCTCGGCGCGCGCCGCGGCACGATCCTCGGCCTGTTCCTGGCCGAGGCCGTCGTGCTCGCCGCCTTCGGCGGCGTCTTCGGCATCGTGCTCGGCGTCGGCCTCGCGCAGCTGATCCATCTGGTCGTGCCGGCCCTGCCCGTGCACACGCCGCTGCTGTATGCCGTGCTGGCGATCGTGCTCGCCTCGCTGATCGGTCTCGCGGCGGGCGTGCTGCCCGCGCGCCGGGCATCGCGGCTCGATCCCGTGGAGTCGCTGCGGGCCGAGTAGTTCGCGCTGCGCCGGGCAGCCGGCCCGCTGCGTGAGCGAAGCCGCGACGCGCGCGGCCCGGGATCAGCCCGCGCCGCCCGCCTGGCTGACGATCGCGACCGGCACCGGATTTTCGCTCGACAGGTGAACATCGCGCTGCGGGAACGGAATGACGATCCCCGCCTCCTCGAAGGCGCGATCGATCGAGTGCAGCAGGTCGCTCTTCGTTCGCCGCGAATCGACCTCGGTCGTCATCTCGACCCAGTAGGTCAGCGAGAACGTGATCGCGCTGTCGGCGAATTCTTCGAGGTAGACCTGCGGCGCCGGGTCCTTCAGCACGTTCTGCTGCGCGCCGAGCACGCCGGCCAGGATTTCGGCCACTTTGCGCAGCGGCGATCCATAGGCCACGCCGATGCCGACCGTGTGCCGTGTCTGCGCATTGCTGTAGGTCCAGTTGGTCACGTTGCCTTCGATGAAGCGGCTGTTCGGGATCATCGACTCGATCCCCTCGACGCTCCGGATCGTCGACGCGCGGATCCCGATCTCCGTAACCCGTCCGCGGATCCCGTCCACTTCGATCAGGTCACCGAGCCGAAGCGGGCCTTCGACGAGGAGCATGACCCCGGACACGAGATTCTTCAGCAAGGTCTGAAGGCCGAAACCTGCGGCGATCGCAAGCGCGCCGCCGAGGAATGCGAACGCAGTCAGCGGGATGCCAGCGCTCAGGAGCGCGATGATCATCAGGATCGCCGCGACGACGAACAGGATCCACTTGCGGGCGAGGGCTGCCGACTGCGGGTTCGTCCGTCCTGCCCGCACCACCTTGCGCTCGACACGTCGCAGCACGAAGCTGATGAGCCAGTAGCCGACCAGGACGATCAGCACGGCTCCGAACGTCTTGCCGACCGTGACGCTCCTCGAGACCGACATCTGCTTGCCGTCCGGAGTCTCGAGCGTGTCGTCGATCGCGAACAGCTCGAAATTCCAGACCTGACGCGCCCCAAGCAGTCCCGCGGCAAGCTGGTCCTTGACGTGGGCCGTGAGAGATACCTCGCGCCGGTCCTCGAAGTCCGCGCGGAAGCGCGCGACGAGCCGCTGCAGGGGCAGACTATTGTCGAGAGCGGCGCGCAGGTCTCGCTGGCGATCCCGCAGCGTCGCGAGCAACTCCCGCGAAGCGCCGACGTCGCTCACGGCGGCGCCGCGCTGCCTGGCTTCCTCGTCCCGCAGCCGGGCCTCGACCGCCGCCAGCCTCTGCTCCAGGAACTGCTTGGTGGCGCGCAGCGCCGCCAGCGACTCCGTCAGCCGGTCGTACGATGTGCGCGCGCGGACGGGATCCTGCAGATTGATGGCCTCGGCCCGCGACTCCCACGCCGCGCGTTCGCTTTCGAGCTGGAGAAGCTGTTCGCGCAGCAGGAACACCCGCTGCGACGCCGTGGCGGCGACCTCGCGGGCCAAGGCCAGTTCGCGGTCCCGTTCGTCGGCAGGCGCCGCTTTGCCTTGCGCTCCCGCGCTGCCCTTCGGCGCCGCGCCGGCGCCGGCCAGGCGCAGTTCCGCCTTCGAGACCGTCTCGGCGGCCGCCGCGGCGGCCCGCGTCGCGCGCTCCAGCTCGAGTTCGGCCGCTCGCTTCCTCTTTTCGATTTCAGCGAGGAGTTTTTCAAGATCCGCCTGCGGCAGGTGGAACTTCAGCCCGACCGCCGCGAGCTTCCGGGTGGACAGGTCTCGCGCGGCAGCAGCCGCCGCCACTTCAGCCTGGCCGCTGCGCAGGCCGAGTTGGAGCAGCACCTGCGTTGCGCCGTCAACCGCGGCGCGCAGCACCGCAACGCCTCGCTCCCACTCCCGGACGGGGAACGACGGCGTGCCGCGTGCGCGGTCCGACGCCTCGACCGCGAGCCGCGCCGCGCTCTGCGACGCCTTGACCTTCGGCGCGTACTTCGCATCCAGTCGCTCGAACAGTGCCACCGTCGCTTCGGCACTCGCCAACGCGCTCTTGGCGGCCTCCAGTTCGTCGCGCAGCCCGTCGACAAGCAGGATCGAGTACGGCGGCGGGTCGGCAAAGCCCCGCCACGACTCGCTCGCCCGCTGTGCTTCGGCCAGGCGCTGGCGTGCGGCCTCGATGGAGGCGTACGCATTGAGCTGCTTTTCGTAAGTGCTCGCGAGCAGTCGAGCGAGCGACACGCGCTCGATGATTTCCGACAGCGGCGTGCCGGGGGGCGCATCCGCCGGAGACTCGCCCTGCGCCTCGATGGCCTCGAGCCGCGTGCGCGCATCCGCCAGCAGCTTGCGGATGTCCTCGACGGACTCCGCCGGCGCCGCGGCGGCGGCGTCCGTTGCGGTGGACTCCGACTTGGTTCCCGGCACCGGGGCCGGCTGCCCGCCAACGGGCAGCGGCGCAGACGTGACGACGAGGACCGACAGGATCAGGGCGATGCGATTCAAGGCGTGCATGGCGGGGGATTGTAGTGGCGGCGCCTGCCCTTCGCGGGCATGACCCGGCATCGCGAACTACCGTCGCCCCTGCCCGGCCGCCCAGCGTCGCTCGGCCGTCCGCTTGACCGCGGGCAGCATCAGCACGCGGATGGCGACGATGCCGAAGCGCGCCCAGCGCCAGTAGCGCAGGAACTTCGCGCGCGCCTGCGGCTCGGTTGCGACCGCGCGCGTCTCCTGCGCGAAACGCGTGAGGCCCGGCCCGATCTCCTCGGCTTCCAGCGTCCAGGCGATCTTCACGCGGTCCGGCTCCGAGTACGCGGCGAACTCCTCAGGGGCGACGGCGGAAAACTTCACGTCGGCCAGCCACGGCTGGCACACCGCGCCACACACGATGCGCCGGCCCTGCACCTCGTCCAGCATGCCCCAGCCGAGCGCCCGCGTTTCCTCCAGGACCCCCTGTGGCATGCGCGGAGCGGGGCGAGCGGCGCCCATCAGGAGTTCACGCAGCCGGAAGATCGCCATCACGAGGGGCAGGGACTGCAGGTCGAAGTTCGCAGCGACGTCCATCACGAGGTCCGCCGGCGCGTGCACCACGATCTCGAACCGCTCGCATGCGTCGGCGCACGGAATGAAGCGCTCCATGGCATCCGGCATGACCTCCATGCGCAGGCGTGCGGCGCTAGGTATTCAGCAGCATCTTGACCAGGTTCGGCATGCCGTGTCCCTGGATGTACGGATCGCGCTCGAGATCAGTGCAGTTGTCGAGCAGGATCTTCTTGACCTTGTTCGGATAGCCGATGAACTCGCGGCGCACCGACAGGTAAGCGGCCAGCAGGCCGGCCACGTGCGGCGTGGCCTGGCTCGTTCCACTCATCTCGACGTACAGCTCGCTCGGCGCAGCCGCCTTGGGATCGGCGTCGTGCGCCGCGGACAGGATGCGCTCCCCGGGAGCCACGAGGTCCGGCTTCAGCCGCCCGTCCGCAGTCGGTCCGCGCGACGAGAAGTACGAAATCCCGTAGGTGTGCGGACTGGTCTTGTGCACCGATCCGACAGTGATGCCCTCCTCCAAGTTGGCGGGATCGCCGATCGACAGGTCCATGTTGGACTGGATCGGGCCATCTTCGCCCTCCAGTACCGCGTAGCCTTCGTTGCCAGCCGCCACGCACACGAGGACGCCCTGGTTCCACAACCGCCGCAGTTCCTGGCACAAGGGGGTGTGCCCGCAGTTGTAGGACATCGGGTCGAACGCTCCACCGAGCGACAGATTGAGGCCGTGGATCACCAGGCGGCCGGCCTTCTCGTTGATCTCGGCCACCTTGTCGAGCGCCTTGATGATGAACGCGTCCTCGCCGTCGCCGCTGTCCTTCAGCACCTTGAATCCGACCAGCTGAGCGTCGGGCGCCATGCCCAGGTACGGGCTGCCCGCGACGCCGCCGCCGATGATCGCCGCCACGTGCGTGCCGTGGCCGTTGCCATCGAGCTTGTCGAAGGTCTTATGCCCGGGCCGGTGAAGCACGGGGTCGCCCCGGAGCGTACAGTCCCATTGCTCGACGACGGTGTTGCGACCGTCCGCCCGCTGGAAGTGCGGGTGCTGCGCGGCGATGCCGGTGTCCAGCACGGCCCAGGTGACGCCGGTGCCGGTCGCGCCATATCCAAGGTGCGCCGGCCGGACCTGCACGATGCCCGAGGACTGCGCGATCAGCGCGCGCTTCGACAGGTTCTTCCAGATACGCGCGATCTGCAGATGCTTGAACTCGCTGCGCAGGATCTCGATCTCATCGCGCGTCAGGTCGGCCGAAACGAAGCGCCGCATCACCTGTAGTCGCACCACGTCCTCCGGTGCCTTGCACCGGCGGGCCAGCTCTCCGATGCGATCCACCAGCTGCGTGCGCCGCTGGTCGATCGAGGAGTCCACGCTATCGTCCTCTGGAATCTCGATCTGCACGAGAGTCGGAAAGCGCTGCTCGGCATGCCCGTTCTCGATCGCCTGCACGAGGTCGCGCACGATCACGGCCTTCGAGATCACCTGCGCAAATGCGGCACCGGTCGCCTGGCGCACGGGGCCGCGCACCGCCTCCGTGCTCAGGTAGCCCGTCGACGAATGCGGATTGTCCTGCCAGTCCGGGTTGCGGACAGCGATGTCCTCCACCTCGACACCGCGGCCGTTGCGCGTGAACTCGCCCCGCAGCTCCGGATCGAGCGCCACCGGGTCGAGCCGCTCCGCAACGTTGACCCACTGCGCGACGCACTCCGGCACCCGCAGCGGCCCGCCGACTTCCTTCAGCACGTCCTGCACTTCGTCCATGCCGAGCGGCGAGCCGATGGTGACGAAGAGCCTCACGTCGGCGTCCTCGCGCTTGAGCGTGCGCAGCACGTTGTACGCAATCATCGAGCCCTGGCTGTGCGCCACGACGATGAAGGGCCCGCCGCCAACCTCGAGCCGGCGGCGCAACGTGTCCTCCATGCGCTGGCGCTTCGGCGCGTCGAACAGGAAGTCCCGCACGTCGTGCAGGAACAGGCGCGTGATCAGCCGCGTGACGATGGCGCGCACGGGCCTGAACGGCAGCACCTTGGCCTGCTTGTCGCCGGCCTTTGGCGCGACCGTCGCCGCCAGCATCTTCTCGGCGATCGCGTCGAGCCGGCGCTGCTCGGCGGGACGCAACGGCTTCGCGGCAGGCTCGACCGAGCGGATCGAGGCACCGCCAATTTCGGGCCATTCAGCGGCCGGGGCCCGCAGCCGTTCGCCGTCGGCGCAGGTCGCGTCCTCGGGACTCGGGTAGCGTTCGCGGTCGACCCAGTAGGCAAGCCGGGTGCGATCGCCCATCTCGGCGCCGAACAGCGCGCGGTCCCATTGGCATTTCAGAACCGAGGCCGCGGGCTTGTTGCCGATGCCGTGCACGTAGATCACGGTGCCGACCGCCGGTGGCCGTCCGGCCTTGACCAGGCCTTCGGCGAAAGTCGCCGTCGCCTTGTGCGCGGCCTTGACCAGAGCAAGTCGGCCCGCGGCCGCTGCCTTGCGCGCACCCGATGTCTTGTGCGCGCCTGGGCTGCGCTTCTTCGTGGTCATGGCTTCGCTCCCTGCGTTCGTCGCGCAATCAGTGTAGGAGCGCGCGCACCGAAGGAGCCTGGCCGCACCTGTTCACGGGACGCGCGGCCCCCAGGTCGCGTCACGCCAGCACGCCCGCTTTTCCGCAGCCTTGCGGATTGAAGACACGAACTTCGGACGCCGGGTACTGCACGAGCTTCGCCGCC
>Ga0316188_10000670_pt1 | contig 15225 bp, 12 predicted proteins | sample Phiworburrow1_MG_FD_204933 | JGI IMG/M metagenome (GOLD analysis project Ga0316188, IMG submission 204933) | Coastal sediment microbial communities from Maine, United States - Phippsburg worm burrow 1 | ecosystem: Environmental > Aquatic > Marine > Coastal > Sediment | place: USA: Maine...
AGCCCGAGGAACTGGACATCGCGCTGGGCATCCATCGCATCGAGACGATGACCACGCTGCAGATCCGCCGGCCCACGCGCACCTGGGCGGGCTTGCGCAGCTTCGTCGCCGACGGCGACCTGGTCGGTGGCTTCGATGCCGACGCGCCGGGCTTCTTCTGGGTCGCGGCGCAGGGCGGCTACGGAATCCAGACCTCGGCGGCGATGGGACAGGCCTGCGCGGCGCTATTGCGCGGCCTGCCGATCCCGCCGTCCGTCGCCGACTTCGGCCTCACGCCGGGCATGTTGTCGCCGGCGCGGCTGCGAAACCTCTGACCACGAGCAAGTCCATGCGAGTCTTCTCCGCCACCCTGGCCACCGAAACCAACACCTTCGCGCCGATGCCCACCGGGCTGGCGTCGTTCCGCGAGCGCGGCTACTACCAGGCTGGCCAGCATCCCGACCACATGAGCTTCTTCGCCGGCCCGCTGTGGGCGGCGCGGCTGCGCGGCAAGGCGGACGGCTGGACGCTGCTGGAAGGCATGGTCGCCGCCGCGCAGCCCAGCGGCACGACGACGCGCGCCGCCTACGAGATGCTGCGCGACGAGCTGCTGGCGGATCTGCGCGGCGCCCTGCCGGTGGACCTGGTGCTGCTCGGACTACACGGCGCGATGGTCGCCGACGGCTACGACGACTGCGAAGGCGACCTGCTGCAGCGCGTGCGCGCCATCGTCGGGACGCAGGTGGTGATCGGCGCCGAGCTCGACCCGCACAACCACCTGAGCGCGGCCATGGTCGACAACGCCGACCTGCTGGTGGCCTTCAAGGAGTACCCGCACACCGACATCCTGGAGCGCGCGCTCGAGCTGGTGGACCTGTGTCGGGCGAAGGCCGAGGGCCGCGTGCAGCCGGTGGCGTCGGTGGCCGACACCGGTGGGCTGGTGGTGATGCACACCAGCCGCCAGCCGGCGCGTGGCTTTGTCGACCGCATCCAAGCTTTGGAGGGGAAGGACGGCATCCTGTCGATCTCCATCAGCCACGGCTTCCCCTGGGGCGACGTGCCGGACATGGGCACTAAAGTGCTGATATACAGCGATGCCTGCGTCGACCCCGGCGGCCAGCGAGGCGCCGCGCTGGCGCGCCGGCTGGCCGACGAGCTGACGGCCCTGCGCCACGAACTGGAAGTGCCGATGCCCGGCATCGACGAGGCCCTGGACCAGGCGCTGGCCTTCGATGGTTGCCCGGTGGTGCTGGCCGACGGCGCCGACAACCCTGGCGGCGGTGCGCCGGGCGATTCCACCTTCATCCTGCAGCGGCTGCTGGAGCGCGGCATCCACAATGCGTGCATCGGCCCGCTGTGGGACCCGGTGGCCGCACGCATCGCCTTCGATGCAGGCGTCGGTGCCAGCTTGGGCCTGCGCGTCGGCGGCAAGATCGGCCCGCTGTCGGGCGCACCGCTGGACCTGCGGGTCACAGTCAAGGCCCTTCAGCGCGAGCTGATGATGACCGGCCTGTCGAACACGCCAACCGCCATGGGCGACAGCGCGCTGGTCGAATGCCAGGGCGTCGAGATCCTGCTGTGCAGCCTGCGCAACCAGGCAATTGGCGCCGACCTGTTCACCAACATCGGCGTCGACCTGGCGGCGAAAAAGCTCATCGTGGTGAAGTCCTCGCAGCACTTCTACGCCTCGTTCTCGAAGGTGGCGAAGAAGGTGCTCTACGTTGCCGCGCCGGGCGCCGTGACGGTGGACCTGAAGACCCTGCCCTACAAGAAGATCCAGCGGCCGAAGTGGCCGATCGATTGACGCCAGACTTCAGCCGATCACGCGGTCGGCCCGCAACATCACCGACTGCGGGATGTTGATGCCCAGGGCACCGGTCACCTTGCGATTGATGACCATCTCGAAGCGCGAAGCCTGCTCCACCGGCAGATCGGCAGGCCGCGCGCCGCGCAGGATGCGGTCGACGAAATAGGCACCGCGGCGGTAGAGCTCCGCATCCGTGCGACCGTAGCCGATTGCGCCGCCGGCATCAGCGAAATCGCGCCCGCCCACGGCGAGCAAGCGCCGCCGCGCCGCCAGTGCCGCGATCTCGGCGGCATTGGCCTCGCCGAAGATGGTGTCGTCCTGGATCACCAGGCCATCGGAGCGGGCCTTGGCCAGTGCGTCGAATGCCCGCACGAATTCGTTGCGGTGCTGCACCTTGAAGGGCTGGATGACCAGATCCAGCGACCTGGCCGCCGCGCTCATCACGGTGAAGGTCGGGCCGAAGCTGGCGTTGGCGGGATTCACCAGCACCGCCACACGCGTTGCCGAGGGCAAGGTCTCCTTGAGCAGTTCGAGCCGCTTGGCCATGATCTCGGGGCCGAAGGTGGTCGAGCCGGTGACGTTCTTCCCGGGCCTGGCAAAGCTGTCCACGAAGCCGAGCGCGACCAGGTCGCTGCTTGTCGCCGGGATGACGATCGGAAGCTGGGTGCTGGCGCGACGCGCCGCACTCAGCGCCTTGATGCCGAAGGCCACGATCACGTCGACCTTCAGCCCCACCAACTCGCCGGCCAGCGCGGGCAGCCGGTCGTAGCCGCCGTCCGCTGCACGCACGTCGACGGCCATGTTGCGGCCCTCTACCCACCCCCGCTCTGCAAGGCCGGCGAGCAGCGCCTCGATGCGAGCGGCCTGGTCGGCAACGGTCTCTGCGATCAGGAAGCCCACGCGGGGCTTCGAGGGCGGCGTGGACTGCGCATGCGCCGGACGCGAGACCGCGAGCAGGCCGCCGACAAGCCGAAGCGCCTGCCTGCGTTGGACGCGTCGAAGCGTCAACCCTTGCGTGGTCATCGAACTTCGGTCACTTAGGCCCTTTGCGTCGGTCGATTGTGCCAAAGCCCGTGCGCCGCGCCGCCGCGCCGGCGTCAGGCGGTGACGTCCACGAGCGCTCCGGTGGCGGTCGCCAGGACCGCGCTGTCGCCCTGTAGCGCCTGGGCGATGCGCGTCAACAGCGCCGCCAGCGAGGTCGCGCCATCGGACGGAGCGGAGGCGCCGGCCGCCTGACCGGCCAGCGCCTGGAACGCGCGCAGCAGTGCCGACGGCTCGGCCATGGGCAGGGCGGTGGACACGGTGGCGGTTTCGGCGGCAGGTTCAGCCGCGGGCACAGGGGCGGATGCGGCGGCGGGTGCGGAGTCGGCAGCCGGCGTCGGGGTGGTCGTCGCTGCGCCAAGCTTCTGCGCAAGCGTCTCAAGCCGCTGGGCGATGTCGCCCAGCGTGGCGCGCCCCCACGAAAAACCGCGCCCGTGCCGGCCTGGCCCGTCCTCGCCCGCGGTGGGGCGCAATGCATGGAAGAATTCGTGCGTGAAGTCATGCAGGGCCCGCGTCTGCTCGCCACGGGCCGTCGGCGGCGCCGACGCGGTTTCGACCACTACCGCAGAAGATGCCGACGCATTGCCCCCGGCGTCTGGCATCAGATCGGCCAACGCGTCGGTCAGTGCTTTGGCGAGCCCATGGCGGACCTGAGGACGCCGACTGTCTGCCGCGCCGGCGACTTCCGGCGCCGTCGATGCGCCGCGACGGGATCCGCACTGCGCCCCCGTGGCGTGATGCGTCGCACACGACGCGCGGGCTGAATCCTGGATCGAAATGGACATGGCAGGTCTCCCGGATGCTGAGCCATCAAGCGCCCGTCCGTACGGACAGGCCGCGATATGGGGATATCGGACTGGGCCAGCCGCGAATTGAGCCCGTCGTTCGCTGGAACAACCGGATCATTCAAGCACCTGGCGCGACATTGCCGCGCGCGCTCAGCTTCGGCCGGTCGCCCTCGCCGGCCACGCATCCCAGGCCGTCGCCGCCACCGCCGCACCCCACAGGTCGATCTGCACCGGTGTGCCGTCGTGCATGCGCTGGGCCGCCTCCCCGCGCACGTAGCCCAGCCCAACGCAGGCACCCGCCTTCGGGCTCCAGCCGACCGAACTGAGCTCGCCCACCGTCTGGCCGTCGATGACGATCGCCTCGCCGCCCCACGCATAGGCGTAGGCGGCGGGGTCGAGAACGAATGTCAGCAGCTTCTTGCGCAGCGGCTGTTCGCGAAGGCGCAGCAGCGCCTCTCGGCCGATGAAGTCGCCGCCCTTGTCCAGCTTCACCGCGAACATCAGCCCGGCCTCGTAGGGCGTCTCATCCGGGCCCAGTTCGGCGCCCCAGGCGCGGCGGCCAGCCTCGATGCGCAGCGCATCGATGGCGTAGTAGCCGGCGTCCTTCAGATTGAGCCCGGCCCCCGCTTTCTGCAGCGCCAGGTACACATGGCGGGCCATCTCCACCGGCACGTACAGCTCGACGCCCGGCCCGCCAACGTAGGCCATGCGCGCAGCGCGCACGCGCGCATGGCCCAGGTCGATCTCCTTCGTGTGGCTGAACTTCAGCCCCTCGGACGACAGGTCGTCGGGACTGACCCGGCCCAGCAACTCGCGCGCCTTCGGGCCCATCACCGAGATCACGCTCCACATCGTGCTGACGTCGGTCAGCACGGCGAATTCGCCGGCGTCGATGTGGCGGCGGATCCAGTCGGCATCGCGCACCGGTTGCGCCGAGCCGGTGACGATCAGGTAGCTCTCGGCGGCGATGCGGATCACTGTCAGGTCGCTCTCGAAGCCGCCGTGCTCGTTCAGCAACGCGGTATAGACCATGCGGTCCAACGGCATGTCGATCTGGTTGGCGCACAGGCGCTGCAACACGGCCAGAGCGTCGCGCCCCTGCAGCAGCAGCTTGCCGAAGCTGCTCTGGTCGTAGACCGCCACCTGCTCGCGCGTGGCGCGCTGCTCCTCGGTCACCCAGTCCAGCCAACCGGGGCGACCCAGTCCGTGGGCCGGCCGCAGCGTGGCCGCCGTCGGCTTGAAGTAGTTGGCGCGTTCCCAGCCGTTCTTCGCGCCAAACTCCGCGCCCCGGGCGGCCAGCAGATCGTACAGCGGGCTGGTGCGCAGGGGCCGGCCGCTTTGCAGCTCCTGCCGCGGCCAGCGCATCGCATAGTGCAGGCCCAGCGTCTCGCCGGTGCGCTCGGCCAGCGCCCTGCGGTTGGCGGTGAAGGGTGCAAAGCGTCGGATGTCCACGTCCCACAGGTCGCCGGGCGGCTCGCCGGCTACCACCCATTCGGCGATCAGCCGCCCTGCCCCGCCGCTGTTGGCAATGCCGGCCGAGTTGAAGCCCGCGCAGACGAAGTAGCCGTGCAGTTCGGGGGCCTCGCCGAGGATGAAGTTGCCGTCGGGGGTGAAGCTCTCCGGCCCATTGAGCAGCATCTTCACCGGCGCCGTTTCCAGGCAAGGCGTGCGGTGCATCGCGTTCTTCATCAGCGGCTCGAACTGCTCCCAGTCCTCGTCCAGCAGCTGGAACTGGAAGGTGTTCGGGATCGGCTCCATGCGCCACGGCTTGGCCACCGGCTCGAAGCCGCCCATCAGCAGCCCGCCCACCTCTTCCTTGTAGTAGATGAAGCCGTCGGGGTCGCGCATCACCGGCAGCATCGGGTGTACGCCCTCGATCTTGTCGGTGACGATATAGAAATGCTCGGCCGGGTACAGCGGCACGTTCACGCCGGCCAGCTGCCCGAACTGCCGCGCCCATTGGCCGGCGCAGTTGATCAGCACCTCGCAGCGCACCTCGCCCAGCGTGGTGCGCACGCCGGCCACCCGCGGGCCGGTCGGGCCGTGCTCGACGATCACGCCGATGACTTCCACGCCCTCGACCAGCGCCGCGCCGCCCAGACGCGCGCCCTTGGCCAGAGACATCGTCAGGTCGGCCGGGTTGGCCTTGCCGTCGCCCGGGATCCACATCGCGCCATGCAGATCGTCGGTGCGCATCACCGGGTATAGGTCGCCGGCCTCCTTCGGCGTGATCAGCTGCACCTCGACACCGAAGCTGCGCGCCAATGCCGCCTGTTTGCGCAGCACCATCATGCGCTCGGGCGTGCTGGCCACGTTGACGCTGCCGCATTGTTTCCAGCCGGTGGCCAGGCCGGTCTCGGCTTCGAGCGTGGCGTACAGCTCGATGCCGTACTTGCTCATGCGCGTCATGTTGCGGTTCGGCCGCATCTGCCCCACCAACCCCGCCGCATGCCAGGTGGTGCCGCAGGTCAGCCGCCCCTGCTCGAGCAGCAGCACGTCGGTGCGGTCCAGCTTCGTCAAGTGATAGGCGGTGGAACAGCCGGCGATGCCGCCGCCGACGATCAGGGTCTGGACATGGCTGGGCAGTTGCATGGCTGTCTCAAGTCTTGACCACACCGAGCCGGATCAGGTCGCGCGCGCAATCGACGATGGTGTCCTGCACGGGCCGCGGCACCCAGCCTAGTACCGCCTTGGCGTGCGATGAATCCTGGTGACGCACCGAGCCGAGTTCGCCGACCACCGCGCGCGCGACGGGGTTGAAGCGTGCCATCAGGCGCACCAGCCAGTCTGGCAGCGTGCGCGTCGGCACCTGGCGCGCCTGGGCACCCAGTTGCTGGTGAAGGACGGTCGCGATGTCACGCAGCTTCATGAAAGGCCCCGAGGCGATGAAGCGCTCGCCCGCCATGCCCGGTGCGTTCAGCGCGCGCACGTGCAGGTCGGCCACGTCGCGCACGTCCACCACGCCGAAGCCGATGTCCGGCAGTGCTGGCATTGAGCCGTCGAGCAGCTTGTGCAGCACCGATACCGACGACGAGTAGTCGACGCTCCACAACGGGCCGAGCACCAGCGACGGGTTGATGGCGCAGAACTCGATGCCCCCGCCCTCGCGCGTCACCCAGTCGCGGGCAGCACGCTCCGCGATCGCCTTCGACAGGATGTAAGGCGTCAGGCCGGGACCCCGCGGATCGGTCCAGTCGGCCTCGGTGAAGTGGTGCTCGCCGCGCCCCCGCCCGTAGGCGATGGCGGCCACCGACGAGGTCATGACGAAGCGGCGCACACCCGCGGCCTTGGCCGCGCGCAGCGCGCGCAGGGCGCCTTCGCGGGCCGGCACGATCAACGCGTCGGGGTCCTTCGGCACACCGCGAGGTAGCGGTGAGGCCAGGTGGGCGGCATGGCTGCAGCCGGCCATCGCCTCGGCCCAGCCGGCGTCGTGCATCAGGTCGGCGGCGAAGAACTCCACGCGGCTGTCGTCCACCGCCAGCAGCCGGCGCACCTCGGGCTCCTTCGCCAGATCGCGGACCGTGGTACGCACCGTCCAGCCCTGCTCGACCAACTGGCGGATCAGGAAACCGGCGATGTAGCCGCTGCCGCCCGAAACGAAGACCGTGTTGCCTGCCATGTATACGACTCCTGTGAATGTCGGATGATTGTTTTCTCAACCCAGGCGCAGCGCCATCACGCCAGCGACGATGACTGCGGTGCCGAAGGCGCGCTGCAGGCCGAAGGGTTCCTTCAGCAGCCAAGTGCCGAGCACCGCGGCGAAGAGCACCGAGGTCTCGCGCAGCGCCGCTACGCTGGCCACCGGCGCGCGCGTCATCGCCCACAGCGCGATGGCATAGGAACCCAGCGACGCGAAGCCGCCGAGCGTGGCCACCGGCCAGCGCGCACGCGTATAGGCCAGCATCGCATGGCGCTGGGCCCGGCTGCGCCGCAGCCATACCAGCAGCGCATAGGGCCAGCCGTCGAGCACGAACAGCAGCAGCACGTAGCGCAGCGTGTCCTCGGCCACACGCACGCCCAGGCCGTCGACCAGCGTGTAGGTGGCAATGATCGCGGCATTGGCGAAGGCAAAGGCCAGCGCCTTGCCGTGGTGCAGCGTGTCGCCCGGGTGCGCCAGGCCGACCAGCGCCACGCCGACGCTGATGCCGACGACACCGGCCCATTCGGCCGGGCTCGGCACCTCGCCAATCCATGCCGCGCTGGCCAGCGCCACCAGCAGCGGCGCGAAGCCGCGCATGATCGGATAGGTCAGCCCCAGGTCGCCGTGCTCGTAGGCGCCGACCACGGCGATGTAGTAGCCGATGTGGATGAGAATCGACGCGCCAACGTAGGGCCAGGCCTGCGGCCCCGGCAGGCCCACCCACAGCAGCAACGGCAGCGCGCCGAGCGACCCCAGCAGATGCACGAGCGCCATGTCGAGCGCCTTGTCGCCGCTGCTCTTGACCAGCGCGTTCCAGCCGGCGTGCAGCAGCGCACCGACCAGGACCGCGGCGATGATCGGCCAGGTCAGCGCCAAGCGGGCATCACAACAAGGCGTCGGCGTCCACCGGGTCGTAGCCCAGCGCCTCGGCCACCTCGGCGCAGGTGACCTTGCCGACGCAGACGTTCAGCCCGGCCTTCAGGTGCGCGTCGTCGCGCAGTGCCTGCTGCCAGCCCTTGTCGGCCAGCGCCAGCACAAAGGGCAGCGTTGCATTGTTCAGCGCGTAGGTCGAGGTGCGGGGCACGCCGCCGGGCATGTTAGCCACGCAGTAGTGCACCACGCCGTCGACGACGTAGGTCGGCTCGGCATGCGTGGTCGCCCGCGCCGTCTCGACGCAGCCCCCCTGGTCGATGGCGACATCGACGATAACCGCGCCCCGGCGCATGCGCGGCAGCATCTCGCGCGTCACCAGCTTCGGCGCCGCGGCGCCGGGAATCAGCACTGCGCCGATGACCAGGTCGGCGCGCAGCACCTCCCGCTCGACGTTGTCACGGTTGGCGAAGACGGTGATCGCGCGGGCGCCGAGCAGCCGGTCGATGCGGCGCAGCGCGTCGACGTTGCGGTCGGCCACCACCACCTGCGCACCGGTGCCGACCGCGATCTGCGCCGCATTGCTGCCGACCACGCCGGCGCCGAGGATCAGAATGCGCGCCGGCGGCACGCCGGGCACGCCACCGAGCAGCACGCCCATGCCACCGTGCGCCTTCTCCAGGCAGTAGGCACCGGCCTGCACCGCCAAGCGTCCGGCGACCTCGGACATCGGCGCCAGCAGCGGCAGCCCGCCGCCGCGCTGCGTGACGGTCTCGTAGGCGATGCACACCGCCTGGCTGGCGATCAGGTCACGGCATTGATCCGGGTCGGGCGCCAGGTGCAGATAGGTGAACAGCACCTGTCCCGGCCGCAGCATCGAGCGCTCGACGGCCTGCGGCTCCTTGACCTTGACGATCAGCTCGGCCTTGTCGAAGACCTCGGCCGCTGCCGAGGCGACGGTCGCGCCAGCCCCGCGGTAGTCGTCGTCGGAGGCGCCAATGCCAGCGCCCGCGCCCCTCTCGACGAGCACCGCATGCCCATGTGCCGCCAGTTCGCGCACTGACGACGGCGTCAGGCCGACGCGATATTCGTGGTTCTTGATTTCCTTGGGTACGCCGATCTGCATGGGGTCTCCCCGGGTTGCGTTCAGCCGCCGAGACGGCAGCGCGCCGCGACGGCCATGAAATGCGCCAGCGGCGGCGTCGCCGCGCCGGCGCTCTTGGCCAGATCGTCCCACAGGCGCAGCCGCACCGCGTTGTTCGCGCCACCCTGGTCAATGAAGGCTGCGGCCTGCGCCGTGTCGAAGATGCCGCCCTGCAGCCGCAGGCTGCGCTGCGAATCGGCCGACAGCGCGTCGTGGTAGCCGGGCCGGCTGAAGCACAGGTAGCGCTTGGCATCGACATGCAGCCGGATCGCGCCGAGCACGCGCTCGCTAAACAGCCCGCGCAGGGAGGGCAGCGCCGCGTACTGGTGCACGTCGTCCACGCCGCGCAGCGTCGGGGTCTCGCCCAGGTCCTGCAGCAGGTGACCCAGGTCGTGCAGCAGGCTGGCGGTGACGAGTTCGTCGTCGGCACCCTCGCCTTCGGCCAGCGCCGCGGTCTGAAGCGCGTGCTCGAGTTGCGTCACCGGCTCGCCGGCGTACATCTCGCCGCCGCGGCGCGCGAACAGTGCTTCGATGTCGTGCAGGCTCAGCATGGGCTCAGGGCCGCGCCTCGTCGAGCGCGGCAAGCTGGGAGTGGCGTATGCGCGTGTCGGTCAGCGCGCCGGCCGATTCCAGGATCGGATACGCGATCGAACAGATGTGCGAGTTGATGCGCTTCAATTCGCTGATCAGGTCCAGGTGCAGCGAGCTGGTCTCGATGCTCTGCGCGGTGTTGTCCTGCAGCCGCGCGATGTGGTTGGCGGCGTATTCATGCTCCAGGTCGCGGAAGCGCGCCTTCTCCTCCAGCAGCTTCTGCGCGTCGCGCGCATGGCCGTCGAGGAACACGCTCATGCCCAGGCGCAGGTTGGCCAGCAGCCGCTCGTGCAGGTGGCTGATCTCGGCCATGCCGGCGTCGCTGAAGCTGCGGCCCTTGCGGATCTTCTTGTCCTCCACGTCCTGCAGCACGCGCTCGATGATGTCGCCGATCTGCTCCATGTTGATAGTGAAGCTGACGATGTCGGTCCAGCGCCGGCCTTCACGCTCGGACAGCGCCTCGCGCGAGATCTGCGTCAGATAGAACTTGATCGCCGAATACAGGTCGTCCACCGTGTCGTCCATGCGGCGCAGCTTCTCGGCCAACTCGAGATCGTTGTTGCGCATCACCGGCAGCACGCCGCGCAGCATGGTCTCGACGACGTCGGCCTGGTGCAGCGCCTCGCGCGCGGCGCAGCTGATGGCCAGCGAGGGCGTGGCCAGCGCGACCGGGTCGAGATGGCGCGGCCGGGTGCCGTCGGCATGCTGCGGCGGATCCGGTAGCCAGCGCTCGAGCTGGCTGCCGAGCCAGCCGGTGAAACCGATGAAGGTGGCGGCCAGCAGCAGGTTGAAGCCCAGGTGAAACAGCACCACCTGCTGGTGGGCGCTGGGCGCCCATTGCTGCAGCAGCACGTGCGCCTGGGGTAGCAGCGGAATGGCGAGCAGCGCGCCCACCGCCTTGAAGATCAGGTTGCCCAGCGGCAGGCGCCGCACCTGCGGCGTGTCGCCTGCGGTCGCGATCATCGCCAGCAGGCCACCGCCCAAGTTGGCGCCCAACACCAGGCCCAGCGCGACGCCCACCGGCAGCAAGCCGGAGGCCGCCAGCGTGGCGGTGAGCAGCACGATCGCCAGGCTCGAGTAGCACAGCACCGTGAGCACCGCACCGACGACGATGTCCAGCAGCACCTCGTTGGGCAGCGCCACCAGCAGCGCACGCACCGCGGGCGATTCGGTCAGCGGCTTGGTCGCGCCGACGATCAGCTGCAGCGCCAGCGTGATCAGCCCCAGGCCGATGAGCACGCGGCCGATGCGCCCCGCGCCGCCGTTTTGCCGCGCCACGAACAGCACCACGCCGGTGAAGATCAGCAGCGGCGACAGCCACGACAGGTCGAAGGAATAGACCACCACCATCAGCGCGGTGCCGACATCGGCACCGAGCATCACCGCCAGCGCCGCGCCGGTGCCGACCAGCCCCTTGCCGACGAAGGAGGCGACGATCAGGCAGGTGGCGGTGCTCGACTGCACCAGGCCGGTCACGCCCAGGCCTGCCAGCAGCGACTTGAAGCGATTGCTGAAGCTGGCCGCGAGCACGCGCCGCAGGTTCTCGCCGAACACGCGCAGCGTGCCCGTGCGCACCATGTGCGTGCCCCACACCAGCAGGGCAATCGCGGCCAGCAGATTCAGCAGGTGCAGCATTTCACTCGCTTCGCGCTGTGGTGCGCGGTTGCAGATGCACGCGCCGAAGCATCGGGTGGCCAACGCGGAACCGGCTTTGCCGGGCCGCTGTTGGCGCTTGCTTTGGCGGAAACGCCGAAGGCGCTGCGGGGCTTACCACGGTATGGAGTAGGTCTTGACGTTGGTGAAGCTCTTCATGGCTTCCTGCACCCCTTCCTTGTAGCCCAGGCCCGAGTCCTTGATGCCGCCAAAAGGCGTCAGTTCCAGGCGGTATCCCGGCACCTCCCAGACGTTCAACGAGCCAACCACCAACTGCTTCACGAACCAGGTGATGTCGTCGAGCCGGTTCGTGCACAAGCCCGAACTGAGCGCATAGTCGGTGCCGTTGACGATGCGCACCGCCTCCTCGCGGTCCTTGAAGGTGATGACTGGCGACACCGGGCCGAAGGTCTCGTACTTGACGAGCGGCATCTTCGGATCGACGCGGTCGAGCAGTGTCGGCGCGTACGACGCGCCGCGGCGCTGGTTGCCGTGCAGCAGCCGCGCCCCGGCGGCCACCGCGCCGTTGACCAGCGCCTCGAAGCGCGACGCCGCCTCCTCGTCGATGACCGTGCCCATGTCGAGCGTCGGGTCGAGCGGGTCGCCGTAGCTCCACGCCCGGGTCTTCGCCAGCAATGCCTCGGTGAAGGCGCCGGCGATTCTCTGATGCACGAGGATGCGCTTGACCGCGGTGCAGCGCTGGCCCGAGTTCTTGTACGAACCCGACGCCGCCAGTTCGGCGGCCTTGTCGGCGTCCGCGTCGTCCATCACGATCAGCGGGTCGTTGCCGCCGAGTTCGAGCACGGTGCGCTTGTAAACCGCCTTCGCCGCAATGTACTTGCCGATCGGCACGCCCCCGGTGAAGGTGACCAGGTCAATGTGCTCGTGGGTCAGCAGTTCGTCGGCGATCTCCTTCGGGTCGCCGGTGAGCACCTGCAGCATCTCGGGCGGAAGCCCGGCCTCGTAGAGGATGTCGGCCAGCGCGAAGGCCGCCAGTGGCGTCTTCTCGGTCGGCTTGAGCACCATGCGGTTGTTGGTGGCGACACTCGGTGCCACCTTGTGGATGACCTGGTTCAGCGGGTGGTTGAACGGGGTGATCGCGCTGATCACGCCCTGCAGCGGCTCGCGCAGCGTGTAGACCTTGCGCGACTTGCCGTGGTGCGTCAGGTCGCAGCTGAACACCTGGCCGTCGTCGACCAGCGCCTGGTTGGCGGCGAACAGCAGCACGTCCGACGCACGCCCCACCTCGTAGCTGGAGTCCTTCAGGCACAGCCCCGACTCCAGCGTGATCAACCGGGCGAGCGCTTCCTTGCGCGAGGCGATGATCTCGCCGGCGCGCATGAGGATTCTGTAGCGCTCGTAGCGTGTCAGCGTCGGCTTGTACTGCCGCGCGATCGTCAGCGCGCGGCGCACGTCCTCGACCGTGGCCTTGGGCACCGTGGCGACGACCTCGCCAGTCCACGGGTAGCACACGTCGATCGTGCGCTCGCGATGCACCGTCTCGCCGCCGATGCGCAGGCCTTCGCGCAGCGGGCTGTCGACCACGGTTGACGTCTTCATGGCGCGGCCCTCGTGCCGTTCAACGCATAGTCGAAGACCTGCCAGCTCTTCGGCGTGCCGGTCGCGGCCTTCAGGCGGTAGGTCTCGTTCAGCGGTACGCTGACGATGATCGGCACCTTGGCCTCGGACACGCCGCCGTGCGTGCGCAACCGGTGCCCGGCCAGGCCCGACAGGTCGTGATCGGCCGCGCGCGCGCCGATGCAGGTGCCGGCGTCCGAGACCACGACCACGTCGGCCTCGCGGTCGGCCGGCAGGTCGTAGAGAGCACAGGCGCTGTCTTTGTCGAGCACCGCCTCGACGCCCGGCAGGCCGACGATCGTCGCCATCACCTGCTGCGCGGTCGCCTTGCCGCGCAGCCAGACACGCACGAAGCCGCCCAGCGCCCCGTGGTGCGCGACGAAGGCATCGGTGATCGGGCACACCACCTTGACGTCGTCCTTGCCGAAACGTGCGTCCAGCAGGTCCTGCAGCCAGATCACATTCGGTTCGCCATCGGCGTTCGACTTGTCGTTCATGCCGTGGTCTGCGGTGAGCACTACGATCGCGCCGAGTTCTTCGAGCTGGCCGAATCGATCGTCCAGCGCCTGGTAGAAGCGGCGGGCCTCGGCCTCGCCGGGCGCGTACTTGTGTTGCACGTAGTCGGTCAGCGACAGGTACATCAGGTCCCGCGGCGCCATCTGCAGCAGCTTGATGCCGGCGTCGAGTACGAACAGCGACAGCGCCATCGAATACATGTCGGGCAGCGGCTGTCCGACAAGTTCGAGCACGCCCTCGATGCCATTCTCTGCCAGCGTGCAGCGGTCGGCATGCTCCGACGAGAAGCTGATGTTGCCGCGCGACACGTCCAGGTTCTTGCCCAGCTGGCGACGCAGCTTGTCCTTGGCGGTGATCGACACCACCCTGGCGCCGGCGTCGGCAAACTTGGCCAGGATGGTGTCACCGCGCAGCAGTTCCGGGCCGGTCATCACCACCGTCTGGCCGGTCGCCACGTCGAGGTAGTAGTTGCCGGAGATGCCGTGCTGCGACGCCGGAGTTCCGGTGATGATCGACATGTTGTTCGGGCAGGTGAAGCTCGGCACCGTGCCGTCGGCCACGGTGGCGAATCCCTGCGTCATGAAACGGCGGATGTTCGGGATCGCGTCCTCGGCCAGAAGGTGTTTCAGGTAGGCCGGGTCGCCGCCGTCGATGCACACCACCACCACCGCTCTTTGCGGCCAGTGATAGTGCACGCCGTTGGCGGTGACGGGTTCATCTCGTGTGGGCTTGCTCATCTCGAGGGTCTTGAGAAGTCGATGGAGGGTCACGCAGAGTCGCGCCGCGACGCCATGCCGGATCGCGGGCTGCGCAGCGCGGCGTGCAGCCGTTCGCGGCTGTCGATCACGTGTTCGAACAGCAATTTTTCGGCAAGTTCGCCGTCGCCCTTGGCGACGGCATTGACGATGGCCTCGTGGTCGCGGGTGGACACTGGGATATGCTCCGCATTGCGCACCAGCGTCTCGCGGCGGAACAGGTTCAGCTGGTTCACCACGCGCCTGTAGTTGTCGCGCAAGGCGGCATTGCCGGCGGCTTGCGACAGCAGGTCATGGAACGCCAGGTTCAGCGGGAAGTAGGCATTGACATCACGCGCACGACCGGCGACATGCATGCGCTTGACGATGTCCCGCAGCCGCTGCAGTTCGGCCGGTTGGATGCGCTGTGCCGCGAGCCGGCCGATCAGCCCGTCGAGCGCGGCGCGCACCTCGTAGATCTCGTCAGCCTCCTGCAGCGACAGCTGACGCACGAACACGCCGCGGTTCTTTTCCGTGCGCACCAGGCCGCTTTGCTCCAGGGCGCGAAAGGCCTCGCGCACCGGGCCGCGCGACACGCGCAGTGCCGCGGCGATGTCGGCCTCGTTCAGCTTGACGCCCGCGGCCAGCTCGCCGGAGACGATCTGGCGCTCCAACTCGTGCTGCACCACCGTGGTCAGCGAGTGGCTCTGCAGCAGTTCGATGGTGGCGCCGCTGCGTGCGCCGGCTGCAGGCTCGGTCTCGATCATGGCTTGGGAGTGGGCAAGACAGTTCGAATTGGAGCGCGGAGATTGCATATTGTCAACAATCAACCCTTTCCAGCGCACTGTCCAAGCGCATGCGCCACACGCACAACACGCAGGAGC
>Ga0316188_10000672_pt1 | contig 15177 bp, 13 predicted proteins | sample Phiworburrow1_MG_FD_204933 | JGI IMG/M metagenome (GOLD analysis project Ga0316188, IMG submission 204933) | Coastal sediment microbial communities from Maine, United States - Phippsburg worm burrow 1 | ecosystem: Environmental > Aquatic > Marine > Coastal > Sediment | place: USA: Maine...
GTCTATCGTCCAGCAGCTCGGCCTTCACGCCCTGCTTGATGAACCGTGGAAAGTACTCGGCATAGCGCTCGCCCATCTGGGCCTGCGGCACTTCCTCGCCCAGGATCTCCTTGCGGATGGTGTGCAGCAGCAGCCGAGCGGTGGCGCGCGTATAGGACGGGTCCTTTTCGATCAGCGTGCGCGCGGCCAGGATGGCCGCCTTGTGCACTTCTTCCACCGGCACGCCGTCGTACAGGTTGCGCCGCGTCTCGGCCACGATGGGTTCGGCGCTCACGCCGTCGCCCAGGCCTTCGCAGGCGGATTCGATCAGTGCGCGCAGTGCGTTCATGTCCAGCGGTACGCGCTGGCCGCCGTCCACCATGTGCAGCTCCGGCGTCTGCGCGACCGGCGCTTCGCCTTGCCGCAGACGCTCTTGCGAGCGGCGCTCGCGGTACAGCACGTAGGCACGGGCCACTTCGTGGTGACCGCCGCGCATCAGGCCCAGTTCCACGTGGTCCTGCACGTCCTCGATATGAAACGTGCCGCCGCCGGGACGCGAGCGCAGCAGCGCGCGCACCACGGTTTCGGTGAGCGCGTCCACCGTTTCGCGCACGCTGGCCGATGCCGCGCCCTGGGTGCCATGCACCGCCAGGAAGGCCTTCATCAGCGCCACCGCGATCTTGTTGGGTTCGAACGAAACCACGGCACCGTTGCGACGGATGATCTGGTAGCCGGCGTATGCCGACGCGGCGGCCTGGGTCTGCAGCGTGCGTGCGGGGGCGGTCGATGGGTGGGTGGCGGCGGCGGTGGTGGGTGGCGCGGAGTGCATGGGGTCCCCTCTGGTGATCTGGTGCGTCAGCAATGAACTGGCCCGGCAGCGCGCTTGCTGGGCGCGACCGGCGCTGTACTCAAGATGTGATTCGTGGCGGTTGCTTGCCCCTGACGCGTGAGTGGCGCGCAGGGGTCCGAATCGGCCGAAACGCGCAGGCCCGGGCAACTTCCGCCGCTGGCCCGGGAGCCCGGGCGGTGCATTGGAGTCGTTGGGGCGCAAACATCAGCGTGTCAGGAGCACACACTATATATGGGGTCTCGCGCCCCTTCAAGCCACTAGCGGTAGTGTTTATTAAGGGGCTTCCCGAATGGCTGACGTCGACGCGCGATGGTGTGGCCTGCCCTCCCTGGCGGTGCGCGGTGGAGATCCACATCGGCTCGGGCAGGGCGCGTTTTCGCCTCCGCGGGGCGCACCCCGTCGGTCCCGGCAGCCGGCAGCCGCAGGCGCGATAGGCGCAGCGCCACTTTCAGCGCCTGCCAGTTGAATCCCGGGCCCGGGTCGTGTTTGCGACCGGGCGCCACGTGCTCGTGCCCGGCGGCCTCGCGCACACCCCAGCGCCGTGCCAGCGCGCGCAGAAGACGCGCCAGCACCGCGTACTGGCAACGCTCGAACGTGTCCCCTTCCAACCCTTCGAGTTCGATGCCGATGGAAAAATCGTTGCAGTTGTTGCGTTCGCGCCACCGCGATGCGCCGGCATGCCAGGCGCGCCGATCACAGGCGACGAACTGGAGCACCGCGCCGTCGCGCCGGATGAAGAAGTGCGCCGACACGCGCAGGCCTCTCAAGTTCTCGTAGTAGGGGTGGGCGTCGGGGTCCAGCCGGTTCAGGAACAGTTGCTGGACGGCATCGCCTTCATACTCGCCGGGCGGCAGGCTGATCGAGTGGATCAGCGCCAGTTCGGTGTCGCCGTCGCGCGGCCGGGCGCCGTGGTTCGGTGAGGGGCAACGCGTGGCGGCGTGCCACCAGCCGCCACACCAGCCCAGCCGTTCAGGGCGTGCCTTCGCCACGCTCCGGGGTCGAGTCGGGTCCGCCGGTGTCCACGCCCAGCCGGGCCATTCGGTATCGCATCTGGCGCAGAGACAGGCCCAGGCTGGCGCCGGCGGCGGTACGGTTGAAACGATGTCGATCCAGGGCGCGCGCCAGGATGTCGCGTTCGACGTCGTCCAGGTGCGCCTGCAGATCGCTCGGCAGTTCGGTCGATTCGGGGCGCGCCTCGGGCGGCGCCAGCGGGGCAAACGTCGTGCTCGCGCGATGGCGTCTCTCGTCGTCCGGCAAGTCCAGGTCCTCGGCCTCGATACGCTCGCTGCCTGACAACGCCAGGGCGCGATGCAGCAGGTTTTCCAGCTCCCGCACGTTGCCGGGGAACGCATAGTGAAGCAGCCGTTGCATCGCGTCCGTCGACAGCGTCGGCGCCGGGTTCACACCGGCGTCGCCGGCGATGCGCGCCAGCACCGCGCTGCAGATCGCCGGCAGATCGTCCACCCTCTCGCGCAGCGGCGGCACGCCGATGCGGATCACGTTCAGGCGGTAGAAGAGGTCCTGGCGGAAGCGGCCGGCACGCACCTCGTCGCCCAGATCCTTGTGCGTGGCGCTGAGGATGCGCGCGTCGATGGGCTGCTCGGCGACCGCGCCGACCGGCCGCACCGCCCGCTCCTGGATCGCGCGCAGCAGCTTGCTCTGCATGGCCAGTGGCAGGTCGCCGATCTCGTCCAGGAACAGCGTGCCGCCCTGCGCCGCCTGGAAGAAGCCTTCGCGATCGTCCTGCGCGCCTGTGAAGGCCCCTTTGCGGTAGCCAAAGAATTCGGCCTCGAGCAGCTGCTCCGGGATCGCCCCGCAGTTCACCGCGACGAAGGGTTGCTTGCCACGCGGCGAGACGTCGTGGATGGCGCGGGCGACGAGCTCCTTCCCGGTGCCCGACTCGCCGTGCACCAGTACCGGCGCCATGCTGCGCGAGACCTTCACGATCAGCGAGCGGACCTGCGTCATCGCCAGCGAGTCGCCCGCCAGCCTGGACATCGCGTCGTTGCGTGCCGGCACCGCCGCAGCGCGGCTGCGGCGCGGCGAGTCGACCGTCGTCGACGCCGGCCGGCCCAGCGCGGAGGCCACCACGGCGCGGAACTGGCGCAGGTCGACCGGTTTCGTCAGGTAGTCGTAGGCGCCCGCCTTCAGCGCCTCCACCGCGTTCTCCGGCGAGCCGTAGGCGGTGATGACGATGGCGCGCTCGCTGCGGCCGGCGCTGTCCAGCCGCGCCAGCAGATCCATGCCCATGCCATCGGGCAGCCGCATGTCGGTGATCAGCAGGTCATAGGGCTGCAGCGCAAGCATGGCCCAGGCCTCGGTGACCGAGCCGGCGCTGTCGACCTCGTAGCCTTCGCGCATCAAGGTCAGTTCGTACAGCGTGCGCAGGTCGGGCTCGTCATCGACGACCAGCAGCCGGGGGGCGGCGGCTTCAGCGTTCATGGTTCAGCGGCAGGGCCTCGTGAGGTGCCTCCAGTGGGGCGCGGCGCATCGTGATCAGGAACTCGTTTCGCAACCTGTCAGCGCTGGGCCGGGGGCGATATTCGATGCTCGCGCCGTAGCGCTCGCACAACTCCCGGCAAATGTACAGGCCCAGACCGGAGCCCCGGCTGCGGGTGGAGAAGAACGGTTCGAAAAGGTGGCGTTCGACGGCCGGCTCGATCAGGGGGCCGTCGCTGATGACCTGCAGGACCGCACTGAGCTCGTCGCGCGTGGCGAGCCGCAGGAAGATCGCGCCACGGTCTGCGCTGGCGTGGCGATGAGCGTTGTCCAGCAGGTTGACCAGCACACGTCGCAGGTGCTCGGCGTCGAAGGACACGCCGAGCACCGTGTCGGGCAACTCGGTGCGCAGGCGGCTGGCGGGCCCCAGGGTCAGGTCCACCGTGCGCGCCCAGTCGGCGGTGATGGCCGACACGACGGCGGCGCCGTCGATGGCTTGTGGCGCCGCCTGGCCGGCCGGTGCCAGCTCCATGACATCGTCGACGATGCGCTGCAGCCTGCGGACGTTGTCGGCCACCATGCGCGCCAGCCGCTGCTGGTCCGGCGCCAGCGGGTCTTCCAGCAGCAGCGCATTGGCTTGCGAGATCGCTGCCAGCGGGTTGCGGATTTCGTGCGCGATGCCGGCCGAGACCCGGCCCATGGCGGCCAGCTTCTCCTGCCTCAAGCGCGCTTGCGCGGTACGCAGGTCCTCCAGCAGCAGCACCGCGTAGGCATCGTCGGGCGCGGCCGTGTCGCGGCTCCCGCGCGCCTGCGTGAAGCGGACGCGCAACCGCAGCGTGCGCACGAGCCCGCCCTTGAATGTCAGCTCCACTTCGGTGCCGGCTTCCGGCCACTCGCCCTCACTCAGGGCCTGCTCCACGCGCTGCACCAAGGCCGCCCACGGTTGGCGGTCACGCAGATCGAAGGGCGCCGGCGGCGCCATGCCCTGGGCCGACAGCAACGCGCGTGCCGCGGGGTTGGCAGCCCGCACGCGCAGCGTGCGATCGACCACGAGCACGCCGTCGGCCATCTCCTGGATCACGAGACGGTTCAGCTGTGCCTGGCGGCGCGCCAGGTCCAGGCTGTCGCGCGCCGCGGCTTCCTCGCGCGTCAGCCTGGCGGCCAGCTCGCCGGCCAGCACCGTGATGACGAAGAAGCCGATGCCTGCCAGCCCGGCGCGCGCCAGGGCCAGTGTGGGGTCGGCGCTGTCCAGCCCGCCGGACCAGGCGCCCAACAGCAGCGCCAGTGAGGCGGCCGCCGCCATCGCCAGCGCCAGCAGGCGCGGCATCAGCACGCCGGCCATCAGCACCGGCAAGGCCAGCAGCGCCGCGAAGTTGAAGCCGGTCGACCGGTCGACCAGGTGCAGGGCAACGAATGCCACGGCGTCGACACCGATCGTCGCGACCCAGAACAGGCGCCGGAACGGGCGCAGCGAGCCGTCGGCCTGCAGGTCGACCAAGGCCTGGAAGCGCGGCAGCAGCCAGGTCGCCACCGCCAGGACGGCGTAGGCCAGGCACAGGGTCGCGACGGTCGGCGCGCCTTGGCCCGCGGCCATGGTGGCCGCCACCAGGGCCAGCACCAGCGCGACGCCGATCGCCGCGCGGGCGGCGATGTAGATGCGCACGACGCGGGCCAGTGCGCCACCCTGCGCGGCGGGCTCGCGCCCATCGGCATGCGACGCAAAGGCCGAGTCGGCCGCTCGCGTGTCGGGGCCGAGACCGCTGGTGTCGCCCTGGCGGCGCCGGTCACCCTGGCGCCGATCGTCGCGCCGGCGCTCGGCCGCGGGTCGCGCGCCGCTGGACTGTGAACTCATCGGCCTTGCAAGCGGCTCAACGCGGGCCGGCCAGCCGGTGGGCGTCGCTGCAGTAAGGGCGCCCGCCGGCGTCGGCCACCGATTCGCTGGTGGGCAGGTGCAGGCCGCAGTGGGCGCAGGCCACCATCGCCGCCGGCGCGGCGGCGCGCTTGCGCGTCCGCGGCCCGGCGCGGCCCGACGTCGGCGCGCGCCCGCGCAGCCAGATCCAGATACCGACCATCACGACGGCGAAGACGAGCAGGTACTTCATCGCCAGGGATTCACGTGCTGCGCTGCAGGAGCACTTCGATCACGAAGCGCGAGCCTACATAGGACAGCAGCAGCAGCGCCGCGCCGGCGTACAGCCAGCGCGTGGCACGCTGCCCGCGCCAGCCATGCAGCCGCCGGCCGAGCAGCAACGAGGCGAAGACGGCCCAGGACAGGAGCGAAAAGACGGTCTTGTGATCCCACTGCCAGTGGTCACGGGTCAGCATGCCCAGCAGCAGCGTGGCGGTGAGGACGGCGAAGCCCGCTTCGACAAAGCGGAAGGTCAGGCGCTCGAGCTGCAGCAGCGGCATGCCGCCCGGGTCGGGTGAATTCGTGCCCGGCCGCAGGCGCAGCCGGCGCTCGGCCGTGCCCAGCAGCGCCGCATGCAGCACCGCGGCGCCAAACAGGCCGTAGGACGCCACGCCGAGCACGAAGTGCAGTGGCGCCCAGGCCGAGGCCACCGGGCGGATCTCGCCCGGGAACGACCAGGCGAGGGCCACCGCCGCCGCACCGGTCATGGCGAGCACGCGTCGCACGGTGGGCAAGGGCACGAAGCGGCTCTCGATGGTGTGCACCGCCAGCACGAGCCAGACCGTCATCGACAGCACCGGCGCGAAGCCCAGCCGGGCGCCCTGCGCCGTCTGTCCCCAGCCGCCGATGTCCAGCAGCAGCACACCCAGGTGCAGCACCCAGCCCACAACCAGTGCCGCAGCCGACCACGCCGCCCGCTGTCCGCCGGGCAAGGCCGCGGCGATGTAGGCCAGCACGGCTGCCGCCGCCAGCCACAGCGGCGACGCGACACCCTCGTGGATGGGCCCGGACGATAAAATCATGGCCACAGTTTACTCACCGGGGCCGCGACGCTCCGCGCCCGCGACCCATGGCTTCCACCCTCTCCGACCGCCTGTCGCGCCTGGTCAAGACCATGCGCGGTCAGGCGCGCCTGACCGAAGGCAACGTGCAGGACATGTTGCGCGAAGTGCGCATGGCCCTGCTGGAGGCCGACGTGGCGCTGCCGGTGGTGCGCGACTTCATCCAGCGCGTCAAGGACAAGGCGCTCGGCCAGGAGGTGGCCGGGTCGCTGAACCCGGGGCAGGCGCTGGTGGGCATCGTGCACAAGGAACTCGCGGCCACCATGGGTGACGGGGTGGCCGACCTGGACCTGGCCACCCAGCCGCCGGCGGTGATCCTGATGGCCGGCTTGCAGGGTGCAGGCAAGACCACCACCACCGCCAAGCTGGCGCGCCACCTGGCCAGCAAGCGCAAGAAGAAGGTGCTGACGGTGTCGGCCGACGTCTACCGGCCGGCCGCGATCGAGCAGCTCAGGACGGTGACGCAGCAGGCCGGCGCGGAGTGGTTCCCTTCCACGCCCGACCAGTCGCCGGTGCAGATCGCCACCGCGGCGCTGGACCATGCCCGGCGCCACTACTTCGACGTGCTGCTGGTCGACACCGCCGGCCGGCTGGCGATCGACGAGGCGCTGATGGCCGAGATCCGTGCGCTGCACGCGGCGCTGAAGCCGGTGGAGACGCTGCTGGTGGTCGACGCCATGCAGGGCCAGGACGCGGCGAACACGGCCAAGGCCTTCAAGGACGCGCTGCCGCTGACCGGCATCGTGCTGACCAAGCTGGATGGCGACGCGCGTGGCGGCGCGGCCCTGTCGGTGCGGCAGATCACGGGCTCGCCGATCAAGTTTGCCGGCGTGTCGGAGAAGATCGACGGGCTGGAGGTTTTCGATGCCGAGCGCCACGCCGGGCGCGTGCTGGGCATGGGCGACATCGTCGCGCTGGTCGAGGAGGTGCAGAAGGGCGTCGACCTGGACGCTGCGCAGAAGCTCGCCGACAAGGTCAAGGGCGGCGGTGGCTTCGATCTGAACGACTTCCTGATGCAGATCTCGCAGATGAAGAAGATGGGCGGGCTGGCCGGTCTGATGGACAAGCTGCCCAGTCAGATGACCGCCAAGGCCGCGGGCGCCGACATGGACCGCGCGGAGCGCGACGTGCGCCGCATGGAAGGCATCATCCAGTCGATGACCAGGCTGGAGCGCCGCAAGCCCGAGTTGCTGAAGGCCAGCCGCAAGCGCCGCATCGCGGCCGGCGCCGGCGTGCAGGTGCAGGACATCAACCGCCTGCTCAAGCAGTTCGAGCAGATGCAGGGCATGATGAAGAAGATGAAGGGCGGCGGCCTGATGAAGATGATGAAGCGCATGGGCGGCGCAGGCGGCCTGCCCGGCATGCCGCGCTGAGTGTCGCTTTGCCCCGGGTGCCTGCCCGGGGCTGCGCCGCGTGACGCATGTCACGCTGGGCGCCGTCCGGGCCACTGCTGGAAACGCATTGACACGCATGCATGCGTGTGGGCGGCTTAGTTTTCGCTGTCGCGGCCGATAACCCACAGACCATGAATGTGTCTGCCCCCCTGCTCATCACCGCCTTCGGCGCGCTGGCGGTCCTCGGTCTGTGTCTGCTCGCGCTGCAACGTCGTGCGCAGAGCGTGACGGCGCGCGCGGCGCGCCCGGAAGTGCTGGACACGGTGGCGGCCTGGCCGCCAGAAGGTGCTCGCGTACTCACCGTCTCCGAACGCCAAGCCTACGAGTTGCTGCGCCGCGCGATGCCCGGCTTCATGGTGCTGGCCCAGGTGCCGCTGTCCCGCTTCGTGCGGGTACCGATCCACAACGCCTATGGGGACTGGCTGCAACGCGTGGGCCAGCTGAGCGCCGACCTCGTGCTCTGCGACGGGGGCTCGCGCGTGCTGGCGGTGGTCGACATCCGGTCGCCGGCCGAGACCGAGCGCAGCCGGCGCCGCCACGAGCGGCTGGCGCGCGTGCTGCGCGCCGCCGGCATCAAGGTGCTGATCTGGCGTGAAGGCAATCTGCCCGTGGCCGGTGAGGTGCGCAGCACGCTGACGGCGGCGCTGAGCAGCCCTGGCGTCGCGCTCGACGCACCGGAATCGTCGCGCCCGATGCCGCTGATCCCGGTGCCGGAGATCGAGGAGATCCTGGCCGATGGCGATGCGATGGACCACTCGATGGAGCCCGTGCCGTCGGGCTTCTTCGACGACCTGGAGCCGTCGCCCCACATCACGCGTCACTGAGCGCCGACGCGCCGCGCGGCCCACCCCGCCGGACCCCGGAAGAAGGGACCCGCCGAGGGCTCCCGTCGGCCGCTGCCGGCGGTCAGCCCATCAGCCGAGCAGCGCCTGCGCGAACTCGCGCGCGTCGAAGGTCTGCAGATCTTCCACCTGCTCGCCGATGCCGATGAAGTAGACCGGCACGGTGCGGCCGGTTTCCTGGCACCAGCCCGCGATCGCCGCCAGCACGCCGCCCTTGGCCGTGCCGTCGAGCTTGGTCACCACCAGGCCGGTCAGGCCGAGCACGGCGTCGAACGCCTTGACCTGCGCCAGCGCGTTCTGGCCGGTGTTGCCGTCGACCACCAGCAGGACCTCGTGCGGGGCGCCGGCCTGCGCCTTGCCGATGACGCGCTGAACCTTCTTCAGCTCGTCCATCAGGTGCAGCTGGGTCGGCAGCCGGCCCGCGGTGTCGGCGATGACGACGTCGCACCCGCGCGCGCGGCCTGCGTTGACGGCGTCGAAGCTGACTGCCGCCGGGTCGCCGCCGGCCTGGCTGATGATCTCGACGCGGTTGCGGTCGGCCCACACGCCCAACTGTTCGCGCGCGGCGGCACGGAAGGTGTCGGCAGCGGCCAGCAGCACCTTGCAGCCCGCGTCAGCCAGGTAGCGCGTCAACTTGCCGATCGTCGTCGTCTTGCCAGCGCCATTGACGCCCACCACCATCAGCACCGTCGGCGGGTCGGCGCCGATGACGAGCGGCTTCTGCAGTGGCGCCAGCATCTCGGCCACGGCGTCGGCCAGCAGGGCCTTCACCGCGCCCGGGTCGGTGGCCTTGGCCGCCTTGACGCGCCGCTTGAGGTCGGCCAGAAGGCGCTGCGCCGCGGGCAACCCGGTGTCGGCCATCAGCAGTGCCGCCTCCAGGTCGTCGTACAGCGCGTCGTCGATGCGGGTGCCGGTGAAGACCTGCGTGATGCCGCTGCCGGTGCGCCGCAGCCCCTGCCGCAGCCGGTCCAGCCAACGGCTGCGGGGCTCGCCGGGCGTCGGCGCGTTCGGTGGGGTCGCGGGCGGGTAGGGCTCGGCGGCCGGCAACTGCGGCGCCGGGTCCGCGTCGGTGGGGACCGATTTTTTTCTCTTCAAGAAGCTGAACATGGGCGGCCGGTGAGCGGGAGGGTCGGAGCGCGCCAACCGTTGCAGCCACGTTATAATTTTTGGCTCAGGCGCTTTAGCTCAGTTGGTTAGAGCGACGGAATCATAATCCGCAGGTCCGGGGTTCGAGTCCCTGAAGCGCCACCAGAACGCTTGCATGCTCTCCCGGCCCGAGCTTGTCGCTCGGGCCGCTTTGTTTCCACAGCCGCTGGGTCCACACCATGAACCGCTGTGTCCTGCCTGCGCTGGCTCTTGCCGGCGCCGCCCTGTGTCTGCCTGCGCAGGCACAACGCAACTTCCCGCCCCAGGCCCTGCGCGGCCAGCTCGTCATCGAGCAGCCGCCGAACGCGCAATTGAACGGCGAACGCGCGCGGCTGGCGCCCGGCGTGCGCATCCGCGGGGAGAACAACCTGCTGCAGATGTCCGGCGCGCTGGCGGGCAAGCCGCTGGTGGTCAACTTCATGCGCGACGATTTCGGGCTCATCACGGCGGTCTGGATCCTGACCGCGGCGGAGCGCGACCGCGAGCCCTGGCCGCGCACGGCGGAGCAGGCCGCGCTGTGGCATTTCGACCCGCTGGCGCAGACCTGGACCAAGCCATGAGCAAGAAGGTCTTCATCCGCACCTTCGGCTGCCAGATGAACGATTACGACTCCGACAAGATGGTCGACGTGCTGCGGGCCGCCGATGGCTACGAGCCGACCAACGATGTCGACGAGGCGGACCTCGTGCTGTTCAACACCTGTTCGGTGCGCGAAAAGGCGCAGGAGAAGGTCTTCAGCGACCTCGGCCGGGTCAGGCGGCTGAAGGCCAAGGGGGTGCTGATCGGTGTCGGCGGCTGCGTCGCCAGCCAGGAGGGCGCGGCCATCATCGAGCGGGCACCTTACGTCGACCTGGTCTTCGGCCCGCAGACACTGCACCGGTTGCCCCAGATGATCGCCGATCGGCAGGCCCAGCAGCGCCCGCAGGTCGATATCCGGTTTCCCGAGATCGAGAAGTTCGACCACCTGCCGCCGGCCCGCGTGACCGGCGCATCGGCCTTCGTGTCGATCATGGAAGGCTGCTCCAAGTACTGTTCCTACTGCGTCGTGCCGTACACGCGTGGCGAGGAGGTCAGCCGCCCGTTCGACGACGTGCTGACCGAGGTCGCCGGGCTGGCCGACCAGGGCGTCAGGGAGGTCACGCTGCTGGGGCAGAACGTCAATGCCTACCGCGGCACGATGGGCGGCGCGGCGGAGTTGGCCGACTTCGCGCTGCTGCTGGAGTACGTGGCCGAGATCCCGGGCATCGAGCGCATCCGCTACACGACCAGCCACCCGAACGAATTCACGCCGCGGCTGATCGCGGCCTACGGCAAGCTGCCCAAGCTGGTGAACCACCTGCACCTGCCGGTGCAGCACGGCAGCGACCGCATCCTGATGGCGATGAAGCGTGGCTACACCGCGATGGAATACAAGAGCACGATCCGCAAGCTGCGCACCCTGCGGCCGGACATCAGCCTGTCGAGCGACTTCATCGTCGGCTTTCCCGGCGAGACCGAGGACGACTTCGGCAAGACGATGCAGCTGATCGAGGACATCGGCTTCGACGCCTCGTTCAGCTTCATCTTCAGCCCCCGTCCCGGCACGCCCGCGGCCGGCCTGGCCGATGACACCCCACGAGAGGTCAAGCTGGCGCGGCTGCAGCAACTGCAGGCGGCGATCGAGCATCACGTGCGGCGCGTCAGTGCGTCGCGTGTCGGCACGGTGCAACGCATCCTGGTCGAAGGGCCGTCCAAGAAGGATCCGCAGGAACTGATGGGCCGCACCGAGTGCAACCGCATCGTCAACTTCGCGGGCGGGGCGAACCCGGCGCGGCTGGTCGGCCGGATCCTGGACATCGAGATCACCGAGGCGCTGCCGCACTCGCTGCGCGGCCGCGTCCTGGTCAGGGACGACGCAGGAACCCTCGCCACCACAGGCTGAGCGCGCAGCCCAGCACCATCGTGCCGTAGGTGGCCATGCGGCCATCCTGGCCGAGCAAGAGCAACCCGCCGAGGCTGATCAGGGCGCAGACCAGCGCTGTCGGCACGGCCAGCCGCAGCCATGGCAGCGCCGCCAGCTCGCGCCGCCAGAGCCACTTCGCGGCCAGGCTGGCCAGCACGGCGGTCAGCAGCGCCGGTGCGACCAGTCCGGAAAGGTGCCAGAGCACGTCAATGGGGGACATCGGGTAAGTGCGGAGTCCTAGGGCTTGAGCAAGATCAAGAATGCCGGCAACTGCCCTGTCGATGCCACGACCGGTCTTGTCCTTCAAATCTTACAATCGCCGGCGTGAGCGTCTTCGCCCTGGGCTTGAACCACACCACCGCGCCGTTGGACTTGCGCGGCAGGCTGGCGTTCGCCCCTGACCAACTCTGCACAGTGCTGCGGGGCTTTCGCGAACGCTTGCAGAATGCCGCCCCCGAGGCGGCGCTGGTGTCGACCTGCAACCGCACCGAACTGTACGTCGCGGCCGGCCCTCGTGCCGTCGTGCCAGAACTGGTGCGCCCGGCGCTGGACTGGCTGGCGGAGCAGGGCGGCGTCCCGGGCAGCCACCTGCAGGCGCACACCTACGTGCGCGAGGACCGCGACGCCGCGCGCCACGCGTTCCGGGTCGCTTCGGGCCTGGATTCGATGGTGCTCGGCGAACCGCAGATCCTGGGGCAGATGAAGGAGGCCGTGCGCCACGCTGGCGAGGCAGGCACGCTGGGCAGCACCCTGCACCAGCTGTTCCAGCGCTCGTTTTCCGTCGCCAAGGAGGTGCGCACCGCGACCGAGATCGGTGTCCATTCGGTCAGCATGGCCGCGGCGTCGGTGCGCCTGGCCTCCCAGTTGTTCGAGGACCTGCGCGAGATCAGGGTGCTGTTCGTGGGCGCCGGCGAGATGATCGAGCTCGTCGCCACGCACTTCGCGGCGCGCAACCCGAAGTCCATGGCGCTGGCCAACCGCACCTTGGAGCGCGGCGAGAAGCTCGCCAGCCGGTTCGGCGCCCAGGCGCTGCGCATGTCGGAACTGCCGTCGCGGCTGCACGAGTTCGACGCCGTGATCTCCTGCACTGCCAGTTCATTGCCGATCATCGGCCTGGGGGCCGTCGAGCGGGCCCTGAAGGCGCGCCGCCAACGGCCGATGTTCATGGTCGACTTGGCCGTGCCACGCGATATCGAACCCGAGGTCGCCCAGCTGGGCGACGTCTACCTGTACACGGTGGACGACCTGTCGGCGCTGGTGCAGACCGGCGGCGAACGCCGCCAGGCCGCGGTGCAGCAGGCCGAAGCGATCATCGACGCCGGCGTGCTCAGCTTTGCGCACTGGCTGGACCAGCGCGCTGCGGTGCCACTGATCCAGGCCCTCAATCGCCAGGCCGACGACTGGCGGGCGGTCGAGATGAGTCGCGCGCGCCGGCGGCTGGCGCGAGGCGACGACATCGACGCGGTGATGGATGCGCTGACGCGCGGGCTTGCCCAGAAGATGCTGCACGGCACGCTGGCCGAGCTGCACGCCGCCGACCAGGGCGAGCGCGAACAGCTCGCGACGACCGTGGCACGCCTGTTCCTGCGCAGCGGCACCGTCGCGCCCGATTCCGAGAACGGCGACAGCCACTAGATGCCCTGACCGGGCGTCGGCCGCGCGCTGCCGCGGCCATGGCCCACTTCCGTCATGACCCCGAGCCTGCGCCAACGATTCGACCGCCTGGAGATGCGCCTGGCCGAGCTCGACGCCAGCCTGTCCGACCCCGCGTTGGCGACCGACATCCATCGCTGGCGGCGTGTCTCGCAGGAGCAGTCCGAGACGTCGGCGCTGGTCGAGCGATGGCGCCGCTACCGGCAACGCGAGGCCGACATGGCCGCGGCGCGGGAGATGGCGTCCGACCCGGAGCTGGCCGACATGGCGACCACCGAGATCGAGGAAGCCAGCGCCGATCTCGAGCAACTGCAGTCCGAACTGCGGCTGGCGCTGTTGCCCAAGGATCCGGACGACGCGCGCAACGCCTTCCTCGAGATCCGTGCCGGCACGGGCGGCGACGAGTCGGCGCTGTTCGCCGGCGACCTGGCGCGCATGTACCTGCGCTACTGCGAGCGCCAGGGCTGGCGCACCGAAGTGCTCAGCGAGAGCGCGGCCGAACTGGGCGGCTACAAGGAGCTGGTGCTGCGCGTCGAGGGCCCCGCGGTCTACGAGCAGCTGCGCTTCGAGTCGGGCGGGCACCGCGTGCAGCGTGTGCCGGCCACCGAAAGCCAGGGGCGCATCCACACCAGTGCCTGCACGGTGGCCGTGCTGCCGGAGCCCGACGAGACCGAGGAGATCACGCTCAACCCGGCCGAGCTGCGCATCGACACGTTCCGCGCCAGCGGCGCCGGCGGCCAGCACATCAACAAGACCGACAGCGCGATCCGTATCACCCATCTGCCCACCGGGCTGGTCGCCGAGTGCCAGGACGACCGCTCTCAGCACCGCAACAAGGCCAAGGCCTTGGCGGTGCTGACCGCCCGGCTGCGCGAGGCCGAGCGCAGCGAGCGCGCAGCCAAGGAGGCGGCCACCCGCAAAGGACTGGTCGGCAGCGGGGACCGCAGCGACCGCATCCGCACTTACAACTTTCCGCAGGGTCGCGTCACCGACCATCGCATCAACCTGACCCTGTACAAGCTGGCACAGGTGATGGATGGCGACCTGACCGAGTTGGTGGCTGCGCTGAAGGCGGCGCGCGCCGAGCAACAACTGGCGCAGATGGAAGCCGGCGCGTGAGCACGGTTTGCTTGGCGCTGGCGCAGGCGCGCGCGCTGGGTCTGGATCGCCTGGATGCGCAGTTGCTGATGGCGCACGTGCTGCAGCGCTCGCGAAGCTGGGTGCTGGCTCACGACGACGCCCCGCTCAAGGCGCCCGAGGCGCAGCGCTTTCGAGACCTGTGCGCGAGGCGGGCGGACGACGTGCCGCTGCCGTACCTGACGGGTGAGCGCGAGTTCCATGGCTTCACGCTGTCGGTGTCGCCAGCGGTGCTGGTGCCGCGGCCCGAGACCGAGCACCTGGTCGACTGGGCGCTGGAGTGCCTGGACGACGGGCCGGCCCATTGGGGAGCCGAGGTGGCCGATCTCGGCACCGGCAGCGGCGCCGTGGCGCTGGCCGTGGCGCGGGCCCGCCCGGCGGCCCGCGTGACCGGTGTCGACCAGAGCCCCGATGCACTGGCCGTGGCGCGCGCCAATGCGCAGCGGCTGGGCCTGGCCGTCGAGTGGCAGCTCGGCGACTGGTGGCAGCCGCTGGCGGGCCGGCGCTTCGACCTGGTGCTGAGCAACCCGCCCTACGTCGCCGAGGGCGACCCGCACCTGAAAGCACTGCGCCACGAGCCCCGCAGTGCCTTGACGTCGGGACCGGACGGGCTGGATGCGCTGCGGGCCATCGTCGGTGCAGCACCACGGCACCTGGAGCCTGGCGCCTGGTTGCTGCTGGAGCACGGCCACGAGCAGGCCGAGGCCACCTGCCGCCTGCTTCGACGGGCCGGCTTCGAGGCCGTCAGCACGCGCACGGACCTGGCGGCTCGGCCGCGCTGCAGCGGCGGCCGATGGCCCGCCGTGGCGTCCGATGCGCGCAAAG
>Ga0316188_10000673_pt1 | contig 15171 bp, 11 predicted proteins | sample Phiworburrow1_MG_FD_204933 | JGI IMG/M metagenome (GOLD analysis project Ga0316188, IMG submission 204933) | Coastal sediment microbial communities from Maine, United States - Phippsburg worm burrow 1 | ecosystem: Environmental > Aquatic > Marine > Coastal > Sediment | place: USA: Maine...
CTGAAGTTCCAATAATTCCGATAACCTTGTTATTTGAATCAAAAAAAGGAAGTTTACTTGAAATGTATGAATATTCCTTGCCATTTCTTATTTGAGATTCAATATAATTTAATTTTGGCTCTCCACTTTTCATAACGGATAATTCATCAGCTCTATATTTCTCAGCATCTTTTATATGATGTAAATCAAAATCGGTTTTTCCTATTACCATACTTTCATTGTCAACATTCATTTCTTTTAATGAAGTGGCATTCAATCCTAAAAACTTAGAATTCTTATCTTTCCAAAAAACTTTTGTTGGAATATTATCTAAAACTTTTCTTAGCACTTCTTTTGAAATTACGCTTTCTTGGGTAACTTTTCTATGTTGAAGCATAAAACCAATTTGAGAAGAAATAAACTCTAATAATTCTATATCATCTTGTTTAAAAGCATTCTTATCAGTGTAACTTTGAACAACAATTGCGCCAATTACTTTGTTATTTTCAGATAAAGGAACACCCAACCAAGCTTTAGGAAAAGTTCCAATTAATTGAATCTCACCACTCGCTATTAGTTGTTTGTACTCATTAGATTTTATTAAAAGAGGTGCGTTTTTTTTAATTAAGTAACCGGTCATGGATTTTCCTACTGGAAAATTCTCTTCAGCATCCTCTCCAGTTATAAAAGGTATGCTAATGGTTTGTTTTTCTTCATTAAAAAAAGCAATATAAAAATTAGTAGTATCAATTAATTTGCCTAATTCAAGCATTATAAACTCATTTAAATCTCTCAAACTTTCTGTTTTATAACCTTCCTGAGATATTTTCAATAAAACCTTTTGAATTTTTTTTGCCTTTTTAACTTGAGAAACATCACGAACAATTCCTTCATAATATAAAAGCTTCCCGCTTGAATCAGTTACTTTTTTTACATAATCTTCTACCCATAATTCTGATCCATCTTTTCTTCGTATACTGTTAATTTTTCTACTTTCATTTTCAGACTGTTGAAGAACCTTCTCTCTGTCTAAATGATTAAAATATAACTTTGACTTAATATCAACATTTAATAATTCTTCTTTAGAATCATATCCCAACAATGTAACTAATGAAGAGTTTACATCAATAAATTTTCCTTCAAATGAACTTCTGTAAAAACCATCTATAGAATTTTCAAATAGATTTTTATATTTCTCATCTTTTTCAAGCAAAGATTTTATAGTTTTTCTTTGCTCAATAACCAAATTTAATAACTCTTCCTTTGTTAAGTTGTCTTCTAAAAAAATGTGTTTGGTATTATTTATCATAATCTTTAAACTTAGGGCTATAATAATGTGTTAAATCCATTTATTTAATTCAACTAACCATTTACTCTATTAATCATACCAAATATACGTTATTTAAAAACATGGAATACCTAATTAACCAATTAATAATTGGTTAATTGAAAAATATATATGATATCGCATAAGTTAATATTTTGTTAAAATACAGTACTATGTGTTGCATACTACTATCTTTTATCCATATATTTGTATAAGAAATTAGTAAAACTTAAAATTATGATTACACAAAACGACAAAAATTACAGTTCAATTACACATTTAAGTGTGTTTGCTGGATGGTTTTTTCCTTTTGGAAACATTATTGCTCCATTAGTATTGTGGTTAGCCAAAAAAAATGAAAGCACCTATATTGATGCTCATGGAAAATCGGCTGTAAATTTTCAACTAAGCTTGGTGCTTTACGGATTTTTACTTGCCATATTACTAATACCAATTGCCATTTTTACCTTAGGCCTAGGAATTATAGCAATTATATTAGGCATAATACCTGCCGTAATTTTATATATTATTTTTATTATTTCTGCAAGTATTAAAGCTAGTAAAGGAGAGTATTATGAATACCCATTTACTATAGAATTTATTAAATAGTTAACGCTTTTAAACGATTAAATCTCTAATTATGAAGATAGAAAACACAAAAGCACAAATGCGAAAAGGAGTTTTAGAGTATTGCATACTTTCCATTTTACAACATGGAGATGCTTACACTTCTGAAATTTTATCGCAGCTTAAAGATGTAAAATTACTAGTTGTTGAAGGTACTGTGTACCCTTTATTAACTAGACTTAAAAATGCTGGTTTACTCAATTATCGTTGGGAAGAATCAACATCAGGACCGCCAAGAAAATATTATGGTTTAACCGAAACGGGCAAACTATTTTTAAAGGAATTAAACACTACTTGGAGTGAACTTACACTAGCAGTAAACTTAATAATTACCAATAAACCAACCGAAAATGAATAAGACAATAAATATAAATTTAGGAGGTATCTTTTTTCACATTGATGAGTTAGCTTATCAAAAATTGAGACTTTATTTAGATGCCATTAGACGATCTTTAAGTGATGATCCACAAGGAAGAGATGAGATTTTAAATGATATTGAACTTAGAATTGGTGAATTACTTTCTGAAAGAATTAAAGATGTACGTCAAGTTGTTAATGAAAACGACATAGACGAAATAACTAAAATAATGGGGAAACCTGAAGATTATTTAGTTGATGAAGAACTTTTTGAAGATGAAACAGTTTCAAGAAAAAACATTTCTTCAAAAAAACTTTTCAGAGATACCGATGATAAGTTTTTAGGAGGTGTATGTTCTGGTATGGCACATTACGTTGGTATAGATGTAATATGGATGCGTTTACTTTGGCTAATTTTATTCTTCTTTTTTGGTACAGGAATTTTAGTTTATATTTTGTTATGGATTTTAGTTCCACAAGCTGAAACAACCGCTGAAAAATTACAAATGAAAGGCGAACCAGTAAACATTAGTAATATTGAACGAAAAATTAGAGAAGAATTTCAAGATGTAGCTTCACGTGTAAAAGATGGAGTAAATGATGTTACTGAAAAAGTAAAAAGTTCAGATTTCAAAAAAAATGTTAGTGGTAAAACCAGATCTGGTTTAGAAGAAATTATTGAAACTCTTGGCAAAATTATATTAACCATTTTGAAAGTGTTTGGTAAATTTATTGGAGCAATTATAATTTTTATAGCTTCAGTTACCTTAATTGCATTAATCATTGGAGCATTCTCTTGGGGAAGTTTTGAAATGTTAGGATTAAGTGATGATTTTGTAAGCTATCCCCCTTTCTTTTTCGATTCAGTGTTACCCGCTTGGTTGTTAATAATGTTTGCTTTTGTTGCCATATCAATTCCATTTGTTGTATTGTTTATGCTAGGTCTGAAAATACTTTCAAGTAATGTAAAATCATTTAGCACTACCACAAAATTATCATTATTGGGAATTTGGATTATCGCAATTCTAGGTTTAGCATTTGCAGGCATCAATTTCGCAACACAAACAGCATTTCACGGAGTAAATAATCAAACCAAAGAATTGCCTTTAGTTGCCAATGACACCTTAAAAATTAAAATGATTGGTAATGAAAACTTATCAAACAGAAGTGAATTAAGAAGAAACTATGATTTTGAAACTGTATATGATAATGAGGTTCAAAAATTATATTCAACAAGAATCAATGTTGATGTAAAAACTACCGATAAATCAAATGCTTTTATAAAAATCAGAAAAGAATCTACCGGTAAAAACAGGCTAGAAGCAAATAATGATGCCGAAGCAATTGAGTATCAATTTGATTTAACCAACAAAGATTTACTATTGAATGGCTACTTTTTAACTGATTTTAAAAATAAATTTAAAGATCAATTAATTGATATTACAATTTACATCCCCATAAATACGGTGGTTTATTTAGACAATTCAACAAGAAGCTTTTTAGACGATGTTGACAATGTCCAAAATATTTATGATAGAGACATGCCTAAACATTATTATAAAATGACTGAAAATGGGTTGGAATGTTTAGACTGTGATTCAGCAATTTTTGGAGATGATTATAAAAAAGAACAATTCAAACTGAAAATTGATAAAGATGGAGTTGAAATGAATATCAATGATGGAGACAAAAAAGCAGATGTTAAAATTGATGAAAATGGAATTGTAATTAAATAACTACAATTCATCCATCAAATTAAACAGTTCAATCTATTTTATTTAAAAATACAAGTTCTACTATATACATTTGAACAAACAAATACCAAAACAGATGAAAACTTTATTAAAAATTACCATATTAATTGCAACATTTCTAATGCTTCTATTTACAACTTCATCTTGTAATATAGGTGGAATCACAGGAATTAAAGGAAGCAATAACGTAGTTTCTGAAGAAAGGGACATTAGCTCAAATTTTGAAACAATTAAAGTGCAACAAGGTATAAATTTGTACTTAACACAAGGAAATTCAACCGATTTAAAAGTTGAAGCTGATGATAATATTATTGACATTCTAATTACCGAAGTAAAAAATGATGAACTAAAAATATACTTTGATAAAAATGTTTACAAAGCAAAAGCAAGAAATGTATATTTAACAACAAGTGATATTTCAAAAATTAGAACTTCAAGTGGCGCACATGTTAAATCTGAAAACACCATTCAAACAAATACATTAAATCTTGATTCAAGTAGTGGCAGTTCAATAAATATTTATGTCAATGCCGATGAAATTACCAGTGAATCTTCAAGTGGTTCAAGCATTCAAATTTTTGGAAAAACAAATATTTTTTCAGCAAATTCAAGCAGTGGAAGTTCTATTGATGCCGATGAATTAACTTGTATTGAAGCCTATGCAAATGCCAGTAGTGGAGCAAATATAAATGTATACGTTTCGGATAAATTAACCGCAAGTGCAAGCAGTGGTGGTGATATCGATTTTGAAGGAAATCCTAAAAACGTGAATAAAGACACATCTTCCGGTGGTAGTGTTTCAGGTAATTAACTCAAAATAACAATCGTAAAAAGCCAGTTTATAATTATAAACTGGCTTTTTACGTTAATTTTATACTAATATTAAACAAATTATGATAACTATCACCGTTTTTGATTGTACGTTCCCTATTTTTGCAGTTAACTATTACTAAAAATTATGAGTCATAAATCTCAAACACATTCATTTCATATTCCAGTAATGGGACTCGCATATACAGTAGATAGTCCCATAAAAGTTGCCAAATATGGTATTTCATCAGTGATTTCAATTGTTGATGACTTTTTGATTGAAAAAATGAATGAATATTATTCGAACAAATTTAAAATTCCATATCAAGAAATTTCAACAAAAGTAGAAGATTACAGAGCAAAAAGAATTACTGCTTATTTGAATACTGTCGATACTATTGCAAAACAAACTTTTAGCAACCTTAAAAAAAGTTTTGAAGAAAAAAGTGGAGAATTTGAAAAATACATAGAAATGTTACCCGATTTTTCGATGTTAAAACAAAATTTCACAAAGAAATTTGAAAACTACACCTTAAAAGAAGATGCTTTACACTGGATTCACAACAACTTAAAAATGGGAAGTATTGATGTGAATATAATGACTAAACTTGACAAAGTTAATTTTCGAAAAAACGAACAGCTTCCAACTGAATTTAATGACGCTCATGCGGCATTAAGAGGTTTTGCGAATAGTAATTTAGAGTCGTCAGTTGTTTTATCTGCTGGTATGAACCCAAGATTGTATAGCTATTTTGAAAGTTTTGAGGATTTTTTCCCAAATGAAAGTGGTTATCTTAAGAAGAAAATTATTTTAAAAGTAAGTGATTATAGATCTGCTTTAATTCAAGGAAAATTTTTAGCAAAAAAAGGATTGTGGGTTTCTGAATATCGCATAGAATCTGGTTTAAATTGTGGAGGTCACGCATTTGCTTCAGATGGATATTTAATGGGTCCAATTTTGGAGGAATTCAAGCAAAATAAGAACGCTTTGATAATTGATGTTCATGAAATTTTAACAAATGCATTAAAAAATTCTGGAAAAAATATACCTAGTGAACCTTTAAATTTAAGTATTACTGTTCAAGGTGGTGTTGGAACTTCAGAGGAACATGAGTTTTTATTAGACAATTACAATATCGATTCAGTAGGTTGGGGTTCTCCTTTCTTATTGGTTCCAGAAGCAACAACTGTTGATTCAAAAACCAGAGAAACATTGAGAAACGCTACTGAGAAAGACCTATATTTAAGCAATGTTTCACCATTAGGTGTTCCTTTTAACAGTTTAAATGGTAGCACTAACGATTTAATTAGAAACAACAGAATTGCTACAAACAACGCTGGAAGTTCTTGTCCTAAAAAATTCTTAGCTTTAAGTTTAGATGAAAATGGAAGACCTCTTTGTACAGCATCAAAAAAATATCAAACAAAACAATTAGAATCCCTAAATCTTGAAAACCTAAGCTCCGAAGATTATTTAAAACAACAACAGCAAATTACTGACAAAACTTGTTTGTGTGAAGGATTATCCAATTCAGCTTTCCTTAACTATAACATTAATAAAAAAGGTGAAGATCAAGGTGTTGCAATTTGCCCTGGACCTAATGTTGCTTATTTCACTAAAGATTTGTCTTTAAAAGAAATGGTGAGTCATATTTATGGAAAATTAAATGTTATTGAAATGGATAATCGCCCACATATGTTTATTAAAGAATTAAAAATGTATGTAGATTATTTTTCAACTAAGGTTGATGAGTTTAAAGAATCATTTTCTGTAAAACAAGAGAAATATTTAAATACTTTTCAAAATAATATGAATGAAGGTATTGAATATTACCATCAATTATTTTCATCTTTTGAAACAAATAAGGAAGTTTTATTGAACGATTTAGAAAATTTAAAAAACGAATTTTTCAATATTAAAATTCCAATTGTAGAAAAAGTGTAAAATTAAAAAGGTCTAACTTCTAGAAGTTAGACCTTTTTAATTTTAAATAGTCATTGAAAAAATTCTGGTATCAGGTTTATTTTCAATTAGGCGAAGGTCAAAAGCCATACAAATATTACGCACAAACATCCTACCCTCTTCCTTTACAGTTATTTTATTATCAGAAATTTCAATTAAACCATCATCAATTATAGCTTTTAAACGCTGAATAATTTCAGATTTAACTTGAGCATCCAACCCTACATTCCACTCAGTTTCCAAATTACACATTAAATTTAGAATGTGTTTTCTAATTATTAAATCTTTTGCGGTTAATAAATGACCTCTAAAAATTGGTATAATACCTTGATTCACTTTTTTAGTATAATCATCAATATCTTTTTCATTTTGAGCAAAAGCATACCACGAATCACTAATAGAAGACATTCCTAAACCAATCATCAATTCAGTTTTCCCAGCTGTATAGCCCATAAAATTACGGTGTAACTTTTTAGCCTCCATAGCTTCATGAAGTGAATCACTTGGCAAAGCAAAATGATCCATTCCTACTTCTACATAACCATTGTCAAAAAATAATTGTTTTCCTAACTCATATAAATGGCGTTTTTCGCTGTCCTTTGGCAAATCACTATCTTCAAAACCTCTTTGTCCAACTCCTTTTATCCAAGGCACATGAGCATAGCTATAATAAGCAATTCTATCTGGTTTTAAGGCAATGGTATTTTTAATCGTGGTTCTAATACTTTCTTCCGTTTGAAAAGGCAATCCAAAAATCAAATCATGACTAATAGATTCGTAACCAATTTTTCTAGATAAATCGTGTACTTTTTTAACCTGTTCAAAACTTTGAACTCTATGAATTGCTTTTTGAACTTTAGGATCGTAATCTTGTATCCCAAAACTATTTCTTCTTGAACCTAAATCATATAAGGTTTGTAATTGTTCTTCTGAAGTTAAATTTGGATGACTTTCAAAACTAAAATCGAAGATTTCAAATTTATCAGCTCTTTTGAAAATACCATCTATCAGTTTTTTTAAATTTTCAGCAGAAAAAAAAGTAGGTGTTCCTCCTCCTAAATGAATTTCCCTAATTTTTGGTCTTTCAACTAATAAATCACAATATAAATCCCATTCTTTTAAAACAGTTTCTATATAGGGTTGTTCAACTTCATGACGCTTGGTTATTTTTTTATGACATGCACAAAATGTACACAAACTCTCACAAAAAGGAAGATGAATATACAAGCTAATTCCCTCAATATCATTACTTTCTACAAAAGATTTTTTAACAGTTGTTTTCCAATCTTCCAAGGCAATTCCTTCCTTGTCCCAAAACGGAACTGTAGGATAACTGGTATATCTTGGACCAGGAATATTGTATTTTTGAATTAAATTTGTCATATTATTGGTAGTGAGAAGTGAGAAGTGAGAAGTGAGAATCTAGAGTCAAAGTAATTAAATACTTTTATCAAAAAATCTCAATACTCAGTACTCAAATCTAATATCTAATTATTATACTCTTTTACTGCATCAATAAATGCCTTGGCATTGTCTAACGGAATGTTTGGTAAAATACCGTGACCTAAATTTACAATGTACTTGTCTTTTCCAAAATCATCAATCATTTTAGTCACCATTTTTTTAATCTCTTTTGGTGGCGACAATAAACGAGCTGGATCGAAATTTCCTTGTAACGTAATTTTATCACCTGCTAATTTACGAGCCATTTGTGGCGTAATTGTCCAGTCAACCCCCAAAGCCGACGCATTGGATTTTGACATTTCCTCTAACGCAAACCAACAACCCTTTCCAAAAGCAATTACTGGAGCTTCATCTTTTAGCGCTTCTATAATTTGGTTGATATATTTCCAAGAAAACTCCTGATAATCTACTGGAGAAAGCATGCCTCCCCAAGAATCAAAGATTTGAACTGCATTTACACCTGCTTTTACTTTTTCTTTTAAATAAGCTATAGTGGTATCCGTAATTTTTTGAAGTAATGTATGTGCCAACTCAGGTTTTGTAAAACAAAATTCTTTAGCCAAATCAAATGTTTTTGAACCTTGACCTTGAACACAATAACATAAAATAGTCCACGGAGACCCTGCAAAACCAATCAATGGAATATCATCATTCAGCATTTGTTTGGTCATTTTTATGGCATCCATTACATATTTTAGTTCAACCGTTACGTCTGGAACCACAACTGCTTCCACATCTTTTTGAGTTCGAACTGGATTTGGTAACCAAGGCCCCACTCCATTTTTCATCTCAACTTCAATGTTCATCGCTTGTGGAATAACTAAAATATCAGAAAATAAAATAGCAGCATCCATTCCAAACCTTCGAATTGGTTGTACTGTAATTTCTGATGCCAATTCTGGAGTTCTACAACGTGTAAAAAAATCATAATTATCTCTTATAGCTATAAATTCAGGTAAGTATCTACCTGCCTGACGCATCATCCACACTGGTGGACGCTCGACTGTTTCGCCTTTTAAGGCTCTTAAATATAAATCGTTTTTGATCATTCTTATTTTTGTTATTGGTTGTTAGTAGTTCCTTTTTGGTTGATATTTCTAAAAACTTAGAACTACATACTTTTATCTGCAACAGCTTTCATAGCCATATTAATTGCTGAACGTACTTTGTAAATATCTCTTTTAGTCATTGCTGTTGCTAAAAACCAAGCTTCAAATTGCGATGGTGGTAAAAACACACCATTTTCCATCATTTTCCAAAAGAATATTTTAAATTTATTGGTATCACTTGTTTGGGCCGTTTTAAAATCTACTACTTTTGTTTTAGTGAAAAACGGATTGATCATAGAACCAAATCTATTTACTTGCAACTCGATTCCATTTTCTTTAGCTGCCGCTAATAAAGCTCTTTCCAAAAAAGAAGCTGTTTTTTCAAAATCCTTATATGGATTTTGTCTTTTTAATTCTTTCAACGTTGCAATTCCACAAGACATGGCAATTGGGTTACCTGAAAGTGTACCTGCCTGATACATTGGACCTAAAGGCGCAACCATTTGCATAATTTCGTTTCTTGCACCATAAGCTCCAACAGGGAAACCACCTCCAATTACTTTACCTAAACAAGTAATATCTGCTTCAATACCTAACAATTCTAGCGCACCACCAAACTTAGAACGAAACCCTGTCATAACCTCATCGACAATTAACAAAACACCACATGCTTTTGTTAAATTTCTTAGCTCTTCAATAAATTCTTTTGTTGGCTGAACAACTCCCATATTACCTGCTATTGGTTCAAAAATTACAGCAGCAATATCATCATGCTTTGCCAAATGTTTTTCAACACTATCAATATTATTATATTCAGCAATTAAAGTATTTTTAACTGCATCTTCAGGTACACCTGCACTTCCAGGCAAACTTAAAGTAGCTAAACCTGAACCTGCAGCAACCAACAAAGCATCTGAATGGCCGTGGTAACAACCTGCAAACTTTATTATTTTATCCTTTCCTGTAAAGGCTCTTGCCAAACGAATTGCACTAAAAACAGCCTCTGTACCAGAATTCACAAAACGAACTTTATCCATGCCTGGAAAAGCACTACAAACCAATTCGGCCAAAATAATTTCACCTTCAGTAGAAGCGCCAAAAGTATAACCGTTTTTCATGTATTTTTTTACGGTCTTTTCAACAATACTGTTTCTATGACCTAAAATCATTGGACCATATGATAAAACCATGTCAATGTATTCATTGCCGTCAACATCAATAATTTTACTTCCTTTGGCTCTATCTATAAAAATTGGAATACCTCCAACAGATTTAAAAGCTCTAACTGGCGAATTTACAGCACCAACTAAATGTTTTTTACCTCTTGCGTATAATTCTATGGACTTTTCTAATTTCATAATTTATTCTTTTTTGGTGATTGAAAGGAGTCGAAATTACTTATCACTTCGACTCCGCTCAGTGACCAATTCCATTCCTTCTGAACAATTTTTATTTTCTCAACAATACTTTTGCAACATCTTTCGCAAAATATGTAATGATAATATCAGCACCTGCTCTTTTCATTGACAACAAACTTTCCATCATTACGCGCTCTCCATCAATCCAACCGTTTGCAGCGGCAGCTTTAATCATTGCATATTCACCACTAACATTGTAGCAGGCAATTGGTCTGTCAAAATTATTTTTTAAATCTCTAATAATATCTAAGTAAGATAATGCTGGTTTTACCATTAAAATATCTGCACCTTCTTGATCATCAAAAGTCGCTTCACGTATTCCTTCATCTCTGTTAGACGGATCCATTTGATAGGTTCTTCTATCTCCAAATGTTGGTGCAGAATCAGCTGCATCTCTAAAAGGTCCATAAAAAGCTGATGAATATTTTACAGCATACGACATAATTGGAAGATTCGGAAACCCTGTATTATCCAATGCTTCACGAATAGTTAAAATCATACCATCCATCATTCCTGAAGGTGCAACCATATCAACTCCTGCTTTAGCATGTGAGATTACCTGTTTAGCTATATTTGGCAAGGTTGCATCATTATCTACATCATTCTCATGAATAATACCACAATGTCCGTGACTTGTATATTCACAAAAACACACATCAGTAATTACATATAAACCTGGATAATTTTTTTTGATAAAACGAACCGCTTTTTGCATAATTCCATCATCATTCCAAGTTTCAGAACCTTTTTCATCTTTTTTTGAAGGAATTCCAAACAATAAAACAGCCTGAATATCTAAGGCAACAACTTCATCCAGTTCTTTTGAAATTCTATCTAAAGAAAAACGTTTTATTCCAGGCATTGAAACAATTTCAGTTTCAATATTAGTACCTTCTTCAATAAATAAAGGATAAATTAAATCATCAATAGTCAATCTATTTTCTCTAACTAAACGACGAATATTTTCTGTTTTACGAAGACGTCTGGTTCTATTTATCATTGTTATTTCTTTTTGTTGAATCTTTTAATTGTTCACTTAGACTATGCTCAGCAACCAATTAAATTAAATTATATCATTCTTTTCAGTAAAGTACTCATTTACAGCTTCCAAAACGCTTTCAACGGTAGAAACTTTTGAAATTATCACCTTTTCAAAGTGTTTTTTGGCTTCTGTTCCAGTTGTTTCACCAATACAAAATGCAACACTGTTATTACTTGTTGAATTGTCTTTTAAATAACTTTCAATTCCTGTTGGACTGTAAAAAAGAATACCATTGAACTTTTCTTCAATTTTTCGTGGAGTTAAAGCAGTTTGATAACATTCAACTTCCTCAATAATTACATTGTTTTTAGCTAAAATTGTTGGCAACTCATCTCTTCTTTTATTTCCGCAGAAAAAAGTAATACTGGTGTCTTTTAAATTTTCAGCTAAATAATTGGCTAATTTTTCAGCATCGTTTTCAACATGTTTTACTTTTCCAATTCTTTTTTCAATCAACCTTTTTGTTCTTCTACCAACACAATAAATATTTGTGAAATCCAATTCGGAAGGATCGAAATTACTCAAAACAGCTTCAACAGCATTTTGACTTGTAAACAACACATTTTTAATATTATTTTTTACAACTACAGGCTTTAAACGGTTGTTTCTAATGGTTATAAAATCGCTACTAATAGCACCAACTTTTGAATTTAAACTATTGGTTTGTGTTAACGAAAGACTTTTTGTTGAATAGACCAAGATTGACTTTTCAACATCACTATGAACTGAGCGCATTAAATTTTTACCGCCACGGTCTAAAATATATTTAGCACCATATTCCCCTAAATCCCAAGCATTTTCTAACGGAACCGTTTTTGAAAATTCCATTTTATTTGATCCATCTGGACTAAATAAAACACCTTTAAATTTAACCTCTTCTTTTATAATCAAGGCCAACGCACCTATTGGCGCCGTGCAACCACCTTCTAGCACACGTAAAAAATCACGTTCAATTTTAACGCATTTGGCAGTCTCTTCGTGATTAATTTGTTTTACATATTCTATTAACTCTACATCTTTCTCTAAAGCAGCAATCATTACCGCACCTTGTGCAGGTGCTGGAACCATCCAATCTAAAATTAAATGCTCTTCTTGTGGTGGCAATAATTTTAATCTCTTCAATCCGATTTTTGCAAAAATAGCTCCATTCCAATCGTTTTCTTCCAATTTTCGCAAACGAGAATTCACATTACCACGCAAACCTACAATGGTATGATTTGGGTAACGATACAACCATTGCGCCTTGCGCCTTAAACTTCCTGTAGCGATAACAGCATTTTTATCTGCAAAGAAATCCTCACCATCTTTTAAAATCAATACATCGTTAAAATCGCCTCTTTTAAGAATTGCCGCCTGAACCATTCCCTCAGGTAATTTTGTAGGTACATCTTTAAATGAATGAACCGCAATATCAATTTCGCCGTTTAACAAGGCTACATCTAAATTTTTAGTAAAAACACCTGTAATCCCTAATTCATATAAAGGTTTGTCTAAAACAACGTCTCCAAGAGAATCTATTTTTATAATTTCGGTTTTACAGCCAAAATGTTCTAATTGTTGCGCAACAGTATTAGCTTGCCACATCGCTAAATCACTAGCGCGCGTACCAATTCTTATAATTTTATCCATTCTGTAATTCCGTAATTTCTGTATTAAATATTTTGCAAATTACATTTATGCTTTGATCTACCGCAGTATCATCATCTTTTAAATGCTTTACAAATTGTGTAGTTATTTTTTGAATCATTCTATTGGTAACAAACTCTGCTTGTTCAATATTAAAATCCTTTATTTTTTTTGAATGAAATGCAATTTCATCTTGTTGAATTAACTGAAGTGATTCTTTTAAAGCATTTACTGCAGGCACAAATTTACGATGTGAAATCCAATCATTAAATTCAGCTTTATATTTACCAATTATTGCCTCTGCTTTTGGAATCTCACTTTTTCGTGTTTCAATTGTTTTATCTGTTATTTTAGAAAGTTCATCAACATTAATCAATGTAATACCATTAATTTCCTTCACAGCAATATCAACATTTTCAGGCATAGATAAATCTAAAATCAACAATTCTTGCCCAGCTTTTAAATGCTCTTTGGTAACAGTTGGAACACTTGCTCCTGTAGCTACAATTAAAATATCGGTATCATGAATTTGTTCCTTTAAACTTTCAAAATTTCCAACTTTCACTTCTGGATGTAATTCAACAAAACCCAATGCCGTTTCGCGAGTTCTGTTAATAAGTGTAATTTGTTTATTGGTAGTATAGTTCAATACATTTTTACAAGTATTTTTACCAATCTCACCTAAACCGTAAATAAGAATTTTTTTATCTGTATGATTGGGAACATTTTCAACAATATACTGAATTGCAGCATATGCTACTGAAGTAGTTCCTGAACTTAGTTTGGTGTTATTTTTTACATCTTTACTTGCCTGTAAAACCAAATTCATCAATCGCTCCAAATAAGCATTTGTTGTGTTTAATTTTTTAGCAAGCTTGAAAGATTCTTTTAACTGACAAACAATTTCGTAATCACCTAAAATCTGACTTTCTAAACCTGTCCCAATATTAAACAAATGGTTTACAGCGTCATTATTTTTATAAACATTTGAAACATTTATAAAATCTTCAACACTCCCATTTGAATATTTCACCATCAAGCTAATTAATTCAAAAGGGTGTTTTGCAAAACCTGTAATTTCAGTTCTATTGCAAGTTGACAAAACAAAAATTCCGTCGATTCCTTTTTGTTTTGCCTCTTTTAAAAGTAATTTTTGATTTTCTTTGGAAATGCTAAAAGCACCACGTACTTTAACATCTGCCTTTTTATAACTTATACCTACATTGTATAATTTTGTAGGTAGGGATTCTTGATTCATAAAATTTAGTTTTACCAATAAGTATCGACAAAAGTACAAAGATTAAATACTACAAAATATCGCAATAAGTACTTTTATTATCGACATAAGTTATTCTTATTTATTTAGAATATTTCTAAATAAAGTAAATTTCAGTAAAAGAATGACATTTGTCAGTAAATTTAAGCCCTATAAAAGATGATATTTATCATATATATGATAAAAATATTACTATTTACATTAAATAATTTATTGTACTTTTACCGTAATTTTATTACTAATTCATAATAATAGTTTATGAAAACCGATTTAGAAAACTATAAAAACATCGACAAAAGCACTCATTGTATTTTTACAGAAAAAGACACTTTTAAAGTGCTGCAATTCAATAACTTATTAGACACCAATGAGCTTTTTAAAATAAAACTAGAAAACAACTATATTCAATTGTTTTTTTGTAACAATAAAGAATGTAGAGTCGCTTTTAACTTGGAACATTGCGCCATTAACTTAAATTC
>Ga0316188_10000674_pt1 | contig 15165 bp, 15 predicted proteins | sample Phiworburrow1_MG_FD_204933 | JGI IMG/M metagenome (GOLD analysis project Ga0316188, IMG submission 204933) | Coastal sediment microbial communities from Maine, United States - Phippsburg worm burrow 1 | ecosystem: Environmental > Aquatic > Marine > Coastal > Sediment | place: USA: Maine...
AGATTCTGAATCCCCAGTACATGGGCGGCAAGGATGTCGCCTTGAAGCGCCATCCGGTTACGGTCCCGGCAATAGACATGAATGATGGATTCAACGCCTTGCTGATGCATGAGAACACCACCGGCCAACGCACTCATCCGCATGATGCCATTGTCCATATCAGGAACAATGACGGCATCCACACGTCCTTTAATATGTCGTGCATTGGTAACGAACTCAGATATATCCACTCCCTTGGGTGTATTCATCTCAGCCAGCACAACAAATTCACCTGATGTTAATCGTTTCTGAAAACTCATTAGCTTCCTTCCTCTTTTGTCATTATTCAGATGTCGTTAAATAGTTAAAAGGTCCGTCGTTTCTTTTGTCGGACCAATACCTACATCGCCGATTCCGGGTGAAAGACCAGAATGTCTTTGAGGTCATCTCCCAGATATTCTCTTTCGTTCGGGCCGAGAACTCCCAGGGAAAGGCATATCAACGTCCATAAATGAACGGTCTGCCATGCATGATCGCGCTGATCCGATAAATCATGAATTTGAGCATGGCAGTTATGGCACGGCGCAATGCAATACTCGGCTTTTGTGCTCAGAATTTGATCAGCTTTGATCTTGCCGTACGCACGACGGGCGTCGGTATATCCTGATTGCAGAAAACCGCCGCCGCCGCCGCAGCAATAATTATTCGACCTGTTGGGAATCATATCAATAAAATTTTCTTCACCCACGACCGATTTGACGATAAACCTTAGATCTTCTGCGATGGGGTCGCCATAACTTTTGCGTATGATTTGGCACGGATCCTGAACCGTAAATTTAATTTTTAAATCCTTATTCCAGTCTGAATTGACCTTCAGTCTTCCTTCCCGGATCCATTTTGCATAATATTCATAGATGTTCTTAACCTCAAAATTATGGTCGATGTTGAATTTTTTCAGTCCGGCCCGGACTGAGAAAGTCACATGGCCTCACTCGGTATTGAGAAATGTTTTACATCCCAGGTCATCCGCCTGTTTGGCTGTGGTTCGGGTAATGTGTTCCCAAGCCTCGTCATCCGCCAGAAACATACAATAGTTTTCTGCGGCCCAGCCTTTATTCCCATACGTCCAGTCCACACCCGCCAGGTGAAGAATCTTCCATAATGGAACCAACTCGTCCGGTTCGGTCACCGGTTCCCTGGAATTCTGATTCAAAAAGAATTCGGCGCCCTGTTTGTCGATGGGTGCCTTCATATCCTTGAATTCCGGCTGGGCCTCCTGGTATTCCTCGAGAACGTCCTCAACTACAAACTTGAAGTCCTCCTCGGACGTTCCCATGGCACTACAACTGTCGTTTCTCAAAGCCATGTCACAGGAGCCCAGGATACCCTTGGGACGCTCCTCTCTGGGCCAGGCTGCCCTGGCATTATAGACCAGTTGGGGAATGTCAATTTGCATGGGGCAGACATAAATACACCGCTGGCACATGGTACACATCCATACCCAGGGTGTACTTAAAATTTCTTCGTCCATGCCCAAAGCCGCCATCCTTAGAAACTTTCGAGGATCCATATCTTCCAGGCCCGTGGCCGGGCATCCTGAAGAACAGGCACCACAGGTCAAACAGAGATTGAGGTTTCCGCCTTCTGGAAGAAGTTCTTTAACCTTGTCTAAAAAGCCGCTTTTCTTTTTACCTTTGATGATAATGGGTTCTCCTGGCATCGTTTCATCCTATTTTTTTTAATTGAATTCGATAAAAATAATCCCCTTCCTCAACAACATCTAAAAAAATCAACTCATACGAATCGTCCGGTAAAACTTTGAATAGATCGCTGCGGGTATCTAAATTGCTCCCAAGTATTTCTAAAACCTCATTCGGTTTCATTTCTCTAAATGTCTGAATCAATTTCAACAGAGAAATTGAAGTGATCGATCCTCTGCAATCGAGGATATGATCCGCTTTAGGCTTCAAACTTTGAATACTCCTTCATTGTTTTCCGGTTTCAGCCACGTTAACGCAAAATGGATGCCACATTAACATGAATTGATTTTTTGATGATTTTTCCCCCATGATCCCTTTATCTGTGCCGGTTTCAGGGAAAATGATTGGAAATGTCTCTTGTCATTAACCTGCTTAAATGTTAAAAAACAAAATTTAACACCTATTAAAATTTAACAGGAGAAATTTGATGGTCGAAGAGGAGTTGGACAGATATTGGAAAACAGTCGTAAATACGATTCAAGACGGTATCATGATTGTGGATACGCATGGTCGAATCATTTCCGTAAATAAAGCCTTTGAAATTATTACCGGCTATTCAAAGGATGACATTATCGGAAAAACTTGCGATGTGTTAAACTGTAATTTGTTTGTAATGGCCCGTAAAAATAAAGGAGACCAATGGTGTGTATTGTTTGATACCGGAACCATGGATCGACGAAGGTGTACGCTGGTAAAAAAAGACGGAACCCTCATTCATACGTTAAAAAATGCTTCTATCCTTCATGACGCCAAAGGAAAGGTAATAGGTGCGGTTGAAACAATAGCCGATATTACGGAAATTATTGAAAAAGACAACCAGATTGCAGCTTTTCGCCGGGAGCTCAGATCAAAAGACGGTTTTCATGGAATCATCGGTGTTTCTTATCCTATGCGCCAGGTATTCGATTTGATCGAAAATGCCGCCCAATCTGATGCACCGGTGATTATATATGGTGAAAGCGGGACCGGAAAAGAATTGGTTAGTAATGCTATACACGAGATTAGTGATCGCAAGAAAGGCGCTCTTGTTAAGGTCAATTGCGCAGCATTGACGGAATCTCTACTTGAAAGTGAACTTTTTGGACATGTGAAAGGCGCGTTTACAGGTGCTTATAAAAACAGGGAAGGGCGTTTTGAAAAGGCCCATGAGGGAAATATCTTTCTCGATGAAATTGGTGATCTCCCCCTTTCTACACAGGTAAAACTTCTTCGAGCGATTGAAGAAAAAATTATCGAACGTGTGGGCGACAGTCAATCCATTCCTGTTGATGTTCGCATTATTTCAGCAACAAACAGGAATTTGACAAGGCTGGTGGATGAAGGCGTTATCCGGAAAGATTTTTATTTTAGAATTAATGTCATCCCCATCAACCTACCGCCCTTGAGAGAAAGATTAGAGGACATTCCCCTTTTATCAGAATTCTTTTTTCGCAAAAATCAACTTAAAAGTGGTAAAAATATACAGGGAATAAACAATGATACAATGGACGCTTTGGTGAATTACTGGTGGCCCGGAAATGTGAGAGAATTGAAAGGCGCTTTTGAATACGCGTTTGTCACCTGTCAGGAAACAATGATCAAACCTCATCATTTGCCGCTAAACATCATTCATAAGAAAACATCGATAGAAGCTGGCAAGCAACCGTCTTTTAATAGGGAAGAAATAAAGAAAATTGAACTTATGGAAACCCTTAAAAAAACAAATGGGAATCAGTCAGAAGCAGCCAGAATTCTTGGAGTTACACGGGTGACCATTTGGAACAGGATGAAGCGGTTCGGTATGTATCCTGATCGAAAAAACCCGATATAATAATTCCTCATCTCAACTTTTCCGAATTTTTCGTTACAATCCCGGCAAGCTCATCTTCCGGTCTATTCAAAGATTCAACGTTATATTTTTTCTTTATCTTATCATCAATAATATATAAGGTCGACTATTGATCTTATTGAACCCATTACGGTTAAAGCGTATCTGAATCTATTTTAAATACAGGGGGAATTATGATCGAAATAGAAATTCCGGGATATAAAACATTGAAAATTGCTCACCTCGTCCTGGACTACAACGGCACCCTTGCATTTGACGGTGCTTTGATCGACGGTGTCAAGGCGTCATTGGGCGAACTTTCACAAATGCTGACCGTCCATGTTATCACCGCCGATACATTCGGCAGTGTCAAAAAAGCGCTGGAGGATATCGATTGCAATCTGGCCCTCATACCCTTGGACCATCAGGATATTGCTAAGCTGGAATATGTAAAAAAACTCGGATGTGAACAAACCGTGAGCATGGGCAACGGGTTAAACGACCGGTTGATGCTCAAAGCGTCGGCCCTGGGTGTGGCGGTTATTCAAGGAGAAGGGGCAGCGAATGAAACCCTGGCGTCGGCGGATATCGTATGCATTGATATTAAATCCGCCCTGTCACTTCTAAACAATCCATTGAGACTGATCGCCACGTTGAGATCCTGATAAAACTGTTTGAAATAGATTTTTTCGGAAAAGAACGGACCGTCCGACAAGAAAACGCTCTCAACGTCTACTTTCACCCGATTGGATGCCGAACAATATTTCTGAGATTTCCAGCAGGGTATACAGCGATTAAAAGACGGATTCACATGGGTTCTCTAAAATTGAAGGCGGGTATCCAAAATCGATAACCTCTATTCGGCAAGATATTTTTTCAATGTATCCACATTTTCTTCATGCTGAACTTTTATCGCTTCCAGAAACAAATGCGTCGATCCTGCCGGCAGGTGGTTGCGGAACTCCCTGATTTTTCGAGCCACCCATTCCTGGCCGCGAATCAGAAGGTACATTTTCTCATTCAGGTTGTCCAGGGCGCCAACTTTGTCTGCGAAAGCTCCGATTTTGTCGCTGGGCTCTGCACCGATATCGTTAATAAAGCTCGACAGAATGCGGCAGTTGAGGCCCTCATCCCGCAAAAACTTATTCAATAGGGTCTTTAGCCGCTGCGCCTCAACTTGACGGACCAGCTCTCCAAGCACTTTCACACCCGCTCGTTCCGCCTCGAGCAACATGTTGAAGAACTCCGTAGGTGTTGTCGCATGAATTTTATTCATTACGGGCCTCCTCTCCGGTTGTGCAGAAAAAAAGCCTTAAATAAAAATTGTCAGAATTTCCTGAATGTATACCATAACGTGGTTTTTCGAAAGTGAACCCACCCCAAAATAGTGAACCCACCGAATAGCAAAATTATCTCAGCAAAAGTACGGAAGATTTGCTTCCTTGAATAAGCTTGTCTACTTTACCTCGGGGAAACATTTTGGTGAGTATGGATTGTCCTCCCATCCATAACGCCATCATAGACCGCCTGGCTTCTTGCGAGATAAACAACTCAAGTGAAGTGGTATCCACCAGCTTAATCCATGACTTGATTTGTCGAGCTTTATAGTATTTCAATATGGCGTCTAAATTTTTTTCAACCAAGGGTTTTAATGTTGACCCATCCGTTAGCCCCACAATCTCCAATTCTGTTTGATATAATGTTACCATCTGGTTGATCATCTCAATCGACTTCTGGCTGATATTCTCCTGATCCAGGCAGCATGCGATTTTGCGGATTTTTTTTTCTTCTTTTATAATAAGAACCGAACATGCTGCATTGTTAGCGATTTTTTGAGGCAGATTGACGGTGCCTTTCCATTGACAATCTCCGTCTTTGTCGCAACCCATGACAATCAAATCGCTGTCATCTTCGTGGGATTGAGCCAATATTTCCTTGACCGGGTTGCCGGATCTTAACACTATTTTTAGATCTTTCCTGGCTCCCCGGCATACATACAACTCTTCCCATATCCCTCTTTTAACCTCGATAAATTCATGTTTGCACGTCCGTTTTTCATAAGGGGATTCTTCTTTTTCAAAATGCTTAAGAAAGCTGCGACGATAATTTTGCAATGTTTTGCTTAATGGGTTTTTTTCCCCGGACTTATTTGACGGGCTGTCGATGTTTGTCATTTTAGGTCCAATCCCAAGCAACGTAACGTCCGCCCAGGTGTTCCCGGCCAGTTTAGCCACATCTTTGACAACATGGGCACTGTAAGGATGTTGATCTACCGCTACAAGAATTCTCATAATAACCTCTTTTGATGTTCATTCATTTATTCATTGCCAGCAAATAAGAATCGGAGATGGAATATGGCTCAACAATTGAAACCAGTAGCTCTTCTTGCTTATGGAGTGATGGAGTGGAGACACAACCAGTCCGTAGTCCCGCAGCACATCACCGATTTCTTCCGGCGAACCCTGAATCGTCCGACAATCTTCGGGGTGCCATTGTTTTTCCATTAGAAATTCCTCAACGGCATTTAATGTTCCATTGGCTTCTTTTTTACCTTTAAAGGCCAGTTTTCCGGGCTCCTGAAATTCACAATAAATCAGATCGAGTTTGAACTTCGCGCCTTTAAAAATTTTCAAAAATATGGAAACAAGTTTTTTAGACTCTATTTCATCTCGCACAATAAGCGCAATCTTATCGATATTGACCAGATTTTTAACGACAATAACCGGGCAGGAAATAAGTCTGTAAAGGCGGGAATGTATTTTGTCGTAAAATTTTTTAGCGGAAAAGCTATGGAGCGATCCTTCTATAAATAGATCATACGATTCCCTTTGAATTTCACGGAGAATTTCCTTTTCACGATCTCCAATGAGCATTTTAGGGGCGCCGAGTTTGGGGCATGATGATTTTTCTGCGTTGATCAACTGAGCAATCTCAAGTTCACCTGTTTTTAACATCGTATTTTCCCAGGTTCGACGAACCCATCCGGTGCCCGGCGCATATCCGTCGTTATCCGGTTCCTCCACATGAACGGTATGCAGTTTCATGTCAATAACTTGGGTCAATTGACAGGCATACCTGAGTGCAATACTCGACGCCAAATCTGCATCAAGGTAAACGAGCGTTCTTAACATGGTGATTCTCCCTTTTACTGAATATCCAGATACTAAAAATATTCCTCATTGCAGTTTAATTTAACCGTTACCTTTTTCCTTTAATTTTGCTTTCTGCTTTAGCGATCACGTCTTTGATTTCACCCAGTTTAAAGGGCTTTGCCAGAAAATCGAAAACCCCTTTTTTGAAAGACTCCTTGGCGGTTTCCATGGTGGCAAACCCGGTGATAACAATAACCTCGGTTACAGGAGATCGGTCCTTTACCCGGGTTAAAAATTCCATGCCGTCGATTCCATCCATTTTAAGGTCGGTGATAACAATATCGAACTCTTTTTCCATGATTCGGTTCGAGGCTTCCAGACTACGAGAAAAGGCTTCAACATCATATCCTGACTTTTCCAGTGCCGGTTGTAAACGTTTCAGGACAATCGGTTCATCATCCAGAATAAGGACTTTTGTTTTTTGTTCGCTGCCCATGATACCCCCTTATATTACCTTTTGTTTGATATGATCATTCTTTAAATCTTCAAAGAAATTTTTGAGCTTGGTCACCTCCTGTTCGTGGTTCATTTTGACATCGAGTTGACGCGTAAATGCAACCAATAATCCCAGGACTTGCATCTTTTCTTCCATCATTTCAATATTCAGTTTTTTGATTCGGGCGATAACCAAATCTCCCCGGATATCGATACGAAAATCGCTTTTTGCCAGAATTTCCGCCAGCATTCTGGCCCTGCGTGATCTGCGTGATATATCGGTCACACCCCCAAGAAATCGAAAATAGGCATAATTGTCATTCAAATTCTCGCTGATATAGGCTGCAATCATATTAAAATGATATCCCAGCCGCAGGTTAATGTTGACATATTCTTTTGACAACACCGCCAGATTCTGTCCAACATATTTAGGCGTAGCCATGGAAGATGAAAACGTTCGGGTCAGACTCGACATAAAACTGCCGAAATCCACAGACATCGGTTCCGTATCCCAGGCGCCGGGCACAGAAAGTCCTTTTAAAAAGGCTTTCATGGGGACGGAGATGATCTCTTGAGGCTCCACCGCTGAAACGCGCGCCGACCCACTGATACCGCCGCCGATATCGATTAAAATAAGGTCTAAAGGGATATCGAATTTCAATTTTCTTCCGGAACTGGCGGTGTCACCGGTTTTGGCATATTCCAGTTCAATCAACTCTGACACAGCCTTTTCATGGACATATCGCGTAATGTCATGTAACGTTTTGCAGCCGGATGGTTTAAAGTTTTTTTCAGTGGGATCCAGAAGATTTAAGGGCGCAATTTTTTTCAAAACTCTTTGCAGCAGTCGATATTCGTAAGTTGTCTCAAAAGTTTCCTCAGCAAACTCGTAATAACACAGCGCTTTGACCGTTCCTTCATAAACCACATTTTCCCTGGCATCCACAGTGATGATCTGACCGGGGCGCAGAAGTTGTGTGGCAATGCCTGTATTCACGATGGTCGGCACTCTGAATTCTCTGGCGATGGTTGCCATATGTCCTGTGGGTGAGCCGACATCGGTAATGATAGCGCTGGCTTTTTTAATGACCTTCCCCAGTCGAGGAGAGGTATAGGCGGTCACCAGGACAGCATCGCTTGGGAAACGATCGAGATCCTCTTCAGTCTTCACCAGAAAAACCTTGCCCGTACCAATTCCTTCTTGGGCAATGGATCCTTTGTTTTGGAATATAATCGTGAAATCATCCAAAACAGATGAAATATCACACACCAATTTTGCAACTTGATCCCTGATATTGAGGGATCTGGCTTGCAAAATAACAAGGTTGTCCTCTTCATCAATGGCCCACTCGATATCCTGGGGATTTTTAAAACGACGTTCGATCATCAAACCGGCTTCGGCGATCTGTTTCATCTGTTCATCGGTCAGACAGGTATTGGTTTGAAGGTCTTGATGAACCGTCTGGACCCTCGTCCCGCCGCCTTTTTGAGCCACTAGCTTTTCAGATTTACGAACGATATCAAGGGATTTTATCGGATACGGCTCTTCCCGAGACATGGTATACAGATCCGCCCTTGCTTCTCCCGCGACGACAGGCGCACCCAGTCCCCAGGTTGCATTAATCAGCATGACGTCAAGATCCGGAGCTCTTGGATCCAGGGTGTAGAGAACACCGCTCACCTTGGCATTAACCATAAGCTGACATGCCACGGCCATGGTTTCCTGATAATCTAAAAGTTCTTTTTGCCGTCTGTATTCCATGACTGTATCGGAAAACAGGCTGGCAAGAATGGATTTGTAGGCCTGTAAAATATTTCCGCGGGGTTCATTGAGAAGGCTCAAATACTGTCCGGCAAAGGTATGTTCCGTGTCTTCACTCATGGCACTGCTGCGAAGGGCTATCAGGACCTCTTCGGAATTTACACCCAGATAAAGTCTGTCCAGACTGCTGTGAATCTCCTTTTGCAGGAGCGGAGGAATCGTTCCTTCCAAAATGAGCTTTCGAGTCTCCTCTGCCGCCTGATTTTTAGAAGCATCCTCCTTTTGCCACAATTCATTTAATGCATCCATTTTTGGCTGCAGACGATTATATTCCATAAACGTCTTAAACGCCTGGATGGTGATGGCAAACCCTTCCGGCGCTTTCAGACCGAGAAGATTTTTAATTTCCGCCAGATTGGCGTTCTTTGCTCCCACAACATCGGTCAAATCGTCCGTTATCAAGCTGTAAGGCATGGTATATTCCGCTTGCGGGATAACCGGTCTGCCGGCAAGTTCTTCTTCAATATCATTGCTGATGGTGCCGAAGGCATCATAAAGCTTCAGGTATTTTTTTGGCGCCATGGTATTTAAATTATATATGAGCTTATAAACAAGATCCGTGATATGATGACATGTCGAATTAATGTATTGCTGGTCGAAAATGTAGGCGCCACCCAGTTTGGTCCCCATTTCAGCCATGATTTCCAACACCTGATTGTTGTATCCCAGAATTTTCTGAAATACACTGAAAAGGACGGTAAAAGGCACCCGCGGAGCAGATTTTTTGCGGCCCCTAAAAGCTGCTTTTATCAAATCTGTAAATGTGCTCATGAATAACCATCCATTTTAGTGAGCCCCACCGCCCTTGCCGGTTCCGAAAAAGAAATCCATCATCAACCCTGCGGCAATGGCGATCAAGACCGCCAAAAAACCATATAAAAGGCTATGATTAAAGGCCAGCGAAGATATCATAGCAGGGACTCCCTGTTCCTCGACCTTGAGTTGGTCCATGGAAGTCCCCACAATCATCCCGTTGTGAATTTCCATAACCTGTACCTGATACTCACCGAGAGATATTCGCGGTGGTATCCAGACCAACGCCTTAAAAGATTTTTCTGTACCGCTTTTCTCTCCAAAGCTGATTTCGCCCGGGTGATACGCATAGAGCCCCTGATGCTGTTTTAATTTCAAAAACTCTTGGGCCAAGTCATTCCTTTTAGCCTGCACGGCTTCTATTTCCATCTCTTTTTTCAAATATTCGAAACCGATTCCCAGTTGTTCCCAGGCTTTTGCGTCTGACGCAGCCAATTCCATCATCCCCTTTGAGGAGTACAGAATATAGAGATTCGGCAAATTTTTGAAATGCACGTCTCCCAGATTCATCCACAAAAGGCCCAGCGCTTTTCCTTTCTTTTTCAGTGTTAATTCTTCCTGTTTTCCTTTGATAATGACCACTACTTCATTTTCAACGGCCAGCTTGCCTGAAACCGTTAATTGTGTGCCGTTGAAAAAAGTGCCGATGGCAATGAGATTGGGCTCGTGTTTTGTTTTTACAGACACCATTGAATCTACGGGTTGGGGATGCCACATGAAAGATGCAATCATGATGAAAATGGGTATCCACATTCTATTTCTTATCATTTTAATGCCCCCCTTTTAAAGCTAACATAATATGCGGCGTAAGTAAAAGATCCAGAAGCATTTTAACCATAACAATCAAAACCAGGGAAGCCAGAAGGATTTTCAGTTGATCTCCTTTGAGTTTTTTGCTGATTTTGGCGCCGAACTGTGCACCCAGTGTAGACCCTAGAAGTAGGATCAACGCCAGAATAAAGTCGACGGTATGGTTGCTGTAAGACTGCATGATGGTCACATTCACACAGGTGAAAAGAATCTGAAAAAGGCTGGTCCCGACAACCACATGCATGGGCATGCGCAACAGATAAACCATCACCGGCACCATAATGAAACCTCCGCCGACACCCATAATTGCCGCCAAAATTCCGACGAAAGTGCCCAGTACTAGAGGCATCAGTAATGATAGCCTTATCCCTGATTTTTCGAAATCGGTTTGCCACGGCAGTTTACCGATTAATTTTGCGTATTTTGACTGTTTTTGGTGGGCGGCGGTGGCAGGGGCTTTCTTCTTTTTTAACGCCTGAAGGCTTTCAATGAACATATACGATCCAACAAAGCCGAGCATCAGAACATAGGTGATCTTGATTAAAAAATCCGCATTTCCCATTTGCCTTAAAACTTTGATGACCTGAACACCCAACGTCCCTCCTATAACACCGCCGATCAAAAGCAAGATGCCCATTTTGAAATCGACATTTCCCATTTTGTAGTGCGCCAGGGTTCCGGAAGTAGAAGCGCCGACGATCTGGTTGGAATCGGATGCGGCGGCAATGGTGGGAGGGATACCGATCATAATCAACAGCGGCGTCATTAAAAATCCGCCGCCGACTCCAAAAATCCCCGAAAGAATTCCCACAAGGCCGCCCAAACCAAATATAAGTAATATATTCACGCTATTCCCGGCGATCGGTAAATACAGGTGAAACATCATCCTCTCCTTTTCTTTGTTGTTTTTACGGTTTTTTCATGTACGACTTCGATGCGGCAATCGATTCTGTGGCGGATCTTTTCAAGAAGATTATCAAAATCCTCTAAACGCCCATCCTGGGGAGTGGGTGATCCCACAACCAGCATGGTGATCTTGTTCTCCTTGACGAACTTAACCAGTTCATTATCGTATTGGCCGTAAGTGATATAATAATCCACCGGTATCCCGCCTGAAATTCCTTCTTCGATCAGCGATTCAAGTTTTGACTTCATTGAAGCCTCTACCTGGCGTATCAGGCTTTCGTCTGACCCTTTGGCCGCAGGATCAATGACCAGAAGAAAATATAATCTGGCGTTTATCCTTTTGGATAGGTTGAGGGCGTGAACCGCAGCCCATAAACTGGTTTTTCCGGGATCCAATCCCACAAGGATTTTTTCCATTAAAGCCTCCTCCTCCAGACACATTAGCAAATTAAGTGCCAGTATGGACAATTTTTAAAAAGGATGAAAAATTAAACGCTTGGAAAATATCATAAGAAACCGATATTACATTAAATATAAATTTTGCCGGAGGATGTACTCTCACTGAACATAAAGAGGAAATGAATTTAAGATGGGAATAGCAGAGCCTTTTTGTTCCAAATCGAAACATTTGGGGGTTAAATTGATATTATACAACAAAATTGAGGGGTTGAAGCGGACGTGCAATAAAAGAATGTTTCAATATGAAAAACCAGGCTAAATGGGGTAAGGTGAAGATCAGTGTTTATTCAGCAGACCGTATTTTTTCATTTTCCGCCATAATGTGGTGCGGGGTAAATTGAGTATTTTGGAGCTCAGGATTTTGTTATACCCGGTTTTGTCCAGAACTTTGGCAATATGATGTTTTTCCATTTCTTCAAGAGCCAGCAATCCTTCGCCTTCAAGGGTATTAAACTCGAGTTTTTGGAGATCTTGGGGCAGATCAGCGATGCGAATGACGTCACTTTCAGCAAGGGCTACGGATCGCTGAATAATATTTTCCAGTTCTCGTACGTTACCGGGGAAATTGTAATGTATCAGAATCTCGAGGGCATGGGGTGAAATTCCTCTAATTTTTTTCTCAAAGGGACGGCTGTATTTTTCGATAAAGTAGGAGACCAGCATAGGGATATCATCCTTTCTTTCACAAAGTCGCGGGAGCCTTAATGTGACCACATTCAGACGATAGAAGAGATCTTCACGAAAAGATCCTTCAGCAGTGGCCTTTTTGATATCTTTGTTGCTGGCGGCAATGAGGCGAATATCTAAATCGACAGGTGTCGTTCCGCCCACACGCAATATCTGTTTTTCCTGAATAACATGCAGCACTTTTACCTGCATGGAAGGGGGCATTTCTCCGATTTCATCGAGAAAAAGCGTCCCTCCGTCAGCCGATTCAATGAGACCGACCTTAGTAACAGATGCACCGGTAAAAGCGCCTTTTTCATGGCCGAACAGTTCGTTGGAAATCAATTCTTCAGTGAACCCCCCACAATTGAAAGAAATAAACGGACGATTTTTTCTCGGGCTCAATCGGTGAATCGATCTGGCCACAAGCTCCTTTCCGGTACCGCTTTCACCTTGCAACAGGATATTGCAATTTACGACGGCAACTTTCTTGATCATGGTGAAAATTTCCTGCATGGCGGGGCTGGTTCCTATAAAGCCTTTCAGAAAATCCTGTCCGTTCAAGGTTTCTCGAAGATGTCGATTTTCTTCTCGAAGTCCTATTTTTTCCTTCGCGCCCCTGGCAAGCAATCGGATTTCGGCCAGTTTGAAGGGTTTAGTCACATAGTGATAAGCGCCTTTTTTGATCGCAATGATTGCCGTATCGATGGAACCGTAACCCGTAATGATAATGACCTCAACATTATCATACCTTTTTTTAACTTGGGCAAGGATCTCCAGCCCGTTGACATTGGGAAGTTTTAAGTCTAGAAATATGATATTAAAAGGATCCTGAACCATGCGTCTCCAAAACGGGCCGGCCTCCTGAAAGGACTCCACCGCATATCCATCTTTTTCAAGGGCTTGTTTGAGTCGGCGGCATACCGTTATCTCGTCGTCAATGACGGCGATTCTAAGCTGCATGGTCCGTTTCCTCTTCCTCATTTACGGTGGTTGGCAAATATATTGAAAACGCGGTCCCTTTATTGATCTCACTTTTTACTTCTATGTAACCGCCGTGTGTCCGAATAATACCGTAGACCAGGGAAAGCCCTAAACCTGTTCCCCGGCCTACGGGTTTGGTGGTAAAAAATGGATCGAAGATATGTTTCATATTTTCGGGCTTTATCCCGATTCCGGTATCCGAAAAATCGATTCTTATATAGCCGTCCGGTCCCGGTCCGGTGCGGATGGTAATGATATTTTCTCCGGACAAATCTTTCATGGCCTGGATTGAATTCAACAGGATGTTAATAAAAACTTGCTGCAAATCCTGGTTTCTTCCTTGAATAAGGGGCAGATTTTTACTGTTTTCTCTTTTTAACTGAATACCGGTGACCATAATCTGATTCTTTATGAGTTTGATCGTACGATCCAAAACATCATTAATACTAAGTTCCAATAACACCGGACGTTCGGTCCTTGAGAATTCTAACAAATTTTTAACCACCTGGCTGGCCCTGTCTGCCTGGGCGAGAATCTCCATCATCATTTCCGAAGCTTCCTCTTTTGTCATCTCCGTGAAGTCTTCCATTAAGCTTTCTGCGGTCAGAGAAATATTGTTGAGAGGATTGTTCAGTTCATGAGCGATACCTGAAGTAAAGGTACCGATGGATGCCATCTTTCTCGATTGTAACAATTGTTCCTGTTTTGTTTCCAGTTGTTTTGCCATATCATTGAATGTCTCTATCAGATGGATAACCTCATCTTCTCTTCCCGATTCATAAACAATGGGCCTGAATGTTCCTTTTGCCGCCTCTTCAGTTGCCTTTTGCATCAAGGCAACAGGTTTGAGGATCCCTTTGGAAATTAATTGAAGAATCAAAATCATGAATACGATAAAGCTGACTATAAAGGTCAGGGGAATAATCATGATTCGATGTATGTCTTTTTGAATTCGCTGGCGTTTGGTCATGATAAGTTCGTTTGCAAAATCGACCATTTTTTTCCCTTTGGTTCGAATCATCTCAACATTGAGTTCGCCTTTATCCGTTTTTACTATTTCCATATTTTCATCTAATATGGTTTTGTAACCCATTAGGTCACCTTGAAATTCCATAAATTTATCGTCGCCGACAACACGTTCGACATCTTTTGAAAGTTCACGGGAAAAGTCTTCAATTTTAAAAAAGTAAAAGATCGTTTCGTTAAGGCTTTCAATGTCTTTAAAATAAATAAAATTTTTCTCATAACGTCTCATTTCGAGGATATTGTCGCGGAAGTCATCAAATTTTTGAATAAGCTCCATTTTCCCCTGGAGGGAAAATATATAATGATAATATAGAACGTGGAGTACACCGATGAATGCCAGACAAACAATCAACAAAACCAAAACCTTACTTTTTATCGTTTTCATTACGAAATTCCTGCGGCGTTGAAAAACCAATTAACCATCTTCAAAATACAATGTTGCGTCAAATTAATAGGTTAAATATATCACCCAAAAATTTTGCGGGCAAGGCAATAATTAATGGGCGGACCTCATCAATTCATTCATCAGATAAAATGAAGCATTCT
>Ga0316188_10000675_pt1 | contig 15160 bp, 16 predicted proteins | sample Phiworburrow1_MG_FD_204933 | JGI IMG/M metagenome (GOLD analysis project Ga0316188, IMG submission 204933) | Coastal sediment microbial communities from Maine, United States - Phippsburg worm burrow 1 | ecosystem: Environmental > Aquatic > Marine > Coastal > Sediment | place: USA: Maine...
CCGTGCAGTGCGCGCTGGCAGCCGCGTAGACTTGCGGCATGAACTGGATCTATCCCGCCGCCGCAGTGTTGCTGGCCTATCTTGTCGGGTCGATTTCGTTTGCCGTCGTCGTCAGTCGCGGCATGGGTCTGGCCGACCCTCGAAGCTACGGCTCCAAGAACCCGGGCGCCACCAACGTGCTGCGCACGGGCAACCGGCCTGCGGCGGTGGCGACCCTGGCGCTGGACGCGCTCAAGGGCTACGTGCCGGTGCTGCTGGCCTTGATCTACGGACCGCGATTCGGGATCGGAGAGATGACCGTGGCCTGGGTCGGTCTGGCCGCGTTCATCGGCCACCTGTGGCCCCTGTTCTTCGGGTTCAAGGGCGGCAAGGGCGTGGCCACGGCGGCCGGGGTGCTGATGGCACTGAATCCGGGCCTGGGCGTGGCCACGCTGGTGACCTGGGTCACGATCGCGTTCTTCTTCCGCTACTCGTCGCTGGCGGCCATCGTGGCAGCGGCCTTCGCACCGTTCTACCAGTTGCTGATCTGGGGTGCGGAACCGGCGATCGCCGCCATCGTGCCGATGAGCCTGCTGCTGATCTGGCGCCACGAGGGCAACATCCGCAAGTTGCTGGCCGGGACCGAGTCCCGCCTGGGGCCCAAGGCGGCGACACCGGCGGCGGCCGCCGCGCCGCCTCGCAAGCGGCACCACTGATGTCCGGCGCGGGCGCTTTCAGGCCGTCGCGGCCCGCGCTTGCCGTGCTGATCGGGCTGGTCCTGGCGCTGGCCGCGGCCGGCCCGTGGTGGCGCCAGTGGAATGAGGGTGCCCTGGGTCATGCGCTGGCGAAGCTGGCGCGGCCGGGCGATCTGCGCATGCTGTCGTCCGACGGTTGCGCCATCTGCGCCCGGGCCCGGCAGTGGTTCGATCGGTACGAGGTGGCGTTCACCGAGTGCTCGATCGAGCGCGATGGCGACTGCGCGGCACAGTTCCGTGCGCTGGGTGCGCCGGGGACGCCGGTGATCCTGGTTCGCGGAACGCCTGAACTGGGGTTCGAGCCGCAGCGACTGAAGAACCGGCTCGGCGGTTGAGCTGCGGGCCTACAGCCCCAACCTGGACGGATCGCCGCGGCCCCGGCGAATCAGCACGGGCTCGGCGCCGCTGAGATCGATCACGGTGGTGGGCGACGCCGGGCAGGCGCCGGCATCGACCACCGCCTGCAGCAGTTTCTCGAACCGATCGCGGATCTCGTGCGGGTCGTTCAGGGCAGCGCTCTCGCCCGGGGCGATCAGCGTGGTGGCCAGCAACGGCCCGCCGAACTGGGCCAGCAGCGCCTGCGTCACCGGGTGGTCGGGCACGCGCAGCCCGATCGTGCGCCGCGACGGGTGCGACAGCCGCCGTGGCACCTCCTTGGTCGCCTCCAGGATGAACGTGTAGGGTCCCGGCGTGCCCTGCTTCACGAGCCTGAACTGGCGGTTGTCCACCTTGGCGTAGCTGGCCAGCTCCGACAGGTCGCGGCACAGCAGCGTCAGGTGGTGCTTGTCGTCGACCTGGCGGATGCGCCGCATCTGCTCGGCAGCGGCCTTGTCGTCGAGGCGGCACACCAGCGCGTAGCTCGAATCGGTGGGCAGTGCCACCACGCCCCCGCCGTGCAGGATCTGGGCAGCCTGCTTCAGCAGGCGCTGCTGCGGGTTCTGAGGGTGGACCTCGAAGTACTGGGACATGAGGAAATTGTCGTCGCCTTCAGCAACGAAACGGCCCGCCGAGGCGGGCCGTGAGGCTCTGGCGCGTTGCGCTCAGGTCACAGGCGGCGCGAGCCGACGACGATCATCGGGCTGGTCCCTGCCATCGAGGCGGGGGCCGCGAGGGTCGCGGCCTCGGCCGGGACGCTGGCGACTGGCCGAGGCAGGTCCACCGCCGCAGCCGCCTTCGGCGCCGTGCCGCCCGGCAGCAGCGGCACGATCAGCAGCGCCACGATGTTGATGATCTTGATCAGCGGGTTGACGGCCGGGCCGGCGGTGTCCTTGTACGGGTCGCCCACCGTGTCGCCGGTGACGGCGGCCTTGTGCGCTTCGCTGCCCTTGCCGCCGTGGTGGCCGTCCTCGATGTACTTCTTGGCGTTGTCCCAGGCGCCGCCGCCGGTGCACATCGAGATCGCCACGAACAGGCCGGTCACGATGGTGCCCATCAACAGTCCGCCCAGGGCTGCCGGTCCGAGCAGCAGGCCGACGACGACCGGCACGACCACCGGCAGCAGCGACGGAATCATCATTTCCTTGATCGCGGCCTTCGTCAGCATGTCCACCGCGGTGCCGTACTCGGGCTTGCCGGTGCCTTCCATGATGCCCTTGATCTCACGGAACTGGCGCCGCACCTCGACCACCACCGAGCCGGCGGCGCGGCCGACGGCCTCCATCGCCATCGCCCCGAAGAGGTAGGGGATCAGGCCACCGATGAACAGGCCGACGATGACGCGCGGCTCGCTGAGGTCGAAGCTGACGCTGAAGCCACGGTCCGACAGCGAGTGCGTGTAGTCGGCGAACAGCACCAGCGCGGCCAGGCCGGCCGAGCCGATGGCGTAGCCCTTGGTCACCGCCTTGGTGGTGTTGCCCACCGCATCCAGCGGGTCGGTGATGTCGCGCACGCTCGCGGGCAGGTCCGACATCTCGGCGATGCCACCGGCGTTGTCGGTGATCGGGCCGTAGGCGTCCAGCGCCACCACGATGCCGGCCATGCTGAGCATCGCCGTCGCGGCGACGGCAATGCCGTACAGCCCCGCCAGACCGTAGGCCGCGAGAATGGCCAGGCAGACGCACAACACCGGCCAGGCGGTGGAGCGCATCGACACGCCCAGGCCGGCGATGATGTTGGTGCCGTGGCCGGTGGTGGACGCCTCGGCGATGTGCTGCACGGGCTTGAACTGGGTGCCGGTGTAGTACTCGGTGATCCATACCAGCGCCGCCGTCAGGACCAGGCCGACCGCACTCGACAGCCAAAGGCTGAGCGCCGTGGTGCTGCCGCCGCCGACGATCTGCAGCGGCTCGGGGAACAGCATCGTGGTGACCGGATAGAACACGATCAGCGAAATGATGCCGGCGATGGCCAGGCCCTTGTACAGCGCCGGCATCACGTTCTTCATGCCGGGGCTGGCTTTGACGAAGCTGCAGCCGATGATCGACGCGATGATCGACACCCCGCCCAGCAGCAGCGGGTAGATGACCGCGGCGCCGGGGGCGGACAGGACCATCAGCGAACCCAGCGCCATCGTCGCGATCAGCGTCACGGCGTAGGTCTCGAACAGGTCGGCGGCCATGCCGGCACAGTCGCCGACGTTGTCGCCCACGTTGTCGGCGATGACGGCCGGGTTGCGCGGATCGTCCTCGGGGATGCCGGCCTCGACCTTGCCGACCAGGTCGGCGCCGACGTCCGCGCCCTTGGTGAAGATGCCACCACCCAGACGGGCGAAGATGGAGATCAACGACGAGCCGAAGGCCAGGCCCAGCAACGGTTTGAGCGTGGCCGAAGTGGGCGACTCCAGCCCGCCGATGGCGAGGAAGAAGACGCCGACGCCGATCAGGCCCAGCCCGACCACCAGCATGCCGGTGATCGCGCCGCCCTTGAAGGCGACGTCGAGCGCCGGGCCGATGCCCTTGGTGGCGGCCTGCGCCGTGCGCACGTTGGCGCGCACCGAGACGTTCATGCCGATGAAGCCGCAGGCGCCTGACAGCACGGCCCCGAGGACGAAGCCGGACGCCGTGACGACGCCCAGGAAGATGCCGATGAGGATCGCCAGGACGACCCCAACGATGGCGATCGTCCGGTACTGGCGCGCCAGGTAGGCCGCCGCGCCCTGCTGGATGGCGCCTGCGATCTCCTGCATGCGTGCGTTGCCAGCGTCCTGCCGGAGGATCCAGCCTCGCTGCAGAAAACCGTAAAGCACTGCGGCGACGCCGCAAGCCAGCGCTATGTAGAGCGCCATCTGGGTGGACATGTAGACCCCTCCTAGTTCTCGGATGATCGGATTTGGACGTCGGCCGTTCCCTGCCGGGTGCTGCCGCGCACTGCGCCGCGCATGCTACGGGATGTGGCGGTGGAAACAGCACCGTATTTTCCACCGGCTGCGTCCGCGGGCCGCGTCAGGGCGGTGACAGGCCACTCGGTAGAATCACCGACCTCACCGCGAAGGCCCCCGACCCATGAGTCTGCACAACGTCAAGCCGGGCAAGAAGGCGCCCGACGAGTTCAACGTCATCATCGAGATCCCGATGAATGCCGACCCTATCAAGTACGAGGTCGACGACGAGACGGGCGCCTTGTTCGTCGACCGCTTCATGGCGACCTCGATGCACTACCCGTGCAACTACGGCTACATCCCGAACACGCTGGCCGACGACGGTGACCCGGTTGACGTGCTGGTGGTGACGCCGGTGCCGCTCATTCCGGGTGTCGTGGTGACCTGCCGGCCGCTGGGCGTGCTCAAGATGGACGACGAGGCGGGTGGCGACCACAAGCTGCTGGCGGTGCCGATCGACCGCATTCTGTCGATCTACTCGCAGTGGCAGAAGCCGGAGGACCTGAACCCGCTGCGGCTCAAGACCATCCAGCACTTCTTCGAGCATTACAAGGACCTGGAGCCCGGCAAGTGGGTCAAGGTGCTGGGCTGGGAGGGCGTGGACAGCGCCAAGGCCGAGGTGGTGGCCGGTATCGCCACCTGGCGGGCCAAGCACGCCGGTTGATCAGCGGGCTTCCTTGAAGGGCGAGCGGTCGCGCAGTTCGTCGACGTAGCGGCCCACGCCGGCGCCTTCGCTGGCCAGAAAGTCGGCCACGGCGGCCGCGAAGCGGTCGTCGCTCAGCCAGTGGGCCGACGCAGTGCGCGTGGGCATCAGGCCGCGCGCCATCTTGTGCTCGCCCTGCGCACCGCCCTCGAACCGGCGGTAGCCATGCGCCAGACACCATTGCAGCGGCTGGTAATAGCAGGCCTCGAAGTGCAGGCAGGGCACGTAGGTGGTGCTGCCCCAGTAGCGACCCCAGGCCGTGCCGCGGCCGGGGTCCACCGCGACCAGGGACGCGGCAATGCGTTCGCCGCCCTGGTGGGCGATGAACATCACCCAGTTGTCGGCCAGCGAGCGGCCGACACGCGAGAAGAAGTCGCGGGTCAGGTAGGGCGTGGAGTGGTGGGCCCGGTAGGTCAGCGTGTAGCAGCGGTAGAAGAAGTCCCACAGGTCGCTGCCGATCGCCGCCCCCTCGAACGCCTCGAAGTGCACGCCGGCCTCGGCGACCCGGCGCCGCTCCTGCTGGATCTTCTTGCGCTTGTCGCGCTGCATGCGCGACAGCAGATCGGCGAAATCCGCGCAAGGCGCCCGTGGGTCCTGGGTCCAGTGGAACTGCACGCCCTCGCGCAGCATCCAGCCGGTCGCTGCCAGCGTGTCGCGGTCGGCGTCGTCGGGAAACAGCAGGTGCACCGACGACAGACCGGCGCGCTGCGCCAGCGTCAGCATCGCCTGGGCGAGCGCCCGGCGCGCTGACGCGTCGACGGCCAGCAACCGGGTCCCCGGCACCGGCGTGAACGGCACCGCGGCCAGCAGCTTGGGGTAGTAGTCCAGGCCGTGCCGCCGGTAGGCGTCAGCCCAGGCCCAGTCGAACACGTACTCCCCGTACGAGTGCCCTTTCAGGTACAGCGGGCAGGCCGCCACCATGCGGCCCTGATGGTCGAGCGTGACGAAGCGCGGCGCCCACCCCGTGTCGGCGGTGGCACTGCCGGAATCGTGCAGCGCGGCCAGGTATTCGTGCCGCATGAAGGGCGTCGGCTGCGCCTGCGAGGCGAGCAGCCCGTTCCAGGCCGCGGCGTCGATCGCACCGGGCCTGTCGTGAACCCGGATGACATAATCGTTTTCAGTGATATGAGCCTCCGATAACACCGTGCAAGCCGTCCTGACGCTGGCCCTGGCCCAGATCAATGCCACGGTCGGCGACCTGCCTGGCAATGCGCGAAGGATCGAGCAAGCTGCGCGCCTCGCCTTTGCGCGTGGCGCACGTGTCGTCGTGGCGCCCGAACTGGCCTTGTCCGGCTACCCGCCCGAGGATCTGCTGCTGCGCCCCGCCTTCATGCGCGCCGTGCGCCTGCAATTGCAGGCCTTGGCGGCGGCGCTGGCGGATTGCGACGGACTGCATGTCGTGGTGGGCCATCCGCACCAGTGGGGCGAACGGGGCGATGTTAGGTCCAAGTCGCACGCCGTGCCGCAGCGTTTCAATGCGGCCTCGGTGCTGGTGGGGGGGCTGGTCAGCGCCACGTACTGCAAGCGCGACCTGCCGAACTACCAGGTCTTCGACGAACGGCGCTACTTCGCCTCCGGACGGGACGCCGGCCTGGGTCCCGTGGTGTTCGAGGTCGGCGGCTTGAAGCTGGGCCTGCTGATCTGCGAAGACGCCTGGTTCGACGAGCCGGCCCGGTTGGCAAAGGCTGCCGGTGCCCAGGTGCTGTGCGTGCTGAATGCATCGCCGTTCCACATCGACAAGGCCGGCGAGCGCGAGCAGCGCATGGCCGAGCGCGCGCGCGCCGAAGGCCTGCCCCTGCTGTACAGCCATCTCGTCGGTGGGCAGGACGAGATGGTGTTCGACGGTGCCTCGTTTGCGCTCGACGCCAGCGGCACCCTGCGCGCCCGGGCGCCCAGCTTCGAGGAGCACCTGCTGCTGTGTGAGGTCGCTGCCGACGGTTCGCTGCGCGGTGACCTGTACCCGGCGCCCGCTCCCGAGGCCCAGGCCTGGGCGGCCCTGGTCACGGGCGTGCGGGACTATCTGGGCAAGAACGGGTTTCCTGGGGCCCTGATCGGCCTGTCCGGCGGGGTCGACTCGGCGCTGGTTCTGGCGCTGGCGGTGGATGCGCTGGGCGCTGAGCACGTGAGGGCGGTGATGATGCCTTCGCCGTACACGGCCGACATCTCGCTGATCGACGCCCGCGACATGGCGACCCGCCTCGGCGTGCGCTACGACGAGATCCCGATCGCCCCGATGTTCGATGCCTTCCGGGCCGGGTTGGCGCCGCTGTTCGCCGGCTTGCCCGAGGACACGACCGAGGAGAACCTTCAGGCCCGCATCCGCGGCACGCTGCTGATGGCCCTGTCCAACAAGACCGGGGCCATCGTGCTGACCACCGGCAACAAGAGCGAGATGGCCACCGGTTATTGCACGCTGTACGGCGACATGGCCGGTGGATTTGCCGTCATCAAGGACGTGGCCAAGACCCTGGTCTACCGCCTGTGCCACTGGAAGAACGATCAGCCCACGCGCCGCGCCGACGGCAGCGTGGGGCCGGTGATTCCGCAGCGCATCCTCACGCGCGCGCCTTCGGCCGAGCTCAAGCCCGACCAGACCGACCAGGACAGCCTGCCGGCGTACGAGGTGCTGGACGCCATCCTGGCGCGCTACATGGAAGACGACCAGGGCATCGAGGAGATCGTGGCGGCGGGCTTCACGCGGGCGGATGTCGAGCGGGTCACCCACCTGATCAAGGTCAACGAGTACAAGCGGCGCCAGGCACCGGTCGGAATCCGGGTCACGCATCGGGGTTTCGGGCGCGACTGGCGCTACCCCATCACGTCGAAGTTCCGTGCTTAAATCGCTTCAACGTACTTGCAGGAGCCCCGCATGAAACAAGTCACTGCCATCATCAAGCCCTTCAAGCTCGACGAAGTGCGCGAGGCGCTCGGCGAGATCGGCGTATCGGGCCTGACGGTCACCGAAGTCAAGGGTTTTGGCCGCCAGAAGGGCCATACCGAGTTGTACCGTGGCGCGGAGTACGTGGTCGACTTCCTGCCGAAGGTGAAGGTCGAGGTCGTCGTCAAGGACGACGACGTCGAGCGCTGCGTCGAGTGCATCGTGCGCGCGGCCAAGACCGGCAAGATCGGCGACGGCAAGATCTTCGTCGCGGCGGTTGATCAGGTGGTGCGCATTCGCACCGGTGAGACCGACGAATCGGCGGTCTGACCCGACGCCGGCGGCCTCTGCGATCGCACCGGCACGCGGGACCGCGCTGGCTTCCGCGTCCACCGCAGGGGGGGCGGCCTGGTCCGGACCCCTGGACGCGCTCAGATCCGGCTGTAGTCGTCGGGCGCGGTGGCGCGGGTCGCCGCGGTGCTCAGCCGCCGCAGGAGGCGCGGCACGTCATCGTCCACCAGGGGCACGGCACGCTGCGCAGCGTCCAGGAAGCCTTGCGCGACGGACTGGTCCAGAAACGCCAGCAAGGGGTCGAAGTAGCCGTCCACGTTGAGCAGTCCGACCGGCTTGTCGTGGTAGCCCAGCTGGCGCCAGGTCCAGACCTCGAACAGTTCCTCCAGGGTGCCGATCCCCCCCGGCAGGGCCAGAAAGGCGTCTGCGCGCTCGGCCATCATGCGCTTGCGCTCGTGCATGTCAGTCACCACGTGCTGCTCGCTCAGGCCCTGGTGTCCGACCTCGAGTTGCACCAGGGCCTGGGGGATCACGCCGACGGCTCGGCCACCCGCCGCGAGCGTGGCATCGGCGACGACGCCCATCAGCCCGACATTGCCGCCCCCGTACACCAGCTGGCCTCGGGCCTGCCCAAGCAACCGGCCGACCTCGCGCGCCGCGGCAGCGAAGCTCGCGCGCTCGCCGTGCCGCGAGCCGCAGTACACGCACAGGCTGAAGCTTGGCAGCGCAACGCTCATGGTTGGGCATTCTGCGCCGCCGCCGGTTCGGGCGACCAAGTGACCAGCTGGGTGCCACAAAGCAGGTCGTGCAGGTACTGCCGGCTGGGGTGCAGGCGGGCCAGGACCGCGACCGCCAGCACGTTGGCCGCCAGCGCGGTGGCGATCGGTGCACCGCTGTGCAGGCCAGAGAGCCCGACGCTCGCCAGCCCGGGCAGGAACCACAACCAGCTGGCCAGGTAGCGCGCCAAGGCGCGCGCCTGCGACAGTGGCTGCCCATCGCGCGTGAGCACGCGCAGCTGCCAGGTCTTCATGGCCACCGTCTGCCCACCGTGCGACCAGAACCACACGAAGTAGACGCCGATGACGACGAACAGGAAGGCCTGCAGTCCGTGCGTGCCGACCAGCGCGTGGCGCTGCTGGGTCAGGCTGGAATACAGGTAGCCGGCAATCATCACGACGCCGAACAGCAGCACGCCTTCGTAGAGGAAGCACGCGAGCCGGCGCCAGGCGCCCGGCGGGCTGGCCGCGTCGGCGCTCACCGCGCGGGTGGGGCCGGCTGTGCGGCGGGGGGGGCAGCCATGGCCGCGCCTTGCGGGCCGCGCCTGGGCAGCAAGGTCGCCGGGTCGACGAAGGCGTCGGTTGCGACGATCTTCGGCAAGCCAGGCTGCTGGTGCGGCGGTTCGGCCCCTGTGGTCAGCATCGGCCGCGTCGTGGCGCCGCTGCGCGACCGCACCGAGGTCGGCGATGCGGCTCGGCTCGGCGAAACGGACGGCGGCACCGGCTCGACCAGGTTGTGCTTCCCGGCCGCGCCTGGCGGCTCGCCCTTTGCATCGGCGGCGGCCTCCAGCTTCCACCGCTCGGCCAGGACTTTGCGCGCCTGCGGGTGCAGGCTCTGGTAGGCCTGCCAACGTTCCTGGCGCTCCTCGGGTGTCCAGCGTTGCGCCTCGCGGTATTGCAAGCGCGCTGCGCCGCGTTCCGCCGGTGACAGGCGCGACCATGCCGACATGCGACCCTGCAGACGCGCCTGTTCGGCCGTCGGCAGATCCGGCATCCGGGCCGCCACCTCGAGCCAGCTCTGACGCCGCGCCGGCTCCATCTCGGGCCAGCGGTCGCGCAGGGGTGCGAGCGCCTGGCGCTGCGCCGGCGTCAGGTCCGTCCACGCCGAACCGCCGCCGGACTGCGCGCGCGCGCCGCAGGCGGCAAGCACCAGCGCGACCAGCAGGAGGACCATGCGACCGCGACGATGCTGGGATGCGCCATGCCGCTTCGCAGGCCGGCGATCTCGCTCGGGGCCGCCCGTCCCGCTCATGGCTGCTGCAGCTTCAGGAAGGCGGCGAAACCCGGGTCGGCATAGGCCGCGGGCGGCAGGTCGTCGGCCAGCAGTGCGACGTCGATTTCGCCGGCCACGGCGACCTGCTCGCGTTCACGCGACTGCGACAGCAGGATGGCGCCGGCAGCCAGCACGATGACCGGCAGCAAGGCAGCCAGCCTGGGCCACCACGCAGCCAATCCACCCAGGACGCCGACGCCGCCCGCGCCGGCGACGAGCGCCGACGCGCGACGTCGGCGCGCCACCTCAAGTGCCTGCTCGCGGGCGAATCGCAGGCGCTCTTCGGCGCCCCAAGGCAACTGCCCGGCCGGCCCGCTGAGGGCGGCCGCCAACCGCGCCGACAGGCGCGTTTCGAGCAGTTCGAGCTCGGTCGCGGGCAGATCGTTCGAGTCCATGTTCATGGCGCCACCCCTTTGGCGCGCAAGGCCTTTGCCAACGCATGCACGGCCCGCGAGCAGTGTGTCTTGACACTGCCTTCGGAGCAACCCATCACCACGGCGGTCTCGGCCACGTCGAATTCCTCCCAGTAACGCAACAGGAACGCCTCGCGTTGACGTGTCGGCAGGGCCGCCACTTCCGCTTCGATGAGATTGAGTGTCTGCTGCCGCGACACGCTGTCGGCGGCGCTCTCCGCCCCCAGCGATCCGTCCATGCTCTGGAGCATCTCGAGCAGGTCGAAGTCACCGCCATCGTCGCTCCCTTCGAAGTCCGATAGGTTCTGGAAATGGGCCTGGCGCACCTTCTGGCGCCGAAAGAAGTCCATTGTCGCGTTCGACAGGATGCGCTGGAAGAGCAGCGGCAACTCGGCAGGGGGCCGGTCGGCATACTTTTCGGCCAGCCGGATCATCGTGTCCTGCACGATATCCAGTGCGGCATCGTCATTGCGAACCGTGAAGGCCGTGCGCTTGAAGGCGCGTCTCTCGACGCTCTTGAGGAAATCGGACAGTTCTTGATCGGTCGCCAACGGGGTTTGGCGCCGCGGGGCACCCCAATGCAGGTCCGCGGGAATTATGTCACCCGGCCGCCGGGCCGCCCGAATGCCATAATGCGCGCTTTGCACATCGCAGATGGAGTTCCGCCCGGCAGGCTGACGCGGCCACCGGGTGCAGGGGCTCCGCAGGTTCCGAGTCCGCTTCACGAGGGCGCGAGGAGGAGCACCGAAGGTTTTTCGTCAGAGAAAATCACAGAGGTTCTCAATGGATATATCTGCCGCGGAAGTCAGGCGTGCCTCTCAGGCCACGTCGCCCGCCAGTTCGACACCCCCCTCCGCCGAGCCCAACGGCTCTGAAATCCTCGTCAAGTGCCTGCAGGCCGAAGGCGTGCAGTACCTCTGGGGCTACCCCGGCGGCGCCGTGTTGTACATCTACGACGCGCTGTACAAGCAGGACACCATCCAGCACGTGCTGGTGCGCCATGAGCAGGCCGCCGTCCATGCCGCCGACGGCTACGCGCGTGCGACCGGCGAGGTCGGCGTGGCGCTCGTCACTTCGGGCCCGGGCGTCACGAACGCCGTCACCGGCATCGCCACGGCGTACATGGATTCGATCCCGATGGTGATCATCACCGGGCAGGTGCCGACGCCGGCCATCGGGCTGGATGCGTTTCAGGAATGCGACACGGTGGGCATCACGCGCCCGATCGTGAAGCACAACTTCCTCGTCAAGGACGTGCGCGACCTGGCGCTGACGATGAAGAAGGCCTTCCACATCGCGCGCAGCGGCCGGCCGGGCCCGGTGGTCGTGGACGTGCCCAAGGACGTCTCCCTGATGACGACGCCGTTCGAGTACCCCGACCGGGTCGAGATGCGCTCGTACAACCCGGTGCGCAAGGGCCACGGCGGCCAGATCCGCAAGGCGGTTCAGCTGCTGTTGCAGGCCGAGCGCCCGTACATCTACAGCGGCGGTGGTGTGATCCTCGGCAACGCCTCGTCCGAGTTGCGCGAACTGACCGACTTGCTCGGCGTGCCGTGCACCAACACGCTGATGGGCCTGGGCGCGATCCCATCCGGTGATCCGAAGTTCCTGGGCATGCTGGGCATGCACGGCACCTACGAAGCCAACATGACGATGCAGCACTGCGACGTGCTGCTGGCCGTGGGCGCCCGGTTCGACGACCGTGTCATCGGCAACCCGAAGCATTTTGCTTCGGTGGCACGCAAGATCATCCACGTCGACATCGACCCGAGTTCGATCTCCAAGCGTGTGCGGGTCGATATCCCCATCGTCGGCGACGTCAAGGACGTGCTGCAGGAACTGATCAGGCAGCTGCGCGAAGCTTCGACCAGGCCGGATGCCGCCCGCCTGTCGGCCTGGTGGCAGCAGATCAACGACTGGCGTCGGCGCGATTGCCTGGCCTACAAGCCCAGCGACGAGGTCATCAAGCCGCAGATGGTGGTGCAACGGCTTTGGGAGCTGACCCGCGGTCGCGACGCCTACATCACCTCCGACGTCGGCCAGCACCAGATGTGGGCGGCGCAGTACTACGGCTTCGACGAGCCGCGGCGCTGGATCAATTCCGGCGGCCTGGGCACGATGGGCGTGGGCCTGCCCTATGCCATGGGCATCAAGCTGGCCAAGCCCGACAGCGACGTCTTCTGCATCACCGGCGAAGGCTCGATCCAGATGTGCATCCAGGAGCTGTCGACCTGCCTGCAATACAACACGCCGGTCAAGGTGATCTCGCTGAACAACCGCTACCTGGGCATGGTGCGGCAATGGCAGCAACTGGACTACGGCGGCCGCTATTCGCACAGCTACATGGACGCGCTGCCCGACTTCGTCAAGCTGGCAGAGGCCTACGGCCACGTCGGCCTGCTGGTCGAAAAGCCGGGCGACGTCGAGCCGGCGCTGAAGGAGGCGATCAAGCTGAAGGACCGCACGGTCTTCCTGGACGTGCGCACTGACCCCACCGAGAACGTCTGGCCGATGGTCCAGGCGGGCAAGGGCATTTCGGAGATGCTGCTCGGCTCGGAGGACCTGTGAGCGCCTGAACCTGCGTCGACGTGCCGGCGTTACCGCGCCGCCACGGGTGCCGCAGGGCAGGGTGCCCACCTCCGACGAGCCTGGTCTCTGTCCACTGAATCCCAAGGCGTGGCCAAGGGGCGGCTGTTACCGCAGCCGCTGCCGAAGAGCGCGACCGACGAAGGAACCTGCATGAAACACATCATCGCCGTGCTGCTCGAAAACGAGCCGGGAGCGCTGTCGCGCGTGGTGGCGCTGTTTTCCGCCCGCGCCTACAACATCGAAAGTCTGACGGTGGCGCCGACCGAGGATCCGTCGCTTTCGCGCATGACCATCGTCACCACCGGCAGCGACGAGGTGATCGAGCAGATCACCAAGCACCTGAACCGCCTGATCGAGGTCGTCAAGGTGGTGGACCTGACCGAAGGCCAGTTCACCGAGCGCGAGCTGATGCTGATCAAGCTGCGCGCGGTGGGCAAGGAACGCGAGGAGATGACGCGCATGGCGGACATCTTCCGCGGCCGCATCATCGACGTGACGGACAAGAGCTACACGATCGAGCTGACCGGCGACGCCGCCAAGCTCGACGCGTTCATCGGCGCGGTCGATCGTGCCGCGATCCTGGAAACCGTGCGCACCGGGGCCAGCGGCATCGGCCGCGGCGAGCGCATTCTCAGAGTTTGAATTTCAACGGAGCGAGAACCATGAAGGTCTACTACGACAAAGACGCCGACCTCAGCCTGATCAAGGGCAAGCAGGTCACCATCATCGGCTACGGCTCGCAGGGGCATGCGCACGCGCAGAACCTGAACGACAGCGGCGTCAAGGTCACCGTCGGGCTGCGCAAGAGCGGCGCCAGCTGGGCCAAGGCGGCGGGTGCGGGCCTCAAGGTGGCCGAGGTGGGCGAGTCGGTCAAGGGGGCCGACGTGGTCATGATCCTGCTGCCGGACGAGCAGATCGCAACCGTCTATGCCGGCGAGGTCGAGCCGAACATCCGAGAGGGCGCTTCGCTGGCCTTTGCGCACGGCTTCAACGTGCACTACGGGCAGGTCGTGCCGCGCGCCGACCTCGATGTCTGGATGGTCGCCCCCAAGGCGCCTGGCCACACGGTGCGCAACACCTACACGCAGGGCGGCGGGGTGCCTCACCTCATTGCGGTGCACGCCGACAAGAGCGGCAAGGCCCGTGACCTGGCACTCAGCTACGCGGCGGCCAACGGCGGCGGCAAGGCCGGCATCATCGAGACCAACTTTCGCGAGGAGACCGAGACCGACCTGTTCGGCGAACAGGCCGTCCTGTGCGGCGGGACCGTGGAGCTGATCAAGGCCGGCTACGAAACGCTGGTCGAGGCCGGTTACGCGCCCGAGATGGCGTACTTCGAGTGCCTGCACGAACTCAAGCTGATCGTCGACCTGATCTACGAGGGCGGCATCGCGAACATGAACTACTCGATCTCGAACAACGCCGAGTACGGCGAGTACGTGACCGGCCCGCGCATCGTCACCGAAGAGACCAAGAACGCGATGCGCCAGGCGCTCAAGGACATCCAGACCGGCGAATACGCCAAGAGCTTCATCCTCGAAAACCGTGCCGGCGCTCCGACGCTGCTGTCGCGCCGCCGGCTGACGTCCGAGCACTCGATCGAGGTCGTGGGCGAGAAGCTGCGTGCGATGATGCCCTGGATCAAGGCCAACAAGCTGGTCGACCGGAGTCGCAACTGAACGCGTGTTCCCGGCGCTATGCTCGTCAGCCATGACGAACGAGTCGCGCTCAGGCTTTGACGATTCCGGCACGGCGGCCGAAGGGCCGCCGCGCCCACGGCGCAAGGGCATCTACGTGCTGCCCAATGCGATCACGCTGTCGGCGCTGTTCGCGGGCTTCTATTCGATCGTGGCCGCGATGAACGGCCGCTTCGAGGCGGCGGCGATCGGCATCTTCGTGGCCGCCGTGCTGGACAGCCTGGATGGGCGCATCGCCCGCATGACGCACTCGCAGAGTGCGTTCGGCGAGCAGATGGACAGCCTGTGCGACATGGTCAGCTTCGGTGCCGCGCCGGCCCTGATCATGTACCAGTGGGCGCTGAAGGACCTCGGAAAGCTGGGTTGGATTCCGGCCTTCGTGTATATCGCCGGCGCTGCCTTGCGACTGGCCCGCTTCAACACCAACATCGGCGTGGTGGACAAGCGTTTCTTCCAGGGCCTGCCCAGCCCGGCCGCGGCGGCGATGGTG
>Ga0316188_10000676_pt1 | contig 15125 bp, 11 predicted proteins | sample Phiworburrow1_MG_FD_204933 | JGI IMG/M metagenome (GOLD analysis project Ga0316188, IMG submission 204933) | Coastal sediment microbial communities from Maine, United States - Phippsburg worm burrow 1 | ecosystem: Environmental > Aquatic > Marine > Coastal > Sediment | place: USA: Maine...
TGGGCCAACTGGCATTACTCGACGCGATTCTGGTGGCACTGGCACTGACGCTCGGCAGCGCAGCGACCGAAAGCCTGAAGCTCAGTAAGGATGCGCTAAGGCCAGCAGATCATTTATAGTGAGGCCCCGCACGTCTACTCACTCATGGCCACACATCATGCCCGCACTACTACCTAACGTTGACCCGGATGGGTTGCTCGAGTATTCGGTTGTCTACACGGACCGTTCCCTTAACCACATGTCACAGGTTTTCCAGGGGGTGATGAGGGACATTTCCTCGACACTGAAGAAGGTCTATTCCGCGGACGCCGTGGTTGTCGTACCGGGGAGTGGAACGTTTGGCATGGAAGCCGTAGCGCGGCAGTTCGCCACCGGCAAGAAGTGCCTTGTCATTCGTAACGGCTTTTTCAGCTATCGCTGGTCGCAGATTTTCGAGATGGGCAACATTCCGGCCTCATCGACGGTACTGAAAGCACGCCCCCAGGGCGCAGGCAGCCAGGCGCCTTTCGTTCCTGCTCCCATCGAGGAGGTCGTGGCCACGATTGAGGCAGAACGGCCCGATGTCGTATTCGCGCCGCATGTCGAAACGTCCTCCGGCATGATGCTGCCAGATGAATACCTTCGGACGGTCGCCGCTGCGGTTCATGCAGTGGGCGGGATATTTGTCCTGGACTGTATTGCCTCCGGCACTATCTGGGTGGATATGAAGGCGAGCGGTGTCGACGTACTCATCAGCGCCCCACAGAAAGGCTGGAGCGCATCGCCCTGTTGCGGACTGGTCATGCTGAGCGCCCTCGCGCTCGACAAACTGCAAGGCACAACGAGTACCAGCTTTGCCTGCGACCTCGGCAAGTGGCTACAGATCATGCAGGCCTACGAGAGTGGCGGTCATGCTTATCATGCAACCATGCCGACCGACTCGCTGACACGATTCCGCGACACCCTGCTCGAGACAGAAGCCTATGGTTTCGCCCAGGTTGCCGCAGACCAGGCGGAGCTCGGCCGGAGGGTGCGTGACCTGTTGGCCAGCAAGGGAATATCCAGTGTGGCGGCCGACGGCTTTGGTGCGCCGGGCGTTGTCGTCGCCTACACCGACGATGCGGGTATCCAGACAGGCAAGAAATTCGCCGAGGCAGGCCTGCAGATTGCGGCAGGCGTGCCATTGATGTGCGATGAGCCCGATGACTTCCGGACCTTCCGGCTGGGACTGTTCGGGCTGGATAAACTCGCGAATATTGACCGCACCGTTGCGAGCCTCGAGCAGGCACTCGACGAAGTCGCAGCAGCATGAAAGCAGCCCTATAATCCGGCCGCTATGGATTTCACGCTCTACTGGTTCATGTTTCCCGTGTCCATCCTGGTGGCCACATGCGCGATGCTCAGCGGCATTGGGGGCGCCGCATTGTTCACGCCGATCTTCATCCTGGTGTTTCCCCTGCTCGGACCCGAGTACGTCCTCAATTCGACGACCGCCGCGATCAGCGCCGCATTGATCACCCAGACCTTCGGGTTCTTCTCCGGCTTCATCGGCTACTACCGTCGCAAATTGATCGACTACTCGCTGGCCTGGCGCATTCTCACTTTTGCGGTGCCGGTTGGGGTCGCGGGAGCGCTGGTCGCGAGTCATGTGCACGACAGTGTGCTGCTCGCGAGCTATGCGTTGCTCGTTGCGGTACTGGCTGTGGTTATGTGGCGCAACCACCCGCCCGCACACACACACTCGGGATCACGCGACCACGCCACCCGGACGATCGTGGACTCGCGTGGACATGAATACACCTACCTGATTCCGAGGCTCGGGGTGGCAAGCTACGGGATTACGGGGCTCGGGGCTTTTCTGACCGGCCTGGTGTCGGTCGGCATCGGAGAAGTGACCATATCCAAGCTGACACGCAAGGGTTTACCCGTGGCCGTGGCGGCCGCCACGTCGGTGCTGGTCGTCATTGTCACCGTCGCATTTGCCTCAACAACGTTGGCCGTGCAACTGATCAAGAGTGCAGGCTGGACCGCGGTTCCCTGGCACCTCCTCGTTTACGACATTCCCGGCGTTCTCATCGGGGGACAGATTGGGCCGCGATTGCAGGGCAAAGTCGCTCCCCATGTCATGCGTCGGGCGATTGCCGTTCTGTTTGTCGTACTCGCCATCGCGATGATGATGGTGGCGCACGACAGACTGGAGCTCTGAGTCAGATTCCATGTGACGGGACCGCAGTCCGGGATATGACGAGCGCGCTCTCCGGCTGGCACGCCGCGCAGACAAGAGCGACGAATATAATTAGTATGGGTTTTCGCATTAAAACGCCTCTTCCGCTATGGACATCACGTTGTCATGAACCCACGGCCCAATGCCGATCTCTTTGACGATCACGGTAATATTTCGCAGACCTGCTCAACACAGTTCCTGGACTATGGGGCAACCCGGCAATTCGCTGGCCCGATTCGCACCGTGCAGTGCTTCCGGGACAACCAGTTGTTCAGGGCCTTGCTGGACGAGCCCGGCCATGGCGCGGTCGTCGTTGTGGACGGTGGTGGTTCGCTGGAATCTGCCCTGATGGGTGACCTCATTGCCGCGAAGGGCATGAAGAACGGCTGGGCTGGCGTCGTCATCCTCGGGGCCATCCGGGACAGCGTCGCCATCGGGAAAATGAACTTCGGCACCAAGGCACTGGGCGTCAATGCGGCCAAGAGCAGCAAGGACGGCGTTGGCACGGTGGACGGCGTCGTCGAGTTTGGCGGTGTTCGATTCGAACCGGGCCACTGGATTTACTGCGACGAGGACGGCATCCTCGTTGCGCCGCACGAGTTGTCGTAGCACCCTAGGCGACACCATTTTGTTCAAACCATTAAGTAGAGCGCTCATCAATGCCTGACTATCGTTCCAAGACTACAACGCATGGCCGCAACGCCATGGCGGCCCGCAGCCTGTGGCGTGCGACCGGCATGGTGGACGGCGATTTCGGCAAACCGATCATCGCGATATCGAACTCGTTTACCGAGTTTGTGCCCGGCCACGTGCACCTGCGCAATCTCGGCATGCTGGTTGCCGAGCAGATTCAGGCGGCCGGCGGCGTTGCCAAGGAATTCAATACGATAGCGGTCGACGATGGCATCGCCATGGGACATGGCGGGATGCTGTACAGCCTGCCTTCGCGTGAATTGATCGCGGATTCGGTCGAGTACATGGTCAACGCGCACTGCGCGGACGCCATCGTATGTATTTCTAACTGCGACAAGATCACGCCGGGAATGCTGCTGGCTGTGTTGCGCCTGAACGTCCCGGCCATCTTTGTCACCGGCGGCCCGATGGAATCCGGAATGGTGACCATCGACAACGTGACCGAGAAGATCGACCTCGTGACAAGCATGACGGCTTCCGGCGATGACTCGATGTCCGAAGCCGACGCTGACCAGATCGAGCGTTCGGCGTGCCCGACCTGTGGCTCCTGCTCTGGCATGTTCACGGCGAACTCGATGAACTGCCTCACCGAGGCGCTCGGACTGTCCCTGCCCGGCAACGGGACCGTGCTGGCTACGCACGCCGATCGACGCGAACTGTTTGTCGAAGCGGGCCGTCGCATCGTTGAGATAACGAAGCGTTACTACGAGCAGGACGACGAGAGTGTCTTGCCGCGCTCGATCGCATCGAAAGACGCGTTTCGCAATGCCATGAGTGTCGACATCGCCATGGGTGGTTCCACCAATACGGTGCTGCACCTTCTCGCGGCCGCGGTCGAAGCCGAAGTCGACTTTACGATGAGCGACATCGACGAGTTGTCGCGTCGTGTACCCAACGTTTGCAAAGTCTCCCCGGCATCGGCCAAGTTTCATATCGAAGATGTACACCGCGCTGGCGGTATCTTTGCCATTCTCGGGGAGCTGGCGCGCCGCGATCTCATTAACGGTCAATGCAGTACGGTCCATTCCGACACGATGGCCGAAGGTATTGAGAAGTGGGACGTCCGGCGCAGCGACGATGAACACGTCAAGCGCTTCTTCCGCGCCGGTCCGGGCAATGTGCGAACAACCGAAGCATTCAGCCAGGAGAAGCGATTCGCGGATCTCGATCTCGATCGGGCAGAAGGCTGCATACGAGACGTCGATAACGCCTACAGCCAGGACGGCGGGATTGCCGTGTTGTTTGGCAACATCGCACACGACGGTTGCATCGTGAAGACGGCTGGCGTCGATGCAGATCGACTGACGTTCTCGGGACCCGCACACATCTTTGAAAGCCAGGAAGCCGCGGTGAAAGGCATCCTCAACAATGACGTTGCAGCCGGCGAAGTCGTGATCATCCGCTACGAAGGCCCCCGCGGTGGCCCGGGCATGCAGGAGATGCTGTACCCAACGAGTTACCTGAAAGCAAAAGGCCTCGGCAAAGCCTGCGCGCTGCTAACCGACGGACGGTTCTCCGGCGCAACTGCGGGTCTGTCGATTGGTCACGTGTCGCCGGAGGCTGCGGAAGGCGGAGCCATCGGGCTGCTTGAGGACGGCGATGTGATTTCGATTGATATTCCGAAGCGCGCGATCAACGTTGAGCTTTCCGATGAGGAACTCGCGCAGCGACGCGCAGCCATGGAAAGCCGTGGAGCGACTGCCTGGCAACCGAAAGCAAGAAACCGGACGGTAAGCGCTGCGTTGCAGGCCTACGCGGCCATGACGACTTCAGCCTCAAATGGGGCGGCACGCGATGTCCGGAGGTTGTTGGGGAAATAGCAGGTGCAATGGGCCTCCCTACGGTCGGCCTGTCGCGGACTTCACCGCGCTCGGATGAACCATCTGCACAGCCATACATCGTAGGGGCGATTCACCTTACTAATTGTATATTTCATAAGGACTTTAAACTCGAAAGGGGAGCCGAATGGCTACCCTCTTTCGTATGGTGGTGATGGGTACTATCGAACGGGCCTTGTATCTATCTGATAAAAATGTACTTTCCTGTTTCGTGCCAGGGCAGTTGCCCCCGGTGATCGCGGCTGTAGCGAGTCGTTGGCAGCGGTCTTGGTGACTAATGAAATCGCTTCAGATTTCGGCACATTCTCTCGGATGCACACGCACAATCTGAACAACAAGACGTTTAATTCTTCGCTGATTTTCGCAAATCTGGCCGCACGGCGTTATCGCATTGCGGAACGGATGAACCGCTCGACTTCGTCTTGTGTCGGTGGGTTACAGCCTGTACGTGAGATATTGATCGCTGCCGCCGCGCACGCGAAATCCACGGCTGCGCGCAGAACGGAAGGATCGATTTCCCGGTATGGTCCGGTGATTGCAGCGCTCCGGCAAAGCGCGGCCAGTAAGGCCGAATGAAATGTGTCGCCGGCACCGACTGTATCTTCGACATGCGTAATCGGGTAGGACTTCGCCTCAATCGTTCCATTGGCCGTATGGAGTAGCGCCCCACCCTTGCCTTCGGTCAGGACCAGCATTCCCGAGCCCATTTCCCGGTATGCTGCTTCCGCTGCCTTGCGAGTATCGGGGCCAAACCGGAACGGTTCGAGGTCTTCATCGCTAGCCTTGACAATATCCGCAAGCGGCAGCAAAGACCTCACTCCATCGAGGTAAGCCTCGGTATCCATACTGGCTCGCAGGCGGATGTTAATGTCTAAGCTGACGACGATGCCTTTCTTATGCATCAGTTCGAACAACCTGCGGATTCTCGGCAATTGGCTGGGCGTAATTGCCAGTGAGCCAGTATGAAACACGCGCAGGTTGTGCGGCAGCTTGGCCTCGATCTCCTCGAATGACGTGTCCTTGTCAGCTATTCCTTGCCGGTACAGGCGATAGGCGGGCAAACCATGTTCGTCGATAGTCACAAGCGCCAGTGATGTCGGCCGCGGCGAGCGTCGCCCAACAGGAAGATTGACGCCTTCTTTTCGGAGGGAATCGTGCAGCTGGTCGCCGAACGTGTCGTCTGAGAGGGGTGAGAGGTAGCTGACGACTACCCCCTGACGCGCAAGACCGATCGCCACGTTATATGGTGACCCTCCGAGATGCGGACGATACGCACCGTCATCGCCGATGATGAAATCTATAAGGGCTTCGCCAAGTACCGCAACAGTCATACTTAACTCAATATCTCACGGCATGTTCAAGAACATGCGATAGCGCTGCTCGTGGTCCAGTTTCAACCAGATTCCTGAACATCGCGGACAGGTGTAACCGAAACCGATTGGAATTTGCCAACCTCGATTCAAACAGATCATCCAATACTAGGAAGGGCATCGGGTCGGACCCCGCTTTGCCCGCGACCCGGATCAGCCGATCCCGCTGAGGATCGATAACTGTCAGCTTGCTGTCTTCGCTGCTGGCCACGATGAAACTAAACCAGGAAGCAACCACAAAGCTCAGGCACGCGATTGGTCCTTGCCTGTCGAGTTGCTCGGATATCGATGGCAAGATGAATTTGGGGATTCGGGCGGACGCGTCGGTTCCAATACGCACAAGCTGATCCGCGATCGCGGTATTGCCGAATCGCTCGAGTAAAGAATCCTTGTAGCACCCCAGGTCCATACCGGCCGGTTCCTGCAGCAATGGTGTAACCTCATTATCCATCAGAGTACGAACGAGTTGCCGAATCTGCGGATCCGCAATGGCCTCACAGACGGTCTTGTAACCCAGAAGCATGCCGATATAGCACAGCGCCTGGTGACTCCCATTGAGCAGGCGCATCTTCATCTTTTCGTATGGTGACACGTCGGTCGTGATCTGGACGCCAACTCTTTCCCAGTTGGGGCGCCCACTGCAAAAATTGTCTTCAACAACCCATTGGCGGAAGGGTTCGGTCACGACCGGCCAGGCATCATCGATGCCGAATTTCTCATGGAACGCTATGCAGTGTGCGTCCGTCGTCGCAGGCACGATGCGATCAACCATGCTGTTGGGGAACGTAACCTCGTCACGGATCCAGCTCTCCAGTCCCTGGTCACGGATTCCCGCGTACGCGAGCATCATGCGCTGCGCCAGGTCTCCGTTGTGCTGAATGTTGTCACAGGACATGACCGTGAAGGGAGCAAGGCCACTGCGCCGACGGCGATCAAGCGCCTCGACGATAACGCCGAAAGAACAGGTTGGTTCATTTGGATGACTGAGGTCGGCAACAATATCCGGATGATCGGCGTTGAATTCCCCTGTTGCCTCGTTGGCATAGTAGCCGCCCTCGGTGACCGTCAGCGACACGATCCTGCATTCGGGCGATGAGAGGCGATCGAGGACCGTGGATCGTGAGCCCGGCGCGAACACATAGTCGACAACCGATCCGACGATCTGTGCCTTAAGCGAGTCGTCATTGCATTCGATGACGGTATAGAGGCATTCCTGGCGGAACATCACGTCCCGCATCCTGGCGTCCTGCTCGAGGAGACCAATGCCACAGTATCCCCAATTCTCCTCACCCGGCAGGTGCAACAGGTCATCGAGATACACAGCCTGGTGCGCGCGGTGAAATCCTCCGACCCCGATGTGGCAAACAGCAGGGATCACCCGGTCACGGTCATAGGACGGTTTTCGTACTGCATCATCGAGCAACGCGAGATTGCCCGTGCTCAGTTGGACGAGGTCTCGCATACGACTCTGTCGGCAGCATGCGGCTCCCGCCCTCCGATTGAGCGCAGCGCGAAGGTGAAGCCCACCGCTGCGACCAGGCTGGTCACTGCTGTCACGCTAGCAAGCGCATGGCGAAGGGCATCCTCGCCACCCAAGGCCTCGCTCACGATCGTAACTGTCGTCGGCGCAATTCCCAGACCGACAACACCGCCCACGACGACGAACAGACCGATACACACGCCGCGCACCTCGTTCGGCACAAGAACGGCAATGGCCGTCGCCGTTACAAGACCCGTGATCGTCCCGCACGCCAGCAACAGCGTGAGCAGCAAGGCGAACGACGGCACACCGGGCGCCAGGCAGAACCCCGCGGCCGGCACAGAAACCCATGCGGCGATGACCGCGCTGAGCAGTATCCCCTTGCCGCCATGGGTCTTGTGACCGATATCGGCAGCAATACCACCAATCAGCGACCCCGCAATGCCGGCCCCGAGGATGACGGCGCCCATCCATCCTGCGAAATCCTGTGGTTCGAGCCCGTAGTGCCGCCCGAGTACCGGTGCGGCCCAGATCCCTGCCGCAGTGTCTGCCATGACGACGGTCAACTGGCCGAGGAACATCGGTCCCAGCAAGCGACGCATGAGCCAGATCTCCCGCAGCGCAGGTGCCAGCGAAGTATGAATCCTTTCTGCGATTTCATGGCGGACCGGTTCTCGCATTGGGGACAATGCGATCAAGAGCAGAAGGCCGGCCGAACCGAACACCAGGTGGACTTCACGCCAGGGTGCCAGTGCCCCCGGCAACGGGAGACCTGAACCTACGTACTCCAATAGCCACCCTCCGACGGCGAAGGCGATAGCCCCTCCGGCGATATTCCCGATCGACAGGAACAACAGGGAACGACCACGCCGTTCCGGCGGGCTCAGGTCAGCCGCTATGGAAATGGCAACAGGGATGGCGCACATGGCGCCGATGCCAGCAAACATGCGCGCAACGAACAGTCCGTAGAAGCCGTTTACAAACGCGGTCGCGATGGAGCCCAGCGACCATACGAGGCCCAGCACGATCAGCAGCCGCAGACGGTTGCCGCGATCCGTGATTCGTCCGATCGGGATCGAGAGAACCGCGATCGGTATCGATACGGCGAGGCCCTGAACAAGACTCAGTTGCATGTCCGAAAGTTCGAGATCGACCTTCGCCGCCTCCTGCAACGCACTGAAGACGACCCGTATGGCTGAAGCACTGCATAATGTCAGCGCAAGTGCCAACAGTTTGAAAAACACTGCGTTGCGCGAGTCGAGCGAAGAAAGTGTCATCGCGCCGGGTAATCAGGAATGATGCGGTCGGCAGGCATATCGCGATCGCGTGCGGCGGTGTCGAATTCCGGAATGTAGACGACCTGCTTCTGCGCGTCATACTCGGGCCAGGGTAAAGCCCCCGTTCTCACATAAGACGCCCACAGAGCCGTCATGCGATCGGCCAGTTCCTGCGGCGGATTCTCACCCGCGAGACCTTTCGGGCCAGCAACTGTTGCGAGCGTATTGAAGACGAACGGCAACTCGATCGCATGGCAGGCACCGAGCTCGCCGTTGTATGCGCCCGAGCGCCAGCCGAATTCGTAGAAGTGGGTGCGTCCCTGGTGTAACCGCGCATAGCGTCGTGCCGGCAGGCAGAAGATCAGGTCGGTCAGGGACTCCGTAAACACATCGCCCGGGCGCCAGTTAGGATTGAGTTTGCGATATGCCCTGAGGACCTTCCACGCCAGCGGTTCGGATTGGCGTATGGCGATGTACGACAACAGGCGGCCGATCTTGCGACGAATCCCTGGCGGCACGAAATAGAGGTTCATTTCGTCCCGGTTCGTGCCGATCAACAAATCTATGTCCCGGCCCGCGCCGTTACCAAGAGCGACGAGGGGATGCTCAGGCAAGACGTCGTCGCCGAAGACCGGCAGGAAACGGCTGAGGCCGAACGCCGGTTCGCGCCCTTCCCTGTCGCGCAAATTAATCCGCGACTTCGGCTGAGAAATTTTCGCGAGCGCCGCGACGCAATCGTCAACCGTTGCCTGGCGAAAACCGCCGATGTTTGGCTCCACGCCGAGCATCTTTGCGAGCTTTACGACCAGACGCTGCGCAATCTCGACTGGACGAACCATCGAGCCATGTCCGCTCTGCACGATGGCTCGATGAAACAGGCCCTGGGCGAGCGGTGATACGACCAGGTTGGCCAGGGACATTGCGCCGGCCGACTCGCCCGACACCGTGACCGCGGACGGGTCGCCACCAAAAGCAGCAATGTTGTCCCGGACCCACTCGAGCGCCGCGATCTGGTCGCGAAGGCCGAGATTCGTAGGTATGCCCGGAATCGGCAGGAACCCTTCGACGCCGAGCCGGTAGTTAATCGCGACGCAGACTACGCCCGCTCGTGCCAGCGCCGTGCCGTCATAGATCGGCGCGCTCCCGGCGCCGCCCGTAAATGCGCCGCCGTGAATAAACACGAGCACCGGATGCTTATCGCCACGGGCCGGCGCCCACACGTTCAGGACGAGGTGATCGTCGCCGGTCTTTTGGTCCACACCGATGACAGGCATGATGTCGAGACCGGGCAAGAGCGCATCGAGCTCTTCAGCTGTAGGTTGGGGCTGCGGTGCAATCAGTCCGGAGCTGTGCGCATCGCGCATGCCCTCCCAGGACTCTGGCGGTTGGGGTATCGCGAAACGTCGTTCTCCCGTCGGCGGCGCTGCATAAGGCACGCCGAGAAAACGACGGACGCCATCGGACTCTACGCCGCGTATCCTGCCCGATGACAGAGTAATGACCGGTTCTTTGCCCTCGTCGTTCATGCGTCGGCCCTATTGGTTTCCAGGTGACGCGTGCTCACGTCAGAAGTTTACGCCAACACGCAGCCCGACACGCCGCCCATCGCTCGTGATGCCGAGGTTGTTCACGAGGAAAGCCGGGAGACCGGCTGTGCTGAGCAGCGACTCGTCGAGGTACGACTCATAATAGATCTCGTCCGTCAGGTTTGTCCCCCACAGGGCCACGTACCAGCTATCGAAGTCCCACGTGATATTGGCGTTGACGAGCGAGTAAGCCTCCAGCTTCGGCTGAAATGTCGGGCTGAGTGTTGAACCGTAGCGCTCGCCCTTGCCGATCAACGTCACATCGAATTGAAGTTTGTTCTGCCCGACCGGAATTGCGTATGTGCCTGTTGCGAAATATGTGAAGTCGGGCAGGAACAGGATGCGATCCGTTGCCAATGCAATACCCGTCGTCTCCTCGTAGGCGCTGCCGTCTGTCACGCGAGCGTGATTCAATGATACCCCTGCCTGCAAATTGAAGCTGTCTGTTGCCTGCCAGCTGACCTCGGCCTCAGCGCCATAACTCTCAACATCTCCCGTGTTCAGATTAATAGCGATAAATGTTCCGTTGATTTCCGACGGGGCAAGGGAATTCTGGCCAATATAATCCTCGTAGTCGTTGAAGTATGCCGCGAGGTTGAGTACCAGGCCCTTTTCAGATGAGGTCATCTTGCTGCCCACTTCGTAAGACCAAACCGAGTCACCTTTATAGATCGGGTTTGGCGCGCCCGGACCGTTCGTGCCTCCACCGCGGAAACCACGTGACACCGTCGCGTAGGTCATCCATTCGTCCGACCAGTGCTTGGTGAGGCTGAAACGCGGCTGAAACTCATCCGCCGTATATTTCGCTGTGAACGTGGTTATGTCGTCTGTCGATACGATTTCCTGATCGTCATAGCGGATGCCGATCGAGAGTTCGAGATCGTCAGCGATATCCCAGAACAGCGTGCCGAAGATAGCCTGGCCTTTCAGCTTGCCTTGGGTCGCGTTCGGAACCCCGGACACTCCCAACAATGGCAGGTCCTGCAGGAACGTGTTCGTCGTCTTCGATTCGAACGAGAACAGGCCGATCAACGTCGATACTGAATCAGACCAGCTCGTATCAAAGCGAAGTTCACCCGTGCTTGTCTTCAACGTGTTGTTGCCGTCCCGAACCTGCGCGAAGTCAACCGGACCGTAGTCGCCATCGCCTACTGACGTGCCATCCTTGTCATCGTACGCCAGGACGGCTGTAATCTCGGTATCCCAGGAGTCGACGGCGAATACACCTTTCAGATTGGCGCCCGTGTATTCGTATTTCGCGATGCTGTTCACGTTGAGAGCGACGTCCTGCGAGTAGTCTGTCGGACCGGTCGGATTTGAGTAGGCCGTTACGCCACCTTCTACGCTGTCATAGTAGGCATTTAGCGTAATCTCGGCGGTGTCGCTCGCGTCCCAGGCGAGCGTCGTATTCACCGACCTGTGGTCCAGCGGACGCGCGTCGCCACCAGCGAGAAGGTTGGTCGAGAAGCCGTCCTGGCTATGGTACGAGGCGGCAATACGACCTCGCAGCGAGCTTTCGACGAGTGGCCCACTGATGCTGCCTGAAATAGTCTGGTAGTCATCGGGATCGGCGTACACCGCCACGAAACTTCCCGACAGTTCGTCGGTGGGCTTGCGCGTAACGACATTGATCGCCCCGCCCAACGTGTTGTTGCCAAATAACGTGCCCTGCGGCCCCTTGAGTACCTCGATCCGTTCAACGTCGAGAACCGGATTGTTCAGGTACGATGTATTCGGCTGGTAGATGCCATCGATAAAAATGCCGACGCCCGGCTGGACTGTATCGATTAGCGTCGTGCCAATACCGCGGATCGACATGAACGCTCTGCCCACGGCGTCGGAGTTGATAACCAGACCCGGTACAAAACTCGCAATTTCCTTGATCGAATTTAGCTGCTCGCGCTCGATGAGGTCGCTGCCAATCGCGGTTACAGCGATAGGCACGTCCTGGAGGCGCTCGTCACGCTTACGCGCGGAAACGATGATTTCCTCGATGGCGCCCTCCGCCGACGGTTCCTGCGCGACGGCGGCTCCCGGTGCAAAAATTATCCCGACACTCGCAAGAATGATGCCGGACATGGAGCGCTGAATACTTTTTCTCAAGTTCATGGTCGTATTACCTCACGTGCGTTTTCAAAGATCGAAAACCATGCCCGGATTAAGCAAGTTCTTCGGATCAAGTGACTTCTTGAGCTGGCGCATCAATGCGAGCTCGGCTGCTGTGCGGCTGGTATCGAGCCAGCCTTTCTTTTCGAGCCCGATTCCGTGTTCTGCGGAAACCGAGCCTTGGCGTGCCACCAACGGCGCGTAAACCTCACGATCAGAGTCGGCATGTAAACTGGCGTCGCCAAACCCCGGGTTAACAAACAGGTGCAGGTTGCCGTCGCCGATGTGGCCGAGCACATGACAGGTGCCCTCGGGCCACTGTTTGGCGAGCCTTTCCTTGACCTCACAGATATACGCGTCCATATCGCGGATCGGTAAACTGACGTCGTAAAGGAAAGTCGGCTGCTTTTCGGTTATTGCCTCGAATTCCTCGCGAATCGACCAGAGAGCGTCACGTTCGGCTTTCGACTTCGGGATGACAGCGTCGACAACCAGTTCCTGTTCGACCGCCTCCTCGAGAATCAACAGGAATTGCTCGGCATCGGCATCGGCGTCCGCACCATTGGCTTCCAGCACGACATAGAACGGGTAGTCGCGCTCCATCGGTGCACGGTGGTACCCGGGCTCCGTGACCGCATAGAAGTAGTCGCCCCACATGACTTCGTAGGCACTCAGGTGCCCCGCTAGGCGTCGTTCGAGGAACTTGAGCAAACCAGCGACTTTGTCGAAGCTCTCGAGCGCGACCAGCGCGCTGTTATGACTCGCGGGCGCTTCCTGCAATCGCAAGACCGCTCGCGTCACGATACCGAGCGTTCCCTCGGAACCGATGAACAGGTGCTTCAGATCGTATCCCGCATTGTTCTTAAGCATGCGATTCATTGACGCAATTATGGTGCCATCCGCAAGCACAGCCTCCAGGCCGAGAACGAGTTCGCGCATCATGCCGTAGCGGATCACGTTGATCCCGCCGGCATTGGTCGCGATGTTGCCACCTATGGTGCAGGACCCACGGGCGCCAAGGTCCATCGGAAAGTAAAGCCCTTCTGCTTCCGCCGCGTCTTGAACAACCTCAAGGACCGCACCGGCCTCCACCGTCATGGTCCGACCGACCGGGTCGATCTCCTCTATCGTCGTCATCCGCTCCAGCGAGATCACCACTTGCTCGGGCGTGACGACGACACCGTCGACACAGCCTGTCAACCCGCCATGAGTAACCACACTCTGCCCATGGTCATGGCAGATCCGCATGACACCACTGACCTCGTTTGTCGTACGCGGTCGGACAAGCGCCTTCGCCCGCAACGGCGACGGATCCCAATAGCTGCAGGCTCGTTGCTGCAGGTCGTCATCGACGAGGACGTTTTCAGCGCCAACCATGGACGCCAGTTGTTGAATTAGTTCGGACAAGTTCATCCCCCACTGGTCAGGTCCATTCGATCCCCCGGGCCTGCCTGTACTCTTGGTAGGAATTTATCGATAATATAAGTCGATGTCAACCTATAATATAGGTTAGACTCCTTTTCAGGCCAGGTTATTGGCAGTCTGGTCGAAAACGGCTCAACGGTGCGGCTTGTGTCCCAAGATGCTCACCGATAAGATGCGGTGACACCGGCCGCTCCCCGAGGACTCCTATTTATATGAACAAAGCAGATAAAGCGGTCAGCCTTGCCGCGCATGGCGGAGCCCCGCAAGGCACGCTCGTTCAATCGGCGGTGCGGGCGATCCTCGATTACATCCGCGACCAGAAACTTAAAGTCGGCGATCCCGTTCTGAGCGAAGGGGAATTCGTTCAACGACTCGGTGTCAGCCGCACCGTGGTTCGCGAGGCATTCAAGGTCCTGGCAGCGATCAACATCATCGAAGCCGGTGCAGGCCGCCGAGCCAAGGTCAGTGGTTTCGACGAGTCGGTCATGGCCATGACACTGAGCCACGGCTTGCGTACCGAACAGGTAACCCTGCAACAGGTATGGGATGTGCGGCGCGCTATCGAGATGCGTACGGTAGTACTGGCGTGCATGCATCGGACCGATAGGGAAGCGGCACAACTACTCGACATCGCCGACAAGATCCTCGAGACGCACAACGACATTGTTACCATGACCGAACACGACATTGCGTTCCACACGTCAATCGCGCGGTGCTCCCATAATCCCCTTTTCCCGGTCCTGATCGCCTCACTCACGACCGCGATGCGCGATACCAATCCGGTTGTTTGGCAAGTACGAACGAGCGAAGAAGAACGCCTCGAAGTCGTGGACTGGCACACCTCCATTGCACAGGCAATCGACCAACGGGATACCAAGGAGGCCATGAAGGCCATGTCGAAACATTTCGACCAGGCCATGCTGAGTCTCGTTAACTCGGGCTTTAATTAGACGAAAAAAACGAGTGGTTTTGCCGCATTCGCTTTCTGATCGGAACTCGTTGACGAACCGGTCAGCCTGCCGACACGAGCAATACCACTTATCGACTTACTGGAGGGCTCGTTAGCGGAAGATGTCGGGGTTATGTGGGAAGAACAATAGCCTCCTGTTGATTGGGCGGGCCCGAAATCTGATGGTGATGGGTGCTA
>Ga0316188_10000677_pt1 | contig 15121 bp, 17 predicted proteins | sample Phiworburrow1_MG_FD_204933 | JGI IMG/M metagenome (GOLD analysis project Ga0316188, IMG submission 204933) | Coastal sediment microbial communities from Maine, United States - Phippsburg worm burrow 1 | ecosystem: Environmental > Aquatic > Marine > Coastal > Sediment | place: USA: Maine...
AACAGAGGCATTGAATTGTCTAAAGTATTTAACGGATAAGGATATGAAAGAAAAAGTTGTTAAGAATACTCGCAATTCGGAACCTAAACTCAATAGTATGGTTGAGATTACTCAAATTAGGAGTACAATAAAAAGACCAAAGACACAGTTGCTAACTATCGAATCATTGGGTTTAGGCAAAAGAAATAGAACCGTGAAAGTAAAATTCACCCCACAGATTAAAGGAATGGTTCAAAAGGTTAATCATTTGGTTGAAATTAAAGAAGCAAAAGCATAATGAAACTGCACACGTTAAAACCCGCTAAGGGCGCGACAAAGAAAAATAAGAGACTAGGAAGAGGACAGGGCTCTGGCGGTAGTACGGCCGGTAGAGGTCATAAAGGAGCTCAGTCGCGTTCGGGATATTCAAAAAAGATTGGCTTCGAAGGGGGGCAGATGTCTTTGGTACGTCGAATCCCTAAATTTGGATTTAAAAACAACAACAAAGTTTATTTTAAACCCGTCAATCTTGATGTACTTGAGAATCTACTTGAAAAAACAAAATCAGACACCTTGAATATTCAATTAATGATTGATAACGGTATCATTGGTAAGAATGACAAAGTAAAAATACTCGGGCGTGGCGAGCTAAAATCAAAAGTGACCGTTGAAGCTCATGCTTTTTCCGGTATAGCTTCAGAAGCTATTGAAAAACAGGGAGGCACAGTAACAATAATAAAGTAATGGGAAAATTCTTTAATACGATAAAGAACATTTTTGCTATTGAGGATCTCAGGGTTCGAATCTTCAACACTATCAGCTTTTTGATTGTCTTTAGGCTTGGTTCGTACATTGTATTACCCGGAGTCAATCCCGACCTACTTTCCGGAAGTCAAGGCGGAGTTTTTGATTTGCTCAATACTTTGTTGGGTGGTTCCTTTAGTAGGGCATCTATTTTCGCACTGGGCATAATGCCTTATATTTCAGCCTCAATTGTAGTTCAATTGCTTACTGTAGCAGTCCCTTATTTCACTAAGCTTCAGAAGGAAGGTGATAGTGGTAGAAAGAAATTAAATCAATTCACCAGAGTTTTGACAATCGCCATTACTGTAGCTCAAGCCTATGGCTATATTCGAACTACTATCAATGCGGAGGCGATTATCAACCCTGGATTTGTCTTTACTGTTACATCCATGATTATCATAGTTTCAGGCACTATGTTTTGTATGTGGCTAGGCGAAAGAATTACTGATAAAGGTATTGGAAATGGTATTTCTATGCTTATTATGATTGGTATCGTATCTCGTTTTCCGGGGGCATTGTGGCTGGAAATGACAGGTAAAGGAATGAATGGGGCCTTGTTATTTATAATTGAGCTTTTGGTTCTATTTTTCGTCGTTGTTGGAGTCATTGCTTTAACGCAAGCTACTCGCCGGATTCCGGTTCAATACGCTAAACAGGTGGTAGGCAACAAGTTATACGGGGGAAAGCGTGATTTTATTCCGCTTAAACTCAACTCTGCCGGAGTAATGCCAATTATTTTTGCACAGGCTTTAATGTTTATTCCACCACTCTTGGCCGGTATTTGGAGAGACAGTGACATTAGTTCTTATGTAGGTTCTACCTTTGCTGACTTTACTTCTTGGCAGTATAACTTACTATTTGGTATTATGATTTTGCTGTTCACCTTTTTTTATACAGCTATTACAGTTCCTGCTAATGATATCGCTGATAATTTGAAACGTAGTGGCGGGTTTATTCCCGGCATCAAACCCGGAAACCATACGGCAGAATTCATTGACACCGTGTTATCGAGAATAACATTTCCTGGTGCCGTGTTTTTGGTGCTTGTTGCAATCTTGCCTGCGTTTGCCGTTCGCGCCGGCGTAACCCAAAATTTTGCTCAATTTTACGGTGGCACCTCCCTGTTGATTTTAGTAGGTGTGGTACTCGATACACTACAACAGATTGAAAGTTATTTGCTTATGAGACATTATGAGGGAATGATGAAATCTGGAAGAGTGAAAGGACGTTCTCAATTTGTTGGTTCTTAAGCTTTGGAAGAATAATGGTATATCTAAAGTCAGAGGAAGATATTAATATCATTAGAGAGAGTGCTAGGATTTTAGCTCTCGCTCATGGTGAAGTGGCCCGAATGATTGCACCCGGTGTCACTACTTTGGCCTTAGATAAAAGAGCAGAAGATTTTATTAAAGATAATGGCGGCGTTCCTTCATTTTTAAAATATAAGGGGTTTCCGGCCAGCATTTGTACTTCCGTAAATGAGACCGTTGTACATGGCATACCTAGCAAGTATGTGTTAAAAGAAGGTGATATTGTTTCGGTGGACTGCGGAGTTAAGTATAAAGGCTTTCATAGTGACTCTGCTTATACATATCCAATGGTTGGAACTTCGAAAGAAGTATTAAATATGTTAAACACAACGTATGATGCCTTATATTTGGGGATTGAAATGGCGAAGGTAGGGAATAGAATTGGAGATGTGAGTTATGCAATACAGACTTATGTTGAGAATTCGGGTTATGGAGTAGTAAGAGAGTTGGTAGGGCATGGTATAGGAAAAAACCTGCATGAAGCTCCTGAAATTCCTAATTATGGAAAAAAGGGGCACGGAGCTAAGATAGTTGTTGGCATGGTTTTAGCAATCGAACCAATGATAAATTTGGGAACTCCGAACGTAGTTCAAGAGGACGATGGATGGACAATAAATACTAAAGACAGAAAACCATCTGCACATTTTGAACATACGGTGGCAGTTTTTAAGGATAGAACGGAAATATTAACAACGCATAAAGACATTGAGGAAAATTATTCTTATTCATGGCGAAACAAAATTCAATAGAACAAGACGGAATTATTCTGGAGGCACTGTCGAACGCAATGTTTAAGGTACAATTGGAAAATGGTCATGAGGTTTTGGCTCATATTTCCGGGAAGATGCGGATGCACTATATTCGGATTCTGCCCGGCGACAGAGTGAAATTGGAAATGTCTCCTTATGATTTAACAAAGGGAAGGATAACTTTTAGATATAAATAGTTTATGAAGGTTAGAACATCATTAAAAAAAAGAAGCGTCGATTGTAAAATTATTAGACGCAAGGGAAAGTTATATATTATTAACAAAAAGAAACCGCGCTATAAGCAGCGTCAAGGTTGATGAGTTACAAAATTAAAAAAACGATAATTATTTATTAATGGCACGTATCGCAGGAGTAGACATTCCGGACAATAAAAGAGGCGAAATCGCACTGACCTATATCTATGGTATTGGTAGAAGAAGAGCCCAACAGATTCTTTCCCAATTAGAAATTTCTTGGGATAAAAAGGTCAAAGATTGGAATGATGAAGAAGCAAATGGTATCAGATCTGTTATTTCTGAGAAATTTCGGATTGAAGGTTCTCTTCGATCAGAAGTCCAGTTGAGCATTAAAAGGCTTATGGACATTGGCTCTTATCGTGGGTTGCGTCATCGTAAGGGTTTGCCGGTGCGGGGTCAAAAAACTAAGAACAATTCACGTACCCGAAAAGGTAAGCGCAAGACCGTAGCGAATAAGAAAAAGGCGGTAAAAGGATAATGTAATTTGAATAAATAAACTCAATATGGCTAAAGAACAATTAGTAAAGGACAAGAAAAAGGGTAAGAGTAAAAAGAACTCTGTGCAGGTTGAAGCCGTAGGTCAGGCACATATTCTGGCTACATTTAACAATATTGTTATCTCAATGACTAATACAGCAGGACAAGTTATAACTTGGGCTTCTGCCGGAAAAATGGGCTTCAAAGGGTCGAAAAAGAACACTCCCTACGCCGCTCAGACTGCTGCACAGGAGTGCTCCGAAAAAGCGTTTGAACTTGGGTTAAGAAAAGTTGAAGTCTTTGTGAAAGGACCCGGTTCGGGTAGAGAGTCTGCAATACGAACCATTCAGAATTCAGGCATTGAGGTTTTGATAATAAGAGATTTGACCCCTATTCCACACAATGGATGCAGGTCACCAAAGAAAAGAAGAGTTTAAATAATCAATCAGATAGGCTATAAACTATGGCAAGATACACAGGACCAAAAGCAAAAATTTCCAGACGGTTTAGTGAACCGGTTATGGGTGAAAGTAAAGCTCTTCAAAAGAAGAACTACCCACCCGGACAACATGGTAGGACTAGAAAAAGAAAACTTTCTGAATACGCTATTCAATTGGCAGAAAAACAGAAAGCAAAGTATATCTACGGATTGTTAGAACGGCAATTTGCTCACACGTTCCAAAAGGCAACCCGTAAAAAAGGAATTACCGGAGAGATGCTTTTGCAATTATTGGAATCTCGGTTAGATAATACTGTATATCGATTAGGCATTGCCCCTACCAGAAGAGCAGCACGTCAATTGGTGTCTCACAAACATATTTTGGTTGATGGTGAAGTGGTTAACATTCCTTCGTACTCTGTTCGTCCGGGACAGATAATTGGAGTGAGAGAAAAATCTAAATCTTTGTTGGTAATTACTAGTTGCCTTTCTATTGGTGCTGTCAAAAGGTATCCTTGGTTAGATTGGGATACTAGCGAGATGGCGGGAAAATTAATCAATACTCCGCTTAGGAGCGAAATCCCCGAGAAAATTAATGAACAACTTATTGTCGAACTATACTCGAAATAAGATTGAAAATAGGTTTTATAGTTTTAAATAATAAAAAAAAATATATATGTCAATATTAGCTTTTCAAATCCCTGACAAGGTAGTGATGGAAAAATCAAGTGAGTTTCATGGTTATTTTACTTTCAAACCACTTGAAAGAGGGTATGGGGTCACTATCGGCAATTCGTTAAGGAGAATTTTGTTGTCTTCATTAGAAGGGTATGCCATTACTGGTATAAAAATCCCAAGCGTTTTACATGAATTTTCAACTATTGAAGGAGTTGTAGATGACGTTTCAGAAATAATCCTAAACCTAAAACAAGTTAGGCTTAAAAAATTAGGAGAAAATTTCGAAAATAAAGTTACCGTACTCATAAAAAAGCAAAAGCAATTTACTGCAGGTGACATTGCTAAGTTTACCCCTTCTTTTGAAATTCTTAATCCCGACCATGTCATCGCCACTTTAGACGAAAAGGCAGAGTTGGAAATTGAACTGACCATAGAAAAGGGTAGGGGCTATTTGCCTGCTGAAGAAAATAAACCTATTGAGCAGATATTCGGATTTATCCCTATAGACGCAATCTTCACTCCGGTTAAGAACGTGAAATATAGTGTTGAGAATACTAGAGTTGAGCAACGTACTGACTATGAAAAATTGTTGATAGAAATTGAAACGGACGGTTCTATTCATCCCGAAAAGGCTCTGGAAGGAGCTGCCTTCATTTTGATTCAACATTTTAGACTCTTTTCAGACAAGTCTATTGAATTTGAACTTAGTGTTGATAAGGAGATAGAATTAGTGGACGAGGAGATGTTGCATATGCGCAAATTGTTGAAAACGTCTTTACATGATTTAGATTTGTCGGTTCGGGCTTATAACTGTTTGAAAGCGGCAGAAATTAGGACCTTAGGAGCTTTAGTTAAGCTTGACGTTTCTGATATGATGAAGTTTAGAAACTTTGGAAAAAAATCATTAGTTGAGTTGCAACAATTGGTTAGCGAAAAAAACCTATCTTTTGGAATGGATTTGTCAAAATATAAATTGGACGACGAGTAATGAAACACGGAAAAAAGAACAACCATTTAGGACGTACTACGTCGCATAGGCAAGCTATGCTTTCCAATATGGCGTCTTCGCTTATTATTCATAAGCGAATTACTACTACAGTAGCCAAAGCCAAAGAATTGAGAAAGTATGTTGAGCCCCTTATTACGAAAGCAAAGTTAGATTCGACTCATTCCCGCAGGGTAGTCTTCTCTTATTTACAAGATAAGGAATCTATTAAGTCACTTTTTGGAGAGGTGGCTACTAGAACCGCTGAACGACCAGGTGGGTACACCAGAATAATTAAGTTAGGCGAGGTTCGGCTTGGAGATTCGGCCGAGATGTGTATGATGGAATTGGTTGACTTTAATGATATTTACGGAAAAGATGTTGCAACCAAAAAATCTAAAACACGCCGTCGAAAGAAAGCAAAATCAAAAGACAGTTCCTCTGAACTAGATAATCAAAGTCAAAAAACTGAGAGCACCGAGGTAGAAGCCACTAAAGAGAAGGAAACTGAAACTAAAGCTGATACTGAAATGGAAGTCTCTTCCACAGAGGCAAAGAATGATAACAAAGCGGAAGCCGAAATTGACACTACGGAAAATACAGATAGTCAAGAAGAACCTAGTGTTAAGGTCAAAGCCGGTAAAAAATCGAAAGTCGATTCTAATTTGGAGTCTAAAAAAGGTGAAGCAGATATTGATGCTGAAACCAAAACCGACGAAGAGACCGATACTGATTCGGAAAAGGTCTGAAATTAGTTCTGCTTTCTGAATTGATCTGATTTTTAGTTTTTTGTTTTGGCTGGCTAAAACTCTTTTCGACTGTTATAATAATAGTTCTTTACTCAAGTAATAGAAAAAAAATTAGTAAGAGGCATTCATTCGTGATTTACTTTTGAATTTTAAAGTGGGGGAGGCTTTTTAAAAATCAACTCCTGCTTTTGTTGCTAAAATCAATATAATTTTCTTAGTATAACAATGTCATTTTGAATTCCTAAATTTGACAACAAATACTATCTTCTCACAAAAAGCTGACCACAAGTGAAAATTTTTGTTTTTATTCCACTCATTCTCGTCCTGACCGTTGCCAATGGCGATGATTTGTATCCGAAAAATAGTGGCATTGACATTCGTCATTATTCCTTCAAAATTGAATTGAACGACTCTACAAATTTTATTGGGGGTGAAGCAACCATTGAAATACGATTTATTAAAAAAATGATTTCATTTGAATTGGATTTGGTCTGTGTGGACAATCTTGGGAATGGGATGACAGTGAGTAAAGTTACGGAAAATAACCAACTTTTAAGATTTTCGCACCAAAATAACCGGTTGTCAATCACTTTACTAGATTCGATTCAACCACCTGAAAATCAAATTATTACTATTTATTACTCCGGTATTCCCGCTGATGGCTTGATAATCGGAAAAAATAAATTTGGCGACAGAACCTTCTTTGGCGATAATTGGCCTAATAGAGCTCATCATTGGCTACCTACTATTGACCATCCTTACGATAAGGCAACTTGTGAATTTAGGGTCATTGCTCCGAATCACTATTCTGTTATTGGAACCGGCAGTAAAATTGAAGAGAGTGACCTTGGAGATGAAAAAAAACTTACTCATTGGAAAACCGATATTTTACTTCCTACCAAGGTGATGGTTATTGGGGTGGCACGCTTCGCAATTCATTATGAAAATGACATCAAAGGCATCCCATTGCAAACGTGGGTCTATCCTCAAAACAAAGTAGAAGGATTTAGTGATTATTCAGTTGCAGGCAAGGTATTGGACTACTTTATAAGCACAATAGGTCAATATCCTTTTGAGAAGCTGGCGAATGTGCAATCAACCACTAAATATGGGGGGATGGAAAATGCCGGCAATATTTTTTACTACGAAAATTCAGTGACCGGTCTCAATAAAGTTGAACCTTTGATTGCCCACGAGGTTGCGCATCAATGGTTTGGTGATGCTGCTTCCGAAGCAGATTGGAACCATGTATGGCTGAGTGAGGGTTTTGCTACCTACTTCGCCAACCTATACTTAGCTAACACTTATGGTAAAGAAAGATTGATGAAAGAGATGAGTGCTGACAGAAAAGAAGTTATGGATTATTATATGACTAACCCGTCTCCTATAGTTGATTATTCAATATCGGATATTACTAAAGTGCTAAATACTAATTCATATCAAAAAGCAGGTTGGATATTACACATGCTCAGGCACCAACTTGGTGATTCACTATTTTTCAAAGGAGTAAGGGAGTATTATGAAAAATTTAAGTTTAAAAACGCTTTAGCTTTCGACTTTATTCAAACAATGGAAACAGTGACCGGGAAAGACCTCAAAAACTTTTTTGACCAATGGATTTTTAAATCCGGCTTTCCACAATTATCCATTAATTGGCAATATAATTCAAGAAAACATAGTTTATTACTGACAATCAATCAGTTACAAAATCAACTTTTTAGTTTTCCTTTAGAAATTTCAATTCTAAGCCAAAACAAAATGGATGAAAGGGTTGTTGTCACAAAGAGGAAGCAAGAATTTGTATTTCAAAGTGATTTTAATCCAACAAATATCATACTTGACCCTAACGTTTGGCTTTTATTTGAAGACAAAACTAAATATTAAATTAATTTTGCGACTATTATAGTTGCACCTATTTGAAAAAGTTTTAGCTTTGCCAAATTTTAATCAAAAACAAAATACTATTAAGAATTATGAAAAGAATCTCAATCACTTTAGTGTTATTATTTATTATTGTTAGCTATTCTCAATCGCAATCCCAATATATTGGTGTGAAGGGTGGCTTGAATATACCAAGTATTAAATCTAGCCAATCTCATGAAGTAAGCAAAGATTACAAATCTGTATTGGCAGCGAGTTTTGGACTTCTATTCGAATACCGTAGCTCAGGTCATCTTGCTTTACAAGTTGAGTTGAATTATAGTGGGCAAGGTGGAAAAAGAGATGGGATGCAGCCCATAGTTCCTACTTCCAAAATTGCAAGTGCACTGCCTTCAGGGACTCCTCCTTCGACAATTCAACTACTTATACCTGAAGGGAAGTACGCTTACGCAAAATATAAAAATGAAGCGGTTATTAAAAGCCTTGAGGTACCTGTGCTAGGTAAATTCTATTTTGGCTCAAAATATAGGTTTTATACTGAATTTGGACCTTACATTGGTTATGTTGTGAAAGCAACTGCGGTTACCTCAGGAAAAAGTGAAATTTACTATGATGATATTTCGACTGGGGTGAGAAAATCTTTAGCACAATTTAGTATCCTTGCCGTTCCATTTAACGCAAGCACTGATATCAGTTCTGATTTAAACCTTATATACTATGGTCTGACTGCGGGTGCAGGGGTTAATTTCAAAATCACTGAGAGAAGTTTAATTTTTGGAGATGTTAGGGCCTCATACGCAATAACTAAATTGCAAAAAGATACAGCGCAATACGGAAAAGCACATCTGGGAAACTTGCTTGTCTCTTTTGGCTATGCAGTAAAAATTTAATTGATAAATTTATCATTAATTTTAGGCAAGTGTTCACTATAAAAATTTCAGTTCCTTTATTTTTACTACCTTCGCAAACAATATAAATTATTATGGCAAACCATAAATCGGCAAAGAAAAGAATACGTTCAAACGAAAAGAAAAGACTTCTTAATCGCTATCAGTTGAAGACGGCGCGTACTGAGACTAAAAAACTAGTAGCCACAGAGAAAAAAGAAGAAGCACAGTTGATTTTAATTGATGTTATATCTAAAGTCGATAAGTTGGCGAAGAAAAATATTATTCACTGGAAGAAAGCGGCAAATATCAAATCGAAATTATCTAAGAAGGTAAACGCAATGGTTAGCGAACCTTAAATTGAAGTTTAATCCGTAATCTCTTTGCGAGAATAGATTTTACTGTAAATATACTCTACGACCACATTTGCTTTTTATGTGGTCGTAGTTTTTTTGTTGCCTATTGAAGATATATTTAATCATTATATTCCAATGAAAGCCGGTACGGTCATCTTGTGTTTTACGATTCTTATAATTGGGTTTGTAATTTATTTTTCTTTTTCAACGGGCAATGAAGATTATTTTTCTTCTATCAAGGCTGAAAGGGAAAGAAAAGACGATTGGTTTCGCAGTTCGCCTGATTCTCCATTCTACAATCAAAAAAATTCATTTCATGGATTGAAGTATTATGCTCCTGACCTAAAGTATAAGGTTACAGCAACCTTGGAGCCGATAAAAGAAAGAAAAATCGCCACTGTTTATACAAATACAGGCTCGGTAGAACATTACCTCGAATATGCCTATGCCAATTTTAAGCTTGAAGGAGCGCAAAAATTATTAATATTGGAGGTCTTAGAAAAGGGAGCTAAAAACGGCAACCTCTTTCTTGCACTTACTGATAAAACAAGCGCGAAGGAAACTTATGGAAGCGGTCGTTATTTGGATATAAGAAAAGTGAGGGGTGAATCAACTATTGAGCTGGATTTCAACAGATTATACAACCCTTATTGCGCCTATTCAGACAATTTCAGTTGTCCTTTTCCACCAAAAGAAAACAATTTGACCATCCCTATATTAGCAGGCGAGAAACAATATAAACCTAATTGAAATCCAACACTACCTATTTTAGGTTTTCAATAGTTAAAATAACAAACATTTGCTTATAGCTCTTGAATGTTGTATTTACCTACTGCGAGGAACTTTCTTTTAAAAAGATACCAATAAAATAATTAGCTTACTTTCGATTGCCTTGAAGCTACTGCGCTTAGGGAGGAGTATCCTCCGAGAATATTGACAATTTTATTAAAACCATTTGATTTTAATATCGAACACATGACTACGGATCTGTACCCTCCTGCACAATGAACAAAATATTCTCTATTAAAATCTAACGATTTAATATTTTCGTTGATGTAATCTAAGGGTACGTTTTCAGCATTTTCAATATGACCAATTTTAAATTCACTTTCCCTGCGAACATCAAGCAAGGTGGTATTGGGCGAATATTCTACTTCAAAATATTCTTCGGCAGTAATTTCCTTTAGTGAGTCTATTTTTTTTCCTGCTTTTGTCCAAGAAGGAATTCCGCCCTGCAAAAAACCTAAAGGATTATCATACCCTACGCGTGCCAGTCTGGTGATAACTTCTTCTTCGCGCCCATTTTCAACCACTAATAGCAAAGGCTGTTTCAATTCCGGAATCAGAGTTCCAACCCATGGTGCAAAAGAACCACCAATACCAATAGAAATTGAGCCGGGAATAAAGCCTTTAGCAAATTCATCGGTTTCTCGGGTATCCAAAATCATTGCATTTTGATCTTTGCGAATCTTTTCAAATTGATCCACCGAGAGGGCTATGTTTCCGGCTTGCAGAACTTCATCGAGGCTTTTCAACTCTCCGGTAATATTCAAAATTACGTTGGCGGGAAAATAACTTGGGGGTGAGTCAAGTCCCACCACCAAGTTCTCAATAAACTCTGTTTTAGTCAGTGTTGGACTTAGAGCATAGTTAAATTGTCTTTGATTACCTATGGTAGAGGCAGTCTCTTTACCAATATTTTTGCCGCATGCACTACCGGCTCCATGTCCCGGATAGACTATAACGTCATCGGGAAGGGTCATCAGTTTATTATGAAGTGAGTCGAATAGCAATCCGGCTAAATATTGAGGTGTTATTTCGCGTCTCAGCTTTTGTACCAGATCAGGCCGCCCTACTTCTCCGACAAAAAGGGTGTCGCCGGTAAAAACGGCATGCTCTCGTCCGGCTTCATCCAACAAAAGATAGCACGCCGATTCAAGAGTATGACCCGGCGTATGCAATACCTTAATTGATACATCTCCAAGAGTTAAAATCTCACCATCTTCGGCAACCTTCGCCTTATAATTAGGTTTTGCGGAAGGTCCAAAAACAATTGTTGAGTCTGTCTTTTTTGATAATTCGACATGCCCCGAGACAAAATCTGCGTGGAAATGCGTTTCTAGTACATATTTAATTTTGGCATTATTTTTTTTTGCCTGCTCAATATACTGAGATACATCGCGGAGGGGGTCGATGATAGCCACTTCTCCGTTGCTCTCAATGTAGTAGCTAGCTTCTGATAGACATTTGGTATAAAATTGTTCAATTTTCATAATTTAAAATTTTAGCTTACGATTCTCTAAGCGACAAATATACGTTTTTTTTATTTTCCCAAAATAGGGGAGACCAGCATAGAAATGAAATTAATTATTCTATTTTCGTGCGTGAAAAAAATATTTCAAAACCAGCCAATCGGTATTTTTGATAGTGGCATCGGCGGGCTGACTGTGGCTCATGCTATTAAAAAATTACTTCCCGACGAAAATTTAATATACTTTGGCGACACTGCCCACCTTCCTTACGGTGATAAATCGGAAGATGCAATTGTAAGTTATTCCAAAAAGATTGTTGATTTTCTGTTGCAAAAAAACTGCAAATTAATTGTCATGGCCTGCAATTCAGCGAGTGCAGTTGCTTACTCATTCATAAAAAATTATGTTTCAAAGGAAATAAAAGTCATCAATGTTATTGACCCCGTGGCAGAGGAAGTTATAGGGCAATTTCATGACAAAGTTGTTGGCGTTATTGGCACAAAGGTTACCATCGAATCCGGAATTTATTATAAAAAAATTAATGGCATTAATAATATTATATTGAAAGGGCTTTCTACTCCGTTATTAGTTCCTATGATTGAGTCGGGCTGGGTAAACAACCAAATAAGTTACGATATTGTGAAAGAATATCTTGATGACGAAAGTCTAAAAAATATTGAATTATTAATACTTGGGTGCACTCATTATCCTTTGATATTGCCTGAAATAAAAAGGTATTACGGCAACGGTACAGTTCAAATTTTAGATTCACCGCGACTGGTGGCTTTGGTAGTAAAAAATTATCTGACACAAACAAATTTGCTATCCACACAAATTAATGAACCCGACCAATTTTTTGTTTCAGATTTTACACCTTCATTTGAAAGCTCTAGTAAGTTGTTTTTTCACAAAGAGGTAAGCCTACAAAAGCACTTATTTTAGTATTACCAATTACGAAGGGGCTAAACGAATGACAATACCATCTATATTTGAGTTGATTCTAATTTGGCAACCCAATCTACTGTTTTGTTTAACATGAAAGGCTTCTGCCAACATTGCTAGTTCATTTTCATTGGCTTCCGGAAGAGGAGTGTCAGATTCAATATAACAATGACAAGAGGCACACAATGCCATTCCACCGCAAGTGCCTTCGACGGGAAGTTCATTTATCTTGCAGATTTCCATTATATTCAAATTCATGTCTGTAGGGGCTTCCAATTGGTGTGCGACACCGGTTCTATCAATAACCTTTAGCTGTATTGTATTTTCCACTTCAAAGTAGGGTTAAGGCATAAATTAAAACGGGTTCACTCCATTTACAGTAGTGTATTTTAGTACATTCCTCTTATCGGGATGAATAATTGCGAATGCACTTTGGACTGCCAGCGTTCCTTCATGGAATCCGCACAATATTAATTTCAATTTCCCGGGGTAAGTGTTGATGTCTCCGACAGCAAAAATTCCTCTTTTTTTGGTAGAATAATCTACTGTGTTTACAACAATGGCGTTCTTCTCAATTTCAAGACCCCAATCAGCAATTGGACCCAAACTGGGAGTAAGCCCAAACAAGGGGATAAAATGGTCTGTATCAACAGTTTTTTTGCCCGAGGTATCGTGGTTGATAACCACTGACTTAACTCTTCCGGTGCTATCTGGAATAATTTCAACTACCTCGCTTTCTGTAAGAAGATTAATTTTGCCTTGTGAAGCCATTTCCATCACTTTTTGAACCGAGTCCGGCTGACCGCGAAAGATGCTACGACGGTGAACCAATGATATTTCCGTTGGTATCTTATTTTCAACCAAAAAAACCGTCCAATCAAGTGCAGAGTCGCCGCCACCGGAAATAACAACCTTTTTTCCTTTATAGAATTCAGGGTCTCTGATAATATATTCTACCCCGCGGTCTTCAAAATTCACAAGATTATTAATTGGTGGTTTTCGCGGTTGAAATACTCCCAGACCACCGGCGATGATTACCACCGGAGCCATTAATTCAGTACCCCGATTTGTAACAAGCTGATATTTAGAGTTTTTATATTCTAGCGACACAACCGTTTCTCCTAAGGTGAATCCGGGGTTGAAAGGAGCTATTTGCTCCAGTAAATTTTTCACCAACTGACCTGCCAATATCATTGGATAACCGGGAATATCATAAATTGGTTTTTTGGGGTATATTTCACTGAGTTGACCACCTGCACTGGGAAGTGAATCTACTACGTGGCAACGCATTTTTAATAATCCGGCCTCAAAAACAGTGAAAAGCCCCACAGGACCTGCACCGACAATAATAATTTCTGTCTCTATCATATTACATAATTATACTCCCTGAATGAAATCACTCTATTATTAAAGTGATTAAGTAATAAAAGTCGCAAGTTAATGGTAAATAATTTTACTCCGTTATGTTGATAATATTTATTAACTTGATGTCTCTTTGTGTAACGGATTTACGGGATTAAAGGATTGCACAGATTAATGGAATAATGGAGTTCTTTGTCTTGGTTTAAATTCTCGGGCAGCCAATGAGAGGACACAGATAGGCAATATTTGTTTGGATAGTCAATGTATTAATATCAGGCTCAAAAAGATAAATTTGTCTTTAGCCAAATTTATAATTTCTTAGGGGTTTATTAAGTGGCACTAAGGCAGAGAGTGGCACAGAAGAAATATAATACATTTGAATGCTTGTTTGCTTAGAAGGAGGGATAAAAAAAAGCCCACTTTTTCAAGTGAGCTTTTTCATAATAAGGAAAGGCGACGACCTACTCTCCCAAGTTTTACCTCAGTACCATCAGCGCTGGTGGGCTTAACTTCTCTGTTCGGAATGGGAAGAGGTGAGTACCACCGCTATAGTCACCTTAAGACATAGCTATCCAAAAAAATGGATACAATAATTTTAATTGACAATCGGCGAAAGAGTAGAAATAAAGTCTTTATTAGAGCTATTTAGTTAAATGAAGCGTTTGGGTAATTAGTACTGCTCAGCTTTGACATCTCTGTCTTTACACCTGCAGCCTATCAACGTCGTAGTCTACGACGTCCCTTAATGGAAGTCTCATCTTGAGGTAGGGTTCGCACTTAGATGCTTTCAGCGCTTATCCCTTCCCAACGTGGCTACCCGGCACTGCAGCTGACACCACAACCGGTACACCAGAGGTTAGTCCAACCCGGTCCTCTCGTACTAAGGTCAGAGCCTCTCAAACTTCCTACGCCCATCACAGATAGGGACCGAACTGTCTCACGACGTTCTGAACCCAGCTCGCGTGCCACTTTAATGGGCGAACAGCCCAACCCTTGGGACCTTCTCCAGCCCCA
>Ga0316188_10000678_pt1 | contig 15113 bp, 12 predicted proteins | sample Phiworburrow1_MG_FD_204933 | JGI IMG/M metagenome (GOLD analysis project Ga0316188, IMG submission 204933) | Coastal sediment microbial communities from Maine, United States - Phippsburg worm burrow 1 | ecosystem: Environmental > Aquatic > Marine > Coastal > Sediment | place: USA: Maine...
GTCGACGACAGACCGAGAGGGGCACAGGGCGGGGGTGCCTCTCTCATGAAGCGGACCCCTCAGGCCGGCCTTTCGAAGGCCGTCCTCGCCTCGTCCGGGTCGTTGACCAGCACGATCCGATAGCGGGCCCTGTTCTCTCTCAGGCGCTGAACTGCCTCGTTCACCCGCGACATCGGCATCAGTTCGACCTGGGGGGCGATGCTGTGTTCATGTGCGAAGGTCAGCATCTCCCGCATCGTGGACCGATTGGCCATGAACGACCCGGTGATCGAGAGCTGGTGTGCCACCAGGTCGATCGAATCCAGCGCAAGCCACGGGAAGGCCACGAGTACCAGCCGTCCGTTCTTCTTGAGGGCCATGAGCAGGGTCTCCCATGCGAGCCCGCCGTGGGCGGTGCAGAGCAGCAGGTCGAAGCGGTATTCGGCCTGTCCCATCGCCTCCGTATCCGCCGCCACGATGAAGTCGCAAGCGCCAAAGGCGCGCGCTTCGTCCTCCTTCTCAGGCGAGGAGGAGATGGCGGTGACCTGGCAGCCCAGTGCGCGGGCGAACTGGATGGCGAGATGGCCAAGACCTCCCACACCGATGACGCCGACCTGCCGCGAGGGGCCCGTGGCGTACGCTCGAAGCGGGGGATACACGGCACTCCCGGCGCACATCAGGACCGCGGCCGTTTCTGAGGGCATGGCCGCCGGGAGCGGGCAAGCGAATCGGCCGTCCACCGTCACCGCGGAGGCGAAACCGCCGCTGGGGGTCCACGTACCGCATCGAACGATGTCCTGGCAGAGGTGCTCGTCCCCATTCAGGCACCACTCGCATTGCATGCACGAACGGCCCTGCCAGCCAATGCCGACCCGATCCCCTTCCTTCAGCCCGGATACAGCGTCCCCTAGCGCCGACACGTGGCCGACGATCTCGTGGCCGGGCACGAGGGGGAAGGAGAAGACACCGAGGCGGTCATCGATGGCGTGGATGTCCGTGTAACAGAGGCCACAGTGGGTGACCGAAACTCGGACGTCGTGGTCCCCAAGTTCTGGCGCCTCGAGGGTGGCTGGCTCCAGCGATTGCCCTGCCGCTCGCGCTGCGAAGCCCAAGATGGTTGAAGGAGACATCGGCGAAACCTCCCGTTTCGCTGGGGCGTCTCTGCAGCCATGGTAGGGGATGTCGCCTGAACAGGCCAGACCCACGATGCGCCGCAATGCTCCTTCCGGCACGACGGCCAGGGTGAGGCGATGCGGCGATTCTGGGGCGACAGACAGGGCTTGCGGCCCGGCGGCAGCCTCGGTCGGCGCGCGATCAGGCGGATGGGATCGTACCGAGAGCTCTGCCGTGACCGGTATCCCGGGCCTGGGTGGTCAAGGCGTGCAGCCGAGCACATCCAGCTGGTTGTGGGCGCTTCAGTGCGACAGGGGCCGGTCAGGGTTGTGCGGCCTCGGCCCCGTTGCGCGTGTACTCGGTGCATTCGCGCTGAAGCCAGTTGGAGAACGCGTCGCAGCTTCCCTCGATGAGGTATCGGACGCGTTCTACTTCCTCGAACTGGAAGGCAGTCGTATTGAGTTGCGAGAGCAGGGACATGCTGCCGCAACTGGTCGAAGCGTTCGCGATCACTTCCCGGAAGTCACTGAAGTCAACTGTAAGCAGTCCATTGTCGAGTGTCACGGACTGAACCGTTTCTGAAGTCTCAATGGAGAAGATGATCGCGTCGGCACCGCGAGCCGCTTCATCACCGGTCGGACCGGCGACAAGGTCTCGGAACGCTGCCTCGACGGGGTCGAGGGAAGCAGCCACCGACCGCCCGAAGAGGGCCACGTCTCCACAGTCGCCGCCACTGGTGGCGAACGCCACCTGGACGGTCTGCGTTGTCCCCGACTCGGTGGGAGTCGCGGCCGGCGTGGGCGTCGTCGTCTCGATGCCGGGAGTCGCTTCATCGAACCCGGGATTCGAAATCACGGTGTCCTCACAATCAGGCGCATCTTCAGCACAAGCCACTGCGATCAGAGGAGTGCCGTCTGCACCAGGACCGTCACGTTGCTCCGACACGGCACAGCCGCTCAGCACGATCACGACCGCGAGGCTCGTAACGGCTACCAGCAGGGATCGTTGCACAAGAACCATATGATCTCCCTCAAAGCTCTGCACATATGACGATCACTCCGAGCCATTCAGTTCCCGCCCATATCGAAGGCACATCCGCTCGCCCGTTAGACGGTGCATATTGCCTCCGATATGGGCTCGTGAGGATGGGACTCACGTCGATGGGAACGAAAAGACCGCCGGCGTCCGGCAGCCCGGTCCCGCGTCGATTCGTGGCGACCTTGGAGGGAGCCATGTCGCCGGAACCGAACTGGTAGCGACACCACCGCGCCTCGACAGTCCGATGAACGTTGTCAGGTGCCGTCGAGCGTGAGCGAATACACCCGTTCCTCGAGCTTCCCAATCATCCGGTAGATCGTCCAGAGGTTGTTCGCCTGCATCACGCGGAAGGGAGCCACCCCCACCTCAGCGACAATGCCGTCCTTGTTGCGCTGCATACGCGCAGCGCGCAGAAGACGCTTCTCGCCGTCCTCACGCTCGAGGAGCGATTCCAACCACTCGGACGCAACACGATCCATCGCCCGGATCGTGAAACCAGCTCGACGGACAGCCTCCTCGAAGACCTCGAGGGAGAGTCGGTCGGGTACCGTGGCGAGGTCCGCGCAGATGCGCTCCTTCTCAGCAGGTTCAAGCAATGGCGTCCCGAACACCTGATGGATGAGCATGGATCCTAAAGGGATCAACACCCTGCGGCACTCCATGAGTGCACCGTCCAGATCCGCGACATGGGTAAGCATGTCGCGCGAGAACACGACATCGACAGTGTCGTCTTCGATAGGGATCTGATTGATCGTTCCCCGACGCACCTCCACGAGGTCGCCAGAGTCGCGGCTGGCGATAGCGTGCAACGCGTCATCAAGATTCGCTTGCACAGGATCGACGACGATGACGCGACACCCGAAGCGCTCGGCAATCGCGAGACCATCGGTGGCATCCCTGCCACCAACATCCAGGACGACGTCCCCCTTTGTGAGACCGAGGGTGGAGAGGGTGTCATAGATGGAAGACTTCGGTCGAGGGTCGAGACTCCGATCGGTCAATGCCGTGGCTTCGTCCCAGTCCACATCCCAGTGCCCGTACATTTGCTCAACGGTGAGCGGCGTGGTCCATTCATCGGCCATACCCATCAACATACCTCGTCGATTCCCATCCGGGTATCCAGCCATGCCTCGAACCTAGAAGCGCATCACAACCGCTCGTGCCCTCAGCGAAGATCGTCACCCATTTCGAGGCACACGTGGGCGGAGGTGAAACTCACGCCAAATGAAGGACCACCGACGAGACGGTCTTCGGGAACGTCGAAGCGACTCTCGGGTTCCGACGGTTCTCACGCAGAGGCCTCCACGCCACGTTGAGCGAGTGGCGGCTCGTCTGCACCGTCCACAACCTACTCGAGATCCACCGGCACCGACCTGCAACCGTCTGAACCCGGAACCACGATCGGCGCGTCCCCACCGAGACACGCCGAACCCCCCACTCCGGAGACCATCCATGCGACAGCCCCCGGCGTAAGGGTGTCAGGGCCGCCCTCGGCTGGATTCGAACCAGGGACACCCGGCTTAGGAAGACGATCCTGGGGCCGTAGCTGACTGGGGAGAGTGTGGAGAACCATCGTCACACTCGACTTCCGGGGACCTGTCGTTGAGCGTCCCAGCCCATCGTTTCTCGTCGCCCTCGCGGCGGACACCTGCTGTAGCCGGATCCAACGCTCCAACAGCGGCAGCGCACTGGGGTGGGATCCTCGGATGTTGCATCGCCTCTGAGCACTCGTTGTCGGCCTGGTCAGGGTCGACAACGACGCAACGGAGATCCTCGGCACCCGAATCTCGGATCGACCGCGGAACAGGACCCGGAGCGATACCGCATGGTGGTGAGCGGGGAGTTGTCGCGATGCGTATGTGTGGCTCATGTGCGGCCTGATGGTGGAGTGGGAAGCTTGCGGCCGAGCAGGCGAGCGATCCTGCTGACCACGGGCACAAGCAAGCCGACGAACCCGGTTGTCACGAACACGTCCCGGTACTCGCGAGCGAGGAGGGCAGAGTCGAGTGGCCCGGCATCGTCGCCAAGCTGGCCCGCCGTGGTGAAGAAGGCAGCTGTTCGCAGGGCGGGGCGCGTCTCCCAACGCACAACTGCAGAATCCGTTTTGGAAGCGTTCTTGGCCTTGTGCCGTGTCCCGCGCGGGATCTCGATCGTGTCTCCTACACCTAGGACGTGCTCGGTGCCGTCGATGACGAACAACATCACGCCGTGTTCGATCTCGAAGTGTTCGTCCTGATCCGGGTGATAGTGAGTTGGAGGAAACGGTGACCCCGGAAAGTACTCGACTCGCTGCTCGTGGATCGGCTCCGCGTTGTTGTCGATTGAGCGGAGGTACCAGACTCGAGATACTGAATTCTCAAGAGTCGGAGTTGGGGTCGACGCGCCCTCCCATTGCTGGTGGTTGATCTTCGGGATCTCGTGATCGGTGCTCATGCCAACCCTCTCTCTTCTTTCGTGCTGACGCACTATCCGCTCAAAACCTCTCTGCTTCTTCGCGTCGGTGGTGGGTTGCGAGTTCGCGCAAGGCGGCCGGCTGAATCTCTTGAGCCGCAGCGACGGCAACCTTTGCCGGAGTTCTTGCCCTGAGCGTCGACGTGCGGACGCCGCCCTCGATCAGGGCGCGCTCTCCCAGAATCGAGCCGGGGCCCAATTCGGCGACAGCCTCGCCGTCCACCTCCACCGTGAGCACGCCGTCAAGGAGCAGGAAGAGGTCCGTGCCCGGATCGCCTTGGGTCACCAGTGTTTCCCCCTCTGCCAGTTTGCGGAACCGAGGCTTCCTTCCCTCCCGCATGACTTGGATGGACAGTCGCCGCTCCAGCTCGGTCTCCACCGCAGTCACGATTGCCGGTGAGTCGGCATCGCCCCACGGGGTGTTGTCGCCGAAGCTCTCCTGGGTCCAGCCCTTGAAGTCGATCATTCCACTCTTGGCAGCGAGATCGAAGTTGTCGTCATAGATCCAGTGCCTCGGCATCTTGCTTGCGCCGGTCACCTTGAAATCGCTGCTCCCATCCGCGCGAATGGTGAGCGAGAGCGTGGTCCACACGGTTGGGGCCGTGATCTTGAGAAAGGGTGGGCGATTGATGCGACGGGGCAGCGGTGCACCGGTCCGGCCCCCCGTCGTCTGAACGAACGTTGCCGTCGTCGCCGTCACATCCGGGTCGTGCCGAATGTCGGGGAATGAGACGGCAGGAATGGTGATGCTTCCGAGGCCCAAGGCCACCGTGGTTGACCCGATGAGTCCTCCGCCCGAGTATCCGGCATCGACCACCCGGCCGTCCTCGACGTCGATCCAGGCTGCAAGCCGGTTGGCGAATCGGAATCGGTCCGCGACCCGCAGCGCCTCCAAGTTCTCGATGTGGTCGGGAAGCGGATCGTCGTAGTGGCCGATTCCAAGGTCCACCGGGACCCGCAGCGGCCCCGACATGGCTTCTGACGGGATCCAGGAAATGGACGTGACCGTTGATTCGTAGCGCATTGGTGTCCTCCTTTGGACTCGCCAAGCGTGCCACCTCCTTGCCCTCGAGACCAGCGTGGTGGCCCCATTCCGAACGGGTACCAACCCCACCTCGAAACACGCGCCCACACCCTGGAGGAATACCGCTATGCCCGACAGAATGCGATACGTACACTCAGCGTCTGGGGAGGACCGCGTTGACCATCTCAGTGTTTCTCGCCGACGACAACCTCATCGTGAGGGAAGGCGTCAAGGCGCTACTCGATCTCGAAGACGATCTCGAAATCGTCGGGCAAGCCGCCGACTATGACGGCCTCGTCGCGGGAGCGAAGGCGACGAACCCGAACGTCATCGTCACCGACATCCGCATGCCCCCCGATTTCTCCCGGGAAGGCATTGAGGCCGCGAAGGAGGTGCGCAGGCGCCATCCAGGAACGGGCGTCGTGATCCTTTCACAATTCGACGACCCCGACTACGCCATCTCCCTGCTCTCGGATGGCGCCGCCGGATACGCCTACCTCCTCAAGGACCGCGTCGGTGAGGGGAACCAGCTCGCCCGAGCGGTGCGCGAGGTTGCCGCAGGTGGATCGGTGCTCGACCCCAAGATCGTCGAAGGGCTCACCACACCGGTCCGCCAGGACGCCACACTCTCGGCTGAGGAAGAGTCGCTGCTGCAGATGGTCGCCGAGGGTCGCACAGTGAACGCCATCGCCGGGCACCTCGACACCACGCCTGCGGCGGCGAACACAGCCATCGAGGATCTCTTCAAACGGCTTGCCGAGGGCCTCACGTCGGGCAGCGCAGACAGTTTGAAGCGCCTCCGCCTGCTCCAGAAGGCGATCGTCGACCGCAAAGAACAGGGCGAGTCGCTGAGCAGGCTCTTGCCCGGGGGTATCGCGGCACAGATCATCGACGGTGGGCGTCTCCCCGGAGAGACCGAGGAACTCGTGGTCACCGTGCTCATGTCCGACATCCGTGGCTACACAGCGATCGCCGAACATGCCGACCCGTCAGTTCTCGCCGGGCAGCTCAATGAGCATCGCTCAGCGATGAATGGAGCAATCCTCGGTCACGGCGGCACCGTGATGCAGTTCGTCGGCGATGCCGTCATGGCGGTCTTCGGCGCTCCAGTCGCACAGGCTGACCACGCGGCTCTGTCCGTTGAGGCGGCGATTGCCATGCATGCAGCCCAACACGAACTCAACGCCCGGTGGCAATCAGAGGGCAAGGAACCGTTCGGACTCGGCATAGGGCTCTCCACGGGCCTCGTCGCCGCCGCCCTCCTCGGCTCCGAGGACCGCCTCGAGTACTCGCTCGTCGGTGACACGGTCAACCTCACGCAGCGCCTCCAGCAGTGGGCCGAACCAGGAGAGACTGTGTTGAGCCTGCCGACATGGGAAGCCCTCGTCGATCCACCCGACGCAGATGAACTCGAAGCCTCGATAGTCAAGGGCCGCGAGACGCCCGTGGGTGCCTACCGGGTCCCGAGGAGGCAGCCATGAGCACCTTCGACGGCACCGTGATCGATCGCGGACGCGTATCCCTCGGGAGAGGATTCGCTGTCGCCTCCGTCGCCCTTGGTGGCGTCGGGATGGTCCTGCTCGCCGGGTTCGCTGGCTGGGAGTTCCTGATCGAATCGCTCGCGCTCAACTTCGGGGCGCTCGCCGTCATGCTCGGCATCCTGACATGGCTCATGATCCCGACGCAGAGCCGCAATGGTTCGGTGTGGGCGATTGCATGGGCGGCACTCTTCTCGGCACTGTTCACCTCAGGAGTGGCACTTGCCGTGCTGGTCACGAGACGTGCAATGCCCGGTCTCTCCTTCGCGGAGTTCGAGCAGCTGAGCCCCGCCGATCTCCCGACGCTGGCCTCGTTTGCTGTGTCATTCCGGTTCTGGCCCGTGGTGCCTGCGTTCTGGCTCCCGCTCACTCTCGGCCTCCTGCTGTTCCCGACGGGGCACCCGCCGACCCCTCGGTGGAAGTGGGTTGGCTGGTGGAGCATCCTCGCGATTACGCTCGCCTCCACCGCCACGGCCCTTGCTCAGAACCCGTGGAGCACCTTGCCGATCAGCTCGGGGGAGAGCACGGTCCCTGGCACTCTCGGCTCCCTGAACGACGCAGGCTTCCTCCTCGCGTCCATCGCCGCAGTGGTATCGATTGCCTCGCTGGTTGTCCGGTACCGCAGGAGTGTCGGAGTGGAGAGGAGCCAGATCCGGTGGATCGCCTTCGGGGGGGCGGTCTATGTCGTTGCCCTGATGTTCGGCGACAACATACAGGGGACCCCCGTCGTGGATGCGCTGTTTGGCTTGGGAGTCCAGGTTGCGCTCGTGGCTTCCTATGGCATCGCGATCACGAGATATCGGCTCTACGACATCGACGTCGTCATTTCGAGGACGGTCACCTATGGGGTGCTGGCTGCGTTCATCACTGGCGTATACGCGGTCGTCGTGGTCGGAATCGGTTCCTTGGTCGGAAGCAGTGACGAACCGAACCTTGCGTTGTCGATTGCCGCGGTCGCGATTGTGGCGGTCGCCTTCGAGCCGCTTCGTCGACGTGTCCAGCACTGGGCGAACGTGTTGGTCTACGGCAGACGGGCAACGCCGTACGAGGTGCTCTCGAACGCCACCGCGCGGCTCGCGGGGGCGAGCAACCCCGACGATGCGCTCACCCAACTCACCACACTCATCGGACAAGGCACCGGAGCGTCCGAGGTCGTGCTGTGGCTGGTGGTCGGTGAGACCATGGTTCCCCGATCTGCGGTGCCGGATGAGGCCCTTGATGGTCTTGTCCCGGTGGCGGCGTCGGCAGACGTCGCAGCGCTCGCGGGAGATCGAGTGACCTTCGTCCGACACCGCGGCCAGGTTCTTGGAGCACTGAGCGTCACGAAGGCCAAGGGCGATCCGGTCACCGAAGCGGATGACAAATTGCTCGTCGACGTCGCTGCCGGGGCTGGGGTTCTCCTGCGGAACATGGGGCTCAATGCCGAACTCGCAGAGCGCGCGGAGCAACTGCGGCTGTCGCGTAGGCGCCTCGTCGCTGCCCATGATGCCGAGCGCCATCGGTTGGAGCGGGACCTCCACGACGGAGCGCAGCAACAGGTTGTCGCACTCAAAGTCAAATTGGGGATTGCTCGAACGCTTGCCGAGCGGGAGGGTGCGGAGAATGTTGCAGCGTTGGTCACCGCCTTGGCCGAGACCACCCAACAAGCGGTCGACGGTATGCGCGCGGTTGCCCACGGCATCTACCCACCCCTGTTGGAGGCCGAGGGCCTCGAGGCGGCCCTCGGCGCAGCCAAGCGGACGCTTCCCGTCCCCGTCGAGATCACCTGCGCCGGACTCGATCGCTACGACCGATCGCTCGAAGAAAGCCTCTACTTCTGCGTTCTCGGGACGGTGACGGTGGCGGTCGACGTGGGGGCAACGCGTATCGAGATGGACATCGTCGGGGAGGATGGCTGGGTCCAGTTCAAGGTTCGTTGCGATGGTGCGATCGGGGATCTCGTGTCCGTCGATGATCGAGTCGACGCCATGGGCGGCGTGCTCGAGGTCGTGTCGACGCAAGGCGGGTCAGAGGTCCTGGGTCGGCTGCCGACAACGATCGGAACCTGGGAGTTGGTATGACCGATCAGGTATCGACGTTGGGTGACACGGTGGACATACCAGAGTCGCGTTCCCGAATCTGGTGGTCGCGAGCCGCGGTGATCGCCACCACCGTCGCCTGCGTCGCGCTGGGTGTATCGCCCTTGATAACGGGTGAGACCCGATCCGCGGCATCAGGAGAACTGGCGTGGCTGTTCGTGGCCTGCTTGTTCGCCTGGCTTGGTGGACTCATCATCGGCCGGCAGCGAGAGGGCCGGATCGGTTGGCTCCTGGTGTCCATCGGTGCTGCATTCGCGTATGGCGCTCTCATCGAGCGGCTGGTCGACCGCCTCGAACCGGTTGCCACTGCCTGGACCTGGCTTGTCCTGTGGTTGGGTAGCTGGGCCTGGTTGCTCTGGTTGTTCCCCGTCTTCCTGTTGCTTCTCACATTCCCGACGGGCCGGTTGTTATCGCCGAGGTGGAGATGGGCACCGATCCTGATGGTGGTGATGACCGCTGCATTCCTGTTCCTGTCGGCGTTCACACGCCTGATCGGACCCCAGTCGGGGCCGCAGACGTGGATGATTCGGAATCCCGTGGGGTTCCTCGGGGACCTTGCCGACTTCCTGTTCATTCCGTGGTTTCTGGGACTCCTCACATTGGTGGTCGGTGGCGTCAGCGCGATGGTCATGAGGTACCGGCGCTCCGCCGAGGTCGAGCGCGCCCAGATCAAGTGGGTGCTTGTGTCGTTTGCCCTCTTCGCGGTTGCATATGTCGCTCTCTTCTTGGCCAACGTGTGGAGCGCCCCCTCGTCGGCGACTCAGGTTCTCCTCATCGTGGGCGTCGCCGGAATCCCGGTATCGATCACGGTTGCGGTGCTGAAGTTCCACCTGTTCGACATCGATGTGATCATCAGCCGGTCGGTGACGTTCGGTGTGTTGGCCGGGTTCATTGGTGGGGTCTATGTCGCCATCGTCGTTGGGTTGAGCGAGGTACTCGGTAGCGGCGATGGATCGAATTTCGGGTTGTCGGTGGTGGCGACGGCGGTGGTGGCGATCGGGTTCCAGCCGGTGCGTGTGCGGGTGGAGCGGTGGGCGAATCGGTTGGTGTATGGGACGCGTGCAACGCCGTACGAGGTGCTGGCGCGGTTCTCGCATCGGGCGGCTGAGGAGTCTGATGACGATGTGTTGGGTCGAATTCCTCGGTCGATCGTGGATGGGACCGGTGCCGCTGGGGCAGCCCTATGGGTGCGCACCGGGGATGGCTTCCGGACGGTGTCGCTATGGCCCGAGGCGGGGGTGGCGAGAACGCTCGAGGGCGTGTCAACGTTCTCGGATCCGGATGCGGATGTGTCGTTGCCGGTGGTTCATGATGGTGAGTTGTTGGGTGGGGTCTCGCTGGAGGCGGCTCGGGGTGGGTCGATCACGCCTCCTGAGCTCGAGCTCGTGGAGAATCTCGCTGATGGGTTGGGATTGACGTTGCGCAACGCACAGCTGACGGCTGCGTTGCGACGTCAGGTCAGGGAGTTGCAGCGGTCTCGTGACAGGGTTGTGTCCGCTGCAGATGAGGCTCGTCGGTCGTTGGAGCATGACCTCGATAGTGGACCGCAGCAGCAGTTGGTTGCGGTGAAGGTGAAGCTTGGTCCGTTGCGAAGACTCGCTGAGCAGGCCGGCGCGGAGCGCACTGCTGGGGTCCTCGTCGATATCGAGTCCCAGGCCGGGGATGCGATCCAGGCGGTGCGGGATTTCGCCGCGGGCATCTACCCGCCGCTGCTGGGAGCCGAGGGTCTCGTCGTTGCGTTGAGGCAGGACGCACAACGGGCGGCATTGCCAGTCGAGGTCGACGGCGATGGAGTCGGTCGGTATCCACGCGACATCGAATCCGCGGTGTACTTCTCGATCCTCGAGGCCCTGCAGAACACGGCAAAGTACGCGGAGGCATCACGGGCATGGGTGCAGCTCGGCGAGCGCAACGGGGACCTGTGGTTCGAGGTCCACGACAACGGCTCCGGGTTCGACACGACACACGTCAACCGAGGCGCGGGACTCAACGGCATCGCCGACCGCCTCGACACCATCGGCGGCACCTGGACCATCACCTCAACCCCAGGCCACGGCACCATGGTCGCCGGAACGGTACCCGTCCGCGAGAGCGCACGGCTCTAGCGAGTTGCGGCGAGCTCCCACATCTCGGCGAGGGTGTCGAAACCGAACTGCGACTTCGGCACGAACCCGATGGCACCCGCAGCAACAGCCACCCCGACATAGTCGCCGGACTCGTGGGTGGACATCACGACCACGACCGGAGGATCGGGGAGGGCGCTGATCTTGCGGGTCGTCTCGATACCGTCCATGCCGGGCATCTGGACGTCCATCAGTACAAGGTCGGGCCGGAGGTGAGTGACGAGTTCGAGCGCCCGATGACCGTTCTCAGCCTCGCCGACAACCTCGAAGCCGTCCGTCATCTCGACGACCATGCGCGACGCCTCTCGGAACGGCACCTGATCGTCCACAATCAGTACTCGTACATTGACGGGGGCCGCCTCGTTCATGGCGTCATCATGTACGAGTCGAGGCCCGGATGCCACGGTGCGTGCCGTCATCCGAAGGTAGGGCCAGCACCACTTACGCGTCGGACCTTCCCAGATACACCAACACGGCCTGCACTCTGCGATGACTATCCGGTTCCTGGCTGAGATCGAGCTTCGTGAAGATCGAATTGATGTGCTTCTCGACGGATCGCGGGGAAATGAATAACGCGTAGCCGATCGCCGCATTGCTCTCACCTTGGGCCATGTGGGCCAAGACCTCCAGCTCCCGCTCGGTGAGGCGGTCGAGTACGGTCGGGCGATCGGCGGCGCGCGCTTCGATCAGCGTCTCCACTACTTTCGGATCGATTACCGAGCCGCCCTCGTGCACTCGTCGGATGGCCGAGTGCAGTTCCTCTGGTTCGCCGACCCGTTCTTTGAGGAGATACGCCCGCTTGCCCGAACCCTGGTCGAAGAGGCGCACGGCGTAGTCTGGCTCTACGTACTGGCTCAGGACGACGACGGCCAGTTCAGGGTGTGACTCCCTCAGCTGGTTCGCAGCCTGAATGCCTTCATCGGTCTGGTTGGGCGGCATGCGGATGTCGGTGATGACGACGTCCGGGTGATGCTCTTCGACGGCCGCCAGGAGTCCGTCGTAGTCCGCGGCGGTGGCCACGAGGTCGATGTCGTCGTCCAAAGCGAGGACCGAGCGGATTCCTTCGCGCATGAGGAGGTTGTCCTCGGCAAGTACAACACGGAGAACCATGACGGAACACTACCGACAGATGAGTCGGTCCGCGCGTCCCCACATGCATGACTCAGCGAGCATCCTCGATTGCCGCGCGGGCCGCGTGGTACCCACACATCCCGTGCACGCCGCCGCCCGGCGGGGTCGCGGACGAGCACAAGTACAACCCTTCGCCGAGTCGGTATGGGCTGACTGCGTCGAACTGCACCATCCGGCGAACGGAGAAGGCCCCGCCGGCGATGTCGCCGCCGACGTAGTTCGGGTTGTGGTTCTCGTACGCTTCCGGCCCCATCGTGTGGCGGGCGATGATCCGGTCTCGGAACCCTGGGGCGAAGCGATCGATCTGTGCTTCGATTGCCGTGGTCATGTCCCGATTCGATCCCGCCGGGACATGACAGTATCCCCAAGCCGTGTGCCCGCCATCGGGGACGCGGCTCGGGTCGAACAACGACTGTTGCGCCAGGAACACGAACGGGCGCTCGGAGTGTTCTCCCGAATGCACGGTCCGCTCGGCGGCAGCGATTTCTTCGTACGTACCTCCAACGTGCACCGTGCCTGCACGGCCGCTCGCGTCATCCGTCCAGGGAATAGGTCCGTCGAGCGCCCAATCGACCTTGAACACGCCCGGCCCACTCTTCCACCGGTTCAGTCTGCGCCGGGCGGATGGGTTCACACGGTCTCCGGCGATGCGCCGTGCCGCATCCGGCATGATGTCGAGGAGGACGATGGGTGTCCGGGGCAGTTCATCCAGGGACGTGATCATCCGGCCGACCTCGATGGATCCGCCGCCTTCGATGACGGCGGCAGCCAACTGCTCTCCGAGCCGCTGTGATCCGCCGCGCACGAGCGGCCATCCGTCGGTATGAGCCGTCATGGCGAAGACCTGTGCGACCGCTCCGGTCATCGGAGCAGTGAATGGAGCGACGGCATGGGCGGCGAGACCCGCGTACAGCGCCCGGCCAGCTTCGGTCTTGAGTGCTCTGATCACCATGGAGGCGGGGAGCAGACCGGGCAGGCCGAATCTCCCGAGTCGGATCGGATGTGGCGGCAGCAGCGGCAGGGGTCCAAGAACCTGAGCCATGGTGGTGTCGGCATGATCGACGAGCGAACGCATGGACCGGCGGTACCTCTCGCCGTCGGCCCCCAGCCCATCGGCCGTCTGGTCGAGATTCCGATACAGGACCCCGACTCGACCACCGTCGAGCGGGTGGGTCACGGGCAGGTCGGGATGAATCCAGTCGCCGATACCGATCGAGCGGAAGAATGGGGACGCCGCACCCATTGGGTGGATTGCAGAACACACATCGTGCAGGAAGCCCGGCAACGTCAACGCTTCGGTACGGGTGCCGCCGCCGATGATGTCAGATCCCTCGAGCACGAGCACTCGGCGGCCGGATCGCGTCAACTCAACGGCGGCTGCGAGTCCGTTCGGGCCAGCGCCAACGATCACGGCGTCGTAGTGGGGCATCGCGTGATTCTGCCACGGGCGGTGTCCGGATGGAGGGCTCGTTCGCCTCGGCGCCGAGGTCGCTGCTTGAATGACACGTCCCGCCGGGGCGTGGAAGGGCCGCGGCGAGCGCCCGGCGCCCTCGGCAAGATTCGAACTTGCGACACCCGGTTTAGGAAACCGGTGCTCTATCCCCTGAGCTACGAGGGCGTGCGGATAGCTTAACTGCAAGGGTTTCTGGGCGATCGCGGCCGCGACCTCTTGTCGGGCTGCACCGCACAGCGTCGGTTGAGAACGGAACGGGCGATCCGTATGGGCAGCCACCCCTTCAGTTCGGGGTGTCTCGAGCAATTGCCCTCGAGCGTGAGGCTCGCTCTGTCGGCAGCGAGGCGCCGAACAGAACCAACCCTCAGTCCGCCACGTTGAACGTGATGTCCTGTGCCCCGTGCCACAGGACGTAATCGCCGAACTCGGGCAGCAGTTCACGGCCCTTCGTGATCGTGATGAAATGGTTGCCTGCGAGGTCGCCCATCTTCGATGCAAACGACGCGCTTCCGTAGGTGATCAGTATCTCGGTTTCGGAAATCCCCCCGGGATAGAAGAGGACGTCGCCTCGTGATGGATGCGCGGTGTGGTTCTCATGTCTGAGGCCGGACTCCAGGTCGCCAAGTGGAACCCACACGGCTTCGCCGCTCCAGCGAGCGTGGATGACCTTGCTCTCGAATGGGAGATTCTCCCTGAACCAAGCACAGGTCTCTGGAGCGTCGTCTGATTCGAAGACTCCCTCGAATGTGAACTGCCCTGTGGCAATGGAGACTCGTTGCATGCCCGGACCCTACCGATATTGGCTGCTCGGAGCAGCGAAGCCTGCGGTAGGTTGTGTGAAGAACTTGGAGATAGGTGTAGCACTGTATGGCATTGACGGTGTTCGGATTCGTGGTTGTCGTCGTCGCGGTCGGCGCCGGCGCGTACATCCTGGGGCGAAGGAAGCAGGGGCCATCGCAGCAGGCTCCCGCGGTCGATCAACCTCGGCTCGAAGAGTATGACTTCTACCCGTTCGTGATCAACGAAGAGGGACACGTCGAGTTCGACGCTGACGCGTTCAATAGGGCCGTCACTCACTTCCTTCGCGAGCAGAACGAACGGGCGGCCAGGGAGTTGATCGTCATCGGCGAGCAGAACCTCGTCCGAGATACGTTCCCAACTGATCGGCTCCAGAACTACAAGGAG
>Ga0316188_10000679_pt1 | contig 15112 bp, 12 predicted proteins | sample Phiworburrow1_MG_FD_204933 | JGI IMG/M metagenome (GOLD analysis project Ga0316188, IMG submission 204933) | Coastal sediment microbial communities from Maine, United States - Phippsburg worm burrow 1 | ecosystem: Environmental > Aquatic > Marine > Coastal > Sediment | place: USA: Maine...
CTGCTGCACACCGCCCATCTGGTTGACCGGCATCATCTCATCCGGAAACTGGTGTCCTTCGATCGTCCGTTTCTGGCCATCGTATAACAGGTCGTAATTGACCTGTTCGGTTGCATTCAGTGCATTCCGGTTGATATTTTCCAGGGCTGACAGCAGGGTCTTGTCGTCCTGCTGACGCTGCAGCGTGATGGCTTCCGACTGATCGGACCAGCGGTCCTGTCCACGCGGGTCACCCAGGAAAGTGGCAAATTCAGGGTAGCTGAGCATCGTGTACTCATAGGTCATACCGACAATTTCCGCGAACCGTTCCGAATCGCTCAAGCCGGTATCACTTCCGGCGAGTTCCTGCATACGCGCAGTCAACGCCTTGATTTCGTCCTGGTAGTCACCCTGGGCGATGGATGAGAAACTCAACAGCAGCAACGCAACAAAAATTATTCTTTTCATGGGATTCCGTTTAACCAGTGATATTTATGAGCCATGCATTGTACCCATGTTGAGTAGCAATATGCAGCCATGCCATGTTTTCTTGCTTTCACAGCGGTGGGGCCGCTGGGGTGGGTAGTTACTTCCAGGACGCGCTCAAGTACATCCTTGTATCGCTCTTCCTCGACTCCCTGTCTCGTAAGGTCCCGGAAGCAAATACCCACCCCAGCGTCCAGCGCACGCCGTGCAAATCTTTCAGAAACCATTGACCCATCTTTTCGCACAGCGCAGAGGGTGTGCTCGTGGCGTGTCCTGAAGGAAGGTACTGCATGAACCTACTTGATAAAGAGTAAAGCCACCGAAGAGAACAATAAATTTTTACCGCTATACTTCCTAGTAAGAATCTACAAAACCTAAAAAGGCTTAACACATGTCAAAACCTTTGGAAAATATTCTCGCCGCCATCGGCAACACACCCATCATCAAGATCAACAAATTATCACCCAAAAACGTAAACCTCTACGTCAAGGTAGAGGCCTTCAATCCGATGGGCTCGGTCAAGGACCGAATGGCGATTGCAACCATCGAGGCGGCCGAGGCCAGCGGTGACCTGAAGCCCGGCCAGACCGTAATTGAAGCCACCAGTGGCAATACCGGTATCGGCCTGGCGATGGTGTGCGCCGTGAAAGGATACCCGCTGGTGGTCACCATGGCTGAGAGCTTCAGTGTTGAGCGCCGTAAGATATTGCGTTTTCTCGGCGCCAGGGTGGTGCTGACACCCGCGGAGCTGAAAGGCACCGGCATGGTGGCGAAGGCGGTCGAGCTTGCACAGGCGCATGGCTGGTTCCTGGTCAGGCAATTTGAGAACGAAGCCAATGCCGATGCACACAGCCGGACCACGGCAGAAGAGATCCTGGCTGCCTTTGAGGGAGAACAACTGGATTACTTCGTCACGGGTTTCGGCACCGGCGGAACACTCAAGGGCACCAGCCGGGTTTTGAAAAAGAAAAGCCCGAAGACAAAGATCATCGTTTGTGAACCGGATAATGCCCAACTGCTCGGCAGTGGTATAACCCAGGCCAGGGAGGCCGATGGGAGCCCGTCCGGCAGCCACCCCAATTTTCGCCCTCACCTGGTACAGGGGTGGTCACCGGACTTCATCCCTAAGCTCACCGAAGACGCAATCGCAGCAGGCACGGTAGATCAGATCGTTCCGATAGACGGCAACCAGGCGCTTGGGTACACCCGCGAACTGGCGCAAAAGGAAGGCATCTTTTGTGGTGTGTCCGGTGGCGCGACGTTCACCGCTGCCATGGAGATTGCAAAAACCGCCCCTGCTGGCAGCAGTATATTGTGCATGCTTCCGGATACCGGCGAACGTTACCTGTCGACGCCTCTGTTCGACAATATCGTTCTCGAAATGAGTGAAGAGGAGTGGGAGGTTTCCCGCTCAACACCCAATTACCGTTTTGATGCAGCGACCACCGGCAAACCGGCGGACAAAGCCGGGACAAAGGACGAAACGCCACCCGCGCTCGACGAGACGGCAAAGGCCTTTGTCAGTGCGGCAACATCGGATGATGACAATCCCATTGTTTTGTTCGCACTTGAATGGTGTGAATTCTGCTGGTCCGTGCGCAAACTGTTCGCCAAGCTGGATATTCCCTACCGAGCGATCGACCTAGATTCCGTGCAATACCAGGAAAACGATATGGGCGGCAAAATCCGGGCCGTATTGCTGGACCAGTTGGGTTCACCCACCATTCCGCAAATCTTTATCGGCGGAAAACATATCGGGGGTGCTACAGACCTGTTTGCAGCCTATAAAAACGGTGAACTGAAAACACGGTTGATGGCGCACAATATCAGCATGAAGGATATGCCCAAAGGCTTTGAACCGGCATCGCTTCTTCCAGGTTGGTTGCATAAGCGTTGACTATCGAAGGCATGGGTAAAATCGATTTAACTATCACTTGATAAAGCCCCATAATCTCCCCAACTTAATAGCGGGTGATGCACTCACCCGTACGAATTTTTGTTAACCAAGGAGATATTCAAGTGACCCACAAGGTACCCAGCATTACTTTTAAAACCCGTGTCCGTGATGAAAGCGTTGAAGGCCCGAATCCTTTTCGCTGGCAGGATGTGACTTCAGACGAAATCTTCAAAGGTAAGAAAGTGGTCGTGTTTGCCCTGCCCGGCGCATTTACGCCCACATGCTCCAGCACCCACCTGCCCGGCTATGAAAAGCATTACCAGGCCATGCGTGATGCCGGTATCGACCAGGTCTATTGCCTGAGTGTCAACGATGCCTTCACCATGTTCCAGTGGGGCATACACCAGGGTGTAAAAAATGTGAAATTGCTGCCGGATGGCAATGGTGATTTCTCACGCCTGATGGGTATGCTGGTGCGTAAGGATAACCTGGGTTTCGGTTTGCGCTCCTGGCGTTACTCCATGCTGGTCGAAAACGGTGAAATCAAGAAGATTTTCAGCGAGGCAGGCAAGCAGGACAATGCCCCCTCCGATCCGTTTGAAGTCAGTGATGCCGATACCATGCTGGCTTATATCAAGTCCAATTCCTGACAGGGAACGTTTAAAAAGAAACGCGGAACTTTCGGGTTCTGCGTTTTTTTTGGGTGAAAGATAAAACCGGTAAATTAGCCGGCAGCAACTGTCCGGTTCATCCAAAGATACGGAAATACACGGCGGAGTTATTCCAAAACATAAAGTTGCCACAGGTCTTTGCGGGTCATCTGCAAAAACGGACTCATGGCCAGCAGGCCAGTTTTTCCGATGCTTTTCTCTAGATAGCGCATTTCCTCGAACTTGGCGCGGGTGCGCTCCCCCACGGGCGTGTCGAGGCCATTTTCCCGCATCATCAGCACCCCTTTTGCGCGCAGCGCCAGTTCGGTGTAGAGACGCAGGTAACAAAGCATATCCACGACCACGGTACCGGGGAATTTCTGTTTCAGATCGTGCAGGAACCGGCCAATCCTCGACTCTGTGAACTCACCCGAGTTGATCTGTTCCAGCAGCTTCGCATCTTCATCAAAATCCACTTCCAGCCACTCGTGCATCGAACGTGCGCTTTTCTGGAACACGATTAAAAAAATCGGCGGCAAAGCCAACAAGGTGCCCAGCGTCGTCAGGATGGGTGTTCCCGGAAAATGATTAAACACCGAGTGAATCGTAATGGCGACTATAAACCCGGGCAGCAACAGCAACGGGTTGATCTTCATCTGGCGTTCCGTCAAGCTCTGGGCCATAACACCAAACAGCGCCATGGTACCGCCATGCATGATGGCGGTGCCGAAGCCGCGGACAACCCACACCGCGATCTGAGCATCGGCTGCCATGTACAAATAGTAGAAATTCTCAATCACTCCAAATCCCGCACCCACCGCAAAACCCAGAATCGCTGCGTCCACCAAAAACCCGATGCGGTTGGTCCTGAACAGATAGAGCATCACGCAGGCCTTCATGCCCTCCTCGATAACGGGTGCTGCATAACGTGAATAGGCTGGAAAATCCCAGCTCAACAGGCCGATGGCATAGCCGTTGATCCAATAGCCGGCAATGGGCAATAGGGCACCTGTCAGGATGACCCACAATACGGTGCGGAGGTTGACCAGCTTGTAGCTGTCCATGTACAAAAGAATCAGCAGGAAAATCAGTACCGGCAAAAGACCCACCGGCGCCCGGGTGAGTAAATCAGCAAACATAGATCAGCAAATTCTTATCAGGGAGTCTCATACCCCCTATTCTGCGCGATTTGCGCGTCTATTCACAATATCTTCAGTGATAACATCATTTCGTCATCCTGCTTTGTACCCTTTCTGAAGCCGGCTGCGTAACCGACCGACAATGTCATGGGCAGCCTGTGCACCAATGTGAAGTAGAGATCCAACTGGAAGCCGATGCTGGTATAGGTCTGGTCATTGTCCTGAACCAGGTCCTCATTCAACGCGCCGCCGGAAATAGCGGCAACAAAAATCGCCGGGCGTACCCAACTGAGAAAAAATCCCGGCGAACCGACCGACTCGAAACGTATTGGCGGCAGGTTCCATTCGGCAACGGATTTCACAAAGTTACGTGCACTGATGGCGTCAATCTCAAACCCAGGCATGGAATCATATTCACGGTATCGTTTGACCTCGCCATCATCCACGTAGTTGTTGCCAAAACCGCCGAAATAATAATTGGTCAGGGTATCGAGGCGATCCCCATCCGCGATACCAGCCGAGTTGTAAAACCATATTGAAGAATGCTTCCACGGTAACGCAAAACCAAAATTCAATCCGACCCGGAGTTTTGGAATCGTTTCGCTGTTTGCGTGATCGCCGCTGGCGACGACATCCCATTGCCAGCCTTTTTCATGGTCAACGGCGCCCATCGACTTGCGGGTGTCAGTGAAGTTGAATTCAACCTGACCATGCAGAATGTTGTCGTAAAAAAACGGTCTGTTCTGATTACCCGGCAGGGTATCGAGGCCGGTGTAATAAGCCAGGTCCGTGGAAAAATTCAGAACCCTGGGCTGATCAAAAATCAGTGCTTTCTTGTAACCGAGAATAAAGGCATCGCCTTTCCGGCTGCGCTTGGTCGGTCCGAACAAATCGTAAAAATCCGCATCGTTGTGCCAATACCGGGCATGCCAGTTCAGGGCCGAATACTCGGCACTGAAGTGCAACTTCTCGCTTGAACTGAGACTGCTGTCCGGTGAATAGGATGCGCTCAGATCAACGCTGTGTAACTGCGCGGGATCCTGAAGTTTCATTGCCCAACCGATCGCCGCTGAATCCCGGTAACCCTCGATGACGGGGTAGCCCGACTCATACCCCAGTTCCCGGTAGGGCCGGTACTTGCCGCGGTTGGTTATTTTGCTCTCATAATCGACTTTGGAAAGCGTACCAACGACGTTCCAGTCACGTACAACCGGGTGCTTTTTAGCGATTTCGTTACCCAGGAAAACGATGGCGCTGAGATCCTCAAGCGGCACCGGATCGATAACGGTGGGTATAAATCCCTGCCCGCTGTATTCAAATACGATCAGGGAACCATCTTCACGTGGTATCGGGCGGAAAAAGCCGGTTTCTGCATTGCTGACCGCTTCCATTTCACCCGTTTCTATTTCGTAACGAAAGATATTTGAAACACCGGTCAAAAAAGAACTTCCGTACAGATAGCGTCCGTCCGGGGAAAAGACAAATCCCTCGGGTGTCGAGGTGATGAAATTATATTCCGCGATCGGTTCAACTGTTTGCTGCAAAAGATCGGCGGTGCTATAAACCCTGAGGTACTGGGTTGCGTCAATTTCCCCGAGGGACAGGGATAACATCTTTCCGTCCGGTGAAATATCCATTTCATAAGCCTCTTCACCGTAGGGCCAGGTGTGGAGTTGATTCCATTCCTCGTACGGCGGAGGGATCCTGACCAGTGAAACGTATCCGTTCAGATGCCGCAGACCCCAGATGGACTTGTCTGCGGGATTGAAGGCCAGATCACCAACACGGGCATCCTTGATCAACATCCGCTTTTTGCCCGTCAGCAGGTTTACGGCCATCAGGTCGCGGTAAGCATGGTTGTCATCCGTGTAGAACAGCGTCTTGGTGCCGGGATCGTAAGCAGGTGAGGTTACCGGGTAAACCTTGGGGCCCCTGACGTCGGTGACATGCTCAATACTTCCATCGGCCAATGACATCGCGCCTATGTGTGCAACCACGCCGGGATAGCGGAAAGCACCGATCATAACGCCGTCTTCCTCATCCACAAATGAGCGGGAAATCGATCCAAGGGCCCGGCTTGCGAGTGGCCGCGATGAGGTAAGCGGGTACTGCCGGACCGCAACCAGGTTGGCCCGCTGGAATTCGTGCTCAAACTGGATCCATTGATTCCATGAATCCTCGAGAGGCAAACCGAACACTTTCAAAAACTGTTTTGAGTAGTATCGCTCGCTGTCCTCACCACGCTTGAGCCACTCCACCAGGTGTTCCGGAGAGTACTCGAGGGCCAGGTAACTCATGAAACGGGTTCCATAGAGGTAAGCGTTCACGGTGCCCTGGAAATCGATACTGCTGCCTTCGGCGACGATGCCAAGGTTACTGTAGAAATGCGCATCATCGCGCACCATGGAACGGAACACCATTTCGTCATAAGCACCCTGCGCCCGCCCGACCCCGCCCGACATCCAGGTTTCGAAAAATACCGCAGAACCTTCCTGGTACCAGCGGGGCGCACTGAGCCTGGGGGTTGCGAAATAGTTGTAAAGTATGGATTCCGGATGGAGATCGGTCTGCCGGGGCTTGCCCCCAAAAAAGTGTCGCCAGCGCAAATCCTGGGAGTTTGAAACATCCATGGTGGCCACGTGGGTCAACTCGTGATTCATGATCATGAAGGTTCGTTCGTTGCCGGGAAGCAGCTCCAGCGTGTGGTTTGACGGCGCGATATAAACTGATATGGCGTTACGTGGGGAGACACTGGCTCCGGCGTTGCCGTAATCGCTGAAATCCGTCACGACAACGGTGGTTTTTTCATAGGGTGTCCAGTCGAATATATAGCGCTGAAATTCGAGGGAGTTGTGAAAACTCCTCGACATATGTGGTATCAGGTAAGTCTGGAACGGGTCCTGATAGATCATGAGCATATCGTCTGTTTCAACGAAATCTATCTCAAACGGTGCTGCTACAGCACGCGTCAGCAACAGGTCTGCCAATAAAAAAACTAAAAAGAATCCCGCACGCACCCGCCTCTCCCCGTCGATCGCATTATCTTATTTAGCATACTACGTATTTGGGCTTTCTGCTTTCTGATCGAAAACAGGCACCTTGTTTTTCGCCGCACCTCGTACGGATTCCCTTACCACCAAAAAAAACCGCCTGCCAAATGGCAGACGGCTGTTTCGACTTTCCCGTGTTGGCCTTTAACGCTTTGCCATCGGTCGGTCCTTAACTTCCCCCAACACTATTGTGATGCGTTGCGAAGTGCCTGGCTGGCCATCGCATTGCGGAAGCTGTCATTGGCCATCGCATTGCGGAAGCTGTCATTGGCCATCGCATTGCGGAAGCTGTCGCTGGCCATCGCATTGCGGAAGCTGTCATTGGCCATCGCGTTACGGAAACTGTCGCTGGCCATGGCGTTGCGGAAGCTGTCACTCGCCATCGCATTGCGGAAGCTGTCGCTGGCCATGGCGTTGCGGAAGCTGTCGCTGGCCATCGCATTGCGGAAGCTGTCACTGGCCATCGCGTTGCGGAAGCTGTCGCTGGCCATGGCGTTGCGGAAGCTGTCACTCGCCATCGCATTGCGGAAGCTGTCACTGGCCATCGCATTGCGGAAGCTGTCACTCGCCATCGCATTACGGAAGCTGTCACTCGCCATCGCGGTGCGGAAGCTGTCATTGGCCATCGCATTGCGGAAGCTGTCGTTGGCCATCGCGGTGCGGAAGCTATCGCTGGCCATCGCGGCGCGGAAACTGTCATTGGCCATCGCGGTGCGGAAACTGTCACTGGCCATCGCGGTGCGGAAACTATCGCTCGCCAGGGCCGCGTTTAAAGCAGCGTCATTCGCCATCGCGGTGCGGAAGCTGTCGCTGGCCATCGCCGTGCGGAAGCTGTCATTGGCCATCGCGGTACGGAAGCTGTCGCTGGCCATTGCCGTGCGGAAGCTGTCATTGGCCATCGCGGTGCGGAAGCTGTCATTGGCCATGGCGGTGCGGAAGTTGTCGCTGGCCATGGCGGTACGGAAGCTGTCGCTGGCCATCGCCGTGCGGAAATTGTCGCTGGCCATGGCGGTGCGGAAATTGTCGCTGGCCATCGCGTTGCGGAAGCTGTCACTGGCCATCGCGGTGCGGAAATTGTCACTGGCCATCGCGGTGCGGAAGCTGTCACTGGCCATCGCGGTGCGGAAATTGTCACTGGCCATCGCGTTCCGATAGTTGTCACTGGCCATCGCGTTGCGGAAGCTGTCGCTGGCCATCGCCGTGCGGAAACTGTCACTGGCCATGGCTGACCTGAATGCATCACTCTGCAGGGCCTCTGCAAATGCTGCATCGCTCACGATCTGCTGAAAAAGATCGGTTTGCATCAACTGGGCAACACTTTCATCCCCGAGTTCAACATCGCTCTTGGTGATTTGTTCGCCACGATAACGTTCGGCGGGAACAATCGTTCCTGAAGCCTGGTCGTTACCCGTTGGGAAATCATTACCCAGGAAAGCAACGCCGCCTATGACCACTGCCAAAACGCCTACTACTATCCAGGTTTTTTGATTGTTCATGCTCATCATCTCTGTCCTCATTTAGTTGAAACGCTATGACCTAAAAAACGTTTTGATTGTTGCAGGCCTCAAAACCAATTACCGCCGAAGATCAAAAAAGTTGGCGGTGATGTATAAAAAATAGTTTAAAACTTCGAAACATTCAATTCGGCCTGCTGCACCAACTCACCGTTGGCGAAAAATTCCAACTGCAGTGGCGCATCCTGTTGGGCCTCTGATATACGTCTTAAACTTACCGTGTATCGTTGCTCGCCATGACTGGCAAGATGGATAGCGCCGGCTACGACCGATACGCTGTCAACCGGTTCCTGCAGGCGGGTTACACCGTCGAACTCCAGACCGTGCCCGGCAAAATTTACGACCAGTTCGGAAGGGCCGTCGGAAGTCAGTTGCACATCAAGGGTAAATAATTCACCTTCATTGCGCAGCTCAACCAAGCCGCTCAGCGCGCTGGTGTCGAGTTGAATGCTGTCAAGCAGCACACCCTGCTGACCGGTGATAGCTCTTTTCGCGATGGTGCCGGACAGGTTTGCACTGTCCCTGGCCGTAATGGGTTCTGAACCCATTTCATACACACTGACCGTCAACACCACCCCGGCGGCCAATGCAAAACCAGTGCGCAACCAGTTTGTGCTTAACCAGCCACCCAAGCGGCCCGTCTTTTCCAGGCCGGCATCGCTCTGAAGCGGCAACCTGACCTGTCTTTCAATGGATTCCTGCAGGTAATGGGGGGCTTCCACTTCCGGCAATTCATCCAGCAGCCGGGTTACCGTTGTCAATTCTTCATTCAGTTTACGTACATTGGGTGATGTGACAAGCAGACGGTCCAACTCGTCCTGTTCCGTGCTGCTGAGCTCGCCATCAATACTGCCGTTGATCAGTGCCAGTGCGTGTTGATCAACTGGGGCCCGGCCGGTGTCGTTTTGTTCATTCATGTCTGTCACTGCCCCTGTTGATCGGATTCGTCATCCTGTAAAGTTTTCTTGAGTAGCTGGCGAGCGGAATACAGACGTGATTTCACTGTTTTCTCCGGCAGTTGCAGTATTTCACTGATCTGCTGATAACTACAGCCGGAAATATGCTTTAAAACCACCACGGTTCTGTAATCCTCGTTCAACAACATCAGCGCGTCCTGTACCCGTTTGCAGAGTCGCTTGGAGTCCAGAGCCTCCGCAGGACCCTGCCACGATGAAGCCTGGCCATCATCCAGAGACTCCTGAGAACGACGCTTTTTGACCTGGTTAAGGGCTTCATTGACCGCTATCCTGTAAACCCAGCTGAAAAACTTGAACTTCTGATCGTAATCAGCGAGATGCTCAAACACCTTGAGAAAAACTGTTTGTGTTGCATCCGCTGCGTCATCCGTATTCCCCAGTATTCGATAAGCTGCGTTAAAAACCGGCCGTTGGTACTGGCTGACCAAGCGGGTCATTGCCCGCCGGTCGCCGCGTTTACAGTCGTTTACAAGGGCAGCATCCTTGTCCTTATGCATAATTACTTCCGGGGACGGAAAAAGTTGGTGGGATTGCGAAATAAATTTTCATGCGATGCTGAAATCACATCATCAATGACCCGCAGGCACAATTTCAAACAGCTTGTCGAAGCCGGAATAACGGAATATGTCGTGAATATGGTGACTGACATTGATCAATTTGATACCGCTACCCGTCCCCATCAGGCGTTTGTGGGTTTTCAACAAAACACCCAGACCGGCGCTTGATATATATTCCAGTTTCGCCAGGTCCAGCACACACTGGCCTTTAACCTGGTCCAGGAACGCCTGGGCCTTGACAGCCTGGGCTGCATCCAGCCGGCCATGAACAACAACCGTTCCATCATCTGCAAGTACAATTTCAAACATCAGGCTACTTCCTGTCTACGATAAACGTGATCTTGCTTTGCCGGTTCCGGTATTCATAATGTATGGAATCGACCATCTTCATCACCAGGTACAGACCCAGGCCACCCGGTGTTCGTTCGTCCAGCGGCGCATTGATATCAACAGCAGCAACGCTGGTCGGGTCAAACCTCTCCACGCCATAGTCCGTCAGCCTGACTTCAAGTCCAAGCGCATGCGGCAGCATTTCGATCAGGATATCCTCGCTGGATTCGGTGTTATACGTCACCATGTTGACAAAAATTTCCTCGGTCGCAAGATCGACGACGTTGCGCAGACCGGGCTGCAGGCCCATTTCATCAAAAACCGTCTCCGTCATTTTTACGATATTTTTGAGTTCATCAAAGCTACGTTTGAATTTTTTTTGCATTATTTTTATTCCTTTCAGCTTGCTATTCCGGTAGTCGTCGCACCAATACCAGTGTAATGTCATCCGCCTGTGGCGCATCACCGCCAAATTCCTTCACAGATCTAATCAGGTTCTCACAAAGACCATTCATTGAAAGTTGATGACCGGCCCTGAAAACTGCCGCCACGCGGTCTTCACCAAACTCTTCCCCCTGCAAATTGGCATACTCGTAAACACCATCTGAAATCAGCGCCAGGATGTCCCCCGGTTGCAATTGCAGGTTGGCGGATTCCTGCTTGTCGTCAATCTCCATGATACCGACAGGAAAATTGGTTGGTTTGTACCAGTCACATACCCCGTTCGCCGCCCGAAAATGCATTATCGGCCCCTGCCCTCCCGAGTGGTAATTGACCCGGTGGGTGACAGGATTCAGAAAACCCATGAAGGCGGTTATGAACCTGTCATCTGGCAGGTCCTCTGCCAACTGGTTGTTGACATGCATATAGGCCTGGTCAAGATCCGCACCCAGTCTGAACGAAACCCGCAACATGGCCTGCATCTGGGTTGCAGACAAGGCAGGGCCGAATCCGTGACCCGTTGCATCACCCAGCAACATGAACAGGCGATCGTTCAGGACAACCAGGTCGTACAGGTCACCACCGGTATGGTCGGTTGGTTGAAAATGCCCATGCAGGTCATAACCGGGAACATCCGGCATCGAATCCGGCAGGGTGCTCATCTGGATATCGCGTGCAACCGCCACCTCCTGGCTCAGGATCGCATTGGCAAGCAACTCGTCGGTCATGTAGGAATGTTGTATTGCCACTGCCGCCTGTGCCGCCAGCGCCGGGCCGACCCATTCATCGTGTTCATCAAACTGGCCGGTTTCTGCGCCCAGCCATTGCATCACCCCCAGTACAGAGTCATCAGGACCAAGGATGGGCACGTTTAACAGGGACCGGGTTTCACCACCCTGGATTTGAGTCGGGTATTCAAGGAACAACGCGTTGTCCCGGCACTCATGGATATTGGTGATCTTTGCCGATTCAGCGCATTGGCCTGCCCAGCCTTCACCAAGAGCAAGCCGTTCAGGATTCTCGCTGGGTGGAACCACCATCACAAGTTGCCTGGAGCTGTTTTCGAGTAACCACAAAACCCCGGTCTCGGCAACAATGGCGACCTTTCCGACCTCGATGATCTCACGCAGAAGTTCCGGCATCGCCTCGGGCGCAGCCAGCCGGTGCATGATATCCAGGATGCGAACCAGCGACTCCCGGGTAATTTCGTTGGGATGATCAAGGTGATTCATAATTAGTAACTTTTTCTTATCATCTGATAAATATAGCAAAAATATACATGATTTGTCCGAATTCAGATAAACCCCGAAGTTCTGCAGAAGCGGATTGGCGCCGTTGTTACCCGCGCCACGAAATCACGAAAATCATTTTCCGGAGGCCACCACTGCCGCGGCAGTCTTATCTGACACAAGCGTCAGTTTTTTCAGGAGATCCAGAAGATAATCAACCTGCAGAAGGTGGGTGCGAAAGTGCAATACGGCCAGGCGCAAAAAGAATTTACCGTCAATCAGTGTCGAACTGATAAACACTTTTCCATCGGCCTTTACCGCTTCCACCAGTTGCCGGTTGAAGTGGTCCGCGTCACCCGCCTCGGGCACAAAGCGATAGGTTACCACCGATAATTCCGGATAGGGGCCTGTTTCCCATCCCGGTATTTTTTTCAGTTGCTCATGAAAGTACCGCGCCAGCCATATCTTTTCGGCCAGGGCGGCACGAAATGGCGCCAGGCCGAACAGTTTTAATGGCAACCAGAAACGCAATCCCCTGAAGGGCCGGGTCAATTCCAGGGACAGATCCGCCGGTGAATAATGTCCGCTGGCAGCCCTTGCGTCCTGCATATAATCGGCCTGGTAAGCCTGTGACCGGGCCAGCCATTCCTCGTCCCTGACCAGCACCGCTCCGGAACCATACGGCAGAAACATACCTTTGTGCGGGTCCAGGACGATGGAGTGCGCTTTATCCAGTCCCCGTAGTACCTGCCTGCCCTCCTCACACAACAGGAAAAAGCCACCGTAGGCCGCATCAACGTGCAACCACATATCATGTTGTTTTGCCACCTCCGCGATGGCATCAACCGGATCCACCGCACCGGTGTCGGTGGTGCCCGCCGAGGCAATAATCAGCCATGGCCGTAAGCCCACCGCCTTGTCCTTGGCGATCAGACGCTGCAGTGCTGATACTTCCATCCGGAAGTGGTCATCCATCGGCACCAGGCGTTTTGGACAATCGGCCAGGCCTGCGGCGCGTATGGCCTTGTCGATGCAGTGATGCGAATCCGAAGTGGTGTAAATACAGCTATTTTCAACCCGTCGGGCGCGGATACCCATGGTTTCCCGGGCAGCGATGATTGCCGTCAGGTTAGCCATGCTCCCGCCGGAGGTCAGGTCGCCACCGGCAGTGGCTGGGAAGCCCAGCAGGCCGGCCATCCACTGCACCAGTTGCCGCTCCATTTTTGCACCACCGGGCGATGCGAAGGAAACGCCGGAATAACAATTGGTGATATCGGCCAGGAAATCCCCCCACGCGGATGGATAGATCCCGCCACCGGGTATGTAGCCCATATGCCCGCCGGACGCCGGGTTGATACCCTCGCAGGAAACCGCGACTCCAAGCATGTCCAGAAGCGCCTGGAAATCCCCTGCATCTTCGGCGAAAGGTTGCTCCAGTTGTTTGCTGAGGCCCTTGTCGGGCTGATAGGTATTGCTGACCGGCAGGCGGTTCAGGAAGTCTTCAGCATACGCCAAGGCCTGTCTTGTCATGTCTTCGCGACGGCTTGCAGGTGGCTCAAGCACGATGGATGCCTGTTCGAGCTGTCTGATTTTATTGAGCATTTTATACCCGGCTGATGGATTGATTGCTGTAAATGGCCCTTGCGTGCCAATATGATCTACATTATTTCAGATTTGAATCTTCGAGGGGTTACAAAATGAACCTGCCCACGAAAGGCACACCGGGAAAAACCATCGCAATTGCCGGTAACATCGGCACGGGTAAGTCGTCATTGGTGGAGTTCCTGACCCGCACCTATGGAATAGAGCCTTTTTATGAACCAAATGATGAGAACCCCTACCTGCCCGATTTTTACCGGGACATGAAGCGTTGGGCATTCCACTCACAACTCTATTTTCTAAGCAATAAATTCCGCATGCACCAGCAATTGGAGCAAACCCACGGTGTGGTTGTGCTCGACCGGACAATTTATGAGGACGCCGAAATTTTTGCCACGGCCCTGCATGATATGCGCAGCTTCACCGGGCGGGACTGGGACACCTACTGGAACTTTTATCAGATCATACTCGATGCGATCCGTCCGCCTGACCTGATGATTTACCTGCGTTGCTCGATGCGTACGCTGCGCAAGCGTATTCGCCTTCGCGGCCGGGCCATGGAAAAGGACATACCGTTTTCGTATCTTAAAAGACTGGAAGGCTTATATGAACAGTGGTTGGCTAGCTACCAGTCATCCGAAGTGCTGGTCTTGGAAACCGACAAGCTCGACTACATTAACGACATGGTGGACTGCCTCGACGTCATGGAGCGCGTCGAGGCGTTGTTGCCCGCTACATTAAACCGACCCTAATAGCTTTGAATTTCAGCTGCCTGTATGAAAAAACAACTTCAGCACTTTCTCCATGAATCATGCGGTAAGACTTGAAAAGCGATACAAATGACATGGTTTTTCAAGTCAGAAAATCTCATTAATAATCTACATAAAATTAATAACTAATTGTTAATTATCATATTTTATTAAACATTTTTGGCTATAGACAATCTGCCATCTTGGCTATAGACAATCTGCCATCTTGGCTATAGACATTCTGCCATCTTGGCTATAGACATTCTGCCATTCTGGCTATAGACATTCTGCCATATTGGCTATAGACATTCTGCCATTCTGGCTATAGACATTCTGCCATCTTGGCTATAGACATTCTGCCATTCTGGCTATAGACATTCTGCCATTCTGGCTATAGACATTCTGCCATCTTGGCTATAGACATTCTGCCATCTTGGCTATAGACATTCTGCCATCTTGGCTATAGACATTCTGCCATCTTGGCTATAGACATTCTGCCATCTTGGCTATAGACA
>Ga0316188_10000680_pt1 | contig 15099 bp, 13 predicted proteins | sample Phiworburrow1_MG_FD_204933 | JGI IMG/M metagenome (GOLD analysis project Ga0316188, IMG submission 204933) | Coastal sediment microbial communities from Maine, United States - Phippsburg worm burrow 1 | ecosystem: Environmental > Aquatic > Marine > Coastal > Sediment | place: USA: Maine...
TCGAGCAGGTGCAGGCAATTGCCGCGGAACGCGGCGCGAGCCAGGTTACTAAAATAGCAATCAAGGTCGGCCCGCTCTCCGGTGTGGAGTCCGGGCTGCTCCGTAACGCCTGGCCAATGGCGTCGGCTGGCACAATCGCTGTCGATGCCGAGTTCATTATCGATGAAGCCGCGATTGTTGTGCGTTGCAGCGCCTGCGATGCCGAAACGGCGGCCCGTGCCAATCGTCTTATTTGCGGTGATTGCGGCGACTTTCGCACAACCGTCATCAGCGGCGACGAGATGATCCTGCAGAGCGTGGAACTCGAGACCGCCTAGGTCGACCCTCAACAAATACGCGGCAACGGGTCGTCCTCGAGTTCTTCAAGGAAGCGCTCGCCACCAAGCGGTGTCTCGAGGATAACGCGCTGCTCAGCAGCGCTGATACGGCCAATTCGGACGGCCTCTTTACCGGCAGGAAGCTGGCGCCACAGGTTCACCGCGGCATCCGCCTGGTCGGGCGCGATTACCGCGACGACACGTCCTTCGCACGCCAGGTAGTAAGGGTCGTAGCCGAGCATGTCGCAGACCGATTGCACCGGTTCGCGCACCGGCACTGTTGCTTCGAAGCGCACGCCCAGTCCCGTTGCTCGCAATATTTCATGAGCAATCGATGCAATACCGCCACGCGTCGGGTCGCGCATGAAGCGCAGGCCATCCAGCGCAAGCAGGGGTTCGGTCAGGCTCATGACCGGACCCGCGTCGGATACGAGATCGCCACGTAAACCGAACTCCTCGCGTGCCAGCATGACCGCCGTGCCGTGATCACCAATCGGGCCACTAACGATTATCACATCGCCGTCACGAATCTTGTCGATTGAGGGCTTCACGCCGGGAAGCCGCACACCGACACCCGTCGTCGCAAGGTAGATACCACCACCTTCGCCACGTCGAACAACCTTGGTATCGCCGGCGCTGATGCGCACACCCGCTTCGACGGCGGCTTCGGCAAGACTCGCAACAATTCGTTCGAGTTGAGCGACTTCGAATCCTTCCTCAATGAAGGCGTTTAGTGTCATGTACATCGGCTTCGCGCCGGATACTGCAAGATCGTTGGTGGTGCCATGAATGGCCAGCGAACCGATGTTGCCTCCCGGAAACTCAAGTGGTTGTACCGTGAATCCATCGGTGGTGATCATCACCTCGCCATCGCCGAGGTCTATTTGCACTGCATCGGCCTGCACATCGAGTTCGCTTGCGGACAGCGCTTTCGCGAACACTTCCTCGATGAGCTCGCGCATGAAGCGGCCGCCATTACCGTGTGCCAGTGAAATACGGTCGTCATCCATTATTTTTTTCCTCTCGTGCCGCGACTTCTGCAGCCTGCCCATAACTCAGTGCGGCATCATTGCAGGGCAATACCTGCGGCAGATACACATCGAATCCCCTTTTCTCCAGCAAGGTCAACGTTTGCTCGGTAAGAAAACGATTCTGGAACACACCACCACAGAGCCCGATCTGCTTTACGCCATATCGCCCACGCGCGACCTCGGCCTGACGGACAATGGCCGCCGCCATGCTGGCATGGAAAATCTCGGCGCGGCGCGTCTGCTCCAAAGTAGAGTCCCCGAGCACTGCCAGCAATGGCTGCCAGTCCAGTCGCAACACACCGTCGTCACTTTCTTCGAGATTCATTTCGATCGCCGGCGCAGAATGTCGGCACAGCGCTTCTAGCATCATCGGCCCCTGTGCCTCGAAGCTGGCCTGTGGAAAATCACAGACCATGGCCGCAGCTGCATCGAACAGGCGACCTGTCGCACTGCTTACCGGGCAGTTGAGACCACTGTCCCATGCGGCCTTCGCCAGGCCATCGGGATCGGAATTCCCAGGCCACTCCTCGCCACACTCCCAATACAGTGCGGCGGCGCTGCGCCAGGGCTCTCTGCCAGCCTTGTCACCACCGGGTAAGCGGAAGGTCCGGAGACTCGCGAACCGCTGCCAGTGTCCGGGTTGTCCATATAAGGCCTCGCCGCCCCACAGTGTGCCGTCACGACCGAGTCCAACGCCATCCCAGGCAAACATCAGCCAGTCGTGGTCATTCGCGTATTCCGCAGCTACAGCACTGGCATGTGCCTCGTGGTGCCAGACGGTTTCGACCGGGAGCGGCGAGCGTCGCTGCGCCCAGCGATGGGTTGTGTATCCCGGGTGCGCATCGCAAACAACCCGCGTTGCGCGCACCCCGTAGAGTGCCTGCAAATCCTCTGCAACCTGCTCAAATACGTCGAGACTGCGCGGACTGTCCATCTCGCCGATGTGCGGTGACACGACGACACGCCGGTCCCAACTGAGAGCGACGGTCCCTTTCATGTGTCCGCCAACGGCGAGCAGCGGTTCCGACTGAGTCCACGGGAGACTTAACTCGCGTGGTGCGCAGCCACGCCCGATGCGCAGTGGCCGCATCCGTCCACCAATGCGCCGATAAACGGGATCGTCAGCCGGGCGCACGATTGGCCGGTTATGCTGCAGAAAAGCGTCCGCGACCGCCTGCAAACGATGTTCCGCTTCCTTGTTGTCGGTCAGCACCGGCTCGCCGCTGACGTTCCCGGAGGTTGCGACCACAGGCCTACCGAACGCATCGAGCAATAGCTGGTGCAGTGGGCTGTATGGCAGAAACACACCGATCTCATCGAGACCGGGTGCCACGTTGCTTGCCAGCGTACAACCGGCTTGACGCGTCGCCAGCACGATCGGTCGAATCGGACCGCCCGCGATTGCAGCCTCTTCTTCGGTCAGCGCCACCGCTTCACGCACAACGTCCAGCCCATCGTCACCTGCAACGGGAAACATGACGGCGAGCGGCTTATCGGGGCGACGCTTGCGCTTACGAAGCCTGGCTACGGCCTCCTCGCTGTGTGCGTCACAAACCAGGTGATAGCCGCCAATACCCTTCACGGCGACAACAGCACCGGCACTTATCGCTGCAACGGCCTGCGCCAGGGCGGCACGGGTCTCCTCCACGGGTGCTGCGCCCTGCGCTGTGAATGACAGCTGCGGACCACATTTCGCGCAGGCCACAGGCTCGGCATGAAAGCGGCGATCTGCCGGGTCCAGATACTCGGCCTCACAATCCGGACACAGAGGAAAGCCCTTCATGCTCGTATTGGACCGGTCGTAAGGCAGCGCCTCTATTAATGTGTAACGCGGGCCGCATTGCGTGCAGTTAATAAACGGGTATGCGTGACGACGATCAGCTGGATCCTGCAGTTCATGCCTGCAGTCGTCGCACATAAAGTAGTCGGGCGGGACAAATATCTGCGCCTCTGAATTCGCCAGGCTTTCGATAATCCCGAACCCATCGACCTCCGGGACATCTATGCTTTCTACGGCTGCCAATGTCGGCGACGACAAGGGCGGCGCACAGGCGACAAGGTCGTGCGTAAACTGCTCGACGCTTTCGAACTCTCCGACAGCAACGACTTCGACCTCGCCCAGTTGGTTCTGAACATGGCCGCCGATGCCGTGTTGGCGTGCAAGCCGGTATACGAACGGGCGAAACCCGACGCCCTGGACGTGTCCCTGCAGGCGTACCCGCCTGGCGACTTTCTCACCAACGCGGGTGGCCGGTTCAGCCACTCGCAGCGCCTTTTTTACGGCCGTCCCACTCGTTCTCCCGCATTCCGGACGACCACCAGATTCGGCAGGCGCCCTCGTCGGACACCATGCACGGCCCTATCGGTTTGCGCGGCGTGCAGCCGCGACCATACAAACGACACTGGTTCGGGTAGATCTTCCCGAGCACCACCTGTGCGCAGTCGCAGCCAGCGGGCATTTCGCCGACGCGTTTCCTCGATGCATCCGCATAGGATTTGAAGCGTTTGCGCGCATCGTGTGCCGCGTAGGCCTCGCGCAGTGCATACCCGGACTTCGGGATAATGCCAATGCCGCGCCAGTTCGCGTCGACGACTTCCATGACGTCATTGAGCTGCCGGCGTGCTTCGACGTTGCCACCGGGGCGCACAACCTCCGGGTAGCAGTTATCCAGAAAGTGTTTTTCATCGCGCAGCTGGCGCAGGACCGAGTACATCGCGGCAAGCAGCGAGTCCGGTGCAAATCCGGCCACGGCAGCAGGAATGTCGTGGTCTGCAACGACGAACTCCCACTCTTCGGGTCCCATCACGGTAGCCACATGTCCGGGGGCGATGAGCGCATCGAAACCGGGTGTACCTGAGTTCAGCAACATCGCCACGGCGGGCCAGGTCAGGCGTCCGGACAACAGGACGAGCAGATTGTCGGGCACACCTTCCGCCAGCATGGAGGCAACCGGGGCGGTCGTCGTTTCGAAGCCGGCCGCAAAAAACACAACGGTCCGAGTTGGATCTGCGGTGGCTATGCGGACCGCTTCTGTCGGCGATGCGATCGGTCGAATATCGGCACCCGCCGCTTTTGCCTGCTCCAGTGAGCGCGGCTCGCGTTTCGGCACGTTGACCGGAACCCTGAGCATGTCGCCAAACGCGACGAGCGTTATATCTTCGTTCAGCGCGAGCTGAATGGCCTCGTAGACGTCTTCTTCCGGGCAAATACAGACCGGGCAACCCGGTCCGGGCACCAGTTCAACATTGTCTGGAATCACCGTGCGCAGACCCGCAACCGAGATGGATCGTTCGTGCCCGCCGCAAACATTCATGATGCGCAAAGGCTTGTCGATACCAAGACCCTGCAGTTCCTGCAACCAGTCTGCTGCGCATCTGGCCATCAAGCGGCTCCGACAGCCACATCCGCCTGCCGGACACGCGCAAGTTCGGATCTTAGCCAGGCCAGCCAGTACTCCATGCCGTCGCCTTTGCGCGCAGAGATCTCAAGTAAGGGTGCGGTATTGGCGAGCTGGCGCAGGCAGTGCTCGGCATATACCGGGTCGAAATCATCGAGGACCTCAAGCAGGTCTGACTTGGTGATCAGCACCAGATCGGAGGCCCGGAACATGACCGGGTACTTGGCCGGCTTGTCGTGGCCCTCGGGCGTGGACAGCAATGTAACGTTCAGATGCTGCCCAAGGTCGAAGCTCGCCGGACAGACCAGGTTGCCGACATTTTCGATAAAGATGATGTCCAGGTCGTCGATATCCAGCTCGTGCAGAGCCGAATGCACCATGTGAGCGTCGAGATGGCAGGCACTGCCCGTGCTGATCTGCACGGCTGGCACGCCTTTTTGCCGAATGCGTTCGGCGTCGTTCTCCGTCTCGAGATCTCCCTCGATAACGGCGATTTTGAGGTCGTCGCGGAGCGCATCGGCCGTCGCTTCGAGCAACGCCGTCTTGCCGGCTCCAGGGGAGGACATGAGGTTGACCGCCAATGTGCGGTGACGGGCAAAGTGTTCACGATTGTGCCCGGCCTGGTGATCGTTCGCGTCCAGCAGCCCCTTGAGTACTTCAACCGACTCATGGCCGGCAGAGGTTGTCGCAAGATGGCCACCGGCCGCCACAAGATGTTCGTTGCCGGGTGTCACGTTGCAGCCACAGGTGTCGCACATGGTCTCTCTCCTGCTACAGTGGATCAGATCTCGGCCAGTACCTCGTCAAACAGGGCCCACGAATCGGCCGCGTCTTTTTCCGACACTTTTTGGATGGCATAGCCGACGTGAACGAGGACGTGATCGCCGAGTTCGATTTGCTCGTGCTGCAGCATGAACAGGCTAACTTCGCGCTCGATACCCTTTGCCTCACAGGTACACTGAAAACCGTCAATCGCGGTTATTTTCATCGGTACGGCAAGGCACATAGGGATACTCCGAGATTGCATATCACGTAAAGCTAATATATTAAAAAAGGACGCTGATTGGCAGCGTGGCAAGCAGCGCGACGGTAAGTAAAAGTGCTTACGGCGGAGAACCAAATGTCTGATCTTACCCGGAAATTCCTGCGGCTGGCGCTGCTGGCCGGCCTGTTTTCGCTGGCCCCGATGGCGACCGCCGCGCCGGCGATCGTGGAGGCCTGCAAGGTCTGCCATGCTGAAGACGGCTCCGGCACAGGCAAACGCATTGTCCCGGTCATTGCCGGCATGCCGGCCGTGCACATAGAAGAAGCGCTGTACGCATACAAGGACGGCGCACGCCAGTGCCTCGAGGAGCCCGTCATGTGCGAGACCGCCGCGCTGCTAACCGACGACAATATTGCCGATCTCGCCGAATATTATGCGGCCATCGACAGGCCCTCACTCAACGAAGACACGGATGCAGCACTCGCGGCGCTTGGCGAGCCGATACACAAGAGGTTATGCGCCCGCTGCCACTTGCCACCAGACGACCCGAATGCCGGTGACGTGCTCGGGCCGCCGCTGCATGGCCAGCGCTCTGACTACCTCCGCTACGCGCTGGAGTCCTACCTGTCCGGAACGCGTGAAAACCTGCTCGACGAGATGAAAGAGAAGATCTCATTGCTCGACGATGGCGACGTCGAGGCACTGGCGCACTACTACGGCAGTTACTGATCCTGTGCCATGTGGTAAATTCGCAGCGGTCGCAGATTGCGCCGCACCACGACAATTAATAACCCAGGAGCCTTTAATGACGTATCGGCCAGCCCTTATCGTATCTGTCGTCCTGTTTTTCCTTGCCGGCAATGCCGCAGCGGATGTCACGCTGATTCACGCCGGCCGGCTGCTTGCTGTGCCGGGTAAGGAACCATCCACCAACATGACGATCATTGTCGAAGACGGCAGGATCACCGGCGTCCAGAAAGGTTTCGTTGCAGTCAACGACGCCACCGTCATTGACCTGTCCGACAAGTTTGTCTTGCCGGGGCTCATGGACATGCATGTGCACTTGCAGGGCCAGCTGGGACCCGATAACGACCGTGACGCGCTCAAGATGTCCGACCAGCTCATGCAGATGCGCAGTATTTACTATGCAATGAACACGCTCAAGGCCGGGTTTACGACCGTGCGCGATGTTGGCTCGTCGTCGCAGGAGATGTATGCCATGCGCGACGCGATCAACAACGGCTGGATTGACGGGCCACGCATCATCGCTGCAGGTGGCGTAGGGATCACTGGCGGTCATGCTGACATCAGCGGTGTCAGCCCCGACCTGATGGAAATGATGACATCGCCCAATGTCTGCGACGGGCCCTACGACTGCCGTCGCGCGACGCGCAACGTTATCAAGTACGGCGCCGATCTCATCAAAATCACGTCAACGGGTGGCGTCATGACCGAGCGTGCCACCGGCACGGGCCAGCAAATGGAGATGGACGAACTCCGCGAGGTGGTGCGCGCCGCCGAACGCATGGGCCGCAAAGTCGCGTCCCATGCCCACGAGGAAGACGGCATCATCGCGGCCCTCGAAGCCGGCGTCGCCAGCATTGAACACGGCACCTACACCGGCCCTCGTGCGATCAAGCTGTTCCGCGAAACCGGCGCCTACCTGGTGCCGACACTGCTCGCTGGCAAGACGGTTGCCGCGATGGCGCTTGAAGCCGATTTCATGCCGCAGACCGTCAAGGACAAGGCAATCCGGGTAGGCAATGACATGGCAGGCAATTTTGCGAAGGCTCACAAGGCCGGCGTTAACGTCGCCTATGGCACCGACAGCGGCATTTCGCCACACGGGACCAATGCACAGGAAGCGGTCCTCATGGTGGCAGCCGGAATGACCGAGATGGAGGTCATTATTGCCGCAACGATTAATGCGGCCGACCTGATCGACATGAGCGACTCCATCGGCACGATCGAAACCGGCAAGTTCGCGGACCTGATCGCTGTCGATAACTCACCGCTGGAAAACATCGAGGAACTCCTCGACGTCGACTTCGTTATGAAAGGCGGAAAAGTCTATAAGCAGTGATATAAGCTTTTACTTATTATCTTGATAAAAAATATTTAATTTTAATTATCTTAGTTACTGCTAACTTGCCCTGAAAGGGCCTGCCAGTTCTGGCCAGGCCTCACGCCATCAGGGAGAACGTAGAATGTCCAAGCAGCACCCGGTAGTTGCCGTAACCGGTTCGTCCGGCGCTGGCACCACGACCGTTAAAACGGCGTTCGAACATATCTTCAGGCGCCTCGGCTTGACGGCCGGCATCATCGAGGGAGACAGTTTTCACAAGTACAGCCGGGCCGAGATGCGCGCCGCAGTTGCCAGCGCCACGCAACGTGGTGAGAACATCAGTCACTTTGGACCCGAAGCCAACCTGCTGTGCGAACTGGGGCAGCTGTTCAAGCAGTACGGTGAAACCGGGGGCGGCAAGCGCCGCTATTACGTTCATGATGAAATCGAGGCGAAGCAGTACGCTACGAAGGCAGGTACGTTTACCGACTGGCAGGATCTGCCGGCGGATACCGACATGTTGTTGTACGAAGGCCTGCACGGCGCAATTGTCACCGATGAATGCGATGTCGCCCAGTTTGCCGACCTGCTCATCGGCGTCGTTCCTATCGTAAATCTCGAATGGATCCAGAAGATTCATCGCGATACGAGCCATCGCGGTTACGACGAAAGCGATGTCACGCAGACGATCCTGCGCCGCATGGAAGACTACGTCAAACACATCACGCCGCAGTTCTCGCGTACGGATATAAACTTCCAGCGCGTGCCCACGGTCGACACATCCAACCCATTTATTGCGCGCGATGTGCCCACACCTGACGAGAGCTTTGTCGTCATTCGCTTCCGGGATCCCAGCAAGTTCGATGTCGACTTCCCCTACCTGCTGGCCATGGTCGACAAGTCGTTCATCTCCCGCCGCAACACGATCGTCGTGCCAGGCGGCAAAATGCTGCTCGCCATGGAGCTGATCCTCATGCCGATCCTCAAGCGCATGGCGGACGAGAGCAAGATGGAAACGAGGCTGGTCGCATGATTGCCGGTGGCTACAGCGCCGTCATATTCGACCTTGACGGCACGCTGGCCGATACGGCTGAGGATATTCGCGAAGCCCTGGTGGCCGCGCTCGCCGGGGAGAACCTGCCCCCCATCGACGTCAACAGCGTACGCCTGATGATCGGCGGTGGCCCACGACTCCTGGTTGAGCGTGCATTGCACCGGCTTCACGTCGAAACCAAACACGACCTGGTTACCAGGCTGACCACGTCATTTCACAAGGCGTACCTTGCCCAGGGAATCCGGAAAAGCCAACTGTTTGGTGGCGTAGAAGGGACGCTGCGAACACTCCACACGGCGGGCATACGTGTGGGACTGTGCAGCAACAAGCCGGACGACCTGTGTCGCATGCTGGTGCGGAACTTCTCGCTGGATGAGTATTTCGACGAAATCCTCGGATCCGGGGGAGATCTGCCACGGAAACCGGACCCGGCGCCGCTCCTGCGCATCATCGAACGTCTCGGCGTTCTGCCGGGCGACGCATTGTATGTTGGTGACAGTGAGACCGACGTCATGACGGCGAGAAACGCCGGCGTACCGGTGATGCTGGTTAACTACGGCTACACCTTACGCTCCGCGAGCCAACTCGGCGCCGACGCGGTCCTCGATTCCGTTGCCGACCTGGTACGGCCCGGCCCGCTGGCGCGTTCCGCCTAGTGCCCCAGCAAGCTCACCGCTTCGGTCGTTAGCAGGTTCTTGAATTCCTCAGCCGCAAGGGACAGGCGCTTGCCCTTGTGCAAGACAACATGCCAATGGCGCTTGATCGGCAGCCCCTTCACTTTCAGTTCCACCAGGCGGCCGATCTGCAGCTCCACGCGCACCGCATCTCGCGGCAATAGCGCGAGACCCAGGCCGGCCTGAACCCCCTGCTTGATGCTCGACAGGCTACCCATGCCCATACCGGTGGTCAGCTTTAGCTTTTGCTCGCGAAAAAAACGCTCCATCGCGCCGCGCGTCCCCGACCCCGGCTCTCGTACAAGGAATACCTCTTTCTCCAGCTCCTTGAGTGCAATGCGTTTGCGTTGCGCCAGGCGGTGCTCCGGTGGTGCCACGATGACGAGGGGGTTCTCCATGAATGCGATCGCCTGAACCTGCGAGTCTTTCGGTGGCTGCCCCATAATCGCCATATCGACTTCATTATCGATCACCCGCTTGAGGACGGCTTTCTGGTTCGTCACATCCATGCTGACGCTGACATCCGGAAACCGCTGGTGAAACGTGCCCAGCAACCTGGGCGCAAAGTAGTTTGCCGATGAGATCGCGGCAATCTTGAGGCGCCCTCCCGCGAAGCCCTTGAGCTTGTCGAGCACATCATCCATTTCGTCGACCTGCTGCAGGATCGAGCGCGCGTAGCGATACACCTCCTCGCCCGCCTCCGTCAGGTGCACCTGTTTGCCAAACTGCTCAGTCAATGCGAGGCCGGCCTGCTGTTCGAGCAGGCGGATCTGCATGGATACGGCGGGCTGAGTCAAATGGAGTTCATCGGCCGCTTTAGTGTAGCTGAGGTTCCTGGCGACGGCCGAAAAACACTGCAGCTGGCGTAGCGTCAGATGCATAAGTATTCCTTATCTTTCTGATAACAATAATTGAATTTTCTTATGATAGAGCATTCGTTACTGTGGCTTCAAGTAACCAGTTAGGGACATCAGAAATGGCACTCGACCAATCCAATCGCTACGTAGACCTGGACCTCAAAGAGGACGATCTTATTGCCGCGGGCCGGCACGTCCTCGTTGCGTATCACATGAAACCAAAGCCTGGTTTCGGCAACTTCATCGAGACGGCCGCCCACTTCGCCGCGGAGTCCTCAACAGGAACCAATGTCGAGGTTTCGACGACCGACGCTTTTACCCGCGGTGTTGACGCACTCGTCTACTACGTCGACGAAGCGCAGGAACTCGTCAAGCTCGCCTACCCGGTTGACCTGTTCGATCGCAATATCACCGATGGCCGCGCAATGATCGCCTCGTTCCTGACACTGGCGATCGGCAACAACCAGGGGATGGGGGACGTTGAATACGCGAAAATGCACGACTTCTACTTCCCGCCTGAATACCTGCGCCTGTTTGACGGTCCGTCAACAACGATCGCCGACCTGTGGCGCGTTCTCGGTCGCCCCCATGTCGACGGCGGGTTCATCGTCGGCACAATCGTGAAACCCAAACTCGGTCTGCGCCCGCGCCCGTTCGCCGATGCCTGCTTCGAGTTCTGGCAGGGCGGCGATTTCATCAAGAACGATGAACCGCAGGGTAACCAGATCTTTGCACCAATGAAGGAAACGATTCCGTTGGTGGTGGACGCTATGCGGCGTGCGCAGGACAAGACCGGCGAAGCGAAACTCTTCTCGGCAAACATTACTGCGGACGACCCGTTCGAGATGATTGCGCGCGGCGAGTACATCCTGGAAACATTCGCCGATCTGGCTGACCACGTGGCGTTCCTCGTTGACGGCTATGTAGCAGGCCCCACTGCGATCACGACGGCACGTCGTCGCTTTCCAAACCAGTACCTGCACTACCATCGTGCCGGTCACGGTGCCGTAACTTCGCCACAATCAAAGCGCGGTTACACCGCGTTCGTGCATTGCAAGATGGCACGTGTGCAGGGTTCGTCGGGCATACATACGGGTACGATGAGTTTCGGCAAGATGGAGGGTGAAGCCTCCGACAAGTTCACGGCGTATATGCTGGAGCGCAACAGCGCCGACGGGCCTTACTACCACCAGGAGTGGTACGGCATGAACCCAACGACCCCGATCATCTCCGGAGGCATGAACGCACTGCGCATACCCGGATTCTTCGAGAACCTCGGGCACTCAAATGTCGTGATGACCGCCGGCGGCGGGTCTTATGGACACATCGACGGCGGCGCTGCCGGCGCACGTTCGATGCGTCAGGCTGAGCAGTGCTGGAGAGCCGGCGCCGATCCGATCGAATTTGCGCGTGAACATCACGAATTCGCCCGCGCCTTCGAAAGCTTCCAGGGCGATGCCGATCGCCTCTATCCGGGATGGCGCCAGAAACTGGCAAAGAGCGCCTGAAGAGAAGAACACAAGCACTAAATCAAGGGCGACCCGGCCGGGTGCAGGATATAAGATACGCCGACTATGGCGAAGATGTCCCCAAGCACACTGCGTATCGGCTATCGATATCGGCCCGGCCGACTCGCCCCTGACTACGACGCTGTCGTCATCGGCTCGGGTATGGGTGGCCTCACGACCGCCGCCCTTCTCAGCGACCTTGGCTGGAAGGTCTGCGTCCTCGAGCAGCACTACACGGCCGGTGGCTTCACACACTCCTATGAACGCGGCGGCTACGAGTGGGACGTGGGCGTCCACTACATTGGTGAAGTCGGTGCCGCTACCCGTACGCGGAAGATGTTCGACTTTCTGTCGGGTGGAAACCTCAAGTGGGCGCCAATGGATGCCGAGTACGACCGTTTCTATATCGGCGACAAAGTGTTCAATGCCATCGCCGGGAAACAGGAATTCCGCGACAACCTCGTGCGGCAATTTCCAAATGAAGCGAACGCAATCGATGCTTACGTCAAGCTTCTGGATCGGTCGGGCGACGCACTGTCAGCGTTCGGTATGAGTCGTGGCATGCCGGCTCTATTACGCTGGGTCGCGAAACCATGGCTGACCTGGAAGTTGCGCGGGCCCTTTCGACGCCTTACCTGGGATGTTCTCAGTGACCTTACCAATGACAGGGACCTGATCGCCACACTGTGCGGCCAGTGGGGTGACATGGGCATGCCGCCAAGACGCTCGCCGTTCATGGCGCATGCGATGATTGCCCGGCACTACCTGTACGGCGGCTACTACCCGGTTGGCGGCTCCTGGCGAATTGCCGAGACTATCATCCCGAAGATCCAGGCATCGGGCGGTGAAGTGTTCACCTACGCAAAGGTCGAAACCATCCTGGTCGAGGACGGCAAGGTGGCCGGTGTCGAGATGAAGGACGGCCACCGCATCGAATGCGCCTGCGTCATCTCTTCCGCGGGTGTCGACAATACGTTCAACCACCTTCTGCCCCAGGATGTCGCCGAGCAGAGCGGCTATCACCGTCGTATGCAAAACGTGCAACCGAGCGTCGCCCATCTTGGTGTCTATATCGGGCTGCAGGGTACAGCCGAAGAACTCGGCCTGCCACGTACCAACTTCTGGATCTATCCAGGCAATGACTACGATGCGGCACTGGAGCGGTTCCTGGAAGACAAGGATGAGGCGTTTCCCATTGTCTACATCTCATTCCCGTCAGCCAAGGATCCGGAGTATCAGAACCGGCATCCCGGTACGGCCACAATCGAGATCGTGGCACCGGCACCCTATGAATGGTTCGAAAAATGGCGTGACGCAACCTGGGGCAAGCGTGGTGATGACTACGAAGCCTTCAAGGAGGCGCTGGGCGAACGACTCCTTGAGCATCTTTACGCGAAACTGCCACAGCTGCGCGGCAAAGTGGATTACTACGAAGTATCGACGCCGCTATCAACCAACTGGTTCGGCGGCTATCAGCGCGGAGAACTCTACGGCCTCGCACATACACGCGAGCGCCTGAATCAGGACTGGCTACGTCCGAAGACAAAGATACGGGGCCTGTGGCTTACGGGTCAGGACGTACTGACTTGTGGCGTGACGGGCGCCATGATGGCCGGCCTTATTACGACGATGAGCCTGGCAGGCGCACGAAAAATGGCGCCTCTTCTCAAAGAGATCTACGCGGGACCTGGCGCGTAACGCTAGTCCTGCTTTCCGTGCGCGACCAACACGTCGCAATGAAAATGGTCAAGCGCACGCGCCGCCGTGCTGCCAATAATTCGCTGCTTTAGTTTCGACCTGGCCAGGGCACCCATTACGACGAGGCTTGCATTTTGCTCAAGCGCGAATGCCGGCAACACCTCGTACGCCCTGCCCGGCAGCAGGTGCAGTGCCTTATCTGGAATGTCGCTCGATTCGGCGAAGGCGCGAAGCGCATTCTGGTGCTCCTCGCGAATCTTTTTATCCAACTCGTCAATTGGCAGTTTGATCGGCTTGAAGGCCCAGGTTGCACGCTGAGCGATTTCCTCAAGTCGCTGGTAGGTATGGAGAACCTTTATTTCTCCTTTACATTTCTCCGCGATCATCCTCGCCATGTCGATGATCCTGTGGTCGAGAGATGCCGGCTTGTCATTGGCATTGAGCGGATCGATGGCCGCAACAATAACGGGCGCGTCCTGCCAGTCCGCGGGTTTCACAAACCACAACGCATAATCAAGATCGCGAATCAGGTCCCAATCGGCGCTGTCCAGGGATGCTCGCTCGGTCGGCGTGTGGTAATGCGTACCCTTGATGACAAACAGCGGCTGCCGTGCTGCCGCCTCCCGACGTATGACGTCGGAAACCTGGCGCTCCCTGGAGCGATTTACCTGGACCCGCACGCCTGCTTGCTCGACCTTTGCGGTCAGCTTTTCAAGGATCTCCTCCTGATAGGCCCTGAGACTATCGGCAATATCCTGCGACTCCAGTAAGTAGACGTAACTGTCCCCCAGAAAATCGGTCACGGGGTCGCAGACAAGCAAGTGCAGGTTACAGTTGTGCGACCTGGCCAGCCATGTGGCTCGCTCAACAACGATTTCAGGGTAGCGATCGAATTCGATCACACAAAGGATGTTGCGGCTCACAGGGCACCTCCTCGCAACTTTGCAGGCATACCGTAGCGCTGAAGTACCTGGACAGCACTTCGTATTAGTACGAATTGATTCAGGCGGTGCCGAACTTGGTCTCGACTTCCACCCCGATGCTCTTTAGAAACCCGGTCGGCAAAATACCGCCGGCACAAACGATAATGGCCTGGTTCGGCAACTTGTAGGCTTTCCCCTTGTATTCGATCACGACATCGTCGTCGCGCACCTCCTTGACGTTCGACTCCATCAATACTCGCAACTGACCGGCTGCCGCCAGTTGCTCTACCTTGTTGCGATTTGCGGCCTTCGCTCGGCTGAATGCCGCGGACCGATAGGATAGCGTGACCGTCGTGCCGGGCGTTTCGGCGATCGAGTGCGCGGCTTCGAGCGCGCTGTCGCCGCCGCCAACCACCAGGACATGCTGGCCCTCGTACTGGGCCGGATCGATCAGCCGGTAGACAACCTTCGTTCGCTCCTCTCCCGGCACGCCAAGTTGCCGTGGAGTACCTCTGCGGCCAATAGTTAACAGGACGGCACGACACGCATAGCTTGCCTTTGTCGTGGTCACTTCGAATCCATTACCCGA
>Ga0316188_10000681_pt1 | contig 15098 bp, 9 predicted proteins | sample Phiworburrow1_MG_FD_204933 | JGI IMG/M metagenome (GOLD analysis project Ga0316188, IMG submission 204933) | Coastal sediment microbial communities from Maine, United States - Phippsburg worm burrow 1 | ecosystem: Environmental > Aquatic > Marine > Coastal > Sediment | place: USA: Maine...
AGAAAAAAATGCTAAAACCTAAGAAAGTAGTAGCTCCTTACGTCGCTAAAGGCAAGCCCCTTTTAAGGTTTTAACGCATTTTTTCCTTCACGCCATCACATGACCCGCCGTTTTATGAGGCCTTCGCTCTTATCTCATGTTACTTATTATGCTCTGGATTATGACGCTATACCAAGTTTATAGTTGATAAAGGAAAACACCTTCGATTAAAAGATATAATGAAATAAGTGCGTAGGCCGATGATAGCGTGCCAGGCAGAGTTGGAGGTGAATGGAAAAATCCGTTAAATCGTTTAAAAGGCCTTTAGGTCTGCAGCGCTGAAAGCGGGGCACTACTTTTATTTACGATTTAGGATTTTTTCAGAGGAGCAAGGGCGATGCATGCTATCTTGATTCCTGCCCGTCCGGCAGGCGGGTTTTGCCCTACTTTTTATCAAGAAAAAGTAGGAAATAATAAAATTTAAAAACTGTCCACCTTACCTGCCAGAGGTGAAATAAAGAGCCAATAAATCAAAACAAAAACAAAGTGAATATCTGAATTTTTGATTTGGGGATCCTAGTTCGAATGTTAGGAAAGATTGGATAAAATTACTTTAGTGCGATTACACCTTAAGAATTATAGACGTTAATTCGTAAAGATTTAATTTAAGACAAATTCTCTATTAATTTAGCAGCTACTTATGTGTGGAATCAGCGGTTATTTTTCTAGAAAACGTACAATTGACTTTTCTGTTGAATTAAATTCATCAAGAGAAAAGCAAGCTTATCGTGGACCGGATGATCAGGGAGTCTGGTCGGATGATCAAGCAGGATTAGCACATTCAAGATTAGCCATCATCGATCTAAGCCCGGGCGGACACCAACCGATGTACTTCGAAGAAGAGGGGCTGCATATGGTTTTTAATGGAGAGATCTACAATTACATTGAATTAAAAAGCGAACTGCAACTAAAAGGAGTTGAATTTAAAACGGATTCGGATAGCGAAGTAATTTTACGCGGTTTTATGCTATGGGGAAGCGATCTATTTCCAAAATTAAATGGCATGTTTGCCATCGCCATTTATAATCCGGATTCAAAAGAACTCATTTTAGCACGCGATCGATTTGGTATTAAACCCTTGTATTATTTTGTGAATGAAGAGCATTGTTTCTTTGCCTCAGAATTAAATTCTATTCTCTCTTTTCCTATTGAACGTAAATTGAATTACAGTGCATTATCAAATTATTTTAGATTTTCATATATACCGGATAATGAGAGTATAATAGAAGGAATTTCTCAATTAGAACCCGGGAAATTGCTGAGGATAGATAAAAATACAATTAAGGATGAACGCTATTATTCAATTGATTCAAACCCCATAGATATTAGTTATCCCGAAGCGCTAAATGAAATAAAAAAGCAACTTGAGCAAAGTGTAGAACGAAGATTACTGGCAGATGTTCCTGTAGCTACTTTTTTAAGTAGCGGTCTCGATTCTACTATCATCAGCAAAATTGCGAGTCAAAAAAGTCCTCGCATTCATGCATATTCTGCCGGATTTAGCGAATTCCCCTATTTTGATGAATCGAAATTAGCAAGGCAATGGGCAAACAAAAATACCATAGATCATTCGATCATAAATTTAAGTCAACAAGAATTGATCGAATCGGTCGATGAGCTGTTAAATGCGCTTTCAGAACCCTTCGCCGATAGCTCTGCCATTGCTTATCATGCATTAAGCAAGCAGGTTTCGAAAGAAGTAAAAGTAGTTTTATCAGGAGATGGTGCCGATGAGTTATTTGGCGGTTATCGGAAACATAAAGCAGAATGGCTTCTTCGTAAGAAGCCTCTCATTCGAAAAATAGCAGGCTCATTTACTTCCTTTAAAGATCTTTCAATCGGAAGTAGAAATTCGGCTCTGGGAAATTATAAAAGACAAATTGGAAAACTCGCTCATGCAAGTCGACTTAGCAATGAGGAAAGGTATATATATTGGGCGTCCCTGCTCTCTGACGCGGAACTTTCATCCTTAATAAATGCTAATAAAAGCAGGGTTTATAAGGCAGATTTTACAATAAAGTCGATGAATGATTTTCTTTTAAAAGACATGCAAATGCTATTGCCGGGAGATATGCTCTATAAAGCGGATCGAAGCAGTATGTTGCACGGATTAGAAGTCAGAGTCCCATATTTAGATCATCATTTAGTGAATTTAGTATTTTCCCTACCTTCCGAATGGAAGCTTAAAAATGGGAAAAGGAAATCCTTACTAAAAGACAGTTTTAAAGAACAGCTCCCTGTTGAATTACTCCGTCGAAAAAAGAAAGGTTTTGAAGTCCCTTTGCAGGAATGGCTAAAAGGACCTTTAAAAGAAAAAGTTGATAGGGTTCTTAATGAAGAAGTGATCCGGGAACAGGGGATTTTAAATTTTGATGAAGTGAATAGAGTTATTGAAAGGTCACGAGGAAAAAATACTGGCGATGCCCCTTACCAGGTATGGGCAATGCTTGTTTTTCAAACTTGGGTTAACAATTATAATCCCATTTGCTAATGCCACGAATCCTTCGAATAGTAAACCGTTTTAATTTAGGTGGGCCTACTTATAATGCAGCCTATCTTACCCGTTACATGTCTGATGAATATGAAACTTTACTCATCGGTGGAGCGCATTCCGAATCGGAAGAGGATTCCTTGCATATTACAAAGCAATTAAATATTGATCCGATCATTATTTCTGAAATGAAAAGAGACATCAGTCCGAAAGAGGATCATATGGCTTACAAGAAGATCCTTCAATTGATCGACTGGTATAAACCTGATATTATTCATACCCATGCTTCAAAGGCAGGTGCTTTAGGAAGATTAGCGGCGATAAGAAAAAGGACTCCGGTCATTGTACATACTTTTCACGGACATGTCTTTCATTCTTATTTCAATAAGGTAAAAACCCAGGCTTATATCTCTATCGAACGAAAATTGGCCCGGCATAGTGATGCTATTATCGCAATAAGTCCTATTCAAAAAAGAGAGTTGGTAGAACAATTCGCAATTGCGGAAGAAAACAAAGTAAAAGTGATTCCTCTTGGTTTTGATCTTCGTAGGTTCAAAGAAAACCAGGAGGCTAAGCGACATGAATTCAGAAAAATATATGCTGTTTCAGATGATTGCGTGGCGATCGGGATAATAGGAAGATTGGTTCAGATCAAGAATCATGAATTATTTTTGAAATTGGCAAAAAAAGTAAGAGACGAAACAAATAAAAAACTGAAATTTTTTATTATTGGTGATGGGGAGCTAATGCCGGAACTTCAAAATAGTGCTCTCAACTATCAATTGATCTCTCATTCTTATGGAGAAAATGATTCGCTGGTCTTCACTTCATGGATAAAAAACATCGATGAAGCGATCGCAGGCTTAGATATAATCGTAATGACCTCAAATAATGAGGGGACACCTGTGAGTTTAATTGAGGCCCAGGCGGGGGAGAGAGCAATTGTAAGCACCGATGTTGGAGGAATAAGAGACATTATCTTAGCCGGAGAAAGTGGTTTAATTAGTCCGAAAGACGATCTGAACGAAATGAGTAATAATTTACTTAGCTTGATCAATGATGAGAAGCGAAGAAAGCATATGGGTGAAAGCGGATATGCTTTTGTAAAAGATAAGTTCACTTATGATCGTCTGGCAAACGATATGAATCTTCTCTATAAAGAACTTTTGGATAAGAAAAATACTTATTAATTTCTGCTTTTTAATATTCTTGAGACTCAATTTTAATACCTTTGCTGCAAAGGACCAATCTATAATGCGTAAACTATTAGCTTTTATTACTATCGCAACGCTATTTTCTTCATGTGCGGTAAATAGCGATTTGATGTTCAAAACTCCAAGGGATTATGAATTTGATCAACCGGGAGTGGTTTCCGATAATAATTATAAATTATCTCCAAACGACATCATCACCTTCTATTTATATACGAATGATGGCTTTATGATCATTGATCTTCAATCGATGGGAGGTTATGGTTCTTCTAAAGGCGTGAATACAAGGATTAATACAAATTTAGAAGTAAGATACCTGATCGAAGATGACGGATATGTTAAGATACCTTCACTGAGAGAAGTTAAACTTGGAGGTCTTACCATAGATGAGGCAGAATCTTTTTTAGAACAGGAATATTCTAAGGATTACATCAATCCCTTTGTCATTTTACGAGTATTAAACAGGAGAGTGATCGTTTCTACAGGAGCAGGAGGTAAGTCGATGGTAGTGGAGTTAAGTAATTCAAATACCCGTCTGATTGAGGCATTATCACTCGCAGGAGGTATTGTCGACAGAGGAAAAGCAAAAGAAATTAAATTGATTAGAGAAACCGATGGTAAAATAGAAGTCTATAAGTTTGATCTGTCAAAAATAGAAGGGATCGAAAGTGCGAATATGGTCGTTCAGGCAAATGATATTATCTATGTTGAACCAGCAAAACAAATCGCATCAGAAGTGCTTAAAGATCTATTACCGGTGCTCACCATTTTCACAAGTCTCGTCGCCGCTTATGCCTTAATAATAGCGATAGGAAATTAAAAGTAATGATAGGCGATAATATCACAGACAAAAATTCAAATTTCGAAGGTTATCGCGAACGATTAACTAATTTTTCGCAGGAGTTCGAGTTTGGTTTATTTCTTTATATTTTAAAGAGGTCAGTGATATGGATCGTCATGATCATCGGCCTGTTTCTTTTCATCGCTTTTCTTTATATCCGCTATACCGTTCCCATTTACGAGGCGAATACCATCCTTCAAATGAGCAAAAATAACACGGCTCAAAAAATACTGGATGTAAGTCAAATGTATGATGAAGGAAGTTTATCGGGAGAGATCGAACTTATACGCTCAAAATTTTTAATTAAAAAGGCAGTTCAAAATCTTCCTCTTGAAATCAGCTATTTTGTTAAAGGAGATATACTTAACGACGAAAAGTATAAATCATCAAGCTATGAAATAGATGTTATAGAGATAAAGGATTCTTCGATCATTGGGAAGCCGATCATCATCGACTTTCTGCAGGATCAATTTTTAAATATCGAATATGGAAATTATTATTCCGAACACGAATTCAATATCAGTCAATTAGTAGAAACTCCTGCACTCTCTTTTTATATTAAATGCGATAACAGAGATGCGTTGTATCAAAAAGGCTTTTCGAATGCCTACTTTTTTATCATAAATGATATTGATGCTTTAGTGAATAAATTTTACAAAGGAGTAAATGTAAGCGTGTTAAATCCAAATGCACAAACGATCGTTGTAGGACTTAAATACAGTAATGCAAGGTTGGCAATGGATTTTGTAAATGAATTATCTTCTCAATATATCTTATATGATCTTGAGAAGAAAAGTGGTAGTTCTGCTAATATTTTGAAATTCATTGGGGTTCAGTTAGACACCGTATTTATGCGGCTAAATACAGCCGAAACCATGCTTCAATCCTTTAAAAAGGAGCACAAAGTCTCAAACATAGATAACATTTCGAATGTATATGTAGATAATTACAATAAGCTCGAAGAAGAATTATTAAAAGTTGAATTGGATGAGAATATTTTAAACGAAATACAAAAATCCGGTGAGCTCGATAAAGAGGTGGAGCTTTATAATCTGATCCCATTTCTGGCAGGAACAGAATATGAGGCATTACTCAGTTCAATGATCAATTCGATGCATAATTTGATGACGGAAAGAGATGATTATCTTTTTACCGGAACAAAAGAAAATGAAAGGGTGGTTGCAATTGATTATCGATTACAAATTCAACGAAATTTACTTTTCGAAAGCATCAAAAACTTAAAGATCCGTCTTAATTCAAGAAAGCTCGCCCTTAAGGCAAAATTGAAGGAATTTGAGCAAATATTTCTTGAAATGCCAAATCAGGAAATGGAACTTACACGCTTACAGCGATTGTACGAGATCAATGAAAAGTACTATACGATGCTGCTTGAAAAGCAGATCGAATATCGAATATCGAAAGAAGGTTTTGTAACGAATAATCAAATATTAGAAGCCTCATCTTATCCGGCTTCACCCATTATTCCAAAACCCAAAGTCACCTATATTTCATTCTTTATCACTTCCCTGATCGTTAGTTTGATCTTTATTATCCTTCGCTATCTCACTCACAATAATATAACTTCTTTAAATGAGATCACGAAACTTTCGAATGCATCATTAGGGGTTTTAGGATTGGTTCCGCATTACGACAATGATATGCCTGTATCGATGTTGTTAGTAGATAAGAAACCAAAATCTGTTTTAGCCGAGTCGTTTCGCTCGATCCGAAGTAATCTGCAATTTGTGGATAGCTCGGAAAGTTCTAAACTTATTTGTATCACCTCCACCATTTCAGGAGAAGGAAAAACATTTATATCGATCAATCTTGGCGGGATCATTTCATTTTCTAATAAAAAGGTGATCATTCTGGATCTGGATATGCGAAAACCTAAGATCCATAAAGCTTTCGATGTCGAAAACAAGCAAGGTATGAGCACCTTACTTATCGGTAAAGCAAAATTGGAAGAGTGTATACGACACAGTCCTACTGAAAACCTCGATTATATTACAGCAGGACCTGTTCCTCCAAATCCTTCGGAATTGCTTTTAAACCCCGAATTAGATAAAGTTATAGCACAATTACGTAAGAAATATGATGTGATCATTGCTGATAATCCTCCAGTAGGATTGGTCACTGACGGAATTGTGATGATGCAAAAAGCAGATATTCCAATTTATGTTTTCAGAGCGGATTATTCAAAGAAACAATTTATTCAAAATGCCGATCGTTTAAAGAATGAGAATCATTTTCATAAGCTTACCGTAATACTTAATAATGTAGATATTAACCGAAATCGTTACGGTTATAATTACGGTTATGGCTACGGTTATGGTTATGGCTATACCTATGGTTATTATGACGATGGTGGGGAAAAAAGTAGTAGGAAGTTTAAAATGAAAAAATAGAATTATCCTACAACATATAACATAAGACTTATTTTATTTTTGCTTTATGGAAAATGTAAATTACCTGGGCTTGGTTTATGGCTTATATTTTATTGGGTCAATTGTATTTTCTGTACTTATTAATTTCATTTTTTTACGCTTTGCTCAAAACCTTGGGATGAGAGGTGAAATTGATAAAAGTGACCGATGGAGTCCGATCCAAAAACCTGCCTTTGGAGGTATTTCATTTTATATACTTTTCTTATTATCCTTTTCAACTTTCAGTATTTTTTTCTCCTCAGATAATCAATTCCCTAATAATGTCATGCTGGGATTGGTATTTGCTACCGCAATTTCTTTTTTAATGGGTTTAGCAGATGATGCATTTAATACCAAGCCACTTTTAAAATTAGCGGTTCAAATTTTAAGCGCAGTGATTCTTATTTCAACAGGAACTTATATTGAGATATTTTCATCAACAGAGCTTAATTATCTGATTACTATATTATGGGTTGTAGGTTTGATGAATTCGATCAACATGCTCGATAATATGGATGCAATTACCTCACTGGTCTCCATTATTATAATATTTTCAACCCTGCTATTAATGTTTATTAGTGGAAATTATCATAATGTTTATTTTTTCACTTTAATTGGGGTGATGGCCTCACTACTTGGGTTTCTATATTTTAATTGGCATCCTTCGCGTCTGTTTATGGGTGATACCGGAAGTCAGTTTTTAGGGCTTTTTCTGGCATTCATTGGGATTCGATTCTTTTGGAATGCCGAATATTTAGTCTTACAAAATCCAATTCTCGATAAGTTTATATTGATTATGGCTATTTTTGCAATGCCACTGATCGATACTTCGATCGTTACCATAAATCGAATATTAAGAAAGCAATCGCCTATGGTCGGTGGTAAAGACCATACTACTCATACCATGGTTTATATGGGGCTAAGCGATCGACAGGTAGCTATTCTGTTTTCTGTATTATCAATGCTATTTTCATTTACTACTATTTACATTATGAGTGTTGAAAAAGCATTGAGTAGTATGTTTGAAGTTGGGATGGTATGCTTATTTTTAATCCTGTTCTTCAGCTTTTTATATTTGAATCGTTTATTGCTGAAATCGCAAAAATAATATGAAGTCTATTTTATTACGAAGTGCTGTTTTTTTACTTGTGATCTTATCCGGAGGTATCATCTTAAAATACTTTGTTTTTTCTACAGAAGTAAAAAAAGAGGATAATCACTATCAAAATTATGTTAACCAACATTATAAAGTTTTCGCTTTAGAGCTACCGGATTCACTCTTTTTTCTTGATGAAGAAGTACCTTTAACGATGATCGATATTGCTGAAAGACTGGATAGAGAAATGTTGATCAATGTGTATTGGCAATCTCAAACTCTTTTGTTTTTCAAAAAAGCAAATAAATTTTTCCCTGCGATCGAAACGATTCTCAAGGAATATGGAGTACCCGACGATTTCAAATATTTAGCCTTAACTGAAAGTGGATTAAATAATGTTGTATCCCCTGCCGGTGCAGCAGGATATTGGCAGTTTTTAAAAAATACGGCAAAGGAATACGGATTGGAAGTGAATGATGAAGTGGATGAAAGGTATCATTTAGAAAAATCGACCGCAGCTTTTTGTAAATACATGCTGGATGCCTATTCTAAATTCGGTAGCTGGACACTTGCAGCGGCATCCTATAATATGGGAATTGGCGGTTTAAATAATCAAATTACACGTCAGCAAGTCAATAATTATTATGACCTGCTCTTAAATGAAGAAACCGGAAGGTATGTTTTTAGAATTATGGCGGTAAAACAGATCATGACCAACCCTGCGTATTATGGTTTTTACTTTAGGCCTCAGGATCTCTATCCTCCTGATGAGTTCACTACTGTTGAGGTAAATTATGAAATAGAGAACATCGCTGATTTTGCTTTTGAACAAGGAGTAAACTATAAGATATTAAAAGTGATGAACCCTTGGCTTCGTCAAAATTATTTACATAATACTAGCGAAACAATTTATCAGATAAAGATCCCGACGAAAGGTTATTATTCCCTCACCCAAGTGGATAGCTCACTTTTATTATTGGAATGAAGCAGGATGTTTTTGAACCTTCAATGATCGAGATCACCGGTGCGCGTGAGCATAATCTTAAGAATATTGATATCAATATACCCCGTGATCAACTGGTCGTAATTACCGGATTGAGCGGGAGTGGAAAATCATCTTTAGCTTTTGATACCATTTATGCCGAAGGTCAGCGTAGGTATCTGGAAACACTTTCGTCTTATGCTCGCCAGTTTTTAGGAGGATTGGAACGACCTGACGTCGATCAGATAAAAGGTTTAAGTCCGGTGGTTTCTATTGACCAAAAGACAATTTCTCGAAATCCTCGCTCCACGGTGGGTACCATCACCGAGATCTACGATTTTATGCGACTTCTTTTCAGTAGAATAGCGATTGCTTATTCGTATGAAACAGGTGAAAAGATGGTAAAATATACCAGTCAGCAGATCCTCGATCGGATCAGAACGGAGTATGATGGGAAAAAGGCGATCATTTTATCTCCTCTTGTTAAAGGAAGAAAAGGACATTATCGGGAATTGTTTCGGCAAATTCTTCGTCAGGGATTTATTCGGGCAAGAGTGGATGGAAAGATCGTAGAAATACTTGATAACTATAAAGTAGATCGCTATAGCCGACACGATATAGAGATTGTGATCGACCGACTCGAAGTAAATAGCAAAACAGAAAATAGACTTAAAGATTCAATTGATACCGGACTAAAAACAGGGAAAGGCATTATTATGGTTTTGGATGCTGATACAGAGGAGCTTCATTATTACAGCAAAAACTTAATGTGCCCAACGACCGGAATTGCTTATGATGATCCGGAACCTAATTTATTTTCTTTTAACTCACCCTATGGGTCTTGTCCTAATTGCAACGGACTTGGAGAAGTGAGCGAACTGGATCTGGACAGAATTATTCCAAAAAAATCGGAATCGATTAAAAAAGGAGGGATTGTGCCTCTTGGAAAATACAAGAACACCCGAATTTTCAGACAAATAGAAGTCCTGCTTAAAAAAGAAGGCTTCAACTTAGAAGAACCTATTTCTAATTTACCGGAAGATCTGATTCATATACTGATCAATGGAAGTGAAGAATACATTTCTGTAAACAGCGATATTGGAGTAAAAGAATTGTCAATGCCTTTCGAAGGGGTAGTGGAATACCTGATGAAACAATACCTCGATAATCCCAGTCCTTCAACTCAAAAATGGTTAGATGGCTTTTCAAATAAAGTGACCTGTCCCGAATGTGAAGGAACAAGGCTTAAAAAACAAGCTTCATTTTTCCGAATTGGCGATAAAAATATTCATGAGCTATCTTCAATGGCAATCGAAGATCTGGCTAAATTTTTTCAATTGCTTTCAGCACAATTAAGTGAACGGCAATTAACTATCGGAAAAGAAGTAATTAAAGAGATCAATGATCGATTGCAGTTTTTAGATGAGGTTGGATTAAGTTACCTTCAAATTTCGCGTTCATCGCGAACACTAAGTGGTGGTGAAGCCCAGAGAATTCGACTGGCAACACAGATCGCTTCTCAATTAGTCGGGGTGCTTTATATATTAGATGAACCTTCTATAGGATTACATCAAAGGGATAATGAAAGACTGATCGATAGTTTAAAAAAGATTCGGGATGCGGGTAATTCGGTAATCGTTGTGGAGCATGATAAAGACATGATCGAAGCGGCAGATTTTGTAGTCGATCTGGGTCCCGGAGCCGGAATTCATGGCGGGGAAATAATCACTGCCGGTCCACCTGACGAATTATTAGACGGAACATCTCTTACTGCACAATACCTGCATAATGTAAAAAGAATTGAAATACCTGAAAAAAGAAGAGAAGGAAATGGCTTATCGATTCGTCTGCATGGAGCTACAGGTCATAACTTAAAAGGGCAACTCGTCGAATTTCCTTTGGCAAAATTCATATGTGTCACCGGTGTTTCAGGTTCAGGAAAATCATCACTGATCAATCAAACTTTATATCCAATCCTCCATAATCACTTTTATAAAGCAAACAGAAGAATACTTCCCTATAAAAAGATTGAAGGGATCGAACATATCGATAAAGTGATAGAAATAGATCAATCTCCAATTGGCAGAACTCCCAGATCTAATCCTGCTACTTATACAGGTATGTTCACAGAAATAAGAGATCTGTTTTCCATTACACCGGAGTCTAAAATTCGGGGATATAAGGCAGGTAGGTTTTCATTTAATGTTAAAGGAGGTCGATGCGAAACCTGTAAGGGAGCCGGATTAAGAGTTATAGAAATGAATTTTCTTCCGGATGTGTATGTCCATTGCGAAACCTGTCAGGGAAAAAGATATAATCGAGAAACCCTGGAGGTCCGGTTTAAAGGAAAATCAATTTCGGATGTTTTAGATTTAACCATCGAACAAGGGGTTGAATTTTTTAAAGATATTCCTAAAATCTATCAGAGGCTTAAAACCTTAGAGGATGTAGGATTAGGCTATGTAACGCTGGGTCAGCAATCTACTACCTTATCGGGTGGAGAAGCTCAAAGGGTAAAGTTAGCGAGTGAATTAGCAAAAAGGAGCACTGGAAAAACATTTTATATTTTAGATGAACCAACTACCGGTTTACATTTTGAAGATATTAAACACTTGATTAATGTATTAGACCGTTTGGTAAATCAGGGAAACACGGTGGTGGTCATTGAACATAATATGGATATTATAAAAGTAGCGGACCATGTAATAGACATTGGCCTGGAAGGAGGGAATAGTGGGGGTGAGGTCTTAATATGCGGAACACCGGAGAAAATAATAAGCAATAAAAAAAGCTATACCGCAAAGTATTTAAAGAAAGAATTATAAAAGTTTAATTATGACGGAAGGAGAAAAAAAAATGATCAGTAAGTTCAGACATAAAAGTTGGAATGAGGTTAAAGCAAATGATAGTTGGGCGATTTTTAAAATAATGTCCGAATTTGTCGAAGGCTTCGAAAAAATGTCGAGAATAGGACCCTGCGTTTCCATTTTTGGTTCGGCCAGAACCAAGCCAGATAATGAATATTATATTCTTGCAGAAGAAATAGCCTATAATTTAACTCGAAATGGCTACGGTATAATTACAGGTGGAGGTCCCGGAATTATGGAAGCCGGAAATAAAGGAGCTGAAAGAGGTGAAGGAGCTTCTGTTGGATTGAATATTGATCTTCCTCATGAACAATCTTCAAACCCTTATATCGATGCGGATAAAAATATCGATTTCGATTACTTTTTTGTCAGAAAAGTAATGTTTGTAAAATATGCACAGGCCTTTGTTGTACTCCCGGGTGGATTTGGAACCTTAGATGAATTATTTGAAGCGATGACCTTGATCCAAACCAATAAAATCGGGAAATTTCCAATTGTATTAGTAGGAACTGAATTCTGGGCAGGATTAATGGACTGGATCAAAAATACATTAAGCGATAAGTTTCATACCATTTCGGAAATAGATTTTACCTTATTCAAAATCGTGGATACTCCCGAAGAAGTAGTAAATATCATTAATGAGTTCTATAAAACCTATACACTAAAACCGAATTTCTAAAGGGTTTAAAATTCAAAGCAAGAGTTAGAGTGTGAGTTTTGAGGGCTAAGCATTATAACAGAAAGGTTTAATTTCCTCTTGCTCTCCCGATAGCTATCGGGACTCGCATTGTTGTAGGTTGGGCTTTTTATGACTTGATAAAGTGTTTATCATCAAATATCTCTTAGCTCCATACTCCGCGCACTCTGCGTTTCTTTGAGTAGTTATTCAAAGCATGCGACTTTGCGATACTTTTTTATTCATTCATGCATTTATGCATTCTTACTAGCCTACAAGGATAATTAACAACTTTAAACAAATTTCTGTTTATAAGTATGGTTGTTGGTCGAAGAATTCCTCTATTTAATCGGATAGATTTGTTAAAGTCATGTTTTGATTGACAAAATCTAACCTAGTATGATTAAATACCTTTTCTTTCTCATCAGTACAACAACAATTATGTTGTTAAATGTGCTGAATTTTGAGGATGTAGATATCAACCATAATATCCCCGACTTCCTGATTGCAGGTGGTACTTATGATATTGAGCTTACCATTCAGAAGGGAAATATTGAAGGGTTTGCGAAATTCCAAATGGAAGTCCCGGATGGAATAAATGTTAAATCGGTAGAAGCTGAAAATTCCTCTTTTACTTTTAGTGATGGAGTGATCAAGAATATTTGGATGACTATTCCAACTAATTCAGAGATCAAATTGAAATATAAATTTGAAGTTGGCGCAAATTATCAGGGTACAGGAACCATAAAAGGACAATTCGTTTATATAAAGGATAATGAACGTTACTCTGTTGGGATGAAAGATCATCCAATTACGATCGGCGATGAGGGAGGTATTGCTCAAGGAGTTCAGGAGACCGAAGCTGCATTCGTTCCTGAAATGATAAAAGGACATCGAAGTGTTAAAGCGGTGAACAATAATGACTTTGAAGTAAATATTCGAATTGAAAAAGATGGATTAGAAGGTTTTGCAAAAATCCAGGATGAACTGCCGGAAGGATATACGGTCGAATTATTAAATAATGGAGAAAGTGTCTTTTCGGTGATAGACGATAAAATAAAATTTATTTGGTTCAATGTACCTTCTCAAAACGAATTGGAAGTGAGTTATCTTTTAAAGGCAAACTCTCCAAAAAGTGCAAATGCCAGGTTAAAAGGAACCTTTAATTTTATTTACAAAGACGATGCGCGATTTATTGATCTTCCCGAAGAGGACTTAATGATCAAAGAAGATTTAGAAGTTTTACTTGTCGAAGAAAAAATCGAAGAAAAGGAGGAAGAACCTATCGTAAATGAAGAAGTGATTGAAGTTCCTGTTGCTGTTGTGGTTCAAGAGCCTAAAAAAGAAGTAGAAGTAGATCTAAGCGCAGATACTAAGAAAGTAGAAGCAGAACCTGCCAATGATTACCGAGGACCTCAGGGAGGGATTTTCTATCGGGTTCAGATCGCCGCCTCAAAAAACAATGTGAAAGTTACCTATTTTAAAAACAAATTTCTTTTTAGAGGGGAGATCTACCTCGAAAACCATGCGGGTTGGTATAAATATACTACCGGGAACTACGATAAATATGTAGAAGCAAGAAATAAAAGAGAGGAGATCAGAGCAGGCTATAAATTTAAAGGGCCTTTTGTAACTGCCTATAATTCAGGGGAGAGAATTACAGTTCAGGAAGCTTTATTAATTAGCAAACAAAAATGGGTAAAATGAGTATACCATTGTAAAACTAACTAACTCACCGATAGTTTATCGATTCATGAGACGACTGATACTTAGCATATCCATTTTCATTTCCTTTACCCAGCTTATTTTTGCCCAGCAGGATAGCCTGGATATTGTTGAAGATGAGATCCTGGTGTCCGAACAAGCAAAAGAATTGGAGATTCGTCCTTTTGTGAGTCTCGGAGGGGGTCCCATGACTTATTATGGAGACATGTTTCGTTATCCGGGTACCAATGCCATGATGGGGAATATGGGGTTGAATATGGGTATAGGTATCCATGTTACAGATTATTTAAACGCTTCCTTGTTTTTTAGTAGCGGTTGGATCGCTTTCAGTGAAAACACAATAAGCAATCATACTAACTTCAAATCAGAGATCCTGTCGGGTGGTCTCTTGTTTAGCTATAATTTCGATAATCTGTTTAAAAATTCACCAAAGGTTCATCCCTTATTTATTCTTGGGATCTCAAATGTTGAATTCAATTCCAAAACAGATCTGATGGACGCTAAAGGAAGGGTTTATAATTACTGGTCGGATGGAAGTATTAGAGATCTGCCTGAAAACAGTGCCAATGCGGATCAGGCTGTTTTATTGATCCGTGATAATTATTATGAAACCGATCTTCGTTCTCTTAATACCGACGATCTTGGAAATTATGAATTAAGTTCACTGGCTATTCCTGTTGGAATTGGAGCCGATATTACCCTTGATTATGGTTTTTCTCTTCAGTTAAGCTCAATAATGAATTT
>Ga0316188_10000682_pt1 | contig 15095 bp, 14 predicted proteins | sample Phiworburrow1_MG_FD_204933 | JGI IMG/M metagenome (GOLD analysis project Ga0316188, IMG submission 204933) | Coastal sediment microbial communities from Maine, United States - Phippsburg worm burrow 1 | ecosystem: Environmental > Aquatic > Marine > Coastal > Sediment | place: USA: Maine...
CTTGCCGGGTTGCGCTCGTACTGCGAAGACATGCGTGCGGCACGCACCGCATTTCAGTCTAAAGGCAAAGTGTACCGTTCCTCGCAAATGCGGCACCAGAAGTGGCTGAACCGGCACGTTGCGCCCTCCGGCGACGGCCTCGTCCGCCTCGATACCCGAGGCGGCGGATCACCCGCTCACACCCATCGGGGCGATTGACCGCTCGACCGTCACGCGGGAGTCTCATCTACGGTCGGGCGCTTTGCGAGGTCCTCCCCGTACGCGCCCTGACCTCACTCCTCAGCGGGACACTTGATCGTGATCGAGTACGGCCTCCTCAGCAGCGGCACTTCGGCATTCCAAAGCGGCCTGATGAACGGCCTGAGTTCGCTGCAGCAACTCGGCATGACCTTCGTGCAGTTCGTGCTTGACCACCCGGTGATGTTCATCGCCGGCCTGGCCCTGCTCCTGGGCTGGACCATGTTCCGCACCAGCCGCTGATCCTTGAAGGTCTGGCCGGGCACCTCGGCCCGTCCCGCGACGCAACACTTGGCAGCAAATGCATCGTCCACGAAATGGCTTTTTCGTGCTCTGCTTGAATTTCCGGCGGCTGGGGGCGCCTGCAAGACCCGGAGGCTGATCGATGCGATTTCTTGCCGCGCTGAGCCTTGCGGCCGTCTGTGCCCCTGCGCTCGCGACCTGCCCGAAACACGACCTGACCGATCCCGCCCGCGTGCGCCTGTCCGGCGACCAGGTGCTGATCGTCACCCACGCCTCGTCAAACTTCGATGCCCGGGCTTCGTCCAAGCGCGGACTCGACGATGCGGTCCATTTCGCAAAGCAGCACCGAATCCCGGTCGTGTACCTGCAGGACGACAGCCCGCCGAATCTCTACTTCATGGACGATTGCGACCCCGCCTACTGGGTCTCATCGGTGGATGGCGAGGTCGGCTTCGAGTTGAAAGCCTCGCAGGTATACGTCGCCGGAGGGCATCTGGAGCTGTGCCTGTCCAGGACGCTGCACGACATATTGTTGCTCTGGTCCAGGCAGCCCGGGCGCAGCCTGACGATCACTTACCTGATGGACGCGGTCTACTCGAACGGGAAGAGCATCGAGGAATCCGCCCCCTACTACCGGGACTTCGAGCGCTTCATGGGTGTCGTGACCTACGGCAGGCCCGGCGGCGAGCACTGGCCCAAGCTCACCCTGCTGGAAACGATGGGCGTCATCAAGAAGGAAAGCCACGAGATCGAGTACCTGAAGAGCATCCTGCCGCACTATGCGCGAACGATGCCGCCGGACTATCGGGTCGAACTGCGCCTGAACGGCTCCGCGCCGCAGGTGCTCCGGGCAGCACCCGGACGGAATCCGCCGACGCTGCAGTTCCGCTTCGTGGACTCCGCAGCCGAGCTCTCGCGGAGCGGGTCCGAGTAGCCGTCGCACTGGTATCGCCCCGGTCGGGTGTCGGCACCGCCGCGCGGCCGCCCGGGTCTCGCCGCGGCGCCCGCCGGGGAACGGGCACAATAGCGGCTTCGGCGCGGCAGTTCGCCGCCCCCGCAAGGAGATATCACCATGGAAGACATCGTCATCGTCGCTGCCGCGCGCACTGCGGTCGGCAAGTTCGGCGGAGCCCTTGCCAAGACACCCGCCGTCGACCTCGGCGCGGCCGTGATCCGCGCGCTCCTGGAGCGCAGCGGTCTGTCCGGCGAGCAGATCGGCGAGGTGATCCTCGGCCAGGTACTGCAGGCCGGCACCGGCCAGAACCCGGCCCGCCAGGCGGTGATCCGGTCGGGACTCCCGCAGGGAGTGCCGGCGATGACGATCAACAAGGTCTGTGGTTCAGGCCTGAAAGCGGTGATGCTCGCAACCCAGGCGATCCGTGACGGTGACAGCGAGATCGTGATCGCCGGTGGCCAGGAGAGCATGAGCATGGCCCCCCACGTGCTGCCGGCCTCGCGCGACGGCCAGCGGATGGGCGACTGGAAGCTCGTCGATTCGATGATCGTCGACGGCCTTTGGGACGTCTACAACCAGTACCACATGGGCGTCACCGCCGAGAACGTCGCCAAGAAGTACGGCATCGACCGAGCCGCCCAGGACGCCCTGGCGCTCGCCTCGCAGCAGAAGGCGGCCGCCGCGCAGGACGCCGGCCGTTTCGTCGACGAGATCGTTCCGTTCAGCATTCCCCAGCGCAAGGGCGATCCGATCGTGTTCGCCGCCGACGAATTCATCAATCGCAAGACGAATGCCGAAGCGCTCGCCGGCCTGCGTCCGGCGTTCGACAAGGCGGGCAGCGTCACCGCCGGCAACGCGTCGGGCCTGAATGACGGTGCCGCAGGGGTGGTCGTGATGAGCGCGAAGAAGGCGGCTGCGCTCGGCCTGAAGCCGCTGGCGCGCATCGCGAGCTACGCGTCGGCGGGCCTCGATCCGGCGATCATGGGCATGGGCCCGGTGCCTGCGGCCCGGAAAGCGCTCGAGCGTGCCGGGTGGAAACCTGCCGACCTCGACCTGCTCGAGATCAACGAAGCCTTCGCGGCGCAGGCCTGCGCGGTGCACAAGGAAATGGGCTGGGACACGTCCAAAGTCAACGTCAACGGCGGTGCGATCGCCATCGGCCATCCCATTGGCGCGTCGGGCTGCAGGATCCTGGTCACGCTGCTGCATGAAATGCAGCGACGCAACGCCAAGAAGGGAATCGCAAGCCTGTGCATCGGCGGCGGAATGGGGGTCGCGCTGACGGTCGAGCGCTGAAGCGCAGCGGCCGCCGGCCGCGGTCCGCACGAGCGCGTCGTCAGAACAGCGACGACGTGCCTCGGGCCTGCGCGCCCTCGACCGTGAGCAATTTCAGCTTCGTGACGACCCCGCCATTCGCCGAGAAGCCGCCCGGGCGGCCGTCGGCGGCGAGCACACGATGGCAGGGCACGACGATCGCGAACGGATTGCGCCCGAGCGCGCTGCCTACCGCGCGGGCCGCCGCGCGATCTCCCAATAACGCGGCAACGTCCCCATAGGTCTGGGTGTGCCCCGGGGCGATGGCGCGCGCGATCTCGTAGACGCGCCGATCGAAGGCCGGCACGGCGTGCATGTCGAGCACGATCTCGCGCAGGTCATTCGGCACGCCGCCGAGCAACTCGACGATGCCGTCGATGGCCGCCGCGACCTCGGGCGATGGCGCCTCGAACTGCGCGCCGGGGAATTGCCTCAGAATTCGCGCTCGGGTCTCCGCTTCGAGCGCCTCGGGGAGTTGAACTCCGAGCACACCGCGATCGCTCCAGGCGATCGCGCAGGCACCGATTGCAGTCTGGAAAAGCGCGCAACGGATCGCAGCCATACCGCAGTATGACGCGAGTCGCGCGGGAATTCGGCGGGCGGGTCGCCGTGGCCGTTCAGTCGCGCGTCAATCGCGATGCTTGTCCTTGCCGTGGCCCTTGCCCTTGCCCTTGCCCTGATGGCCTCCGCGGTCACGCCCTTGGTCGTCGTAGCCACGCTCGCGGTACTGTCGCGCGTAGACATTCTGGTACCAGCCGTCCTGGACGAAATAGACGGGCTGGCCGCAGGCGTTGTACTTGCCGCAGTGTTTGCGCCAGTCCTTCGCGTGTCCCGGGGGGACGCGAAGATAGATCGGGCGCCCGAGCGGCACGCCGACCGCCGGTCGTGCGATCAGGACGGGCTCGGCGTAAATGACCTGCGGCTGCGGAAAGCTGCCGATGTCTATCCGGCCGTAGAAGCCCGGTTGACCGATGCTGACCGAAACGCCGACGTCAGCGGCAAGGGCCGGCGCGGCCGCGAAGGCCAGCAGCGCGGCGAGGAGCAGGCGATTGCTCGTGAGCGGTCGATGCATGGCGATTCCAATTCGTTGATTCACTTGATTATCAACGCGCAAGCCCGCCGTTTCGCTTACCTGCCGAACCTTCGGAACCCGGCGGGCGACGAACGGCGGCTCCCGGTCGGGCTGCCGGAACATCTCGACGCTAAGATCGGCGAATGCGCAACCTGAAGGCCGGCCTGCTCTATTTCGTGCTCGTTTTCGGCGCGGGCTTCGTTCTCGGGCCGATCCGCGTGCTTTGGCTGGTGCCCCGTGTGGGCGAACGGATCGCGGAACTGGTCGAACTGCCGATCATGTGCGTGGTCATCGTCGCCGCGGCCCGCTGGGTCGTGCGAAGGTTCTCGGTCGCAGCGGAGCCCGCCGACCGTCTCGTCATGGGCGGCGTCGCGCTCGCGCTCACGCTCGCCGCGGAATTCGGCCTGGTGCTCCAACTGCGCGGTCTGAGCCTGCAGGAGTACTTCGCGAGCCGCGATCCGGTGTCCGGCACCGCGTACTACCTGATGCTGGGCGTCTTCGCGCTGATGCCGCTGCTGGTGCGGCGGCGCTGACGCGCGACGCTGCGTCGTCCGGGGAACGCCGCACGGCGCGCCGACGGAACCGCTCCCGCCCGCCGCGCCCGACTGGACGGAATGGCGAAAAGCGAGGCATGCTTCCCGGTCGCCGGCCGAACGAGGGCCAGTCAACCGCGCAACCACCACCGGATCGAAGGAATCACTCATGGAAAAACGCGTCTGTGTCGTCACCGGCTCTTCGTCGGGCATCGGCGCCGCCACTGTCGAGCGCTTCGCGCGCGAAGGATGGAATGTCGCGATCAACTTCTCGCGTGATCCGGCGCCGGCGCGGCGCATCGCCGAGACTTGCGGCGCCGCCGGCGCCGACGTGCTGATCCATCAGGCCGATATCTCGGAAGACGCTGCCTGCCGCGCCTTCGCGGCCGCCGTCGAGGCGCGCTGGGGCCGCAGCGACGTGCTGGTCAACAATGCAGGCGCGACGAAATTCGTCGACGCGCGAGATCTCGACGGCCTGTCGGCCGAGGACTTCCAGCGGATCTTCTCCGTCAACGTGGTCGGCCCGTTTCAGATGGCGCGCGCTTTCGCCCCATTGATGCGCAAGACGCCAGGCGGCGGAATCGTGAACGTCTCGTCGATCGCGTCGCTGCTCGGCCAGGGCTCGAGCATCGCCTACGCGGCCTCCAAGGGCGCCTTGAACACGCTCACGCTCTCGCTGGCACGCACGCTCGGCCCGGAAATCCGCGTCAACGCGGTCGCGCCCGGCATGGTGGACTCGTCCTGGCTGCGCACCGGACTGGGCGAGGAGCGCTTTGCCGCGCGCCGGGATGCGTACATCGGGCGCGCCGCGCTGCGCGATCTGATCAACCCGGAGGACGTGGCCGACGCGATCTTCTGGCTTGGCGCGGGGGCGAAGAAGACCAGCGGCGAAGTGCTCGTCGTGGACGCCGGCGCGCGAGCCGGACGCAACTGACGGCTCTATTCGGACGGCTCTCCGCAGACCTCTCCCGACGGGTGGCGCGTCATTGCCGCGCGCCTTGCAAGGAAAGCTCGCCGCGACTGATCAGGCCGGGTCCGGGCCGGCATCCGGCCCGCAGAGCCGGACCATCTCCGCAAGCTCGACGAGCGTCGTCGCGCCCATCTTGTGCATCATTCGGGCCCGATGGATCTCGACCGTGCGGTGGCTGATGCCGAGTTCGCGCGCGATCTCCTTGTTGTGCTGTCCGGTCACCGCCAGCGCCATGACGTCGCGCTCCCGCGGCGTCAGGTTGTCCAGGCGCGCCAAAATCACTGCGACCTCGGCGGCGTTGCGCAAGCGTTGCGCGTCGCCGGCCTGCGCCTCCGCCACGCGCGCCAGCAACTCCGTGCCCCCGATCGGCTTCTGCAGAAAGTCGACCGCACCGGCCTTCACCGCGTGCACCGCGGTCGGCACGTCCCCGTGCGCGGTCAGGAAGAGCACCGGCAGCGTCAGGTGCCGCTGGGTGAGTTCCTCCTGAACTTTGAGCCCGCTCATGCCGGGCATCGCGACGTCGAGCAGCACGCATGCGCCCGCACGCGCGAGATCGGCATTCAGGAAGGCCTCGCCGCTGGCGAACGCGTGAACCTCATAGCCTGCCCCCTCGAGCAGCAGCGTCAGGCTGTCGCGCACCATGTCGTCGTCGTCGACGACGTAGACGAGGGAACTCACGACGCCAAGGGCAGGAGAACGTGAAAGACCCCGCCCGGCTCGCGCGCCTCGACCCAGAGGCGCCCTCCATTGGCCTGCGCGAGGCTGCGACTGATCCGCAGGCCCATGCCGAGGCCGTCGGCCTTGCTGGTATAGAAGGGCGAGAAGAGATGCTCCGCTTCCTCCTTGGCGACGCCCGGCCCGCTGTCCTCGACGATGACCTCCGCCATGCGCTCCTCGGTGCGCAGGTCGACCCTCACCGTTCCCGTTGGCATTCCCGCGCCAGAGATCGCTTCGATCCCGTTGCGCAGCAGGTTGACCAGGATGTGCTCGACCTGTACCGCATCCGCGATCACGAGCGGAAGCTCTCCGCAGACGAACTCGATCTCGACGCCGCGCCGCCCCGCGTAACCCCTGACCAGTTCGATGGCGCTTTGCACCGACGCGTTCAGGTCGAGTGGCGACACCGACGCCGCATGTCGAGCGACGAACGCACGCAGGTCGCGCACGACCTTGCCCGCTCGCATCGCCGCGGCGCCGATCTTTTCGAACAACCTGCGATTGCGCCCGTCGGGATCGTCATATCCGTCGATGGCCTGCACGCCTGCCGCGCTGTAGCTCGCGATCGCCGCCAACGGCTGGTTGATTTCGTGCGCAAGCACCGCCGCGAGTTCCCCGGCAGTGTGCATCCTGTGCAGGTGCGCCAGTTCCGCAAGGCGCTCGCGCTCTCGCGCTTCGGCCTCGAGCCGCGCCGTGATGTCCACTGCCGCAGCGATCACGTACTTGACGCTGCCATCGACGTCGGTGAGCGCCGAACACATCCACGACAGGCGGCGCAGGCTGCCGTCGCGATGCAGCCATTCAGTCTCGGCACTCTGCGGAAAATCGCCCTGCAGCACCCGATCGAAAATTCTCCGAACCCGCACCTTCTCTGCCGGCGAAAAGACGAGATCCATCACGTCCTTTCCCTCGACCTCGGCGAGTTCGAGGCCAGAAGTCATTTGTGCCGCCCGGTTGAAGCGCACGATTCGTGCCTGCGGATCGGACACCAGGATGATCGCCGGTGTCGTCTCCAGGATCTTCTCGACCAGGTCGCGCTCGGCGCGCAGCGCCTCGCGTGCCTCCCGCCGCCTGGTGATGTCCACGGCGGTCGCCACCACGTAGCGCACGGCGCCCGTCTCGTCGCACAAGGGTGCGTTCACCCACGCCAGGATGCTTTCGGTGCCGTCGCGGTGCCGCCAACGGTTCTCCATTCCGACCTGTTCCCCGCGCTGGCGCACGCGGGGCAGCACATGCCTCACCGCGGGCGCCTCCTCGGACGGAACGAGACCGAGGCTCCAGAAATCGCGACCGATGACTTCCCGCGCGGTATAGCCGGAAGCGAGCTCGCAGGCGGCGTTGAAGCGGACGATGCGCCCTTCCGTGTCGAGCACGGCGATCAGCGCGTTCGTGCTCTGCAGGATCGTCGACACGAAGTCGCGTTCCTCGAGCAGGTCGCGCTCGATGGCGTGCCGCTGCCGGGCCTCGTGGTCGAGCTGCGCGCTCAGCGCAGCGACCTTTTCCTCGAGCTCGCGGATACGGGCTTCGTCGACCGCCGACATCGGTGTGTCCGCCCGAGTCATCGCTGGGCTCCCTGGCGCGCCCTGCCCGGGTCAGGAAATGCGATCCGGGTCGGCACGCTCGAAGTCGAGCACGACGCGACCGATCACCTTGCCGTCGCGCAGCTCTTCCATGCTGCGGTTGACGTCGCTCGCCGGTCGCAGTTCCACCGGCGACGGCGCGAGTTTTCCGGAGCGTGCGAGCGCGACCACCTCGCGCAGCTCGCGCAGGCTGCCCACATAGGAGCCGCGCACCGAGATCGCACGCTGCGCGATCGGCGGCAGCGACAGCGTGATTTCTCCGCCGAAGAGGCCGCAAAGAACGTAGTGACCTCCCTTGGCGAGCGAGGCAATGCCCAGGTTCGCGGTTGCCGGCATGCCGACGAAATCGAGCGCGCCGGCGATCGCCCCGCCGGTGAGCGCCTTCAGCCGGTCCAGCGCGTCCGCACCACGGGTGTCCACCACCTCGGCTGCACCCTGGGCGCGGGCACGTTCCAACTTGTCGGCGTCGACGTCGCAGGCCACGACCTTGGCCACACCCTTGGCGCGCAGCATCGCGATCGCCGCCATGCCGAGCCCGCCGCAGCCGAGCACGACGACCCAGTCGCGCGGCGTCAGTGCGGGAAGCTTGGCGATGCCACTGTACGCAGTGAGCCCGGAGCAGGCGAGGGTCGCGGCCCAGGCCTCGTCGATGCCCGATGCGTCGACCAGGTAGCGCGAATCAGGAACCAGGATATGCGTTGCGTAGGCGCCGGGCTTGATCACGCCGATGAAGCGCGTGTTCAGGCAAAGATGGTCGTTTCCTGCCTCGCACACGGGGCACTTGCCGCAGCCGATCCACGGGTAGACCAGACGACGGTCACCGACCTTCACGCCGCTGGCCTGAGGCCCCAGTTTCTCGACCACGCCGTAGGGCTCGTGCCCGGTCGTGAACGGCGGCACGCAGCCGCGGTCCTTCACGTAGAAGCGCTTGCCGCCGCCGAGATCGAAGAACCCCTCCCAGATGTGCAGATCCGAATGACAGACACCGGATCGCGTGACGCGGATCAGCACCTCCGCGCCCTCGGGTTGCGGGGTCTCGCGAATGCGCGCCTGCAGGGGCTTGCCGTGTTCGACGACTTCGTAGCTCAGCACATCGATCTCCTGGTTCGGCCGCGGTCCCGAGGGGTCGCGGCGGCCGGGGCGCCGCCGCAAGGCCTTCGCCGCCCGTGGGGCCTGCCAAGTCGGACGGTATGGCAATCATAAAGGAGCGGACACCCCCGATCCATCGCTTCGGTCAGCCCGCGAGACGAAATTCGTCGCTTTGAAATCGACCGCTTGCAATGCGCGACGCGACGATGACAGACTGCCGGCTCGACGAAAGATCCTGCAGCGCCATCCTGGAGCCCTCGAGCATGAAACATCCTGTGTCCGGTGACCGGCGGATGCCGCGGTTCACGCGGCAGCTTCGGTTGCCGCTCGGGCCGCGGCGCGAGTCGGCGCCGCGCCGTCACTTCTGCGGACCGGACCGGTCATGACCGTCGACGCGCGGCCACCCGATCCTCGCATGCCGGTTCTGATCGGCTGCGGTCAGATCACCGACACCACCGGCGCGCCCACGTCGCAGCGCTCGCCGTCGCAGTTCGTCGCGCAGGCCGCGCAGCTCGCGCTCGACGACGCCGCGTCCGCCGCCGGCCCCGCCGCGCTCGCAACCCGGATCGACGCCGTCTCGGTGATGCGGTTCTTCAGCGAGTCCGGGCCGCGCTTCGTGCAGCCGTTCGGGCGTTCGAGCAATCCGCCGCGCAGCGTCGCCAGGCGCATCGGTGCGGGCAGCGTGCGCGAGTTCGCCTACACCGAGGTCGGAGGCAACATGCCGCAGTACCTCGTCAACGCCTATGCGCAGCGCATCGCGGACGGCGAGATCGACGCGGCACTGGTCTGCGGGGGCGAACTCCTGCGTTCGGCACACATCGCGCAGCGCGAGTCGGTGGCGCTCGACTGGAACGAGGACCCGGGCGGGGAGCCAGTCTCGGTCGGCGACGCTCGTCTCGGCTGGAGCGAGGAAGAGGCGCGTCACGGGCTGTTTGCCGCGATCTGGTTCTACCCGCTGATCGAGAACGCGATCCGCGCCGGGCGCGGGCACACGCCCGAGCGGCACATGCGCTCGATGGCGCAGCTCTTTGAGCGCTTCGCGGCGGTCGCGCGCGACAATCCGCTCGCCACGCGCCGCGAGGGCTACGACGCCGAAACACTCGCCCGCGTCGACGAGCGCAATCGCTACATCGCCTGGCCTTACCCCCGTCTGATGAACGCCAACGCATTCGTCGACCAGGCCGCAGCGGTGATGATGACCTCGAGCGCACTCGCCGACGAACTCGGGATCCCGACCGAGCGCCGCATCTACATGCATGGCTGCGCGGACGCCGCCGACACCTGGGTGGTCAGCGAGCGTGCGCAACTCGACCGCTCGCCAGCGATCCGGGGCTGCGCGTCCGCCGCGATGGCGATGGCCGGCATCGGCCTCGAACAATTGGCGCTCGTCGACCTGTACAGCTGCTTCCCCTCCGCAGTCGAGGTGGCGTGCCGCGAGATCGGGCTCGCCGAAGACGACCCGCGCGGCCTCACCGTGACCGGAGGACTGCCGTATTTCGGCGGACCGGGAAACAACTACGTGACCCACTCGATTGCGCAGATGATGCGCGACCTGCGTGCTCGCCCCGGAGCGTTCGGACTGGTGACGGGCAACGGCAGCTACCTGACCAAGCACTCGGCGGGAATCTACTCGACCCGGGCGCCGCAAGGCCCGTGGCGGCGCGAAGACCCGTCGATCCTGCAGTCGCGCATCGACGCAGGGCCCAAGGTACGCGTGGAGACGGCGCCCGCCGGCCGCTCGGCGATCGAGACCTACACCGTGGCGTTCGAGCGCGAACGCCCGGTGCGAGGCCACGTGTTCGGCAGACTGCCGGACGGCGCCCGTTTCGTGGCGCGTGTGCCGGACGATCCGGCGCTGCTCGGGCAAATGCTCGAGCGCGACCAGCTCGGCCGGACCGGCAGTGTGCACGCCAGGGGCGGGATCAATCTGTTCGTACCCGAATGATCCTGCGTATCGCAGTCTCGAGCGCGTGCTCGCCCGTGCCGGCGATACGCGCGCTGCTGGCGGCACTGCTGAGCGCCGCGCTCGCTACCGGCTGCGGCACTGCCAAGGTCGACGTGGCATCGGCGCCGCGGCAGGACGCTCCGGCGCCGGAGCAGGCCTCCGGCTGGACGAACAAGACCGTCCGATACGCCGCGCGCGACATGGTCGCGGCGGCGAATCCGCTTGCAGTGGACGCGGGAGTGAAGGTGCTGGCCGCGGGCGGCAGCGCGATCGATGCTGCGATCGCGGTGCAGATGGTCCTGAACCTGGTCGAGCCGCAGTCCTCGGGCATCGGCGGCGGCGCGTTCATGCTGTATTACGACAACGCGACCAACACGCTGACCACGTACGATGGCCGAGAGACCGCGCCTGCGGCAGCGGCCGGCGACATGTTTCGCGACTTCCGGGGCAGCGAGCGGCGGTTCTTCGCAGCGGTGGACGGTGGACTTTCGGTCGGCACACCGGGCCTGCTGCGCATGCTCGAAATGGCGCACCGGGCCCACGGCAGGCTGGCCTGGGCCTCGCTCTTCAGCGACGCGATCCGGATGTCCGACGCGGGTTTCGCGATCTCGCCGCGCCTGGCGGCCCAGATCGCGGGCTCCGCCCCGCGCATCGTCGCGCAGGGAGACCCGGTGCGGCGCTACTTCCTGCATCCCGACGGCACACCGAAGGCTGCCGGCACGCTGCTGACGAACCCGGAACTCGCGGCGACGCTGCGCCGTGTCGCCGACGGCGGGGCCGACGCGTTCTACGCGGGCACGCTCGCGCGGGCGATCGTCGACAAGGTGCGCGGGCACCCGACCAATCCGGGGCGGCTGACGCTGGAGGACATGGCAGGCTACCGCGCGGTGGAGCGCCCCGCGATCTGCGCCGACTATCGCCGGTACAAGGTCTGCGGAATGGGACCACCGAGTTCGGGCGGGATCGCGGTGTTGCAGACGCTCGGCATCCTCGAACGTTTCGACCTGCGTCAATACGCGCCCGACTCGCTCGACGCGGTGCACCTGGTGTCGGAGGCCTACCGCCTGGCCTACGCGGACCGCGCGAAGTACGTCGCGGACCGCGACTTCGTCGGCGTGCCAGTGGCCGGACTCGTCGCCCCGGGCTACCTGCGCGAACGTGCCGCGTCGATCCGCATGGACCGATCGATGGGCGTGCCTGTCGCCGGCGCTCCGGCGGGCGCAGTATCGCGACTGGGCATCGACGATTCGCTCGGCCTGCCCTCGACCAGCCACATCTCCATCGTCGACAGGTATGGCAACGCGGTATCGATGACCACGACGATCGAGTTCGGCTTCGGCAGCCTTCAGATGGTCGGCGGGTTCCTGCTGAACAATCAGCTCACCGACTTCGCGTTCAGCCCGAGCGACGCGCAGGGCAATCCGGTGGCCAACCGGGTCGAGCCGCGCAAGCGCCCGCGCAGTTCGATGTCCCCCACCATCGTCTTCGACGCCGAAAACCGTGTCGAGGCGATCATCGGCTCACCGGGCGGCGCCAACATCATCCAGTACGTGGTGAAGACGCTGCTCGGTCTGATCGACTGGGACATGAACATCCAGCAGGCGATCGACCTGCCGAACTTCGGCGCGCAGGCCGGTGCGACCACGACGATCGAGCGTCAGACCAGGCTGGTCGAGCTGAGCGCGGGACTGGAGGCACGCGGCCATACGGTCCGTATCGCCAGCGAGAACAGCGGGCTGCAAGGGATCGTGTTCAACGGCATGAGAGGTCCGGGAACGCCGGGCGGGCTGGCCCGAGATCCGGGCGCGGGCCGATGGGCGGGCGGCGCCGACCCGCGGCGCGAGGGAACCGCGGCGGGCAACGACTGACGCAGAGGCACGCGCCGGCCCATGCAGGCGCGGGAGCAGCGCTCCGAAACGGAGCGGCTGGCCGCGGACGATCAACGTCAGTTATAGGAACGATAGCCGGTCGCGCTTCCGTCCTTGCCGATGAGCAGCACGTCGAACGCATCCTTGCGCCCACCGTATTCCGGTCCGTCCATGCCCGGAGAGCCGACGGGCATGCCGGGCACCGCGAGTCCCAGCGCCCGGGGCTTTTCCGCGAGCAGGCGGCGGACATCCGACGCGGGCACATGGCCTTCGAGCACGTAGCCGTTGACCACGGCGGTGTGGCAGGACCCGTACAGTTCGGGCATCCCGAGTTTCGCGCGCATCGGCGCGGTGCTCGGCACCTCGATGGTCCGCACCTTGAATCCATTCGCCTCGAGGTGCTTGATCCAGTCCTTGCAGCAACCGCATGTCGGGCTCTTCCAGACCTCGACAAAGGGCTGCGCCTGCGCCGCGAACGCGGTCGGCACCAGCGGCATCGCCACCGAGGCCATGATCAGGATGCGACGATTTCGATTCACTGCGTATCTCCTGTTGTGGTGTTGAGGCCTGCCACGCCGCCCGCCGGTCAGCCGCCGTGAAGCGGGAGCGCGGTCTTGTAGCGCACCTGCTTCAGCGCGAAGCTGGAACGGATCTTCTCAACCTGCGGAATCGGCGACAGCTGCTCAAGGATAAATCGCTCCAGCGATTCGATGTCGGGCACCGCGACCCGCAGCAGGTAATCCGCATCGCCGGTCATCAGGTAGCACTCCATCACCTCGTCGTGCGCGCACACGCGCGTCTCGAAGGCCTCGAGTGCTTCGCGGCTCTGCTGCTTCAGGCTGATCGAGATGAACACGTTCAGGTTCAGTCCGAGTTGCTTCGCGTCCAGCAGTGCGACGTAGTGCCTGATCAGCCCGGACGACTCCAGCGCCCTGACCCGCGCCAGGCACGGCGACGCCGAAAGATGCACGCGGCGCGCGAGTTCGACATTGGACAGGCTCGCGTCGGCCTGCAATTCGCGCAGGATTCTGAGGTCGGTGGCGTCGAGATCCATTGGCAGAGGTTGATTATTCTTTCAATTCAAGTATTGACGGGATTTCATGCCGCGCATTTTGTCATATGAGAGCATTTTCGGACGCACATTCGGTCTGTATCCGCATATATTGGATTCTTAGCCGGAGACTTCGATGAGCGACCACTCCCTGCATCCGACGCTATTGGCGGGTGCCGTGAGCCTCGACACGGACCCCGAGGAAACTGCCGAGTGGACCGAGGCGCTGCGATCGCTGATCGCGTCGAGCGGCCCGCAGCGCGCGCGCTTCGTGCTCGACAGGCTGGCGGTGATCGCGCGCGAACCGGCGATCGGCTGGCACCCGGTGCGCGGGACACCCTACGTCAACACGATCCCGGTCGATCGCCAGCCCGCGTTTCCCGGTGATCTCGCCATCGAGGAGCGGCTCGGATCGCTGATGCGCTGGAACGCCCTCGCGATGGTGGCGAAGGCCAACCGCGCCTACGGCGAGCTGGGCGGCCACATCGCGAGCTACGCCAGCGCGGCCGACCTGTTCGAAGTCGGCTTCAATCATTTCTTCCGCGTGGGCGGCGAAGGCGCCGGCGGCGACCTGGTCTTCTTCCAGCCGCACTCGGCGCCGGGCGTCTACGCGCGCGCCTATCTCGAGGGCCGACTCGAAGAACGAGACCTGGAGCACTACCGACAGGAGCTCGGCGCCGCGAAGGCCGGCGCGCACGGGCTGTCCAGCTATCCGCATCCGTGGCTGATGCCCGCGTTCTGGCAGTTTCCGACCGGTTCGATGGGGATCGGGCCGATCAGCTCCATCTATCAGGCCCGCTTCATGCGCTACCTGCAGCACCGCAAGCTGCTCGACACCGGCGGACGCACCGTCTGGGGCGTGTTCGGCGACGGCGAGATGGACGAGCCCGAGAGCATGTCGGCGCTCACGCTCGCGGCGCGCGAGGGACTCGACAACCTGATCTGGGTGGTCAACTGCAACCTGCAGCGCCTCGACGGCCCGGTACGCGGCAACGGCCGCATCGTCGACGAACTCGAGACGCTGTTCAGCGGGGCGGGCTGGAACGTCATCAAGCTCGTCTGGGGCTCCGACTGGGACGGGCTGTTCGCGCGCGACGCGAGCGGCGCGCTGGTGCGCGCGTTCGCGCACACGGTCGACGGACAGTTCCAGACCTTCGCCGCGAAGGACGGCCGCTACAACCGCGACCACTTCTTCGGCCAGGATCCGGAGCTCGTGCGGCTTGCGCAGGGCCTGACCGACGAGCAGATCGACCGGCTCAAGCGCGGCGGCCACGACCTGGTCAAGATCTACGCCGCCTACCACGCCGCGGTCCGCCACCGCGGCAAGCCGACGGTGATCCTCGCGCAGACCAAGAAGGGCTACGGCATGGGCGAGGCCGGCCAGGGCAAGATGACGACGCACCAGCAAAAGAAGCTGGACCGCGACGCACTGATCGCGTTTCGCAATCGCTTCCAGCTGCCATTGTCGGACGAGCAGACCGAGGCACTCGCCTTCTACCGCCCGGAGCCCGACAGCGCGGA
>Ga0316188_10000683_pt1 | contig 15085 bp, 13 predicted proteins | sample Phiworburrow1_MG_FD_204933 | JGI IMG/M metagenome (GOLD analysis project Ga0316188, IMG submission 204933) | Coastal sediment microbial communities from Maine, United States - Phippsburg worm burrow 1 | ecosystem: Environmental > Aquatic > Marine > Coastal > Sediment | place: USA: Maine...
GGTGGCCCTCATATTGGGCGGCACCAGGTGCTGTACCGCCGAAATGACAGGCCCCAGCCAGGCCAGGCCCAGTGCCGTGGGCACGACCATGACCAACACAGAAATCAGCAAGGTCGGAGACAAAACCCCGACCAGGTAGAACGGCACTGCCGCAAGGAAAGCGAACGCTGGAATGCGTGCATATGCCGCACGGTTTTTCTCGCCGAACCGGTCTGCCAGGTAGCCTCCAAGCCAGGTGCCGGCAATGCCGCCGACCAACAGTATGGCGCCGTATACCAGCGAGGCATTGAGCAATGTAACCTCGAAGCTGCGAACAAAAAATGATGGCAGCCAGAAGAATAATCCGTAGCCCATCATCGAAGAGAATGAGGCGCCTAATGACAAGCCCCAGAAACTTGGCTTGCGTAGCAAGACCCGCATGATTTCAGTCAGGCTTGCTGCGCCGGACTGACTGCCCCCGACATCAAACGCTCCCCTGACGGGTTCGCGAACGGTAAGACGAAAAATGGGAGCCAGTATGATGCCTGCCACCCCGACGACCAGGAAGGCAAAGCGCCAGTCCACAAGGGTTGCAATGATGCCGCCAAAAACAATACCCAGGGCACTACCTATCGGAATGCCGAATGAGTAAACGCTCAGTGCCCGGGCTCGTTGATTGGGCGGGAAGAAATCAGAAATCAGGGAGTACGCGGGTGCGACGCCACCGGCCTCACCGATGCCAACGCCAACCCGGGCGAAGAACAGTTGCCAGAAATTCTGTGCCATACCGCATACGGCCGTCATTCCGCTCCACACCACAAGCGCGCCCGTCATGATCCATGTGCGGCTCATACGGTCCGCTGCCATCGCGATCGGGATCGCCAGTGTCGTGTAGAGCAACGCGAATGCAAGACCGCCCATCAGGCCCAACTGTGTATCAGTAAGCCCAAGATCTTCCTTTATAGGAATGGCGAGAATACCGACGATCTGCCGGTCTATGAAATTGAATGTGTAAACGAGGACCAGGATGCACAGTACATACGCCCGGTATCCGTTTGAAACTTCCTTTGGGTTTTCCATACTTGCGAGTTTATAGGCGACGCTGCCGCACGGCGAACTTTACGTCCACCGTGCGGCCTGCGGTGTCCTAGAAACTATACTCGACGGTAGCCGTTATGGTGCGCGGATTACCGTAAAAGGCCGTGACTGAACCTTCCAGACCCAGGGTTGGTGCCGGGTAGTAATAGCCGGCAACCTTGTACTCCTCGTCCGTCAGGTTCTTGCCGTGCAGGCCTGCACGCCAATGGCCATCATTATCTTCCCAGACCAGGCTCAGATCCAGGAGCGTGAATGCAGGCTGGTCAAGTTCGACGGTTGGAAATTCGAACTGTGATGCCTCGCTCCGATAGGAAGCAGATCCAATTACGAAGAGCGTCCCGTTATTGCCGAACAGATCCATCGACCTTTGGTACGTCAGAGTGCTGCTGGCCGTGAGGTCAGGAGTGTTCTGGAATACGCGTTGATCTGCGACGTTAGCGCCTGTTGCATCGATGAACTCGTTGAACTGGGCATCCAGGTAGCCTATGGCCCAACCCAGGGTGAACGCATCGCTCAACAGCGCGCTGCCTTCAAACTCGATGCCGGTCATGTCGGCGTCGGCTGCGTTTGATGTAACGCCAATGAACGTGTCATTCGTGCCATCCCCGTCCGAGTCGAAACCGTAGGAACCCGGAATCTGCACATCCGTGTAATCAGAGAAAAAGACGGCAACACTGGTGTTGACGCGCCCGTCCATCCAACTCGACTTGAGACCAATCTCGTAGGTGTCTACGAACTCGGGATCAAACGCCATGAAGTCGAAGATCTCGGCTTCCGAAACGGTGCCGTCGCCATCGATATCCGGTGCAGCGCTGGTTTGGCCACGCGGGTCGAAGCTGCCACCCTTGAAGCCCTGGCTGTAGGTAAAATAAACATTCTGATCGTCATTTGGTTCCCAAGCGATGGATGCCCGTGGCGTGAACTCTGTGAATTCGCGGCTACCCAGGAAATCGGAAGTCACGACCAGCGGCACGCCTGTTCCACCGAGTGCAGGTGATGCACCTCCCAGGTAGGTGGTCCTGAGGACCCGGGAAGTTCTTTCATCCACCGTGTATCGTCCACCCAGGGATACGCTCACGGCGTCAGTTACGCTGTAACTAAAGTCTGCGTAAGCAGCCCAGCTCTTGGTGTCGACATCGCCATAGGTGTTGGCATTCAGCCCGGGAAGACTGAGCACGTCACCGAGCTGCGCGAGAATGACGTCAAACGTGTTGAAAGCGTTTGCATCAAGCCAGTACAGGCCAGCCACGCCGCTGAGTCGATCGGTTTCATAGATTAACTGTAGTTCCTCTGAGAACTGCTTGTTCTCATAAATAGCCGGAACATCCAGGTCGACAACCGGAAGGCTGTCGAAATCGATGGGCGTCGTTGTCTCGTCCTGGCGTTGGGACAGAATGTTACGTAGCGTGATGGTGTCGCTCAGTTCCCAGTTGGCTGTCAAAGCCAGACCGCTGGCATCGACCTTCTGCCCAGGGCTGTTCAATCCAGCGCGAGTATCGAAAACATTGTCAAGAATCGGTGCGCCGGACACTGCGCCCACGGTCAGGCGATGGCCCTGCTTGGGATCTGATTTGTCCTCTACCATGTCGCCGCTGAGACGCAGATTGAATGAGTCCGTAACGTCCCATTCCATGGAGAAGCGTCCACCTAACACGTCCTTATTGTAATTCTCGACTCCGGGGAGATTAAGATTATCCCCGAAACCATCCCGCGTCAGGCGGGCGATTGAACCGCCAACCCGAAAAGTGTCCGACAGTGGTGTCGAACCGGTCAGCACCAGGTCCATCTGGTTCGCGGTGCCGTAGGAGGCACGAATCTTTGCTTCGCGCTCATCCGACAGGCCTTTGGTCACATACTTGATTGCACCGCCGATGGTGTTGCGGCCGTATAGGGTGCCCTGAGGCCCACGGAGCACTTCGATACGATCCACGTCGTAGATATCGAGCACCGCTGCCTGGGGGCGATTCAGGTATACATCGTCAACGTACAATCCCACGCCAGCCTCGAATCCAGCGACCGGGTCCTGTTGCCCGACTCCGCGGATAAATGCCGTGATTGTCGTGTTGGTGCCTCTGGATACTTCCAGGGTCACGTTGGGCGTACTTTGCCCGACGGCGATCAAGGTATCGGCGCCAATGCGATCCAGTTGCTCGCCCGAGAAAGCGGTGATGGCAATTGGCACATCCTGCAGCGATTCGTTGCGACGACGCGCTGTCACGATCACTTCCTCGATCACATTACTTGAGGCTTCAGTCGAGGCTTCAGCCGAATCTTCTTGCTGAGCCTGAATGGGCCCTGCAAAACCAGCGACCATTGTCGCGCCGAGAATCAAAACTGCTCTTGTTATCGAATTGGACACTTCCCCTCCCCCAAGGTGCAGTTGTCTGCACCTAACAGATGAATGTCGCAAAAGTATGCGTCGAAATGAAACATGAATCAAGTTTCATGTATTACTGAACTCAGGAATGCTAATATTCAGCTTCAGGGCGGAACCATCAGGGGGCCCTTCGGTGAACGGGAGGCAACCCATGCGATATGTAAGTTACGTCAATATAGCCAGGCTTCTGGTTCTACTGGCGGCCGGTTCGGTATCAGTATCGGGCGTACTGGCTGATGAAAACGGGGCAGGGCGCGTCACCGTTTCCGGAATATCCTCTGGAGGCCATGCAGCGGTTCAGATGCACGTTGCCCTTTCCAAAACTATAAGCGGAGCCGCGGTTGTCGCTGGCGGACCCTATCACTGTGCCGAGGGGAATCTTCTCAATGCACTGGGCCGGTGTATCAGCGGCGCGGCACTCGAGGCGGCCCCGCTGGTAGAAGCTGCGCGCGCCGCAGCAATTGCTGGCACCATCGATCCGGTTGAATCACTGTCCGATGACCGGGTGTGGCTGTTCCACGGCAAGGCGGATCACGTTGTCCAATCTGGTGTAATGGACGCTTTGCGTGAGTTCTATGCTGCGTTTCTGCCAGAACAGGCCATCGCACTTGTCGACGATATTCCTGCATCCCATGGTTGGCCAACCCTGGACAAGGGCATCGCTTGTGGGGAAATGGGCGCTGATTACATCAACGCCTGCGATTACGATGCAGCTGGCGAGCTGCTGCAGCAACTTTACGGTGCCTTGAACCCGCCGACTGAAGCCCTTGAGGCAAACCTTCAGGTCCTGGACCAGACTTCAATTGTTGCAGACGGTGGTTATTTCGCCGACTCGGGGTTCGCGTACGTACCTGAATCTTGCGTGGAGAAAAAGGGTGAGTGCCGCTTGCACGTGACTTTCCACGGCTGCCGTCAGGGCAAAGAGTTCATCGAAGATCGATTCGCAAGAATGTCCGGCCTTAATGAATGGGCCGAGAGCAACCGCATCATCGTGCTCTATCCGCAGGTGGACAAATCGTTGATGAATCCTCAGGGCTGCTGGGATTGGTGGGGTTATACCGGTGCTGACTATGACCTGCGAAGCGGTAAGCAAGTGGCGGGGATTTCTGCCTTGATTGAAGCCTGGTCTGGGCAGGATCACCAGTCGAAACCGTAATAACCGGGTTGACCTTGTCAACTCAACTGAAGTGTGCGAATTTATGAAATGTGAATCAGTATTCACCTTTGAACTTGTTTTTGATCTAAAGGAATCCCTATGACCAGCATGGGCATCGTCTCTACCGGCACCTATTTCCCGGAGACGTACATCACCGCAAAGCAGATTGCTGAGCAAAGCGGTTTGCCCGAGTGGGTCGTGAAAGAAAAGTTGGGCATAGAGCGCAAATTTGTCGCGGATCCCAAGGTCCACCCCAATGAGATGGCCGTTCATGCGGCACGCAAGGCTATCGACGCGGCCGGCATTGACCCCATGGAGATAGACGTTGTCTTGTGCACCACGGAAGAGTGGCGCGAGTACCTCCTGTGGACCTCGGCCATTGACCTGGGCTGGGAAATCGGGGCCAGGAACGCCTGGGGAGTCGATGTTCACACTCGTTGCGCGACAACCATCGCGGCAATGCGGATTGCTCGCGGCCTCATGGCCGATGATCCGAGCATCAACACGATCCTTATTGGAGGCGGTTACGCGACGTCCCATTTCATCGACCTGACGGACCTGGACACTTCGTTCATGTTCAACATAGGCGCCGGCGCCGGCGCGATGATTTTGAAGCGCGACTGGCACGAGAACCGGGTACTGGGCATGCACATGATCGCCGATGGATCTATGAGCCGGCACGTGATTGTTCCCGCCAGCGGCACCGTCCAGCACCCCACAGATGCGGCTGTCGCAGAGGGTGGTTACAAGTTCAGACTGGTAGAACCCGAAGCCATGAAAGCCAGACTGGGAGAAGTCTCGATAAAGAACTGGCTGAACTGCATTGATACTGCACTCAAGAGCTCAGGGAACAACCGGGTCGGTGAGCCGTATTCCCGCCGGGATATCGATTTTCTCAATATGTCCCTGGTGAAACCTTCCGGCCACCGTGAAATGCTCGAACACCTGGGGCTGACGGAGGAGCAAAGCGCTTACATGTCCAGCATTGGCCACATCGGTGAACAGGACGCCATCATCAATATCGAAGCAGGCATTGAGCAGGGACGTTTGAGGCCGGGTAATACCATGGCGATCATCGCCGCCGGTATTGGTTACATCTGGGGCGGAGCGATCGTTGAATGGGGGCCTGTCGGAGCGACAGGGTCAAAGGGGCCGCTTGCATGACAATTGCAACCTTGCCTGGAATCAGCGCGGAGCACATAACCACCGCCCGATTGACCACCCGGGTCCTTTTTAGCGGCCCTGATGACGGAATTCCCGTGCTGTTTATCCACGGCAATTTTTCTTCTGCTACCTGGTGGGAAGAAACCATGGTTGCCATGCCTGGAAACTACCGTGGGATTGCGCCCGACCAGCGCGGCTTCGGAGGCGCGGATCCGGCCGCGAAAATCAACGCCCAGCATGGCATGACTGATCTTGTCCAGGATGCCATCGCGCTAATGGATCATCTCGGATACGAGAAATTCCACCTTGTTGGCAACTCGCTGGGCGGATTGGTCGCATGGTGGTTGATTGCGGCATCGCCGGGCAGACTACTGTCCGTCACCTTGCCCGGTACGGGTTCGCCATACGGATTTGGCGCTACCCGGGATGAACTGGGCACACCGGTGAATGATGACTACGCCGGCTCCGGTGGAGGCTTACTGAACCGTGAGCTGATAAGGAACATTCATGAAGGTGACCGGTCTGCGGACTCGCCTTTTACACCGCGCTCGGTACTGCGCTTGCTCGTTTGGGGGCCGCCGTTCATCCCGGAGCGAGAAGACACTCTGGTGGAGGCGACGCTACAGGTGCACCTGGGCGATAGTGACTTGCCGGGTGATCACGTAAGCTCCGATAACTGGCCGTATTTTGCACCAGGGAACTGGGGCGCGACGAACGCCATGTCGCCCAAGTACATCGGCGACCTGGTTGAGAGAATCCTCGCCACCAGTCCGAAACCGAAAATACTGTGGATATACGGGGCCGACGACGTCGCGGTGTCCAACAACGCCGCGTCCGACCCGGCAACACGCGGCCAGGCCGGTTTTCTGGAAGGTTACCCGGGCGTTGAGGTGTATCCGCCTCAACCGATGATGAGGCAGATTCGAAAAGTCCTGGAGGACTACGCAATGAGTGGGGGTGACTACGAGGAAGTCGCGATCAGTAACTCCGGCCATGCGCCGTTCATGTCGCACCCAATCGAGTTCAATCGCTCATTTCACAAACATCTGGCCAAGACTGGCTGAATATGAAATGTTTTGAACCATGAACCGTCAAGAAAATCCTAAAAAGCTCCCCAAGACTGCACGCGGCAGGAAAACCCGCGACAAGTTGTTACAGGCAGCCGAACTCGAATTCGGTAGCCAGGGCTTTCACGATGCGTCCGTGAGCAGCATTACCCAGCAGGCAGGCGTCGCGCTTGGCACGTTTTACAATTACTTCGAAAGCAAGGAAGAGATCTATCGAGCGCTGGTAGGTTACATGAGCCACAGGGTCCGCAGCTGGATCGCAGAACGAATCGCCGACGCGCCGGATCGCATTAGTGCGGAACGCAAAGGCCTGCAAGCCTATCTCGAATTCGTGCGTGAACACCCCGGCCTCTACCGCATCATTGCCGAAGCCGAATTCGTCGCCAACGATGCGTTCATGGAACACTATCGTGGCATTGCCCGTGCCTATACCGCGAACCTCAGGGCTGCCGTCGAACGTAATGAAATCCGGGATGGTGATTCGGAAGTCTGGTCCTGGGCCATTATGGGCATGATGGTCTTTTTGGGCATGCGTTACGGGGAGTGGGATCAGATAACGGACCCGGTCGAAGTCGCGCGGCGTGCCGGCGATTTGCTGGCTAATGGTATTGCCAGGAAGGAGTGAATGCCCGGTTATGAGTTTTCCAGTTTTCGATATCCCCGCGAAACGCGCCGAACTCGATCCACACAAGGTTGCCTTTGAGGACCTGGTCAGCGGAGAGTGCGTTACCTATCGGGAGTTGGATGAGCGAACCGGTCGATCCGCCGCACTCCTGGCCGGACTGGGAGTCGGAGCAGGCGATCGCATTGCGCTTTTGTGTCGGAACAGGATCGAGTTCTTTGAACTGCTGTTTGCCTGCGCGCGCCTGGGCGCGATACTGGTACCGCTGAACTGGCGTATGCCGCCGAATGAACTGGCACCGCTGATCACCGATTGTGGTGCCAATTGGCTGATCCACGGGTCCGAAGATGGGCAAACCGCTGCAAGTCTCTCCAATGCGCTGCACGCTTGTTTGGACCTGGACGATGCTTCCACAGACGGTTATCGCGTGCGGCGGGATTTGTGCGAAGCCCTGGTCGGGCGGGTGGCCTGGCCGTCGGACGAACCCTGGTACCTGCTATATACCTCGGGAACAACCGGCATGCCCAAGGCGGTCATCCAGACGCCCGGCACAGCAATGGCGAATTACATCAATATCTCCCAGGCGATGGGATTGCGCGGCGACGATACGACCCTGAACTACCTGCCCTTGTTTCATACCGGTGGCATTAACCTCACCACTTTACCCGGCGTGATCATGGGGGCGCGGACGTTATTCATGCCGGGATTCGACCTTGAACGAACCATCGAGCTCCTTGAGGCGGGCCGGCTGGACACGTTCTTCGGCGTGCCGGCAATCTACCAGGCGATCAGCTTGCACGAGCGGTTTGATGAACTCGACCTGGGTCGGGTTCGCTGTTGGGGCTGCGGTGGGGCTCCAATGCCCGACAACATGCTCAAGAAGTTTGCCGCCCGTGGAGCCACGGTGCTCAATGGCATGGGCATGACCGAAACTGGACCGACCTTGTTCCTGATGGACGCTGAAAACGCTGCGAAGAAAATCGGTTCTGTCGGCAAACCGCAATTTCTCTCATCGGCGAGATTGGTTGGTCCCGATGGCAAGGATGTGCCGCGAGGAGAAACCGGCGAACTATGGTTTGCGGGTCTTGGTATGACGCCAGGCTATTTCAATCGCCCCGAGGAAACGGCCAAGGCGCTGGTTGATGGTACCTGGCTGCGGAGCGGAGACCTGGGGCGCCAGGATGATGACGGCTATTACTACATCGTGGGGCGACTTAAGGATATGTACATTTCCGGTGGCGAGAATGTATACGCCGCGGAAATTGAAAACTGCCTGAATGAGCACCCGGCCATTCTGGAGGCCGCCGTGGTTGGTGTGCCTGATGAAAAATGGGGCGAGGTTGGCTATGCCTACGTGCTGCTTCGCCCGGGAAAGGAGTTGCCGGATGAAGGGGATCTAGTCGCGTATTGTCGGCAGCATCTCGCACCCTACAAAGTGCCAAAAAGATTTCTTCGCGTTGATAATTTTCCGCGGACCGCCGCAGGCAAGATTCAAAAGCACCTGCTGAACGTGACTTGCGGCGAATGAGACCGGTGTCGCCTTACGAGGCCACAGTCGTGCGCAGCTTCAGTCAGGCTGATTTCGACCAATTCGCCCGCCTCAGCGGAGACGGCAATCCAATTCATACTGATCCGGCGTTTTCCTCGCGGACACGCTTCGGCCGGACCGTCGCCCACGGACTGTTGTTGTGCAGCGTGTTGCGCGGTCTCGTCGATCAGTTGTTACCGGGAGGCCGGGTTCTTGAACAGTCGGTCATGTTTCCTGCGCCCACCTTCGCGGATGAGCCCTTGCGCTTCCACGTCGCAATGTCGGGAGAGGCCGGTACGCACAGGGATCTCAAGTTCGCGGTAAGCCGAGTGACTGACGGCGAAATCACTTGCCAGGGCAGCTGCATGGTGACGCCATGAAGCTGGGTGATTCCGCAGAAGTGACGCGCAGCTTTAGCGGCCAGGACCTGCGCGACTACGCCGATCTGAGCCAGTACGCTGTTGCCCGGGACCTTATTCCCGAGCCATTGATCGGAGCGCTGTTCTCGTATTTGCTGGGTGTCCAGCTTCCCGGCAACGGGGCTAACTACCTTAAGCAGGAAACTCAATTCCACCGAACCGCCCGGGTGGGCGAGGCATTGACTGCCCGGGTGGAAATAGCGCGCATCCGGGCAGACAAACAGCTCGTGGATCTGTCGACGACATGCAGGGATTCCACCGGGCAGCTGATCGCCACCGGGCGTGCGCTTGTTTCCGTGCGCGACGTTACGGCCTAATTGTGCACCTGTGACTGAGTCTTTCGTAACTCTGGAGCTTACCGAGCAAACAGCCATTGTCCGGTTGAACCACCCTGACCGGCACAACGCACTTGTGCCTGAGTTGCTACAGGACTTGCTCGATAAACTGAACGATGAGCGCAGCCGCCAAGCCAGGTCGGTAGTTCTCGCGGCACAGGGCCGGTCGTTTTCAACCGGAGGAGACCTTCTCGGATTCTGGCGCCACCGCGAGAACATTGCGGACTATGCGCAGCAGTTGGTCGGTTTGCTGAACCAGGTCGTGCTTTGCATCTACACGCATCCCGCAGCAGTTGTCTGCGCTGTCCAGGGGCAGGTCACGGGTGGTTCACTGGGTCTGCTCCTGGCTGCCGACCGAGTCATAATGAAGCGTGAAGTTAGTATCACACCCTGGTACTCGGAGGTTGGATTCAGCCCGGATGGTGGCTGGACCGCCTTGTTGCCTGGCCTCATTGGGCGCGAACAGTCCAGGAGCTGGTTGTCGAGCAACGCCTCGGTCACAGCCGAAAAATGCCTCGATATGGGTATTGCTCATGAGCTTGTATCGAATGACGTGGTCGAGGCAGCGCTTGCGTGGTCGCGCCAAATCACTGAAATGAGTGCGGTGAGTATTCGGAAAGCCCGCTCATTACGCGGCCGGAATACGGCGGAAATTACTCAACAGCTGGAAGCGGAACGCACGGCCTTTGTCAGGCAGGTACAGACTCCGGAGGCGATCGCCGGTATCGCTCGATTTATTGGCAAGAAACTACTTGAGGAAAGTAAATGAAAATTGAACGATCCATTGTCGCCATTACTGGCGCAGCTGGCGGCCTGGGCGCCGCCATGGCACGACGCCTTGCAAGCCAGGGCGCGCGCCTGGCCCTGATCGACTTTAATTCGGACATGCTCGATCAACTCAGTGCCGAGCTGAAGCTGCCCGGCGACGATATCCTGATCGTGCCTTGCGATGTTAGCGACGAGTCCCAGGTCGACGAGGCATTTACATCCATTGCCGGACATTTTGGCGGACTGGATCTACTGATCAACAACGCTGGAATTACCCGTGACGGATTAATGTTGAAGTTCAAGGACGGCCAGCTGCAATCGAGAATGTCGCTGACCGCCTGGAATTCCGTCATTAACGTCAACCTGACGGGTGTTTTCCTGTGTACCCGTGCAGGGGTTGAGCACATGATCAACGCCGGTAACGGAGGGCTGGTCATCAACATTTCGAGTATTTCCAGGGGCGGCAACATGGGCCAGAGTAACTACTCGGCAGCCAAGGCCGGGGTTGCGGCAATGACTGTAACGTGGGCCAAGGAATTTGCTCGTTATGGCATCAGGGTGAACACGATCTCGCCGGGCTTTATCGGAACGGAAATGGTTCGATCGATGAAACCGGAAGCGTTGGCCAAGCTGCAGGCAATGATTCCTGCGGGCCGCATAGGTGAGCCGGATGAAATAGCGCACACCGTGCAGTACCTCATGGAAAATGACTTCGTCAACGGCCGCAATATCGAGGTCGACGGTGGCATGCGGCTTTAGCCGCGGTGACCCTCCAGGCCGCATCGATGATGTTAATCCGGGTTGCCTGCACCCAGGTATGAGGACGGCGCCGTTGCTGACAGGTCCATCCCCGGTGCCAGCCACGGGGCACGGCCTCAGCCATGAGTACTCCAGGCCTCCGGCTCAAAAAGCTCCCAAAGCGTGGCCAGGCAACGCTTGCAGGAAGGAACAGCCGGGATAATGGGGGTTTGGTACGGGGTTTCCAGTCCTGGACACCATTTAGACTGGCCCCGGTGTGTTCTTCCGTCAAATCAAGTAGTTGTTGACTATAGGTGCAGTCCGTCTATAATCCCCGGTAGCGTGCAAGTTCGCCCGATATTTATGCCCATCATTTCGAAGTTCCATTGTAGTACCTCGTCCTGTTTTTCATAAGTAATAGCAACACTTCTCGCAACACCGGCCTTTTTATAAGGCTTTAATTACTCTTGAATAAATAGGAAATATATATGTCTACTACTACTGGTACCGTCAAATGGTTCAACGAAGCTAAAGGCTTTGGTTTCATCGAGCAGGAAAATGGCCCCGACGTGTTTGCGCATCACAGTGCAATCGTTGGTGAAGGCTTCAAGACCCTGGCCGAAGGCCAAAAAGTAGAGTTCACTGTCACCCAGGGCCAGAAGGGTCCCCAGGCAGCGAACATCGTCGCAATCTAAATCAGATTGTGATGGCTTGACCCCCAGGGGTTGAGCAAAAGAGGGTAAGACCTGAGGGTCTTGCCCTTTTTTTATGCCCTCAATTGGACCAACTTCCCGGGGCGAGGTCCCAGGTTGCTCCCCGCGCTCATGGGTGGGGGGGAGTTGTACTTCGGGGAATCCTGCTATTAGACTCAATCGCACCCTGGTCGATGATAAGTACGCATGAATAGAACATATTATTTTCGCGGCAAGACCTGGCTTACCTGTTTGCTCTTTGGAATGGCCCTGCTGGGGGTGGCGCCAAATCCGGCAAGCGCCCAGTCGTTGCAGCAGTGGGTGGACGAGAGTTGCCCGGAATGTGCATCGCTGATGGAGTCCCATACCGGCGTCTACATTCTGGAGAAAGGCGAAGAGGCCCTGATCGGCCGCGCCTGGTTAACCCAGCACGCGACCAGTTCCATCAATATCCAGTACTTCATCTGGAGCACCGATAACATCGGCACCCTTGCCGCGGAGCAATTGCTGCTGGCTGCGGAGCGAGGGGTCAAGGTCCGGGTCCTGGTGGATGACCTGCTGGTGGATGCCGAGGATCAAACCCTGTTGCTGCTGTCGGCACATCCCAACGTCCAGATACGAATCTATAACCCCAACCTGTCGGTAGGGGTGTCCTTTTGGGATCGCTTGTTTAATACCGCTTCTGATTTCCGTGGCATTAATCAGCGCATGCACGATAAGACGGCCATCTTTGACGGGATCGCCGGGATTACCGGTGGACGGAATATGGCCGACGAGTATTTTGATTTCGACCACGAATACAATTTCCGCGATCGTGATGCCCTGTTGCTGGGGCCCGCCGTTGGCCAGATGGAGGAGAACTTTGAGGAGTTCTGGGCAAGTTCCCTTGCCGTGCCGGTGGAGGACATCCTGGGCAGTTCGGTTCGCGCCCCAAGCGATGAGGAGGTGGTGCAACGGGCCAGGGAGCTTCATGCCTATGCAGCAGACCCGACAAATTTCGAGCCGGAGATCCGCCAGGCGATTGCCGATATCCCCAGGTACTTTCCAAGATTGTTAAAGGCTATGTCCTGGGAAGACGTGACCTTCATTAGTGACGTACCCGGGAAAAATAGCGGTGAGGCTGGACTGCAAGGTGGAGGAGAGTCGACCCGTGCCCTCATCGACGCCATAAAAAGCGCTGAAAAGTCTATCCTGATCCAGTCGCCTTACCTGATTCTGCCGGAAGGTGGCATCGACTTGTTCCGGCAACTGGTGGAGCAAGGGATTCGAATTCGCATTTCTACCAACTCCCTGGCCTCCACTGACAATATCCCTGCGTTCAGCGGTTACTACAAACAACGAGATGAATTACTTGAAGCCGGGGTAGAGCTATTTGAATTCAAGCCGGAGCCCGGAATTCAAACAGAGTTACTGGAGCGCTATCCGCGACTTGCAGAGGAAAAGCCGATCTTTGCCTTGCATGCCAAGAGCATGGTGATCGATGAGAGAATTATCTATATCGGGACCTTCAATCTTGATCCCCGGTCCGCCAACTTGAACACCGAAGTCGGTATCCTGGTGGAAAGTGAGGAACTGGGACGGCAGCTTACACAGAGTATCGAGCGGGATATTCTTCCAGAGAACAGCTGGCAGTCCACCCTGGATTTCAATCCGGATTCCGAAGTCGGGATGGGTAAACGCTTTCACCTGTTCATCGACAACCTGCTGCCGATGGAGCCGATACTGTAGGGTCTGGCGCCCGAAGGTGAGGGTTGCCTGGAGGTAATGCTAATGACCTTCGTCTTTCGTGTGTTGTTGTTGAGCCTGATGCTTACCGCATTTTTCGGCTGCGAAAGCATGTTGCGGGCGCGGGATCTAAAAGCAACGGTTCCCCTAACGGCCCCCTCTGTAGTCACCGAGGACGGTAAAGTGTGTGTTAATCAGTGCAGGCTGGAGAGTGAGGCCTGTGCCGAACGTTGCCGGATTAGCAATGCTTTCTTCTCTTGTGCAGCGCCTAATCATGACGACTGGTTGGCAGGGTATACCGACGAAGACTGTGGTGAATTGTGCGACAACCAGTGCAACTATCTCTTGTCTTTATGCTATGGCAACTGCAAGTAGCCGCCGTTCTATAGGCTTGAGCCCAGTGACTTTCTCGGATGTCCTGGTCACTTTAAAGTTTTTCGGGGCACCGAGTCGGCATCACCCTGGCGTCAGCCACTCGAGAATTTTCCTGGTCACTTCCGGTCGGCTAAGCAGTTCCATGTGATTCGTGTGGTAGGTAATCCACTGCTTCTCACTGTCAAATGCGATCGCCTTGTGCGCTTTGCCATGTGAGCCCAAGGCGCTATTTACCGGCACCAGGCCATCGCCAATTAAACGGTCTGCCAGGGCGCCGCGTTTTTCGGTAGTGGTTGCCGCTATGCAGAAACACCTGACCTTTTCAGGCAACTGAACTGCCTTGCGCTGGTCCCCGGTCAAATTGAATCGATCCGTGCCCTGCCAGTCTTCATCCAGAATGTTTCCGAAGCGCAAATCGGTTATCCCGGCGCTGCGAATTTTTCCCAGGGCATTGAAAGGCCGGGTGAAAGGTGTGCTTCCCATCAGCGCGTCCACCCAGTTACCCACTTTCTCCAGCGGCGCCCCATGGTGGGGAGTGCCCAGGAAGACGATGTTCTTGAGCAGGGACGGCCAGGCCATGTCCTGCTCTTGTGCGTAGTAGATAGCGCTGCGTATCACCAGGCCTCCCATGCTGTGGGCGACAACAGTCAACTCGTCAATTGTGCTTGGCCAGTGAGCCAGAAGTTTCTCGAGTTGCTCGGCAAGTTCCCGCCCGTTTTGGGAAATATGCATTCCCGAGTTGTAGCGTAAATAGACAGGTGTGTAGCCCAGTCGGGAGGCCAGCGCCTGTGCATGGTCCGTACCGGGTGTCTTATCCCGCGCAGACCACTGCAGGTCGCTCATGCAAAGACCGTGCATCATCAAGGCAATTTTGCCCGTGACCCCGGGAAGCGATCGGATGGAATCCGGGTTCAGCGCTTGCCCCTGGCGACGCAGGCTCATGGCAATGGCGAATGGATTGTCGTTGGCCAGGAGCCGGTCACCCATCACACCATTCAGGGCAGCCAGAACCGCTTCGCGCCGGGGTGTCTCCGGTTTGTCG
>Ga0316188_10000685_pt1 | contig 15075 bp, 17 predicted proteins | sample Phiworburrow1_MG_FD_204933 | JGI IMG/M metagenome (GOLD analysis project Ga0316188, IMG submission 204933) | Coastal sediment microbial communities from Maine, United States - Phippsburg worm burrow 1 | ecosystem: Environmental > Aquatic > Marine > Coastal > Sediment | place: USA: Maine...
TCCCAAGGAGGGCCTGCCGATTGCGCTGATTGCGAGCCGCACAGAGCAGGACGACCTCGTACTCCCCGATACACTGGATTGGTTACCCTGTAAATTCGATGACACCAGCTTCACCAGCATCGCCTATGCAAGCCAACGACAAATGGCCACCAACCCATTACTGTCCCGGGACCTGGTAAGTGCGATGGTCAAACAGCGTGTCGGCCAGCGTGCTAGCAGCGTGTGGGTGCAGCGCGAGTCCACTAACCAGGTAAAGGTATTACAGATCCAGTGTCGTCATCGGTCAAACACTTCTGAACAACTCGAATCCATGCCTTTTCCGCAGCTACTGCTGACACCACAATGGGCCGATAGTGAACAACAACAGCTATACACTGACTATATTGCCTGGCTGGCACCGGTGCTGCTTACCTTACCCACGCTAGATATCGATACACGCACACAATTGGAACAGCTGGCGCAATATGAACCGCTCAAAGTTTACCGGCTGCACCGCCTGTATCCCACGGTGTGCGATCGCGGCTTGATGAACAAGATACTGGTAGAAGCCCGGCTACGCGGTGCCCGCCAATAACCACCGCGATAATGCCTGATGCCAGCGGCAGAATATTCAGTTATAGTCAACACAGTGTTTCTGGCAGAACAACAAGTTGAATCAAAAGGCCCCCATGCCATTGCTAAACAACAACCGCGTTAAACTCACCCTTGTCATTATTTTATCGTTTGTGCTGATTGCCATGCTGTGGTTCTTGCTCAGTCCGTTTAAACGCAGCAATGAGCTCGAAGGCCTGCGCTATATTGGCGCCTCCGCCGGGCGCATGATGGAACGCCATCTGGAATTTTATGAAGGATATGAGCAAAGCAGTCTGCTCGAACGCACCCTGCACGAATTTCTGTTCGGTAGCCCACAAGAAGTACAACAAGAGGCCCTGCATGCCTATGAAGAAGTACTCAAGTTCCTAGAGCAACATCCGGACACGGCTACGCCGTGGGCCATCCTGAATACACGTGCCCGCTGGCTGATCACGGTTGCCGAATTCCAGGACAGAGAGCATCTGCTATATGCCCTGGAAAAATTCGACAATAACCCGGAAGAAGAAGTCATCGCCGAAGCGGTGAAATTTGCCTACCTGGATGACTACCAGGGATTTACCCCGGAGATATTTACCGGCGCCACCATGGTGCCGACCGGCTGGGCCAAGGATCGCCTGCGTTTACGGATTAATACCAAGCTCGACAAGCCGTATTTCATCAACTTTTTTAGCGAACAACTCAAGCGCAATGGCCAGCGTCTGCGCCAGCACCTGCTGCAAATGACATTGGCGATCATCCTGGTGATCATCACCGGTTTGTATATGATAATTCGGTATAAAGTCTTCTATATTCCCTCGCCCTGGTCCAGTAACCTCAATGATAAGCCCTGGCCGACCACAGACGGACTGCTCATCGCCTCGTTCTCGGCGGTATGCGGCTTGCTCATCTGGTTCGGTTTACATTTGATCTCAACGCAATTTTTCCGACCCAACTTCTTTACCATGTGGAGCACCCTGTTTGCATCGCTGCCCATGCTCTGGTTGATGCATAAATACCTGTTAAAACCCCGTGGGCAAAACTTGATCAGTGCATTTGGTTTGAATCTCAACCGTTTTAACTTTCTGCCCTTTCTCACCATTACCGGCTCCCTGCTCGCACTGGAACTCAGCGGCCTCATGTTGATTGGTTGGGGGACCTGGAAACTCGGCCTCGAGAGTCACTGGGCCTCGGGCATACAGGAACGCCTGGTGTTCGGTCAAACGGACATCGTGTTGTTCAGCATGATCAACGTGATCATCTGGGCTCCGATCTTCGAGGAAATCGGTTTTCGCGGACTGCTGTATACCACCCTGCGCTCGCGCCTTACTCCCACCGTAGCCATCGTGCTCAGCGCGATTATTTTCAGTGCCTTGCATTTGAAATCGCTGCACAGCTTTTTGTCCATTTTCTGGAGCGGCTTGATCCTCGCCTATGCCTATGAGCGTTATCGCAGCCTGTTACCCGGCATGGTTATTCACAGTGTTGGTAATATCATTTATTTAAGTACCATCCTGCTCTTTTACCGTTAGGGCTAAGTTGCTGTCCCGAATTCCTGTCCACTTGGCTCTAGCAGGATTACGGAACACTTATTTGGTACTGGTTCTTTTAACGCGTCATACAGTGTCAAGTACCAGCTTACCCATGCCGTGCCCACTCTCAATCATGGTGTGTGCCTTAGCGGCATCGTGTAGTGGCAAACGCTGTTCAACTCGTACCTGTAACTTACCATCATCAACGAGCCTTGCCGCCGAATCTAGTATGTCGATTTGATGTTGGCGCGCTGCGGGTAAATCGCGCAGCATCGGCGATAGCATCAGTTCAAAACTCAAACTCAAATTTTTACTGCGTAGGGTTTTCCAGTCGACATCGCCCTGGGGTTCGAGCAGAGTGACAACACGGCCATACTCGGCGGTATACGCAAAACAGTCTGTCAGTACCTGGCCACCCACGGTATCAAACACGACTTGAGCGCCTTCGCCATCGGTCCATTCCATGACTTCTTCTTTGAGATCACTGTCGCGATAATGAATGACCTTTTCCACCCCGAGGGCGGTGACATACTCGGCCTTTTCTGTACTGCTGACCGTGGTGGCCACCCTGGCGCCGTGCTCCAGTGCAAGCTGGATTGCCACGTGCCCAACGCCACCGGCACCAGCATGGATCAAAATGGTTTGCTCCGTAGCCAGTCTGACGCGATCGAACATGGCCTCCCAGGCGGTAATCACCACCAGGGGTGCCGCTGCCGCCGTTGCGAAATCCACACTCTGGGGCATGACGGCCAATTCAGTCTGTTCCATGACTGTGTACTGTGCATAGTTGCCCTGCTCGCGCCCCAGACCACCGTGACAAAACCACACGCGATCACCGGGTTGAAATTGCGTGACTTCTGCACCGACCTCCGCTACCAGACCGGCGCCGTCACAACCCAGCACCGCGGGCAACGCGTCAGCGAAAAATACGCCGCGGTTACGGATCTTAGTATCGATGGGATTGATTCCTGCACACTGGATAGCCACCTTGACTTGGGTGGGTGTGCGAATTGTTGGTTCGTCGATTTCACGATACTCGAATACCTCAACGCCACCGGGTCGCGTCATGACCATCGCTTTCATTTACGCCTCCTTCGTTTCCTGCATGGTCTCAATCACATCACACCATGCCTGGGATAAATTACGCAGATCATAACCTCCGCCGCCCATGGCCATCACTCGTGTATGCCCGAGCTGCCGAGCAATCTCACTCAAGCGCCGCGTGACATGGGCATGCACTTGCGTTGAATAATGTAAATGGGTAATGGGATCCCCTTTGAGACTGTCTGCCCCACATTGTAACAAAATAAATTCCGGTGACGCGTCGAGAATAAATTTCTCGACCTGGTCCCACAACGCTATAAACATCTCATCGTTGGCGTACGGCGGCATTGGGATATTGAGCTTGCAGCCGGCGGCGGCACCACTGCCGGTCTCTTCAACCCTGCCGGTACCGGGATAGAGATAACGACCATCTTCGTGAAAATCTACATAACATAGTGCCGGGTCGTCCTCAAAACCATAGAATACTCCGTCACCGTGATGAGCATCGATATCCACATACGCAATCCGCTGCAAACCAAATTCCCGTTTCAGCATTTCGATGGCAATGCCGCAATCATTGAAAATACAAAATCCGGCGGCCCCCTTGCGGCTTGCATGATGCAAACCGCCTATCGGGGTAAAGGCATGCGCATACTCGCCGCGCATAATTCGCCTGCACCCATCGAGAGTTGTGCCCACCACATAGCGGCTTGCCTCATACATCCCGACGAAGGCCGGTGTATTACCACAATCGAGTACACCAACACCGGTTTGCGACATTGCCTTAACCTTGTCGATATATTCAGGCGCATGAAATAGCGCCAACTCCGACTCTGCGCACATAACTGGTGCCAGTACATCCACTTGGCTGTCGAGTTGCCGTAACGAGAACTCGCGGGCAAAGGCGGGAAAACGTTGTGGTCCAAACGGGTGCCGTTCACCAAAATGATACCTGGCCAGCTCGTCTCCCATATAGACGCAGACCGGGCGTGACATATCAGGCTTGGCGTTGGTGGTGGGAAACCAGTTTTGCTTCGGGAATAAATTCATGAATCATCGCCGCCACCTCCAGCCCGATACCCGGTCGGGGGCGATGGGAGATCCATAACAGATTCAGCTTGACGTTGAGGTCGGCGAAAATCACCACGTCCGAATAATGCTTGAGTACCGCATACAACTTCTCAACGATACTTTCCTGATTATGTGAATTTAACTGATTGAACTGCTTGATGATCATCATAAAATCGCATACGTATTCGCCTGCATCCGTGCGGGTCGGTGCGCGCTGCCAGAGGGGTTGCGATTGGTGAAGATCGACGGACAACCTTGGCAAATTATCATGCGTTTTTTTAAGCATCACGTTACGCATCTGTGGGGACTAGTTAATACCATAGCCGAGACCGGGGCAAAATGTAAGTCCGCACCGCGTAATTTCTGAGCGTAGCGGTATGGCCTGAAGGGGAGGAAATACGAGTTTAATCGTCTGTCTCGGCCCAGTCCGCACATTCATAGTCATGAAAAATTTCTTCCCCACGCGCAATATCCCGCAAGGCACAGACTTCCAGAGTATCGTAAAGCACCACGTTGGGCTCGTCGCTGTGATTGATGTATTTGAACTTGCACAGCATGCGTAAGCCGTGATCTTCGTTAACCCATAGCACATAACTCCCATCCACATTGCTGCGGAAGCCTTTGATAACGCCAAGGATGTCACCTTCCTTGATGGGGTCCTTCGCAAACAGGCCTTTACCGTGCACAGGGCTGTTGGCTACGCACAGTTTTGTCTTGCCGGATGGGTTGAAAATCATGGGTAATTGATTATAACGTCGTGAAATAAGAGGTGTGATTATCCGTGAAAGCCTTCCGGCGAGTCAAGGTAGGCAATTTCCTCGGGCGTACTCTTGCGCTTGAGGATGACATTGCGATGGGGAAAGCGACCAAAACGCTCGATGATGCCGCGGTGATGTTTTGCAAAGCGCAGATTGTCCTCGAGGCCGGCCTTCTCATACAAACTAACGGCAAAGTTTTGATCCTGCATATTTTCACTGTGCATGAATGGCATATACAGGAAGGCCTTCTGTTTGCCGGTGAGTTGCTGGTCGAAGCCATGCTTAATCGCGATACCGGCAACTCGCCGGGCTTGATCCTCCGTCGCAAAACTCCGCGCCTGTCCGCGAAAGATATTCAGAGGGATTTGATCAAAAAGGATAACCAGCGCCAGTGCGCCCAACGGGGCATCACGCCAGTCATCGAAGTGGCCGAGGCTGGCCGATTCATATAAGCCGAGGTAACGCTCGTGCAATTGGTTGTCGAAGGCCTCGGTCGAATTAAACCAGTGTTTGGCGCTCTCTTCCGAAAACCAAAAATTAATAAATTCTTCGGGTGTCGATTCAACGATCATCTCAAGTCCGGCTCTGCAGTGACGTGTCTATCATAGATTAATTGTAGACTCTCCCGCCGCGCATAGGGTGAGAGTTGATGTTCCAATATCATATCTCTAAGAATATGCAAAACCTTTACTCCCTGCAATACCAAATAGTCGGCAATCAGGCTGCGATGACAGTGCATGGGATCGGCCTCGGCGCACATCGATCAGGACCTGGATCTGATGTTGGCGCAATAACTCGATGAAGGCGTCGATCAGCTGATTACTATGCCCAATAGTATAAAGGCTTAGCTCATTCATCGGGATTCGTACTCATGCCAAAACAATGAGGCCAGCCATATCCCCAACGCCAGGGTAAAAATGAGCAGGGCTTGCCGCCAATTCTCACCGCGGCGTACATCATGTTGGCCGTGATAGTAAACTGCGTTTCTATAGTTGCTTTATCCAAGGCGAATTGTTCTGCATACATCTGACTGTGTGTTTGACCAAACGCTATCACACATTGTTTTAAATTTTTATCTGCGTTTAGGCGTTGTTCATAACCATTCTGCGTCTCACCCCGCCAGTAGGCCCGATCATGCTCGACACAGCAGGCCTCCCAGAGTGGGTGATCGCCGAAACTCTCTGCAAACGCGGGAAACCCCTCCGCGATATTTCGCCAACCAAGAGATAGACCGCCACTACACCCATCGGTGCTAAACGGTTTCATGCTCACGCCCACCCTCTGCTGCACCTGTGCGAGTAATGACATCTGCCAGTTTTCAAACTGAATATCCACTAGGGTATTTTCTCCCTGCTCGTCAGCGCAAACTCGTGAAGACAGCAACGATATAATACCAGTGAGGATAATGAGACTGAGGGTGACAACCCCTCTATGCAGTTTATGCACTAAAACACACCCCGGTACCACCCAGGCCGCAATAACCGCCGGGATTTTTCGCGAGGTATTGCTGATGATATTCCTCGGCAAAATAAAACTCTGGGGCATGGATAATTTCCGTGCTAATTATACCTTTGCCGGCTTCGAGCAGACTCTGTTGATACTGAGCTTTGCTGGCCTGCGCCGATTGCATTTGCTGCTCGTCAAAGCAATAAATACCGGAGCGATACTGGGTACCACGGTCATTGCCCTGGCGCATGCCCTGGGTGGGGTCATGGGCCTCCCAAAATACCGCAAGCAGTTGTTGATAGGAAATGACTGTGGGGTCAAACACCACGAACACCACTTCGTTGTGACCGGTATAACCACTGCAGACTTCCCGGTAGGTGGGGTTCGGGGTGTAACCACCGGCATAACCCACTGCGGTGAGATAGACGCCATCAGTTTCCCAGAAACAACGTTCCGCGCCCCAGAAACAGCCCAGTCCAAACATTGCCGTTTGCAGGTTGGCCGGATAAGGCGGCGCCATGGGATTGCCGTTGACAAAATGTCTGGCCGGTACCGGCATGGCCTGTGCGCGGCCTGGCAAGGCCTCTTGCGCACTTGGCATACTCATCATACCCATCGCTATCACCCCTCGCCTTCACGCGTTTTGTTTCACACCGTGTCTCGATGTTACACGAAATGATTTGCAATGATAATACGGTGAGGTTTGCCTGTAGCTCTTAACACATAACGCGCATGTGGACTTGTGCCTTCATCGGAAAGGTCAGCATGCCTTGCCGGCACCGGACTTCGCATAAATACAGTTTTACAGCAATGCATAAATCTGGCCCAGATAGGTTATTTAGGGATTCTAATTTGGATTTGCGATTTCCTGCGCGGTCACAGGTTGTGAATGTATTCAAGCTCTGGATTTTTTATTACTGATACTGAACAACCGATCCTTGGCCTGATCATAGTCCCGCTGGCTGATGACGCCGTCACTCGCCAGGCGACGCAACATACGCACCTCACCGGCGATTTGTTGATCGAGTTTGAGTTTCCAGAATTCGCGCGTCTTTTCTATGTAGGTATTGAGCTGACGCAAAAAGGACTTGTAAGCCTGTTGGTTTGGTTTACTTATATATAAGTCAAATAATGGAATGTCGGAATGCCTGGAATAAAACACACGCACGCGAGAAAAGTTCGCGATGACCAGGATCAGGCCCAGTGCAATGCCAAGAATAAAGGCCGCCATGATGGCGAACTCGATCATGCCGGAGTTGATTGTAAACAGGGATTTGGCTAGCCGATAGATGACCAATCCGACCAGACAGGCCGCAGCGAGATAAAGCCAGCCCCAGGCAATATTAAAGCGTACGCGGCTTTTGTCAGCCAGGGCAAGCAGGTGCACCAGATAAACACGCTGCTTGACGCCCATACCTTGTATGATGCGCAGCTCCTTACCATTGATGATTTGATATTCGCGTTGCTGACCCAGCTTTCCCTGTTGTTGTAAGGTCGCGTTAATTTCTTTTGCCATAGGCTACTGATCGCCTGTCACATTTGCTGCTTGCTGTTGACCATTTTCTCTGTGGGTAAAATCAGATCCTTTAAGGTCGCGGCGGCCAGGGTCTCCTGCGCGGCCCCCTGAAAGGACTTGATTAAGGCATCCACTTTATCGTTAACGGGTAATCTACTGTAGTTCATAATCTCATCTTCATCCGCAGTTCGCACTGCACGTATGATCTCGATCACAGAAAGTACTTCCGGTGCCCGTCCCGGTAAAAAGCAGGCAGGGTCGGCATCGGTGCGGGCGAGCAAATTCGCCTGCACCAGGGTGGCGATGATCGGCGCCAGGGACTCGGAGGCGAGATTCAGATAGCGCGCCAGATCCCGCAAGGCGGGAGGCGTGGTTTGATTGTAATAAGATTGCGCAACACGACTCATCACCAGGATGGCGACCTTTTCTTTCATGCGATTGCTGAGAGCGAGAATGCGGCGATCGCGCAAGCGAAATTCCGGGTTCTGATAATAAAAGGCGATGCTTGCCCCGGTCAGCAGGATCGACCAACTGATATAGATCCAAATCATGAAAAAGAACAGCGCGGCAAAGGCGGAATAGATCGCCGTATAGTTGGCATTGGCAACAAACGAGGAAAACAACCAGCCCACGGTCTGCCAGATAATACCGGCGACCGTTGCCCCGACCAGGGCCGAGCGTAGGCGCACCTTGGTATTGGGGATAAATATATAGAGTATGGTAAAGGCAAAGATAATGAGTAGATAAGGCAGAATATATCCGACCGCCACAAACAACCATTCCAGCAGCGGGTAATGGGACAAGGTTTGATAGAGCGTGCTCTTAGTGATGGAGGCCGTCAGACCCATAGCCGTGAACACCATCACCGGCCCGATGAGAATCACACTCAGATAATCACTAAAACGCCGGGCCAAAGAGCGGTCTTCACTGACATGCCAGGTAAAATTAAAGGCGTGCTCGATTTTCTGCATTAAAGAAATGACCGTGTACAACAAGAGGGCTAGACCCAGTGAACCGAGTAGGCCCGAGTTAATCTTTTCCACAAAGGTGATGATGGTCGTGCTGATTTCCTGCCCGCGTTCACCCAAGGGTTCCAGGAAATTCATCATGATTGGCTCAATCTGATGATGTGCCCCGAAGCCCTTCAAGACCGAGACACTCACCGCGATCAGCGGCACAATTGACAGCAGGGTTGTATACACCAGCGACATGGCCCACAAACCCAGCTGGCTATCGAACAGCAGATCACGGATAGTAAGGTAGGCGACGCGAGATGCCCCGAGCAACAGCGCCTCGGTCCGTGGCAGTTGGTTGATGTCACGGCCCCAGACATAGTCGATCATGCGTTTTCTGATTTCGGTATAGAGATCCATGCTTGGCTTTTATTTTTTTCAAAGATACCGGCTAGTCTAGCACACACTCTACAGACGCATCGCGCCCATCACGACGACTCGATTTCAAACACCAGCAGAGCCTGGTCGTCGGTGCGCGGCATTCCGGCCTGATGTTGCTGCAGGGCGCTACGTACTCGACTGATAAGGTCATCCAACGTCCCGGCGCGGTTTTCGATCACCGCCAACAATCTCTCCAGACCAAACTGTTCATGCTGCGGTGACAGGGCCTCGATGATACCGTCGGTATACACGATAAAGCGTGTCGCGGGTTCCACCTCGATGCTGGCATCCTGCCATTGCCAATCCTGTTGTACACCCAGCGGGATACCGGCCTGTGTATCCAGAAATTGTATCTCACCCCGCGGCGACAGCATGATGACCGGAGGATGGCCAGCATTGGCATACGTCAGGCGGCGATAACGGGGCTCGTAATGCAATATCGCGGCAGTTATTAAGGAGCCGCGTAATTTGCGGGTAAAGAAATAACGATTGCTATAGTTAAAGACCTCGGCAGGTCCGGCCTCCTCACCTCCGCGATAGGTACGCAGGATTGCATCAAACATAGCGACCTCCACCGCCGATGCCGCCCCATGCCCGGAGGCATCCGCCATAATCGCCCCCCACACATCGGCCTCATGCTCAGCATGTTCATGCGCATAAAGCTTTGACAAATTGACGATATCGAAGTAGTCACCGCCGGCTTTGTCACAGGATTCAAACAGGACGGCGTAGCGCGTGCCCGTGATCTTGACCTGCTCCTGCGGCAACAACAATTGGTGGATGCGTGCGATATCATCCAGTTCCTTTTGGATCCAGGCATTGGCCTGACGCAGCGCTTCGGTCTCATCGATGCGTGCCATATAGGAGCCGGCCAGATTAGCCAGCAGGACGGCCTGTTCGAGATCGACCTCGGCAAATTGATTGCTGCTCGTCCCCAGCACCAACACCCATCTGGCGATCACACCGTCGAGAAAAATGGGGAGGGCCATCATACTCTGGGTCGGCAACTGGTAGCCCTTTAGCGCCGTCACCAGCGAATCCGGAAGTTGCGGGAAAACCTGGGGTTGATTCTGTCGCAAAATCTCACACAATGGCGGGGCATCAAGATAATGCTCAGTAGCAACAAAATTATCGAAATGCGCCGCCTGCTGTTCATCGGTGCGCAACACCAGCCGCACCTGACAGCGGCCTGCCACGGGCGCGGCCTCAAGACTGATGAATGCGCATTGACCATAGATAGAATTGAAGCAGCGGGCAAATGTCTGCAATGCATTGATTTGCGGTAAATTGCTATCACTCAGTGTCTGAATATGTTTGAGTAATTGTGCTTTCATGGCCAATTTTGGTGGTTAATCAATATACAGGCTGTGTTATACTTCCCCAGCCTGTCTGGGCGTCAACCCTGCGGTTCGGCGGCAAACTAGCGAAATCTTCACCCTTAACTTATATATTGTCAAAGGATACAACATGGTTATATGCGATAAGAAAGTGGTCACTTTAGATTACACGTTAACCGACAATGCTGACCAGATCATTGATCAATCTAAAGATGGCAGTTTTGCTTATCTACATGGCGCCCATAACATTATCCCCGGACTCGAGAAGGCATTGCTCGATAAAAAAGTGGGTGACTCGCTCAAGGTCAGTATCGACCCTGAAGAGGGTTATGGACTGCGCGACGACAGCATGATCCAGGAAGTCTCCATTGATATGTTTGAAGCGGCGGACCAGGTTCAAGTCGGCCAGCAGTTCCACGCCCAGGGCCCGGATGGCCATGACATTGTTATCACCGTCACCAAGGTCGAAGATAAGAATGTCACTATAGACGGCAATCACCCATTAGCCGGCGTGCAGTTGAATTTTGATGTCACGGTAGTTGATATCCGTGACGCCAGTGAGGAAGAAGTAACCCACGGTCATGCCCATCACGGTGATCATCACCATCATTAAAATATTTCTGGTTATAAATAAAAAGGCCCGCTTTTCTCTCAGCGGGCCTTTTATATATTAGGAATCATATATTGTTCCACACCCCGTGATCACAGCAATATCTTTAACAACTGTTCAATAGATCGACTTGAGTGCCCTATTTAGTTACATAAGCAAAACGCGCAACTAAGCGAATCAAATGCTTATCATGGCATAGTTGATGCATCATATAAGCTATTTCAGGCAATGTGCCGATTTCATGGCAGACCGGCACTACAGGAGGCGTAGCATGAAACCCATAGAGTTACAGCTGATCACAGTGAAACTGGAGAACGGCCAGCATGGAATTTTTGTCGGCACCCCCTTGATCCAGAATCCCAGCTTGATGCAGGACAATCAGGTCAGCGAGATCTGGTTTTCCGACGTCAGGGGCCTGCCCGAGAACATGCCGCTGGAACAGCTCATCGAACTGGTGAAGTCGCAACTTTGCCAGAATCGCAAAACCATGCACTGACCCTATTTTATAAGTCGTATCAGGAATGGGATAGCGTTTTCCTGATGCCTCATTACCCGTCTTTACGCCGCGCCAGAGTTAAGCCGTCACCGACGGGTAATAGACTGATCTCGACCCGCTCATCACGATACACCCGCTGATTTAGCTGACGTATCGCACAGGTGTCTTCATCATCCTTGCTCGCATCGGCCACATCACCTGACCACAACACGTTATCGATCGCAATCACACCGCCGGGTCGAATCAATTCTAAACACAACTCATAGTATTGCAGGTAATTGACCTTGTCCGCGTCGATAAAGGCAAAGTCGAACGTCGCCTGTTGTTTCTCATCTAGCAAGGCCTGTAAAGTCGTGAGCGCTGGTTGCAGACGCAGGTCAATCTTGCTCGCCACCCCGGCCTCGCGCCAGTAGCCTTGCGCAATCCCGGTCCACTCCGGATTGATATCACAGGCAATGATCTCACCGTCTGCCGGTAACGCCAGCGCCATGCACAAACTGCTGTAACCGGTAAACACCCCCACCTCAATGACACGGCGCACCGCCATGACGCGCAGCAACATGGCCATGAACTGACCCTGCTCCGGCGAGATTTGCATACGCGCCATTTCGTGTTGTGAGGTTTCGGCGCGTAGGCGTTGCAAGATATCCGCTTCGCGCAGTGAGTGGTTAAGCAAATAGGTATAGAGGCGATCGTCGAGATTGAGAGTCCGATTAGACACGGAGGTAAGAGGCTGCGATTTTTAGCGGTTCATGTATTCTTTGGCATACTCTTCTTTGAGCATCTCCACCTTGGCCACTTTCTTCTTGGCCAGAACATAATCGAAGTCGCCGCCATAGAGTTTGCGCGTCAGGAACAAAGTACTATCATTGACTTTCTTGAGCAGGCCGCGGTGTTGATTGCCATCCTTGGTGGTAATCACAAAATAGCGGCCTTTATAGGTGGCGATGTTTTCCAGCTTGACGGCAACGGTCGCGGACTCTGCTTTGAGTCTTTTAACCGCCAACGGGTCGGGTTGGATATTGCCCGGCGACGGATAGGGTGACGCCGGCTTTTCCTTTGACGCGGTGGGTGCCACTAGCTCTTCCACCACATTAGTCTGTACGCTTCCATCGACGACCTCTTCCACTGTCACCTGCTCTCCACGATCTTTGGCTGTACCCTTCGTCTTGTCCTTGGGCATACCTGTTTCGTCAATCGCGACCGATGCCTTGGGCTCTGCAGTGGCCGTGGCGCCGTCGACACTGGCATTCATTGCATCCGGCAACGGTGGCGCATCCAGGTTCGCGCCTGGATCCTTACCTATTTGTTCAAAGGCCTCATTGGGTTTGATTTCCCCGGACTTCATCCCCTCGACCACGCCGGCAAATTGATCTGCATTCATTTGCGGAAAAACCATCGCGAACGACACGCCCATCGCTATCGATGCCAGCAGGGAGATGAGAAAGGGTTTTTTCGCATCCTGCCAATACATGATGGCAAATACCAAAGCCGCAAAGGGCACGAATAAGGCCGCGATACCCCAAAGCACACTGCGTTGGAAGGCGACAATCACTAACCAGATATTTGCGGCAAAAGCGATAATGCCGGTGATAACTAAAATGGCGATGCCCATTCTTGATTCTCTTTTTGTGGTGAATAAACTATGTTCTTGGTTTCGTTACAAATTCTAGCGATTGCCGGCTAAATAGCAAATACTCTTTGTTTGAATGCCCTCATCAGTTCACATATCCGCTGCGGACTGACTGCGGGAGCCGTGCTGTTGATGAGGTATTGATAATAAAAACGGATCATATCCCGATACGCCGTCTTCGCAATCCGCTCATCACGACCATGAAAGCGGTTTAAATCCTGCTTGCCAACCTTTATCGGCAGAAATCGATAAGTCTGCAAGGCCAGGGCCTGATAGTGGCGTGAATCGGTCGCTGGTATCACCAGGCCGGGCGCCGCCAGCACTTGGTCAAACACCTGCCGAATTGACTGGCTGAGTTGCTGATAAGCAGGCGATACCGTACTGGCAATGCCGGTGGCTTCGGCGGCCTGCACGATACGCAGCTTGATGCGCGCATCATCGATAACCCTGCGTATGTGTTCGACCACCTGTGCACTCGTGATCCCCGGCAACATACGTACGTTGATATTGGCCGTGACTTCATCCGGTAAGACATTAGGTGTGTCGCTGGCAAACATCTGGGTCGGGGCAAAGGTGGTATTAATCGCGGCATGGGTGGCGGGTGCCTGAGCGAATTGGCGCAGGATCAAGGGCTTGAATTGTCCACTAACAGTCGGTATCCGGATGGCTCGGCTCAACTTGCCGCTGTTCCGTGCACACCGAAAAATAATTGATCAGCAAAATCGCACACAGCACTGCAAACATCAGTAGGCAAACAATGGTTATCCTTTATTGCATCGGGAAGACCTTATGCTACTTGTGTCAGTTCGGCGCTTTGTACAGACCCCTTGGCGGTATCTCTCATATGCACAGAGTAAAGGATAAGGCCCTGCTCATGATATGAGCGTGGTCGCGGAAGGCGGTTGTCATGAAGGAGAAGGTATTTATCTTGAGGCCTAAGCCCTTATAATTCCTAAGTAATTCCTGGGTATTTGACAGCCCTCGTTTTATTTACTAATTTCTGTAATAACAGAAATTACTGTATTAAACGTGAGGTGCACTTGACCATGCCCATCCACCCGACCAACCCCTCTCCCTGGCCACGCTGGCTGGGGCTGCTCCATCAACGCCGCGGCCGGCGCCGGCGCTTTGGTTCAGTCAGCCGTCCCGCTGTCATCGGCCAGCAGATATCCCCCAACTACTATGTTGGTCTGGTGATCATCACCGTCGTTACCCTCGCCTGTTTCAATATGGCCCTGGGGATGGCCGAGGGTCTGCCCGTCAATCCGTATCTGCCCGAGCGCATGCACTACCTCGCGACCCACACGTTGCTTTGGCAATACGGTTGGTTGTCCTGGATGGCGGCCGCGCTCGGCTTACTGGTATTTTGCCACCTGCTCACACTGTACATGCCTGTTAGCACGCTGAGTCGGATCGGCCTGAGCCTGGTGAGCATTGGCATCGCTCCGGATATCAGTGCGGAAGTGCTCTACGCCTGGGTGTTACCCGGTGTGCAGGATGTGGAGACGTTTTTACTGCTCGATCGGATCGCCATGTTACTCACCGGCCTGGTCGGTAACGGCGTCTACTGCCTGGGTGGCTTGTGCTTGAATCTGGCCCTGTTTGCAAACCCATTTTTATCGCGTGCCATGCTCGGTTTTGGCCTGCCTTCCTGGTTAATAGGTTTGC
>Ga0316188_10000686_pt1 | contig 15060 bp, 14 predicted proteins | sample Phiworburrow1_MG_FD_204933 | JGI IMG/M metagenome (GOLD analysis project Ga0316188, IMG submission 204933) | Coastal sediment microbial communities from Maine, United States - Phippsburg worm burrow 1 | ecosystem: Environmental > Aquatic > Marine > Coastal > Sediment | place: USA: Maine...
AGTTTGCTCTTCCTGGTCGTGCTGCACATCGCCGGGGCGCTCAAACACCGTTACTTCGATATGGGGCACGACCTCGACGTCATAAAGCGGATGTTTGGGAATTGAGTTAAATGAGATGGAGTAATATTTGCAATATTTGGGATCAGAGTAAAAACATCTAATCAGCCACAATAAAATCAATACCGAGTATCGCGAGCCTTTATTGTGTTGTCATCCGCCGTTAGCATCACCCAGCCGGGTCATACGCACCGCAGCTATATTCTTTTGCCATGCCATCACATTTTCAAAATCATCTATCAGGCTTGTTGGAATGCCATCGAGAATGCCGCTGATCAGCCAGTCGATAATCCAGTAGAGCTTGAGGTCGGCGATGGTCAGGCTGTCTCCCACGATAAAACCTGTGCTGCCATTAGCTATCAATAACCGTTCGAAGCAGGTCATCCAGAACGGTAATGTCTCCTCCGCCAGTTCTTTACGCATGGCCATTTTTCTCTCCTCATCCTGCTCGTGAAGACTGGGGCCAAGCAGGCAATTAATGTCTTCGCCCACTCCCAGTGCTTCATCAACCTTCAGGGCTTTTAGCAGATCATCCGCAGGGTACAGGCCGGACATCCGACCGGCGAGATGCAGGATGGCATTGCTCTGAGAGACACACTGTGACCCTTCGCTCGTCTCGACGACCATCACCGGTAGACCGCCAAAGGGGAATTCGCCCGCTGTACGGCAATCTCTAAACTGCTCATGGGTCAGGTGTTCATCGACGAAGGCAATTTGACCGATGCGCAGAGCGTCACGTATCGCTTCGGCGCGACCTGAAAAAGGGAAATAACGCAGGCGCATGGAAGTGATCGTATTCATACATGACTCCTCAGATAGAAAGGGCGGTGAAAAAAGTGGGGAACTACAGGGGCAGTATACTTAATTCATTAACATGTACAATATTTTGAGTAAATCAAGTATCGATGGGGAAAGCAGTGGGCCGGAGTGATTTAATTCTCCGACCCCTTTTAATTCCATCCTTTATAAAAAGGTACGACCCTTGTGAGGTTACTTGATATCTTCGAAAAAGGGTGTTTATACTCTCTGTTATTGATAATAATTAACCATAGTTGTGCATAACTTTAGAGAGGACGTATGAAAAAAATACTTATCACCTGCTTGTTTTGTCTGGGATTTAACTTGAATGTACAGGCGGAAGAAATGGAAATGTTCGCACTGTCCGACAAATGTCAGGAAGACGTCATGAACATGATCAAATGCAAGGTGGCCGATGGCGTCTCCGCTGATGACGCAATTGATTCGATGAAGCTGCGCGCCAATTTCCTCAATTTCAAACTGGTCGGGCATATGCCGCTATCCGAACAGGTGGCTGCCATGGGAGGTAAGTCTGACCGTATGGAGATATTCCAGTTCTGTGATGCGATGATCGCTGCGCAGATGGTCAAGCACAGTATGGCATTCGCCGGTTATCTGCCGTGCCGGATTTCCCTGGTGGTTGATGATAAAGGTCAGGCCTGGCTGATTACTCTGAACATGGACAAAACCATGGGTGATGCCAGCTTGCCGAAAGAGCTACAAAGCCTGGGCATGAAGGTACGTAATAATATTTATTCCATTATCACAGCCGGTGCGGAAGGCGATCTGTAAGAAATAGGGGGCAGACCACTGTTTTCTTTATAACATTATAAGGTATATTAAAGTGTGGTCAGTCCCAGATTATCTCTTACTTAACCGTTTGTCCTACAAATACATAAGGGGAAATCAGTATTATGATAAAAAATACATCCATAATTTTAGTATTAAATATATTTTTGTTCTCAGGCACAGCGAATGCTGAAAATGCAGGAGCTGATGCACAAGATGTTACAGACGCGACGTCAATCAGTGATACTAAAGATATCGCTCAGTCAGAAATAGATAGCTTGCCTCTGGAAAAACCTGCAACGTCTAATGAAGGGAGTGCAGGTACAGAAAAGCCTGGCCAAAAAGAATCGACAAATCTCCCTGCTGACAGCACCTTCGGTGAAGCCGAACGCGATGCCACAAGAGAAATGATTGCTAAAGAAAGAGCTGCCAGGGAAATGGATGCATGGGTTAGAGCAGCAAAAGCAGAAGCTGCCAGAGAAATGGCAGCAAGAGTTAGTGCAGCAAGAGCAGAAGCTGCCAGAGAAATGTCTGCACGGGTTAGAGCTGCACAGGAAGAAGCCGCCAGAGAAATGTCTGCACGGGTTAGAGCTGCACAGGAAGAAGCTGCCAGAGAAATGGCTGCTCGAGTTAGAGCTGCACAGGAAGAAGCTGCTAAAGAAATGGCTGCACGAGAAAAAGAAAGAGCTGCTAGAGAAAGATACTATCGTGAACGCATGGGCAGATACTAATAATTAAAGCGGAAATAGTAGGGGAGGTAGGCTGAAGCCTACTGGTCTCTACGGTCAGTTAAATCAAACAACTTCATATTAAAGTGGTCGGAGTAGTTTAATTCTTATTTAATTAATCACTCTGACCCTTTTAATTGCCAGTGTTTTATATGTGGTATTCATGAATTATAATGGGACAGTATCAAGAAGTATTACCGGGAATCGAAGGATATGACAGATAATCAAAATAAGAAGTACGTTTATTATACTAGAGTGGCATGGGCTATCTATACCCTTATGACAATTGTCCTTATCGCTGTATTAGTACTGTTTGTCGCCAAGGATAATGAAGAAATGTTTTTCTACAGTTTAATGACTGCAGCAGCAGCTTATGTCTTTCGACCAACCGATAGATTCATTAGCAAGCAAATCTTTAAGTTTACTGGTGTTTCTAAAGCCACAGAGCAGGAATGAGTTGCCGTATACCTAACAATGCAGATCAATATGGATCGTCAAAAGCATAATGCAAATAATGCTTAGCGCTTTTAACACCCGGTTATTTACAGGTCATCCACATTAAGAACCAGCTAACAATGATCGCAGCAATTGACGCAATACAAAGATTGAAACAAGGTAATCGCGCTTTGTATCTGGTGTGTGCAGTATCGAACTATTGTAAAACAAATTCAGAGAGCCGATTATGTAGTAGGTCAGAAGCCATTTGCAATCATCCTCGGCTGCTCTGATTCTCGAGTGCCTGCAGAAATCATATTTGATCAGGGATTGGGAGATCTATTTGTAATTTGGGTTGCTGGTAATATTGTCGCTCCTTCCCAGGTGGGCAGTGTTGAGTTTGCAGCAGAACGCTTTGGCACGCCATTGGTAGTCGTGCTTGGTCACTCAATGTGTGGCGCGGTTATGGCAACTATTGACGAATTAGAAAGACCATCGGGAGAAAAGTCTTCTAACGTTCTCTCGATCGTTAATCGTATTCGACCATCTGTGGAACCATTGTTCGAGACCGAGCTGCGAAATGACCCTGATAAATTACTGGAATCATCTATTCATGCGAATATTCTTGCATCCACAAACCACTTGATACACGGATCAAAGATGTTCGAGCAGCTGGTGCAACAAGGCAAGCTTAAAATTGTCGGTGCAGAATATTCTCTTAAAACAGGGGAAGTAAATTTTTTCCAATAACTATAGACAAGCATTAATGGGGACGTAACTGTTTTTTACTTTCACCTATAGATAGTTACGTCCGCTTTTTCTTTGAAGATTTAAATTTCTATGCAAAAATGCGTGTTCCAGGTTTGGCAGACTAGATCCTGGCAGCTTTCTCTGGTGTTTTTGATTGCATCTGCAACTGTGATTTCCATATAGAACTTTTAACCGACCTTTACAGAAAATTAGGAGTATTGTCCATGAAATATAAAAATATAATCCTTTTAACAGCGTTGCTATCAGTATCGCTAGCCACCCCAGTGGTTTTTGCAGATGATGCGCAAAAAGATGACTATGATGCTCGAATAGAGCAAATCAATAAACATTTTGAAGCTGAAAGAGCAGCGTGGGAAAAACGCAAAAATATGAGTTATGAGGAACGCCGTGCACAGGATGATGCACGATGGGCAGAAATAGATAAACAGTATAAATCTGAAGTTGCAGCAAGAGAAAAACAGTATGAAGCTGTAAAAGCGGAATGGGAGAAACGCAAAAACATGAGTTTTGAAGAGCTTCGCGCACTTGATGATGCTCGATGGGCGGAAAGGGAAAAGCAATATGATGCTGCAAGAGCCAAATGGGGAAAAGGTAGTAAGTAGTGTCCTTACCAGGGACCTTTGTCGCAGAATAGTAGGGGGCTGACCACGGTTTTTTTATTGTAACTTATAGTCAACCTGACTTTAATCAAGGATGATTAAAAATGCCAAATTAAAAGGGGGCGGAGGTATATTTTTAACCACTTTACTGTACTGATCTCTTTTTGATCACACCGTCTATTTTTTGACAGGATAAGAAGCAAAGTTCAATGTACAAAAAAATACTAGTTGTTCTGATAAATTTAACACTGTTAATGGGGTGTTCAGGAACCATGCCAAATCTGGGAGTGAGTAATAGTAAGTTGACGCCATGCCCGAAGACACCAAACTGTGTGAGCAGTCAGGCGCAGGATAAAGAACATTACATCGAACCTATAAAATTTGAAGGAACACAGCAGGCGGCGCATGACCGTCTGTTGCAGATAATCGAATCCGAAAAACGAACAAAAATCCTGACAGAACAGGAGAGTTATATTCGAGTTGAGTTCACTTCAGCCTTGTTTCGATTTGTTGATGATGTTGAGTTCTATTTCCCGAATCAGAAAACTGGGGAGACGATCATTCATGTCCGATCCGCCTCCCGTGTCGGCAGATCCGATCTTGGTGTCAACCGAAAACGTATCGAGCGTATTCGAAGTGAATTTCAAAAGTGAAGTGGGTCAATAAATAATCCCCGCTTCCTTTTATCACTTTATCAAGTTCGCTAGAAGAGCAGCCTTATGTTATTCGATAATGTGATTGTAAATAGGCAAGCACATCATTTTTCTGGCCTCTAAAAACAACCCGATCTTCTTTTTTAGCGGTCTGAAAGTCATACATCGGATCATAATAATCAACCAGTAATAATTTGATCCATTCTTTATGGTGCTCTGTATTGCCAGTCGATAATTGTAGCGAAATAGCATCGCTGAGTAATGCTTTAAGCTCTTTATGTCGGGCCCCGCCAAGACGCCGCTGTATCTTATCGATAGAAGTCTGTAATTGTTCTGCCCAGGATTCAAAACCTTCTTCATCACCATGATGTAACTGGTGTTCCGCTAAAGACTCGATAATATATTCCTGAAAAGTAATATTGATCCTCTCATCAACACTGGCTTCGAGCACTATAAGGGGTGACTGTTTCATTTTATTGAACAGTACATCCGGGATTGACCTGGAGCCGATACTGGTGCCTTCGTCTTCGATCACGATATGTGAATATTCTTTGTTTCGAAGTTTTAGTAATTCGATGGATAATCTGTTTTCGATATCGATCTGTGATTGCTGAGGTGTGGCATGTTTTCCAAACACTGAACCACGATGATGATAGATACCTTCAAGATCAATCTGCTGTTTTAATTTACCCAGTAAAATGGTTTTTCCTATGCCGGTTCGGCCGCCTAGCATTATCGGTTTGATGTACTCAGTTGAAGTTTTTAATTCGTCGATCAAAAATCGACGCATGGCTTTGTAACCGCCTTTTATTCTTGGAAATATCGATCCTGTTTGTTCATATATCCATTGCTGTGATATTTTTGAGCGCATACCTCCGCGAAAACAATAGAGCACACCTTGCGGGTTGCGTTCAAAGAAGTTCTGCCAGTAGCTTATGCGTTGTGATTTTATTTCCCCCTGTACCAGTTTATGACCAAGTCTTATCGCCTCATCCTGGCCGCGTTCCTTATAGCGGATACCTATTTCTTCCCTTTCCCTGTTATCGAGTAGAGGAAAGTTTTCTGCAAAGGGGAAAGCACCCTGGGTAAATTCCACTGGCGCACGGACATCCAGTAACGGAGTGTCGTTTAATAATATAGAGCGATAATCGTCTGTTTGTGGAAGGTCCATATGCATATTTTATAATAATTCATGGCGGCGTTGATTATTAATGCATGTTGAATACTTTAGCAATAATTCTGAAAACTAAGAATGAAAGGTGTCGAAAATAAAACAAACACAGACGCCCATAAATTACTGTTATTGATATGCAGGTCAATTCCGCAGTAAAGTTGTATCCGTGTCTGCTGTTTGAGTGGTAAGTCCATTCGAGTCAGAGTAAAGACTAAAGAGCACAGATCTTTTTAGTTTTCTAATTAGATCTGTGCCCTTTTTATTTTATTGTGTAAATATCTCTTTAAAGAATTCTAGATTTTTCTGCCATGAATCTTTATCAGCTGCGGCATTGTATTCCAGCGGTAAATTAAACTTTTTACCGACCGCATCTGCATCGGGGTTAGTGAAACTATGTTTCGCTCCAGGATAGTTTATAAATTTAAAATCAACACCGGCATTTTCCATTTCTGCTTTTAGTGCTGTTATCTGCTCTGCTTTCACAAAAGGATCAGCCTCACCGTTAAATACTCTGATACTGGTTTTAATATCACCCTTCTGTGCCGGGTTTTTAGTCGCAATACTGCCATGGAAGCTGGATACACCTTTCAGTTCAACACCCATGCGCGCCATGTTCAATACAATACCACCACCGAAGCAATAGCCCATTGCAGCCAGTTTATCGGCGTCGACATTGGGTTGTTCTTTGAGTGTATCCATCGCAGCAATAAAACGCGCTTTGGCTAATGGCATGTTGCTAGCTACTGCACTAGAGAACTTGCCCGCATCATCAGGGTGTTCCGCATTTTTTCTATCACCATACATATCCACTGCAAAGGCTACATAACCTTCTTCTGCCAGCATTTTGGCTTTATCGCGTGCGTGTTTGTTGTGGCCCCACCATTCATGAACAATCAGCACACCGGGTCGTTTGCCTTTGATCTCATCGTCATAAGCCAGCATACCTTTCATTATGGTATCACCCTGTTTGTAATCGATCTCTTTGGTGATGATTTCAGCGTGGGCAGCGGTGGTTATCAGCAGGCTTAATAGTATTATCAGCGTATTCAGATGCATTTCGATATCTCCGTACGAGGTTGTAAGTAAAGCAATAATAGCGGTCTAATATTAGAGTATATTGCTCTCTGAGCCTATTTATTTAGAAACAGTCGACATAGCTGCTGAGGAAAAAGACTAACCACTTATCCAGTCACCTAGCAAAAGATAATCAAGACTAATAATGGAAGCATGTGCAAGCTAAAAATAATTGGGGACACGACTACATGGCAAGGATTGTTCCCAACAATCCTTTTCTATTGCCTCCATCCATGGAGGTCAGCGTGGGAGTTAGAGTTAGCATAACGCATATGTCCATGGATACACGGTAGTAGGGTAATGCAGGACGCTTACATGGATGTAAGTGTTAGAACGACTCAGAAGACAAAGTCGAGCTATTAACGAGGAGCAGTGATAGAGACCACGGTTTTATTGCCACATTTGAATAACACAAAAAGGGGATGATGAAAAATGATAGTCAATTCTAAATATAGTTACTCCTTACTTGTCACTGCCTCTTTTAATAAACACAGTCTGTTGAGAGCGTCTGTCAGCATGCTCCTGCTCTTGATTATTATCTGTATGATGGGTTGTGCGTCCTGGCGGATGGGCGCTGAAAACGACGTGGTGAAAAACGGGATCAGGTTCGAAGCCTTTCGTGAATACGATGACGGCTCAAAGATGGGGGAACTTGCCAGCGACACGGTCATCGACGGTTGGCCCTGCAAGAAGGATTTTATAGTATTCCATCATGACTGGCGCCTGGATGAGCTGCAGCTTTCCCGGGATTACGAACGCAACGGGATCCTCATGCCTGAAAGAACCTGGGTTTTCCCCGATGCGCAGGGGAATCCGGGAATCTGTATGTTCCCCCATGATGTGAATATCCAGGGATATCTCGTCCGGGGCAGTTGGATGGAAAAGGAGGGATTCATGACCTTCTTCTATGCCAGCGGCAAGCTAAAACTTTTTTACTCGAGGGATCCGGTGACGGTGGACGGCGTGACCTGCGATGACAGCATCTTTTCAGGTATCTCTCTCCATGAGAACGGACGCCTGCAGGAGTGTAAACTGGGGAAAACGGCCAGTATCGATGGGGTCGAGTACCCAAAGGGATCGATAATCAAACTGGATCAGGCGGGAAAGGTGCGCAATAATTAAATGAGAGGAGTTGTGTCTAATTAAGTGTATGGGAGCATATTGATGAGTGAACAAAAAACAAAATACAGTGGTAAAAAAATCAACGTCGACTGGGACGGTCGACTTTGTATTCATATTGGTGAGTGTGGTTACTCACAGGGTGATCTATTCGTTGGCGGTCGCGACCCATGGTGTAAGCCAGACCTGGTATCGGTTGATGATGTAGTTGATGTGGTCAAACGTTGCCCGACAGGTGCGATAACATTTGAATCTAATGATAATTCTATTGTAGAAGTTGCAGATACGGAAAATACCGTCAACGTTAGTTATCAGGGACCTTATTTTATTCGTGGTGATCTCGAAATCGAAGGTGCAAGTGACGATATGCCCGGCGTGAAATACCGCGCCGCTTTGTGTCGTTGTGGTGCATCAAAAAACAAACCATTTTGCGATAATAGCCATGAAAAAGTCGGTTTTAAAGATTACGGTGCAATCGGTCTAAAAGGCGAAGCGCTGGCAGCTACAGGCGGCAAGTTAAGCATTACACAGATTAAAGATGGCCCGCTCATGTTGAACGGTAATATTGTTTTGCAGGCAGGCAGTGGCAGAGTTGCGTGGCGTGGTAAAAAAGTTGCACTGTGTCGTTGTGGCGCATCAAAAAATAAACCGTTCTGCGATGGTAGTCATAATGCAGCAGGGTTTAAATCAGATTCGTAATCTATAAATTCTGATGTTTTGATTTGATAATAACCTGAAATTTATTGGTTATGATTAGAAGCAGAGAGATTATCGAGAGTGCGCTCTGGTTTGACCTGGTTTAGAGAGGGTGTTTATACATTCTATACTTTTGACTTGCAGCTCCTGAAACCTGCAAATACATCATTTCTCTCCGGGCCGTAATAATTGCGCCAGGTATTTCTGATCATGCGTGAACGCGTCGCCCAGCAGCCACCACGCAGTACTTTTGTTTGACCGAACAGTGGTTGTGAATAATCCTGGTACATATCGGCGACAAACCCCGGGTAGGGTTCAAAAGTGTCTGCGGTCCACTCCCAGACATTACCCAGCATTTGACGGCAGCCGTAGGCACTATCGCCATCGGGTAATGCGCCGACATCGATAGTGCGCATGGCGCGAGAATCCATATTGACGTTTTTTGCGCCCGGCTTATCATCGCCCCACGGATAGGTCCGTTTTTCGTTTATGTCGTCAGGAGAGCCTGAGGCGGCCAGTTCCCATTCTGCTTCAGTCGGTAAGCGGCGTCCTGCCCAGCGGCACCATGCGCTGGCTTCAAACCAGTTGATGTGAATGACCGCAGCATGCGGCCGCATCGGTTGCCACTGGTCAAACTGTCTGATCAGCCAGTTGCCGTCAGCATCTTTTCTCCAGCCATCAGGTGTTTTCAGTTTGTTTTTCTGTAGCCACTCCCAGCCTGTTTTATCCCAATACTGCTGATTCTCATAACCGCCATCGTCGACAAAACCGGCATATTGTTGATAGCTGGTTGTCGCCCTGGCGATAGCGAAAGGTTCGATGCTGACCGGATGCTGCCATTTTTCATTGTCGAAACAGAAATCACTATTTTTGCTGGCGCCGAGTAAAAAACGGCCGCCCTCGATCTCGACATCACCATCGAGTGGGCCCGCTTCATAAGCCTCATCTTGTAAGACGCTGTCAGCGAACACGGGCGACGGGTAACTCAATGTGCGCCGGCTATAGGTATAAGCTTCGGTATGCATGTCTTCATGGAACACGGCGTAACGCGTTAGATACACATCTAACGCTGTCACATCGTCCTTCTTGAGCCGGGCGATTTCAGCATCCAGTACCTGCTGCATATAGGTTTTGGTGTCGTCCAGTGATAACAGCGGCAGGTCCCAGCGGTCAGCATGAGCGATGTTGATCGAATCGTAGAGCTGGTCAGCATTTTCAAGGTATGACTCTGCACCGTCCAGGTGGCGTAAAGTCCAGAGTTCATGAAAATAAGCGACGTGGCCAATTTCCCATAACAGCGGGTTGACGATATCGAGTTGCGGGCCGATGATCTGCTGCTGATCCAGTCCTGTTACCAGTTCCAGTGTGCGTCGACGGGCGTCCATTAAATCCTCGATCAAGCGATTGATTGTTTGCCCGGTGATTTTTTTCTCTGACATGTTTTGGTTAATTGTTTATTTGGTTTAACATCGATTAATGCATATCGGAATAATAACACCTGCTGCAGCTAAATCACTAAGCGGAAATCGGGCAACGGCGTTACGCTGGGCCGGCTTTTTACGCCAGCTCGGCCACCGTGTAAGCATCGATGTGGAATGGCATGGAGCTGACTATGATCTCATGGTGGCATTACATGCCTGGCGCAGTGCTGACTCTATCGCAGCGTTTAAGCAGCAGTACCCGGAGCGTCCGCTGGTGCTTGCGATGACCGGCACAGATCTATACCGATTTATCAAAAGTCATCCACAGCCTACGCTGGCTTCGATCAATTCTGCCGATCGCCTGGTGACCTTGCATGAACTCGCTACACGTGTACTGCCGGCATCCGCTCATCATAAAGTACATGTCATTCACCAGTCTGCTGTTCCGCTGACGAAACCAGTAAAACGTGCTGTCAGACATTTTGATGTCTGTGTGGTCGGCCATCTGCGTGAAGAGAAAGATTCATTACGGGTGGCTTACGCCGTCAGGGATCTGCCTGAAAAAAGTCGAATACGCGTCCTGCACTATGGCAAGGCGCATAGCGAAGAGTGGGCGAGATATGCACAGCAGGAGATGAAGATCAACCCAAGATATCACTGGTTCGGTGAAGTACCGCACTGGAAAATACGACGTGCATACAGCGCCTGCCATCTGATGGTGTTGCCATCGATCATGGAAGGCGGAGCGAATGTCATCTCTGAAGCTATAGTGGCCGGCTTACCGGTGATCGCATCTGATATAGATGGCTCCGTGGGTTTGCTGGGTGAAGATTATGCCGGTTATTACCCGGTGCAGGATACTCAACGTTTACGCGAGCTTTTATTGAAGGCTGAAACAGAACCGGATTACCTGCAGATGTTAGAGAAGCAGTGCACGAAGAGAGCGGGATCGTTTACCCGTGAAGCAGAAAAACAGGCCTGGGCGAATCTGTTGCGTGATATGGGATTGTGATTGCCTTGTATTCCTTCAGCGTATTCCCTCAACTGAGCTTGAGTAAACACAATAAAAAAATATCGATGTTAGCGCGACCAAGGTGAAAGATCTTATGTGTAATGAGAGTTTTCCAGCCAGGCACTGGTAGTAGTCCTCTTCATCTGAAAATGGTCAATATTTAGTCCTTCCGTACCTTTAATTGTTTCTGTTTTTCGCCATCAGCACGTACAACGACGGTACGACAAAAAGTGTAAACAGGGTGCCGATTGCCATACCGCCGACTAACACCAGACCGATGGAGTTTCTTGCTGCAGCACCGGCGCCGGTTACTAGTACCAGTGGGAAATGACCGGCGACAGTAGCCACGCTAGTCATCAACACCGGGCGCAGGCGTGTCATTGCGGCATCGTGTACAGCGTCGAGTTTATGTGCACCCTGTTCCTGTAGTTTATTGGCGAACTCAACGATAAGGATGCCATTTTTCGCGATCAATCCAACGAGTGTTACCAGGCCGACCTGGGCGTAGATGTTCATGGTGGTGGTCCAGCCGTTCGTCCAGTATGGCGTATTGGGATCGGGTATTTTCAATACGGTGAAGATCAGCGCACCGAACATCGCTAAAGGTACAGACCCTGCGAGGATGACGAAAGGGTCACGGAAAGAATTGAACTGCACTGCCAGTACCAGAAAAATTAACAGCACTGCCAGTGAAAAGGCCGGGATAAACTTATTGCCCTCGGTGCGTAACTGGCGTGACTCACCGGTGTAGTCGAAGCTGTAGCCGGGTGGAAGTATTTCGCGCGCAGTGTTTTCAAGGAACGTGAGTGCGTCATCGAGGGTGCGTGTAGTCACGCCGGAAAGTTTTACCGCATTGAGCTGTTGAAAGCGGTTTAATGAGCGAGCGACCACGTCGTATTCGATATCAGTGACTGCCGACAACGGCACCATCTGATCATTTGCAGCGGGCACATAGATGTCGCGTAGCTGTTCACTGTTGAGGCGGGCAGAACGCTGAATTTGCGGTATAACTTTATAGCTGCGACCGTCCATATTAAAACGGTTGACGTAATTACCACCGGTAGCAACGCCGAGATCAGCGCCAACCTGGGACAGGTTCAGTCCCAAAGTCGCTAGTTTGTCACGATCGAACGTCATGGTTGCCTGCGGTTGGTCGAGCTTCATGTCGATGATAGGTGGAAATGCAAACAGTCCACTTTCCATCGCTTTTTGCTGCAATGTGTTGGCGAATTCGAGCAGCTGTTCTGAGTTGGCAGTCGATGTGATTAAGAATTCGACGGGGAAATTACTGCCACCCGGAAGTGCTGGCGGTGTTGTCATGAACATCTGGATGCCCGGTATTTTTGATACTTCGGCCTGCACCTCAGGCAGGATTTGATACACCGTTCGGGTGCGTTCGGCCCAGGGTTTTACCACCATACCACTGAACCCGTCGGCGCCGATGGAGGCACCGATGGACGGTGGGAACAGAAGCTGGAAGGTGAGTGCGGTTTCAGGTACTTCGAGCATTACCTGTTCGGCCGCTTTCGAATAGACCGCGTTCTGGTCTGTAGTGGAATTGGCAGCGGTGTTGATGATGCCGAACAGCACGCTCTGATCTTCGGAAGGTGCCAGTTCATTAGGCGACATCATGAACATCGGAATGGTGCACAGGCTGATTACGATCCATACAAGATACACGGCAGGTCGAGCTGCAAGCGTAACACCGAGAGTATGGCCGTAAGCGATTCGTAATCTATCAAAACGGTGATTGAGCCAACCCGTTAGGCCGCGCTCTTCATCTGCTGCGCTGCGCAACAGATTGGCGGACATGGTGGGTGACAGGGTAAGAGCAACGATGCCTGATATTGTCACAGCACCCGCTAAGGTAAATGCAAACTCACGAAACAGTGCACCTGTTAACCCCCCCTGCAAGCCGATTGGAATATACACTGCCACCAAAGTGACGGTCATGGCGATGACCGGTGAAACCAGTTCACGTGCACCGAGCTTCGCGGCTTCACGTGGCGTGCGACCTTCGCGCAAATGGCGTTCAACATTTTCCACCACCACGATAGCATCGTCGACGACCAGACCAACCGAAAGCACGATAGCAAGCAGGGTTAGCAGATTGAGTGTAAAACCGAACATCTGCATCAAAAAGATACTGCCGATTAGCGAAACGGGTATTGCCATCACCGGAATCAGTACCGAGCGATACGAGCCGAGGAACAGGAAAATCACCAGGATAACTATCAGTAGTGTATCAATTAAGGTGCTGGTCACTTCGTGGATAGCATCGCTGACGTAAGCCGATGAGTCGTAACCGATGTCGGCATTGAGTCCCGCGGGCAGATCACGTTTTAGCCTGTCGAGCTCGTCACGCACACCGTCGATCACTTCGATAATGTTGGCATTGGGCTGGGGGAATACACCGGCGAATACTGCCGTCTGCCCTGAATAACGCACCAGGGTATCGTAATCTTCGGAGCCCAGTTCGACATCTGCGACATCTTGCAGACGCACGATGACATCGTCCTTCTGATAGATGACCAGGCGACGGAATTCATCAGCGCTGTGAAGGTCGGTGTTCGCCGTCAATTTGGTCTGAACAAGCGCGCCTTTGGTGCTGCCGATTGCTGCCAGATAATTGTTGGCGACGAGTGCCTGCTGAACCTGCGAGGGACTGATACCCAACGCTGCCATGCGCTCAGGCTTGAGCCAGACGCGCATAGCGAAGGTACGGGCGCCGAAGATTTCGATGCGTTGTACGCCAGTGATTGCGGACAGGCGCGGCTGCACTACACGGTCGAGATAGTCGGTGATCTGCTCTTGAGAAAGGATGTCGGATGAGAAGCTCAGGTAAGCTGCCGCAAATTCCGAGTCTGCTGACTGCACACTGATTGCAGGCACCTGAGCTTCGACGGGCAAGTCATTGCGTACCTGATCAACTTTGGATGAGATATCGGCCAGTGCTTTTGTCGAATCGTAATTCAGCTTGAGCCGTGCAGAAATGATTGAGATACCCTGTAAACTTTTTGACTCGACGTAGTCGATACCTTCTGCTGCGCCGATAGCACGTTCCAGTGGTGTCGTAACGAAGCCACGTACTAACTCTGCACTGGCACCGACGTAAACAGTCGAGATCTGTACGGATGCGTTTTCGCTGAGCGGGTACTGACGCACACTCAGTGTGTTCCATGCATTAAGTCCGGCGATGACAATAATCAGGTTAAGCACAATCGCTAACACCGGACGTCGGATAAACAGGTCGGTAAATATGTTACTCATGACGACACAACTCAGGAATCGGACGGATGTGGGTCGAGACTGGGTTTGGGCGCCAGTGTGTTATCGATGACTACCTTCATACCGCTGCGCAACTTGAAAACACCACTGGTGACAATAGTCTCGCCAGCCTTTAGGCCATCGATAACATCAATAAAGTCACCGCGCGCCTGTCCCAGTTGAACAAACTGTTGGCGCAGCACCTTCTCTGTCTCGCCGGATTTCTCATTCTTCTGTTCTTCTATCACAAAAACAGAATCACCAAAGGTGGCATACGCAATCGCGGTTGTAGCAACAGGTAATACGGCTTGTTTTTTCGGCATGATCACGGTTGCGTTGGCAAACATACCTGCCCGTAGTACTTCATCGGGGTTCGCAATCTTTGCACGGACTCTTACGCTACGTGTTATGGGGTCCACATCGGGGTTGGTGGCAAGTATCTTTCCGGTAAAGCTCGTATCTGGTGC